>Ga0134121_10004033_pt1 | contig 12060 bp, 14 predicted proteins | sample KB301_FD_96463 | JGI IMG/M metagenome (GOLD analysis project Ga0134121, IMG submission 96463) | Terrestrial soil microbial communities without Nitrogen fertilizer from Kellogg Biological Station, Michigan, USA - KB3-0-1 | ecosystem: Environmental > Terrestrial > Soil > Unclassified ...
CATTCGCTGCCGTGATGCTCCGCTACCGATCGCCGCACCCTCCCCGCACCGAGCGGCCCCCCCAACGGACCCCAGGAGCCCCAGCACCCGGAGACGACAACCGCGGCGCCGGGCATTCCCAACCGCTAGACGACGGCCGGTCGCTTCCGCGCGGCCGCCCAACTGGCCGGTAAGTTCTTCTCGATTTCGTTCCCTTCGAAGACGCCGCTCGTGCGCGCCCCATGCTTGGTCACCCATTGGGCCATCGCCTTGATCCCATCTTCCAACGATGTCTTCGGGAGTCCGCCGAAGACGCGGTCGTCCTTGCTGGCCTGGGACACCGTGCGCCCCAGCGCCGTCCCGACGCCGCGGGGCACCAGGTACGCTGCCGGCGCCTCCTTGCTGGCCTGCGGGGCGGGGACGAGGTCGTGCTGGACACTCTCGGCGGCGCCCGCGGCGGCAGTCGCGTTCCGGGCGCCCTGGTTGACGTCGTCGGGCAGGCTCTTGCCGAGGATGAGGTTGAACATTGCCGCGATGAGGTCGCCCGCATTGTCGCGCAGGTCCGCGGCGCTGCGCAGGCCGGCGCCGAACAGCTCGCTGAAGTTGAGGCCGATCTGCGCCATCCACTTCTGCGTGTCGCCGCTGGACGCGACGGCGGAGGCCAGGGCGAGGTCGAAGTAGAACTGCGTGTCCAGCTCGGAGAACCCGACGGCCGACAGGGTGTAGGTCGACACCTTGGTACCGTCCTGGGGCGACAGCGAACCGCGCTTGCGGGGGGCGTGGCACCGGCCGACGAACTTGAGCCCGTCCATGAACTTGTTGGCGGGCTCCCCGCGTTCCAGTGCCGCACGAATGCGGAGGCGGTCAGCCTGGTTGTTGAAGCCCCAGGCGATGACCCAGTCGCCCGGCACGATGACGTCTGGATCCTGGAGGTTGATACCGCGGATGGTGGCCTGCAGGACCTTGGTGTGCGACGCCTTGCGCCGCTCCACCCTCCCCCGGACGCACTCGGAGTCGATGAACAGTGGCGCGGCGCGACGGGTGAAGGCGCCCTCCACGACCTCGCCGAGGCTGCGGCGGAGCCTGCGGCTCCACGATACCGGCCGGCCGAGCCCGTACACGGCGATCAGCCAGTCCGGCTCCGTCTGGATCCGCTGTGACAGCGTCGAGTCGGGGAGGTCCGAGGAGGGGCCGGCGGGCGGCTCGACCCCGTACTCGCGGACGAGGTGGTGGCGGAGAACGGTCGGCACTACCTGGCCCTCGCCATCCTGCCATCACCGATCTGCTGCATCAGCCGGCCCATCGAGACGATCCCGTCGCGGAACACCCGCATCTCCTCCGCCGACGGCAGGTTGGCCAGCCCGGTGCCCTGGAGGCCCCGCAGCACCTTCAGCATCGCCTCGCCCGCGGCCCCGGTCGCCGTGGACGACTTGATGAGGTCGGTGATGGTCTTGGTGTTGCCGCCGATGACGCCGGCATCGGCCTCTTTTTGAGCTGCCGAAGCGCCTGCCGCCGCCCGCTCGGTGCCCTGCGGGCCCTGCCCGTGGGCGCCGCCGGCACGCAGTAACGGCGCCAGGTCGGGGTCGGACAGCTCGCGGGCAAAGAGACCCTCGGCGCCGCCGACAGCGGTGCTGCCGAGGACCTGGTTGATCTCGTCGACTCGGCGACCTCGGGCGCCACCCTTCAACCCGCGCAACTCCGACTTGACGACGTCGGTGAAGTCGCCGCCCGAGGCCTCCGCGGCGCGCACCTTCGAGAGCAGGGCGGCGGCGCCCGAGCCGGCCGCGGGCGCCAGAGCGCCGTACGACTCAAAGAACGGCGCCATCCGGTCCTGACGCAGGAAGCTGGCGGCGACCTCGCGCCCGCTCTGGCCGGGACCGAGCAGCCCGCGGAGCCCGGCCGGCACGTCGCCACCCCTCGCGATCGAGGCCAGGACTGACGGGTCTGTCTCTCGCAGCTTCTCGGAGAGGGCGCCGAACCCGCCCGCGGAGCGCATGGAGGTGAGCACCGAGTACGCCTGGTACAGCGGTGCCGTCTTGCCGGACGTCGTGCCGGCCCACTGGTCGAGTCCCCGGGACAGCAGCATCGACTTCGCTTGCTGCTCCGCGACGTCTTGGCCGCCACCGTAGACGAGCCCAGCCGCGGCGTTCACGAAGCCGGCGGCCGTGTTGCCGGTGTAGCCGAACTGACTGCCCAGCGCGACACTGCGGCCGTAGAGGCTGCCGAACAGCTCCGAGCCCGCCAGCTCGTCGAGCCCGCCGCGACCGATGGACTGCTGGAGCCCGGCGGCACCCTTCCCGAACCCGGCACCGTACCGCACGCCGGCACCGGCGGAGCCGCCGAGGATGCCCGCCGACCTGACGATGCCCTCGACGCCGACGGCGCCGCCCTCATGCATGCCGATGACCCCTTCGGCACTCAGGCCAGCCCGCAGGTAGCCGACGCCGGCCGACGACATGATGCCGCGGCGCCCTCCGGCTACCTCATCCAGCGTGCGCCCCCTGCGTTCGAGGCGGGCGGCTTCCTTGAGCGCCCACTCCGCAGGGTCCTCGACGGTCCCGTCGGGGCGACGGCCGGGTCCCATGCGGCCTAGACGGCGGACGCTGAGGTTGCCCTGCCAGGCCGAGACGGCGTACTGTGCCGCGTCGGCGAACCGGCCCTGAGTGGCCATGTCCGCCTGGATGCGCTCCGCCATCGCAGCATCGACGCGACCGGGGATAGAACGCTCGATCTGCTCCCGCTCGATGTCCGAGGCTGCCCGCCTTGACGCGGCGGCCGTGGGGTCGACGCCGGTGGCGAACTTGGAAACCTCCCGACGCGCCGCACCGTGCAGGACGTCGCCGAGCGCTGCGAAGAAGCCCTTGTCGGTCGGGACGGCGCCCGGCGTAGCGGAGCCCAGCGCGTCGCCTACGGCCGAACGGACGGCCTTCTGCAGGACGTTCGGCGTCGGCCCCTGCAGCCCGGCCTCACGCCGCGCCAGCTCGGCCCTGGCGGTCGTATTGACCGCGGCGGCCACGGACGCCTTGTCCTGCATCGCCGTCTGGTAGGCGAGGGTGTAGCGCATGTCCAGCGCCCTGGCCGCATGGTAGGCGCCGCGGGAGGTGCCTGCAGCGGCACCGAGACCGGACTGGAAGGAGATCGGGGCGTTTACGTCGTAGCCGAGGTTGGAGACGACGTTGGCCTGGCGGGCGCCCCCTGCATAGATCAGGCCGCCGATGGCGGCGACCCCGAGGCCGCCCACCACCGCACCGGCGCCCGCCGCACCGAGGGCACCGAGCCCCTGGCCCAGCCAGCCGACGCCGGCCTGGCCGAGGGCGGCCTGACCGATCTGCCCGACGCCGGCCATGACGCTCGGTCCGCCACCACCGGGGGCGCCCGGCACCCTGGTGGTGCCACCCTTCGGCATGAGCCCGCCACCCCAGACGTACGACGCGCCCTGCGGGACCGACACGCTGGACCCGCCGCCACCGCCAGGGATCCCGGGGGCGCCACCTCCGCCGACCGACGCCACGGCGCCGCGGAGGCGCTTCAGGTCAGACTCGGCGCGGTCCACGAAGGAGCGGATGTCGGCGCCAATCCGCTGGAAGGCCTGCTCGGTCCCGGAGATCAGGCCGCGCAGGGCGCCGGCATCACCGACGCCCAGGACGCTCTGGATGACGCCGCCACCCTTGCCGGGCATGCTGCCGGGACGCGGGACACCGCCGGAGCCGCCCGCCACGGCGCGGTCACCGGCGCGCGAGCTAATGCCGCCGCCACCACCGATACTGACCTTCGAGGCGGCCTGCTGGAGCCGCTCGATGGAGCGGTAGAGGTCGTCGACCAGCGCCTTCGCGACCCTCGCCGACTCGCGGTCGACGGTGATGGAGAGCTTTATCTGGCGGTTCTCGGGCATCGGTCGCCCCGGGAAGGTTCCGGGAAGACTCCTTGACAGCGATGACCGTATTGGCTATTAATACTAGTCATGACATCAGATCGATCTACGCCGAGGCGCCGCATCGCCTCACTCAAGGCTGAGTTGGCTGCCGCCGAGTTGGCTGCCGCCCAGTTACAGAGTCTTGATGAAGAGATCGCGCAAATCATATCAAGGTATCCTGACGCTGTATTCCAACAATGGAAAGACTGGCAAAATTGCCGAAAACGAAAGTACGGCACCGGATCCGTATTCCGATCGGGGCGTAGCTGGAGATGGGCGGTACGGGTCGCGGGTGTCCTCAAAAGGGGACGAGCGTACCTAACCAGGGATGAGGCAGAGGCAGAGCTTGAAAAGGTGATCTCCGACCCGAAGTACCAGCCACGGCGCGGTCACCGGCGCCTATCAGACCCGTCTGCCTACCGATGCTCCGAGTGTGATGCGACAGATCACCGTTTCAGATATTGTCCCAGACGGTCAGTGGTCACCATCCAGGAAAAATTGGCGTCGCAAAAGTTGCTGGACGAGGCCGTGGCGAACCGCGCTACTCGAAGTCCTCGAAATCAATACTGAGATCGTCCGGCGCAGGGGCGGCTTCCGGTGCCGGCTCCGGTTCGGCGCGGAGTTGCTCCGGGATCTTGCCGAAGACGCCCTTGACCGGGCCCTGGGCGGCCTGGGCAGCCGCCGCCTCGAAGAATCGAACGAGGTCGGCGGCCTCCTCGGAGGGCCGCTCCCTGCGCTGCGTCAGCTCGTCGGGCGTCATGGCGAGCTGGCGCAGTTCCTCGCGCATCGAGTCGACGTCGGGCTTGTCGCCCTCCCACAGCCGCTCGTAGCGGTCCTCCCAGTAGTGGCGCAGTACGCGGACCAGCGGCAGATCCTCGACGACGTGCAGCGGGGTACGGAAGCGGTCGGAGTAGGCCCGCAGGATCTGGCGGATCTGGTAGTCGACGCTCTGCCGCTCCGGAGGCCTGACGACCTCGGCGGCGGCCAGGATCCTGACGGCGCGGTGGAGCGGGATCGCCAAGGTCAGGCCGGCTTCGCCGCTTCCTTCAGCTCTGCCTGCGCCGCTTCGGCGGTGGACGAGACGGAGTCGGTCTCTGCCTTGAGGGCCTTCGCCATCTCTTCCACAACCTCTGTCAGGACGTTCAGGTCCTTGCCGGGGAGCCCCTCGGTGCAGTACACCGACTGGTCGTACCAGGCCGGCCCCTTCACGATCCCAACGGAGAGCTGCGCCGCGTACCTCGCGATCCGGTCGACGTAAGGGTTCGCGTTCCCGGGGTCGGCGCCGAGCAAGCTGCGCCGCACCTCGTCCTCTCGGAAGATCTCGCGGTAGGAGAGGGATGTCTTGACGGTGAAGACGCCGGTCCACAGTTTCTTGGAGGAGCTGCCGATGATGTTGACGTTGAAATCGATGGTCTCTCGCATGGTGACCGTAAGTTTACCACACCCGGCCGACGACGTTCTGGTATACTGTCGGGCATGGCCGAAGAAGATTTTGATTGGGCGGATTGTATCGACCACGAGTGCAACTCTCTCGGCGGTGGCAACGGCTGTACGGATGGTCGCGACATGCTCTGCAACCTCAGGCCGCATCAAACTGGCTCTCACCGAAGCAAGCAGAATCCCCATGTTCAGTGGGACGGAGACTATAGGGACAGAATCCGCGGCTACTCTCTGGCGACCGCGCGCAACCAGCCACTCAAGGCTGAGGTAAAGGACGGCAGGATCGTATTCTCGGTCGGGCTGGACACGCTCGTCTGCGCCGCAGCAAACTGCGAGGACTTCATCACCCGAGATCCGAATACCGGGGCGGTGACCAACCGCCTCAAGGTCAACGACGTCGAGGAGTTCGCTCGCGATGCGGTGCGAGCGGCGCAGGATGAGACGGAGGACGGCGCCAGCCTGCTGACCGACTTCATCGACGCTGCGATGTACAAGGCGATCGAGGACGGCGCCACGAGCGTTGATACCGGCGAATGACGCCGAAGCTCTCAGAGGCTGACCTGTGCGCCGAGTTCGCCCACTGGGCTGGCGGTCACGGGTTCACCGTGTACCCCGAGGTCCAGGGTTGGGACCTACTGCTGGTCGTTCAGAACGCGGCTGAGGTCTCACTGTGCTCACCCATCGTACGAGGCCTGGAGATTCGATCCGGCGACCAGATCGGTGTCCAGGCGAAACTGTCCGGGAACATGCGCGTACTGACGCAGGCGCTGGGCTCATCCACTCCCGACGTCTTTGCCACCCCCACTTTTCGAGTCGTCCTGGTCGACAAGGGCGCCTCCGACTTCCTCGTAATCGCCCGGGAGCTGGGCCTGGTCGTGTGCTACCGCCAAGAGGGCAGGATGTGGCGCGGGAAGCAGCGCTGGTACCAGAGATCGCGTGCAGGTGAGTTCTCGGTGCGACACGCCCCGCAAGAGCGGTCTGTCCTCAAGCCGCTGCCGCTCCCACCCGTGGTCCCGGACCTGCCGGCCGGGGTACCGTCGCCGCGCCAGCTCACTCCCTGGAGGGTCAAGGCCCTGGCGCTGTGCCGTGTCCTGCGCTCCAAGGGGTACCTGACACCGGCTGATTTCAAGGTCCTCGGTATCGACCGCCGGGTCTGGATCCGGAAGTGGGTCCAGCCGGCGACGACCTGCGGGTCGTGCAGGGATACCGGCACGGTCGGGATCAACCGGGATATCCCCTGCATCGCCTGCGGCGGCACCCCAAAACGATACTACCCCCTCGACGGCGTCAAGCTGCCCGACGTCGGGTGGGAGTCGATACAGCAGCAGATCGAGGAGTCAAAATGAGGTTCTGGTACACCGTGGGGACCGTACCGCCGATCCTGGCGCCGGTATTATCCGCGTCTCAAGACCACCCGCTCTCGACGCGCGGCATGGCCCGGATCCAGCAGCAGGTGGCGCGGGCTGTCGGTCAGTTGCTGGGCGGCCAGATCGTGCCGCCCGAGCGGGTGACGATCCTGTCCACCGTAGAATTGCCGCAGGATGTGGCGGCGGACCGGTTCCCCCAATACTTCACTCGCCCCGCGCTAGACCCGGCCAAGGATCCTGACGGAGCATTCGAGTGAGCGCGACGGTCTGGTGCGTCAACGAGTCGGCCGAGGGCGCCTACTCCATCGTCAAGCGGACGGAGTCGGGGCGCGAGATCCCGCAAGGGGTCACTTCTGGCCCGCTCTACGACATCCTGGTCTGGCTGGTCGACATCCTGGAGCCCGGGGACCTGGTGAAGACGCCAGAGGGTTGGTCCGCCTTCAGGCTGTTCTGGCCGACGGGCGGCCGGCAGTAGGCGTCGTGGGCGCCAGGATCAGTCGGGCGCTGCGCGCCGCCGTCCTGCACAGGGCGCCGGGACCGTACTGCTGGATCTGCGGTGGCGACTTCGAGGCGGGTGAGGTACCGACGATGGACCACCTCCGCCCGAGATCGCGGGGTGGCGGCAACACGAAGCGAAACCTGCGTGTGGCCCACGCGGTGTGCAACCGCGCCCGAGGCAACGAGACGGTGATGACCAAGATCGCTGCCCTGGCGAAGCAGGCTCGTGCAGACGAGCTGGAGAAGCGCGCCGCTCTGTCCGCCATCGACGACTACTTTGCCGGGTTGATCGCAGAACGGCTTGACAGGCGTGCCGGACCGGTGTAAATGATTCGAATGACGCCAGAACTCGCAGAAGCCAGGTGTGCGACTATGACGGTCGCTCGGGAGCGCACGCTGCGCGTGCTGAGGCAGCAACTCAGTATCAATCCAGTCCGAATCGCTGTATCGCGGGCACGTCGCCGGCTGGCTGGACTTTCCGCGGCGGTCGACCGCGCCCAGAACGCGGAGTTCTTCCGGAGCCTGCAGATGCTCAAACAGGAGGCCTGAAATGTCCCCGTTATTCTTGAAAGAGTTCAAGTCCAGCAACCCGTGCAAGTTATGCCCAAAGCTCAACCCGTACGATGCTGGAGCGAAATCGCTGTGCCAGCGCCACGGCTCCATCGTGCGTATCGCATGGCGAGTCTGGTCAGTCCTCCGGCGCCGCGCTGGGTTCTGCATCGAGTGCGCCAATAAGTCTGAACACCGCAATTGCCGCTGCACTGCCCACCGCGCTCGCAACAAGCGGAAGTGCAGGCGCTGGGTGCGGGCACACCGACACACGGTCCGTACAACCGACTCCGCACGAGACACGTCATTCAAGAACGACGGACTGTGCAGATGCTCAACGCACGACCTTGTGGTACCAGGGAAACAAGCGTGCCGGTTCTGCCTGCTGCACCACAGGCACATGAAGCGCGGCTCTCTGACCGGGAGCGATGCTGCGGAGTACCGGGCACTGCGGAAGGAGCGTACCAACAGGCTCCTCGACGCCGAGGAGGCTATGGTAGCACAGGCTCGACGCGAGCTATCGGAGCTTGGAGTCATTGCGATCAAAGCGACGAGTCACCGCCAGGATGGTTGGTCGGCTAAATTCCGACTGGCGGAGTAAATCATGAGTCTCACAGAGACGGATCCGATGTACGTCTCCAATGCAGAGACGTGCGGTGCCGCACGGCGGCCGAAAGACCCCGCCGCCGTGGAGGGCGGTCACAGCGGCGCTGAGCAGCATGTCCGGACAGTGTTGGGCCAGCGAGCCCTGAGCCGCATCACGGAGCCGGTAGAAGCGCTGCTCAGGGAGCACGGCCTGACGGAGTTCCGGCTGGCCGGCGGCGCCATGCTGCGCGGCACGCCAAAGGACCTCGACATCTGGCCGCCGAACCGCGACGCCTACCCGAGGGCGTTCAACGCCTTCAAACGGAGCGTCGGCGTCTTCGCTCCGTTTGGCTCCGAAGAGCTGCCGTCATTCTGGCGCCCCAAGGATCTCGTCGCCTCGGACGGTACGAAGGTGCAGGTCTGCTGGAGCACGGCAGCATCGCTCGCCGACCTGATCCGCGGCTTCGACTTCGCGCACTGCCAGGTCGGCGCCGAGATGTCGCTGAACACCGGCTCGGAGCAGGCAGGGCTCACATCCGTTGCCTGGACAGCGCACTTCACCAACGCCATGCTGGTCCAGGGTACCTACTACGTTGCCGGAGCCTCGAACATCAACTCCCTGGCCAGGGTGCCCGAAGTCGCCCTCAAGCTGGGTCTCGACCGCGGCGAGACTCGCGCGCTAGCGTTGCAGATCGTCGACGACATCACGAAGGATCCGGCTGGTGACCTGGAACGGTTCAAGCGGTTCGAGCGCTGAGCAGTGGGCGCACTGGCGTACATACTGCTGTTGATCGCTCTTCAAGCCTGGAGGTGCTGTCGTGAAGTAGCCGTACTGACACTCGCACGCCCTCTACTAGAAGAACCCTCGTCTAAAGAGCGGAGGTGGGTCCTCTGGGACGTCGGTAGTACACCTGGACCGGCGGCGAATAGCCCAGCACCGGTGCCCGCACCCAACCTACTGCACAGTGGCCGCTCCCCGGTGGAGCGGCACGGCCCCTGTACCTTGACTGGTATCTGGGGCCGTTTCTCATTTTTGGAGGTGTGTTATGATTGCGCGACCGATGCCGAATAGCGACGCGCCGGAGTGTCCGAAGTGTCATGGCGGCATGGTGCGCAATGCGCGCACGCCCTCTGGTCGTCAGAGGTGGCTCTGCCGCGGCTCGCGCGCGGATGGTCGGAAATACTGCTACAGCACGACTGCGCCGGAGACTCCGACGCGCAATGAGGCCGGCGAGTCGGCGCGCGACAGCAGCTTCAAGCGTGCGCTGAGACCTCGGACCAGCGTCTTCATTGTCACGGCCGCCCAGAACGCCACGCCCGTCCACCCCGCATTCTGGGCAGCGCTGCAGCGGATGGCGCGGCACCGGCGTGCCGAGATCCTGGTAATACCGATCCGCTACAAGAACCCGACCAGTCACTGGACGGCGAGCCAGGCGAACGCCGACACATGGGCGGATGAGGTGACCCCGTACCTCTGGAATGTCCGCCGCGCCATGAACGAGAACCTGACCCTGCTCGCCGACATCAAGACTCAACCGACCGCGAGCGATCCAGTCACCGGCTTCGACGCGATCTCCGGTGCGTCGTCGGCGATCCTGGGACACACGAAGATCCAGCTCAAGTGCATCTCGACGCCGTCCAACCGCATGGCCAAGATCGTCACGACGACAGGTGCCGTCACCGTCCCGAACTACACCGACTCGTCCAAGGGCAAGAAGGGCGAGTTCCACCACTCGCTGGCGGCCGTGGTCGTCGAGATCCAGGGACGCCGGTTCCACCTCCGTCACCTCAACTTCGACAAGCGCACCGGGTCGTTCACTGACCTCGACACCCGTTACTCGGCGGACAAGGTAGAGAGGGCGCCGCGCCCTCTGGCGTTGGTTATGGGCGACACGCACGTCGACTTCGTCTCGGCCGCCGTCGAGCGGGCCACCTTCGGGAAGGGCGGACTGGTCCCGAGCCTGAAGCCGCGGCACCTCGTCTGGCACGACGTCTTGGATTCGTACGCGGTCAACGTCCACCATCGCGGCAACCCGTTCAACGCGATCGCGAAGCACGTTTCCGGGCGCAGCTCGATCGAGGACGAGGTGCGCCGCGCCTGCAGGTTCGTGCGCGACCGCACCACCGGTGATACGGTCTCGGTGGTCGTGCCGAGCAACCACGACGACATGCTGAGGCGGTGGATCATCAATTCCGACTGGAAGGCTGAGCCGGTCAACGCTCAGTTCTACCTGTCGGCGGCGCTGGAGATGGTCCGGGGCGTGCGCATGACTTCCGCCGGGACATCGTACCCGAGCCCGTTCCCGATGGTGTTCCCGTCGATGGTCGAGAGCATGGAGGGCATCAGGCTCCTGACTGAGGACGAGTCATTCAAGATCGCGAACATCGAACTCGGCATGCACGGCGATCGCGGGCCGAACGGGTCGCGGGGCAGCCTGCGCAATCTCCGGCGCATCGGCATCAGGTCGATCATCGGGCACTCCCACACCCCCGGCATCGACGAAGGGTCGATCCAGGTCGGCACCTCTACCGAGCTGAGGCTGGAGTACAACGGCGGGCCGTCATCGTGGATGAACGCGCACTGCCTGATCCACGATGATGGCAAGCGACAGCTCGTGTTCATCATCGACGGTGAGTTACGAGCAAAATGAGGCACTGCACATGACCGACCGCATCCTGATCCTGGACGACTCCGTCAACCGGCACCGACTCTTTCGCGCGATCTACGGTGCTCGCGCCGCCGTCCACACCCACACCGTGGAGCGGTTCAGAGAGCAGCTCGACATGTTCGCTGACGAGCGAACCTCTCCGGACCTGGAGGGTTTCGGCGTCGTCTTTCTCGACCACGACTTGACTCCGCAGCACTACAGCGGCGACGTCCACGACGAGGAGTGCGGGTGCGCTGCTGTGAGACTGCTGGTCGCCCACTACCGCGGCGAGCCGACCCGGCCGCGCGTGGTGCTGCACACCCGGAACGGGAGCGCCGCCCTCAAGATGCAGCGAGAGCTGGAGGCTGCCGGGTTCCCGGTCAGCTGCCTTCCGTTCGAGTAGGCTCAGCCGTCTTCTGATCGCGACCGGTTGTACTGCATGATGGCGTGCTCCAGGGCCGGCTTACCGGTGAGCTGGATCAGCCCCTGCGCGTCGTGGATCAGGTCAAAGTCCGGATCAAACCGGTGGTCGAGCAGGATGTTCCAGCGGTTCTGGTAGCCGCGGGCCGCCTTCGCACCGTGGTAGGAGTGCTCGATCCGGCCGTGAACGAACCCGACCTGGCCGTTCGTCACCCGCATCGCCCTCGCCTGCCACTCCATGACGCGGCGCCGGTAGCCGGCAGCCATCCTGTGATGCATGGACTGTGCCGCCTCCCCGGTCATGCCGAACGCCATGTGGCGGTCGCCGGAACCGAGGATCGCAAAGTCGATCAGGCCGCCGACCGCCTCCCAGAACTTTCGGGTGCAGGCCCAGGCGTACCCGGGGTGCCCGCGAGAAGAATAGTAGTCGTTCCCGTCGGGCTCTGGGCGGCCATTCTGGCAGCGGTAGCCGAACGACTCGAACAGCTTCATGACCTCGCCGTTGGGTCCGAGATCCAGTGCGTGCCGCCACGGCTGGACCACCTGGAAGTGCTGCAGCTCGTGGAGGGTCTCCAGGGCCCACTCCGGGTCGCGGAAGAGGATGTCGGCGTCCACCCACGCGACATACCGCCAGTCTCGCGGCAGCAGCCGCGCCACGGCG
>Ga0134121_10004034_pt1 | contig 12059 bp, 6 predicted proteins | sample KB301_FD_96463 | JGI IMG/M metagenome (GOLD analysis project Ga0134121, IMG submission 96463) | Terrestrial soil microbial communities without Nitrogen fertilizer from Kellogg Biological Station, Michigan, USA - KB3-0-1 | ecosystem: Environmental > Terrestrial > Soil > Unclassified ...
GGGCGCCGGCCGGCACGGCGACGCTCGCCCGCGGGCCCACCGCCTTGATGCGGTTCCCCTCGATGACGATGGCGCCGTCCTCGATCACCTCGTCGCCCTTCATGGTGACGATCCGGCCGCCGACCAGCGCCACCGTTCCCTTGGGGGCGTCGCTCTCAGCCTTGAAACCGATGTTGAGGCCGTGGGCCGGCGGATCGGGAAGCTTCTCGGGCGCGCCCTCGCGGAAGGCGAAGGCGTTCTTGAGCTCCAGCGTGTAAAGCTCGGGACCCAGCGACCAGTGGAGGCGCTGCGAGTCGCCGGACCAGTGGAGGTACTCGCCGGCGTCGCGGGTCACCTTGTGCAGCGGCAATGCACTCGCCTTGGGACCGACGTCCACCGCCTTGCCGGTGGCCACGAAAGGCATCACGTAGGCGTTGAACCGCTCGGTGAAGGCCACCCACTTGCCGTCGGGCGAGACCCGGAACTCCGTGGCGTTGTCGCTGGCGAGATCGACGCGTTCGTCCTTGCCGTCGAGGCCGACGGAGACGAGTTGGCGTTTGCCCTCGCCGACGTAACGCAGGAGATAGACGCGGTCGCTGTCGGCGCCGAAGCGCGGGCGCTCGCCGTCCTCGGTGATGAGCGCCGGCTCACCGCCGGCCGCCGCCACCCGATAGATGCCGGGGTCCAGCGACCAGTTGGGGGTGCGAATGTAGCCGCCCTCGAGCTTGTGATAGACGATCTGCTTGCCGTCCGGCGTGAAGGCCGGCTCCACGTACTGCCCGGGCTGGCCGACTACTACCCGCCCCTCGCCGCCGTCCGCCGAGACCACGCGAACCGTTCCCAGCTTGTCGTCGTCCCACGTGGTGTAGACCACCCAGCGGCCGTCGCGAGAGAACGACGGGAAGACCTCCCAATGATCGTTCTGCTTCGTCAGCCGGCGCGGCGCGCCGTCCGGCAGGTTGCGAACCCACAAGTGTCCCAGGGCCTGGTAGACCACCCGGTCTCCCTTGGGCGAGACCTCCACCCAGCGCAGCATCTTGGTGTCGAACGTCCGCGGCGCCACCTCTTGCGGGAAGCGCACGGCCGCCGTGACCTTGCGGGTCGTGTGGACGTGGAACGGAATGTCGGCGACCTGGCGGGAGGCGACGTCGAGGCGGTGGATCTTGCCGGCCGCCCAGAAGACCAGCGACTTCGAGTCCGGTGTCCAGGCCATGGAGGGATAGAGGCCGTGGATGGACCAGGTCTCCTGCATGTCGCGGTCGAGGCCGTCGTAGAGCGGCCGGATCTCGCCGGAGCGCAGGTCCATCAGGTGAATGACGCTTTTGCCGCGCACCCGGCGAATGAAGGCGAGCGACTTGCCATCCGGCGACGGCGTCGGACGGACGGAGCCGCCCTGGCCGGTGACGTAGCGCTGGGTCTTGCCCGTCCGCCGGTCGAGGCGCTGGATGACGAAGATCTCGGTGTTGGAGTCCTTGTTGTACTCGAAGACCGGTCCGGGAGTGATGTCCTGGCTGTAGTAGAGATACCGGCCGTCGGGCGAGAAGACGGGCTCGCCGGCGTCCTTCTGGTCGTTGGGCTTCTTGGTGAGCTGCAGGCCGTCGCCGCCGCTGCGGTGATAGAGCCACATCTCGCCGGCCCCGAGCGAGCGCTGGGCGGTGAAGTGCTTGCGCGCCACGACGTAGTCGCCGTCGGGCGACCACGAGGGGCTGTTGAGCAGCCGGAAGCTCTCCTTGGTGACGGCGCGGGGATTCTTGCCGTCGCGATCCGAGATCCAGATGTTGTCGCCGCCGCCCTGGTCGCTGGTGAAGGCGATCGTCTTGCCGTCCGGGCTGTAGCGGGGCTGCATCTGCCAGGCGACGTCGTGGGTCAGGGCCTTGGCCTCGCCGCCGGTGATGGGAATCGTGTAGAGATCGCCCAGCAGGTCGAAGGCGATCTCCTTGCCGTCGGGGCTGACGTCGAGACTCAGCCAGGTCCCCTCGTCGGTGTCGATGGTGACCTCGGACGACGGGCCCGGCGGGTTGTTGACGTCCCACTTCTCTTCCTTCTTTTCCTCCGTCCCCTTCGCAGCGCTCTTGCCGCCCTCCAGCTTCTCCTTCTGGAGCTCGGTCGCGTTCTCCTCCGGCTGCTTCTCCTTTTTCACCTTTTCTTTGAGCTCCGGCTCCGGCGGCGTCGCTTCCGGGGCAGGGGCCGGTGGCGCCGGAGGCTGGACGCTCGGCGCGTCGGCATGGCGTGGACCCGCGACCACGGGCATCAGCCCGAGAGCCGCGAGAAGAGAGGCGAAGAGAAGCAGACGGATCGATTTCATGGTGATTTCCTTTTGGGACGGGCTCGGAAAAGCCGCGAAGAGGTACGCGTATCGAGCTCCGAAGTTTCGGGACCTGCAGAGGAGCGCGAGCAGACTATGTGGGGCGGAAAGCAGGTGTCAAGGCGGAGGGTTCGATGCCGCTGCGCGTGGCCCTCATCACCCCGGCCCTCTTCTCCCAGCCTCCCCCCCGCCTGACGGGAGAAGAGGGAGAACAGCCAAGAGCAACTCCGCCCTTGTAGGAATTCCGGCTCCCCTCTCTCCCGTCAGGCGGGGGGGAGGCTGGGAGAGAGGGGCTGGGGGAGTGAGGGCCTCGAAGCGGCGGATCTCGCTCCGTCCAAGAGGTCAGCCGGCGTCACGCGGGACAGTCCGCCGCCTGGCTCCGTATAAGGGGAAGAGGACTTGCATGGTTGAGACTTTGATTCCTACCGACAAGGCAAGGAGATGGCGATGCCCGCCCGTTTGAAATCCTGGAACCACCTTTTGATAGTTGCCCTGCTGCTCGCCGTGGCCGCGCCGCGCACGGCGCAAGCCGGCGAGGATGCCTGGACGCCGTTCGGCCCGGCTGACGGCTCGCTCCAGTCGCTGACCACATCGCAGCGCGGCGAGATCTACGTCACTGCGCGCTTCTCGACGACTGAAATCTGGCAACTACCCTTGCCGACGGTCCCCTGGCGCTGGCGCAACCAGGGGCTCGACCGGCCGGCGGTATCCGCGCTGGCTGTGGATCCGAAGAACCCGAGCTCCCTCTGGGCCGTCTCCGGCAACGATGTCACTGTCTCGCAGAGCGTCTTTCATTCGACCAACGGCGGCGGGAGCTGGGTGAAGGTTTTCACCGGGGACCTCGACTTCCAGGTCGCCCACCTCTGGGTCGCGCCGGCGAAGAAGTCCGTCGTCCTGCTCGCCGAGACCGGCAACGGAGCTCCTCGCCGGCTGTTGCGCAGCGCCGACGGCGGCGTTTCGTGGACCCCGGTGCCCGGGATCCTGGGTCCGGTGACCGCCCCTCCGGACGAGCCGAACGTCGTCTTCGCTTCAACCGCGGACGGACTCGGCGTGGTCCGCAGCGTCGACGGCGCCCGGACCTTCAAACCCACCGGCTCGCTCCCCGTCGACGCGAGCGACACGCTGCGGTCGCTTCACGCAACCTACGGCCGAGGAGCGAACGTCTTCGCGTCGTTTCTCAACGCCGGGCTGTTCCGCAGCACGGACAGCGGCCAACGCTGGAGCCGGGTCGGCTTTCTGCACGCCGGCCCTGCCGCCCTCGCCTCCGAGCCGGCGGTGCCGAGCATCATCTACGCGGTAAATTTCAACGGCCTCTACGCCAGCCAGAAGAACGGCAAGAGCGGCAGCTTCCGCCCGCTGGCGACATTCTTTCCCCTCCAAATCATCCCCGAGCCGAGGGCGGTCGCCGCGGCTCCGGGCGGTCCCTACTTCCTCGCCGGCCCCGACCTCTATCGGTACAGCCCCGGATCCGGCGGCGCCGCGCTCGTGGCGAAGACGGGAATCGAGGGCTTCGGCGTCGCCGAGCTGCGGTTCCACCCGGCCGATCCAACGCTCCTCGCCGTGCGCCGCTACACCGGCTGCATCAACGATTCGTGCGACTTCCGCACGCTCCTTTCAGCCGACGGTGGAAAGACTTTTCAACGCCTTGGTGCGCTGCTCACGCCACGCACTTTCGCCGACGTCTTCGACCTGGCCTTCGATCCGGTCTCCCGGCGATGGCTCATGGCCACCGGCTTTGGAGCCGTACTGGGCGACGCCGGCGGTAGCCGCGTGGTCCTCCCAGCCCTGATTTCGACCGTCGAAATCAGTGCCGGCGGCATCCTCCTCGCCGGAGGTCTGGACGGCCTTCAGGCGAGCGAGAACGACGGCGCAACCTGGCAGACGACGCTGAGCAACGCCATCCCCGCCTCGCCCGAGCATCCTGCCGGCGGTGTGCGCCGGATCGTCGATCTGGTGGTAAATCCCTTCGCTACGGACCGCGTGATCGCGCGGGCGCTGGAGAGCTTTTCGAGCATCCTGCCCCTACCCAGCTCGCCGGTCCCGGTGATCTACCGCAGCGCCGACAGCGGTCACACCTGGACGAAGCTCCTCGACGGCAGCGCGGACGTCGAGTTCGTCCCTGGCTCGCCGGCGAGCCTCTACCTCCTGGAGTCGACGGCCGGCGGCACCGAGCTGCGCCGGAGCGACGACGACGGCGCTACTACCCAGCTCGTCCACACCTTTGCGAACAGCGAGGCGATCAGCGACGTTGCGACCGATCCTTCCGCACTCCTGGACCTCTATGCCGCCTCGATGAACGGTGTTCTCCAGAGCCACGACGGCGGCGCCACCTGGGAACCGACGCCGGGCGACTTCAACTTCTGGGGCGCCTACCGCCAGTTCATCGGCCGCGTCCTGGTTCATCCCACCGAGCGTGGCCACCTCTTCGCTGCCCCATTCGACGGCGGGCTGTTCGAGAACCAGTTGTTGGAGTGAGGGTTCGGTAGCGGCAATCGGGTGCGGATCGCCTCGTCTTGTCGTATAAGATCAAGAAAAGAGGAGATCGGAATGCTCCGGAAGGGCCGCTGGATCCTACCGCTGCTGTTGACCTTGACCGGAATTCGTCCAGCGGACGCGGGGCAGGACGCCTGGACTCCTTTCGGCCCGGGCGACGGTGCGCTCCAGTCGCTGGCCGCTTCATCGCGCGGCGACCTCTATACCACCGCGACGTTCGGAGCGACCGAGATCTGGCAAATGCCGCTGGCGCCGGTGCCAGGGACGGCGGCCTGGCGCTGGCGCAACAATGGCCTCGGCCTACCGGCGGTGACCGCGCTGGCCGTGGACCCGAAGAACCCGCAATCCCTCTGGGCCGTCTCCGGCACGGATCTCGAGAGCCTCTTCCACTCGACCGATGCCGGGGGGAGCTGGGCCCGGGTCTTCACCGGTGACGCCAACTTCCGCATCGTTCACCTCTGGGTCGTGCCGATGCGCAAGTCCGTCGTCCTGATCGCCGAGACCGGCACGGGCCGGCGACTGTTGCGCAGCGCCAACGGCGGCGTTTCCTGGACGGAGGTGCCGAGAGCTCTCGGCCCGGTGACCGCGGTCCCCGACGAGCGAGGCATCGTCTATGCCGGTTCTGCGGTCAATGGGGGCGTGCTCCGCAGCGTCGACGGCGGCGCCTCCTTCCGCCGGGTCGGAGTCGTGCCGGTCGCGGTGGACGACGAGCTGCGTGCGCTCCACGCGACCTACAGCGACCAGGCGGTCATCTTCGCATCCTTCCGTAACGGCGGCCTGTTCCGCAGCATCAGCAACGGCCTCCATTGGACGCGCGTGGGTTTTGCGAACGGCGGTCCGTCCGTGATCGCCTCCGAGCCGAAGGATCCAAGCAGGATCTATGCGATAGATGCCCTCGGCCTCTCCGCCAGCCATCAATATGGGGAGGACGGTAGCTTCCAGAGATTGGCGGTCTTTCCCTTGATCTCCATTCCCGAGCCGACCGTGCTCGTCGCGGCTCCGGGCGGGCCGTATTTCCTCGGCGGCACCGACCTCTACCGCTACACCGGCGGCTTCGCGCTGGTGGCAAAGACCGGGATCGAAAGCTTCGGCGTCGCCGAGCTGCGCTTCCACCCGGCCGACCCGTCGATCCTCGCCATACGCGACTCCACGGGCTGCATCCTCGACTCCTGCGAGGTCCGTACCGTCCTCTCGACCGACGGCGGAGAGACTTTTCAACGTCTCGGCACCCAGGCGTCGGCGCGCCGCTTTGCCGATGTCTCCGATCTGGCTTTCGATCCCGTCTCGACCCACCGGTGGCTCATGGCGATGGGCGTCGGCGCGGTGCTGACCGAGAACGGCGATACCCGCGTGGTCCTTCCGGGACCGGTGACGGCGGTCGAGATCGCGGCCGGTGGCATCCTCCTGGCCGGCGGCCTGGATGGCATTCAAGTGAGCGAGAACGACGGCGCTTCCTGGCCGGCGACGCTCGACAACGCGGGCGGCGCGCGGCGGATCACCGAGCTGCTGGTCAACCCGTACGCTCCCGAGCGGGTGATCGCGCGCGCCCTCGAGCTCACCCAGCCGCCACAGCCGCAGGACCCGGGCAGCCCGGTGCTCTACCGCAGCGCCGATGCTGGCCGGACCTGGACCAAGCTGCTCGATGGCAGCGCGGATATCGAGTTCGTCCCCGGCGCGCCGTCGAGCCTCTATCTCCTGGTCTCGACTGCGGACGGCACCGAGCTGCGGCGAAGCGACGACGACGGAGTGACCTCGCACCTCGTCCACGCCTTCCCGGCGAGCGACGCGGTGAACGACGTCGCAATCGATCCCTCGGCGCCGCTGGATCTCTACGCCGCGTCGATCCATGGCGTTCTCCGAAGCCACGACGGCGGCGCGACTTGGGAGACGACGCCGGGCGATTTCGCCCCCTGGGGCACCTATCGCCAAGGAATCGGCCACGTTCAGGTTCATCCAACCGAGCGTGGGCACCTTTTCGCTTCGCCGGTCGACGGCGGGTTGTTCGAGAATCAGCTGTCGGAGTGAGGGGTGTTCCAGGACGCCGAATAAGACGGGCCATCTCGTCTCCGCCGCGCCGCCGCAAGTCGCAACGGCGTGGATGATTTCAAAACGGCCCGTTCTCGTTTTATCTGAGGCGTCGCCATCTCATCCACTGCGTTGCCGTTTCTTCCAGGGCGCCGCCCAATGAGACGGGGCGATCTCAGATCTGCTGCGCCGCCGCAAGTCGCAATGGCTTGGGTGGTTACAACACGGCCTGTCCTTATTTCATCTGAGCCGTCCTCATCTCATTCAAGGCGTTGCTGTTTCTTTCAGGGCTTCGCCGAATGAGACGGAGCGATCTCAGCTCTTCTGCGCCACCGGAAGCCGCGACGGCCTGGATGGTTTCAAAATGGCTCCTTCTTGTTTCATCTGGAGCGTCGTCATCTCATCCACGGCGTTGCTGTTTCTTCCAGGACGCCGCCGAATGAGACGGGCCAATCTCGTCTCCGCCGCGCCGCCGCAAGTCGCAACGGCATGGATGATTTCAAAACGGCCGGTCCTCGTTTCATCTGAGCCGTCGTCATCTCATCCACGGCGTTGCCATTTCTTCCAGGGCGTCGCAGGTTGTGGAATGCCGCGTTATCTGCGCCCGCGCAGCCATCGGATCTTTCTCCCGAGCTCAGCCCTGCGGAACCGCGGTGAGAAGGACGACGAGGGCGTCCTCCGAGCCGTCGATCTTGGAGGTGCCGACCACGATGGTCTCTCCCTTCTTGAGCGAGAACGAGGTGGAGATCAGGTCGCGAGGGGCGCGAGGGGCGCTGGGCGCCTCGCCTTTCTTCGCTTCGGAAGCTGGCCGTGCCACCGGGAACTCCTCGTTGAGCACGAAGGCGTCCAGGAACATCTGGTCGTTTCCGGTGACGCGGAAGCGTAGCTTCACGTGATACGACTGATCCTGGCGCCCCACCACCCGGCCCTCCGTGGGGCGGTCCTGGGTGGCGCGCAGCCAGGTCAAGTCGAGCAGTTGATAGCTCTTGTAGGGGAGGAAGCCGCGCAGGTCGGCGAGAGCTTTCTGCGCGCTCGCCGGCACGTCCGGCTCGCTGGCTGCCTTTTGCACGCTGGCGGCGAGCAGCAGGAGCTGGAAGCTCTGGGTGAGCGGGGCGGCGTCAGCTTTGGCCAATGCACGGGCGATCCGTTCGTGAGTGGCGGAATCGGACCTCACCTCGAGAAAACCCTTCAGGGAGGAGTCACCGACCCACTTTGCGGCGGCGTCGCCGACGAACGCGGAGGCGGAGATCTGGCAGCGCTCTTTGTCCTGGCACTGATCCCAGGCAATCTGCTCGGCAGAGTGCAGGTCGAGGAAGCGGATCTCGACCCGGGTCGTGGTGAGAGCTGCAGGCGGAGCCGGGGTCTCCTGAGCCGGCTTGGCCATCAGCGGCACCGCCGGCAGCGCAAGCAGGAAGGCGAGGAGAATTGGGCGGATACACGGGTTCTTCATGATCTTCATCTCCTTGAAGGCCGCCGGGAAGGCGGCCGGTCAAATCTATCGAGCGTTTCCCGCCAGCTCCCAGATGACGCGGGTGCCACCCGGTGTCGAAAACTGGATCTCGCGCACCGGCAGCGAAGCCGTGAGCAGCGGGGCGTCATCCTGGTGGATCGGCAAAATCTTGCGCTCCCGCGCCGGACGGCGATGCCCGTGCGTGGAGCTCTTCCCAGGCTCTGGTGCCGGGACTGCCGTCGCCATCTGGGCAACCGGAGGCGCAGCCCGAGGAGTAGGAACGGCGGCCACCTGCACCGGCGGCTGAACTGGAGTGCCAGGAGCCGGCGGCCGATGCCGGGGTCCGAGGGCGACAACGAGGGCCAGGGCGAGCAACACCGCCGATCCGGTTGCCACCAGCGGCAACCAAGCAACTTGGCGCCGAGGCTCGGGGATCGCGGTCAAAACCGCCCGGCGCATGGCGTGAAATTCGTCTGCGGTCAGGCCGGGTTCCTGGGCCACGGGATCTCCCAGCTTCAGGACCTCGCGCAAGCGATCGGGATTTGAGTCGGTGTTCATGATGTCGGGTCCTCCTTGAGCAACAGGCTCGCGAGATCGCGCCGGGCGGCCAGCAGGTGCCAGCGCACCGTCACTTCGGCGACCCCCAACAGGCGAGCCACCTCGCGAACCGCGACTCCTTCGAGCTCGTGAAGCACCACCACCGCGCGGCGCCTGGGAGAGAGGCGGGCCAGAGCGGCCGTCACCGTGGCCCGGGCCACCGCCGCCTCCTCCGGGTGATGGGAAACCGTCTCCCGCTCCTCCCGGCGAATCTGCGTAGCCGCCAGGGACCTCACGACGAGCCGCCGAAAGCGGTCGCGGCAGAGATTGACGAGCGTCCGCACCAGCCAGGCTTCCTCGGGTTGATCCCCCTCGGGAACCTTGCCGGGCTGGCGGGCGGCGCGAAGGAAGGTCTCCTGCACCAGGTCCCGCGCCTCCTCGCGATCGGACGACAGCCGCCGGGCCAGCCGGAAAAGCCGCTCCTGGTGGGCGTCAAAGAGCCGGGCCAGGCGGTCGGTGGCGGTCTGGGTTTGGGGCCTGTCCAAGATCGCCCTCGTGGTGATGGGCATGTTCACAACCTGGTAAACGCGCCGGGAGGGGAAAGTGTTGGGGGGAGTCCCACCTTGGCGCCGGCCCCGCCCGGGCATAAATGCCAGGGCTATGAACAGCGCCCCCTGAAGGGGGCTTCAAGCCGGATTCATCCGGCGTCGTTACTAGCCCCGGCATTTATGCCCGGGCGGGGCCGGCGCAACGACGATATGAACAACAAAACGACGGACGGTGGTGGTAGAGGCCGCCGAAGGAATCCAGATTACCCGAGCGTCCGGGATTTCAATCGCGGACGAGAACGACCGGTTCCTTCTTCTCTTGCGCGTTCCTCTCTTGCGCCGCCATCGCCTCCCGCGCCTCGTCCAGGAGTGCCTGGGCCGAGATGGAGCGGCCGACGGCGCCGCGCACCCAGGCGTCCGGAGTGAGCCGACCCTGGCGGCAGATGCGCTCGGTCTCGGCTCCGAAGTCCTGCCCGCGCAGCTCGCGGGCGATCTGGAAGGCGATGACATGGCCGATGGCGTAGTCCGGCAGGTAGAGGCCGTAGACGATCATGTGGGAGTAGATGGCCAGGATCTCCGAGTCGCGGACGCCGAAGACGGGAGCGAAGTAGCGGTTCCACACGTCGCGGGCGATGCTCAGAGTCGCCTCACGCAGTTCGGCAGGCGTGGCTTCGGGGTTCTGGTACAGCCAGTTCCACACCCCCATGTCGACCAGGGAGACGCCGGCGATCTCGTAGGTGTTCCACAGGACGGCCAGCGTTTCGTTGTGCCAGGCGTCCGCGCCATGGGGCTTCAAGCCCAGCATCTCCAGGTCGCGGTGCTGGAAGATGAAGGCGAAGGCTTCGGTGCAAGCGTTGTTGGGCACGCCTGCCAGCGGCCAGTGGTCGATGCCGTTGAGCGAAAAGACCTGCTCGACGTTGTGGCCAAGCTCGTGCATCGCCACGTTGTATCCCTTGTAATCCATGCCGCCCTTGGGCACTCGCGTCCGCAGGTGGGCTTTGTCCTCGCGCCTCAAAGCCTGCACGGCGTGGCCGGCGCCCCGCGCCGGGTCGACGACGATGTGCTCGCCGAGCCATCGCGACCGCTCCGGCGAGAATCCCAGGCGCTCCAGCAGGACGGGCAGGGCGGTCGAAAACGCGCCGAGATCGGGATAGAGGGATTGCACGGTGCGGTCGAGGTCCGCCTCTGAAACGTCGGCCCGCGACTTGAAACCGGAGTACCAGATGTCGAACGGCTCGAGCGGGCGGCCGAGCCGGCTCGCGATGAGCTTTCCCAACTCGGCCACCTCCGGCGCGGCGAGAACGGAATCGAGGAGAGCCTCGACCTCCCGCTCCGGAATCTGACGGTCCCGCTCGAAACGGCGGGCGATGAACGTCGGCTCGGTGGGACTGAAAGGGTCCACCTTGCGCATCGCGTGAAAGACCCCGAGCAACGTCGCGTAGCGAGTGTCGGGCTCGCGGTGGGCCAAGTCAGCCGCCGGATCGGCCGCGCCCGCCTCCACCGGCCGCACCTCGTTGGACTCCGGGTCCCAGAGGAGATTGGGATTGTCGATCGCCGCCGCAGGAATCTCCTGGCGCACGATGCGCTCCATGACCTTCAGGATGAGCCGCTGCTTGGCGAGGCCGGCCGGAGACTCGTCTGCGTAGTGGGAGGCCAGCTCGTCCCGCAATCCCCAGTGGGAGATGAGCCGCAGGCCTTCCGGGAACGGCCGCTCGCCGCCGCGCGTGATCCAGCGGTCGAGGCGGAGGTTGTAGGCGTTGATGTACTGGTCCGCCGCCGTGAAGGTCCGCGTCATCTCCTGCTGCACGGCCGCCGGCACCCGGAGCGCGAAGCGATCCATCAAGCGAGACCGCGACCAGGTCTCCCGGTCCCACTGCTTCAAGCGCTCTTCCAGTGTATGGACGGGAAAGTTGAGGAGGGCCAGGAAGGCCACGCGGTTGCGGAAGAGGTCTTCCTCCACGTGTGAGGCGAGGTCGAGATCGGCGAGCAGGCGGTCCACCGTGGTGATCGGGCCGGTGTCGAGATCGAGGGGCGAGGTCAGCTCACGGCGCACCTCGTGAAGATGACCGTCCACCTGCTCCAACACCGTTTCGAGGCGTCGGAACGTGGCGGCGAGATCCCCCGGATCGGTGAGGAAATTGGCCTCGCAGAATGCGGCGAGCGCCGCGGCGTCCCCATCCTCCGGCCACCAGCGCACGGCAACCTGCGTCACGCCGCGGTGGATACGGCCGGCGTGCTCCGCGCCGTACTTCGCGACGAGGCGGTCGCGGGTCTGGACGGCGGTCTCCTGCAGGGGCAGCGGAGTCGGCATCGGCTCTCTCATTCTCAGCCGGGTCGGGGGCTAGATCGCCGGCTTCAACGCCTCGGTCGTCACCTTGTCGTCGATGACCAGCCGGTAGGGACCGCCACTGCCGTTGACGGGTTTCACCTCCTCGTGGGAGAAGGGGTCGAACTCGTAGGGCTTGATGATCTTGCCGTAGACCGACTTGAGAGCCCGGGCGCCGATGCGGCTGCTCTTCGCGGCCTCCTCGGCGATCTTGGCCACGGCGTCGTCCGTGATCTCCAGCTCGATGTTGTACTTACGGAAGAAGTTCTGGGACGTCTGGAGCACTCCCTCTCGCGGCTCTTTGAAGATGCGGGCGAGGGTCTGGGTATTCAGGTCCTCGAGAATCACGGCGTTGTCGAAGCGGGAGAGGAACTGCGGCTGCATGCCGTACTCGAA
>Ga0134121_10004036_pt1 | contig 12054 bp, 11 predicted proteins | sample KB301_FD_96463 | JGI IMG/M metagenome (GOLD analysis project Ga0134121, IMG submission 96463) | Terrestrial soil microbial communities without Nitrogen fertilizer from Kellogg Biological Station, Michigan, USA - KB3-0-1 | ecosystem: Environmental > Terrestrial > Soil > Unclassified ...
ATGCGCACTTTTCCCTGATATTTGAAGGGCTTTGTTGCACGCACGCAACATTTTCTCGGAGCGCCGTCAGACCATCGGGTTTATACAAATAATAATAATAATCAATAACTTATATCATAATGATGCCATGGTCGGGCAGACCCGGTTGGCGGCTTCCAAAATGGCGCTAACGCCACGTTCGCGTGGCTAACGGTTACTCCTGGGTCGGCGCACCCACCAGGAGGGGCCTGCGGCGGCCCTGGCGCCGGCAATTAATATTATTAATAAATATTAATAATCAATATGTTACATAAATAATTCCACACTCTCGTGACCCCTTACCTGACGTACGTCCTGCCCCTTCGGGTTGAGGCTTGGCCGGGAGTGAGGCTACGTCGACCCCGCCATCGGTCGAAGTGCGGCCGAAACGCCCGCCATTTCCCGCTGACCTTACCCGTGGCTGACGCGCGCGGACTCTCGCGCATTGGCCGGATCAGTTAAGCCTGGAAAGACGTCAAATCCGGCCGTTTTCGCGGCGTCAGCAGAACCCCTAGATCGTCTTGTGGGCGGTTTCGAGGTGCCGGCAAATGCGCTTCGAATCGAATCGCGTGCGACCGGTACAATTTCGCGAAAGCCGGTCGCGCAAATTCGCCAGCGCGGGCAGCAGCGTCGCCGGTAATTCAGCTACCCAGGGTTCGTTTGCGGCAGTTCCGGCGGTAACTTACTATACCCGGGGTGAGATTGATTCTTCCGGCGTCTCCAGCGTTCAGCCCAAGTCGTCCGTTTCCTGCGCCAGTCGCGCGCCCCTGCTCATGCAAGTAGTCGAGACCGCGCTACGCGAAGTGCTTGTGCTCGAGCCCAGGGTCTTCGAAGACGAACGCGGCTTTTTCTTTGAAAGCTATAACCAGCGCGTCTTCCAGGCGCGGACGGGCCTCAGCCCGCGCTTCGTGCAGAACAATCATTCACGCTCGAAGCGGGACGTATTGCGGGGCCTGCACTACCAGATCGCGCAACCGCAGGCGAAACTGGTGAGAGTGGTCGCAGGCGCGGTGTTCGACGTCGCGGTGGATTTGCGGAAAAGCTCGCCCGCCTTCGGCAAATGGACAGGCACCACGCTCTCGGCGGAAAACAGGCGCATGGTCTGGATTCCGGAGGGCTTCGGACATGGATTTCTCGTGCTGTCCGATTTCGCCGACTTCCTCTACCAGGCGACCGATTACTACGCACCCGAGCACGAGCGCTGCGTGATCTGGAACGACCCCGAAATCGGCATCCAGTGGCCGCTGAAGAACGCACCCGTGCTGGCACCGAAGGATCGCGTGGGCCTGCCGCTGAGGCAAGCGGAAACGTTTCCTTAGTCGCGCAAGCAGGGCCCTGTTCGCCTATCCGGAAAGCACGGGAATCAGGGCGCGCGAGAACGCGCAAGGTTTTCGAACAGCGCGCGCCATTGCAACCCGATCCTCGCCGGCGCAAGCATTTCGTTTACCAAGACCTGTCCGCGCGTTATGCGCGCGAGCACCTCGCTCCGATTCGCCATCGCCCATTCGATGCCGGACACCAGATCGTCGCCCAGCCAGGCCGCCTCGCCGAAAGGCTGGTAACTCGCCAGCGGACTTGCCACGGGCAGCCGCCCCGCCTGCAGCGCCTCCCCCAGCCGGTTCGACGAGACGCCCGATTTCAGCGGGTCGGCCGGGTCTCCGGGTATCAGCACCAGATCGCACTGGTGCAAGGCGTTTCGCGTGGCCTCCAGCGACCAGGCCGTGAACTGCACCTCGAACCGCGGCGCCCAGCTTGCCGTGATATTGCGGGCTGCCTGCTCAACTCCCAGCCCCGGCTCGGTCACGATGTTCAAACGGCAGCGTTGCGCCGCGCTGTAGGCCACCAGCGTATTCATCATGCGATCGAGGTAGCGCAGATTGTTGATGTGCCCGAACCACAATAACTCCAGCACTTTGCCCGGCGCAAATTTCGGGCTTTGCGGCGCAGCGAGTATCGCGTCCTCTATGACCTGGGGCGGCAACGCGGTGTGCTGCGCCATCAATTCCGCCATGCGCGCTGAATTGACCGTCACCGCGTCGCACTGGCGCAGCGCTTCCGTGTAAAACCGGGGCACCGCAGGCGGCTTGTCGGCGAACGGATAATCGCAAACATCGAGCACCAGCCTGCCGCCGGATTTTTTCATTCGCGCGCAGGCATCAAGCCAGGCGGCGGGTTCCACGTCGAGAAAAAGCTTGCCAACGACGCACAGCGTCACCGAGGCGAAATCCACTCGCGCGACCGCCGCAGGATCCTCGGGATTCAACAAGACATTGCGATGCCCGGCGTCCCGCCAGGCGGACGCTGCCACGCCGGCACGCAAGCGAACGCTGGCAAGGTGCGAAGCAAGCAGCCCGGCTTCCAGTCGTTGTGCGCGTGACGCGTTTTGCGCAACGACCGGTGGCACCAGCCACAAAACGTCCATGGTTCGCTCCAGTGGCAGGCGCGCGCGACGGCGCGCAATTGCGGCTCAGATCCCCAGCGCCGTCAGTTGCTTTTCCGGATATCGGGTGCCCGCCGTCACGCCCAGGGGAAACGCCGCGTTGAGTTGCGCGAGTTCCGCGTCGCTGAGCGCGAGGTCGGCAGCGGCAACGTTCTGCACGAGATACTGCCGCCGCTTCGTTCCCGGTATCGGCACGATATCCTCGCCCTGCGCCAGGAGCCATGCGATGGCGACCTGCGCCGGCGTGGATTTTCGCGCTGCCGCGATTTTCTCGATCGGCGCGAGCAATACTGCATTCTTCCCGATGTTGTCGGCGCTGAAGCGCGGATGTTCCCTGCGCCGGTCCTTCGGCAGCAGCGCGTCGAGGTTCTTCATCGTGGCGGTGAGAAAGCCGCGCCCGAGTGGCGCATATGGCATGAAACCGATGCCGAGTTCGCGGCAAGCCGGAAGGATCTCCTTCTCGACATCGCGGCTCCACAAGGAGTACTCGGTCTCCACCGCGACGATGGGATGAACCTTGTTCGCGCGCCGGATCGTCTGCGCGCCGGCCTCCGAGAGCTGGAGGTGACGCACCTTGCCCTGCTCGACCAGCCGCATCATCGCGCCCACCGTGTCCTCGATCGGCACGGTCTTGTCCACGCGGTGCAGCCCGTAGATATCGATCACATCCACGCCCAGGCGCCTCAAGCTCTTCTCGCACGCCTGCGGCACGTAGTCGGGATGGCCGCCGGACAGCGCCGCCGGCGCCCCGCCAGCCAGCGCGAGGTTGCCGAATTTTGTGGCGACGAGCACCTTGTCGCGCTTGCCCTTGAGCGCCTTGCCGACCAGCTCCTCGTTCACGCCGTTGCCATAGGCGTCAGACGTGACCACCAGGTTGACGCCGAGGTCGATTGCGCGGTGAATAGTTGCGATGGATTCTTCGTCGTTGGGCTCGCCGTAGCTGATGGACATGCCCATGCAGCCGAGCCCCACCGCCGACACCTGCGGCCCGTTTTTTCCCAGCTTGCGTTTTTGCATCACCGGCTCCTCGTCACTTCGTGTACGAGACCATGAGATCGCCGACCCCGTCCACGTGTCCCTCGAGCTTGTCGCCCGCCTTCACCGGGCCCACGCCCGCCGGCGTGCCGGACATGATGACGTCGCCGGCGCGCAGGGTGATGAGGTTGGACAGGTACGAGATTGTTTCGGGCACGTTCCAGATCATTTCGGACAAATCGCCCTTCTGCACGACTTTGCCGTTCACCTTGAGCCAGATTGCGCCCTTGGCGGGATGCCCGACCATGGCGATGGTCTTCAGTGCTGTGCACGGCGCGGAGTTGTCGAATGCCTTGCCCATTTCCCAGGGACGGCCCATCTTTTTCGCCTCCCCCTGGAGGTCGCGCCGGGTCATGTCCAGGCCCACGCCGTATCCGAACACGTGGTCGAGCGCTTTTTCCACCGGGATGTTGGCGCCGTCTTTCCCGATCGCCACCACCATCTCGATCTCGTGGTGCAGGTCCTTCGTGACCTGCGGATACGCAATCGTGGCGCCATTGTGAACGATGGCATCTGCCGGCTTCATGAAGAAAAACGGCGGCTCGCGCTCAGGGTCGTGTCCCATCTCACGCGCGTGCTCCGCATAATTGCGCCCGACGCAGTAGATGCGCCCTACCGGGAATGTCTGGTTGCTCTCCGCTATCGCCAAGGCCGGCGTCGGCCGGAAATTGATCGCGTGACCCATCTGTCTTCCTTTCGTCTGATTTTCGAAACCGCCGACCGCTGACAGCGATCAGCGGCGGTCCGTTTGCGCCCGGGTCCGGCCGGCACGAAGCGCCGTTCCGTCGGGTTGTACTGGGGTAGCGAATTATATCCGAAGGGGTTCCGCGGGGGTTGCGGTTGCCCCGTGTAAACTCGCGCTACTGCGACAGTCCATCTTATCGTTGCACGAATATGAAATACCACTCTGGATGGGCCCTTCCGGATAATGACACCCATTTCGGCGAGTATTTCGCGACGTCGGAAGAGGCGTTCGGCAGGCGCATGTACCAGGCGCCGCATATCAAGGCGGCCCTGGGCGCGACACGGTCGAAACGGGTTGCCCTGGATATCGGCGCGCATGTCGGGTTCTGGAGTTTCTATCTGGCGAAATATTTCGCCGAAGTGCACGCGTTCGAGCCGGTGCCGGATTCAATTGCATGTTTCCGCGAAAACGTGAAAGACCGGCACGTTTACCTGCACGAAACCGCCCTGGGCAACAAGACCGGGTTCGTCGACATGGAAGTTACGACGGAGAATTCCGGCATGTCCTTCGTAAGCGATGGCGTCAATGGACGGACACCAATAGCAAAACTGGACACGTTTGGCATTGCAGATGTCGATCTCGTGAAGATAGACGTCGAAGGCTACGAGAAATTCGTGCTGGAAGGCGCGCGCAAGACCCTGGCGCGGAACAAGCCGGTGATCATCATCGAGCAAAAACCGAGCAGCAGTCGATACTCCACCCATCAATTCGGCGCACTGAAATACCTGGAAAGCATGGGAGCCCGGGTAATAAACCAGATCGTCGACGATTACATCCTCGCGTGGCCGGGGAAAACGGGCTGAGCGTCGCGATGGCCGTCCCGGTGCGTTCTCATCGCCGTCCCGGCATGCCGGTGTAAACTCGCGCTTCTGCGACAGTACATCTTCCGGAGGATCCGTGAAAATCAAGTCGATCAAGGCCGGCGTGCACCGCCTGGCCGTCAACGTGCCGTTGCTGAAGGAGCCGATACACCGCAGGATCGTGTCCTGCGAAGTGGAAACCGACGACGGTCATATCGGTTACGGCCTCACCGGCGGCGCCTACCTGCCCCAGGCGATCGCCACCGCGATCGAGAAAGAGTTCTTTCCGGTTGTGAAGGACATGGACCCGCGCGACACCGAGGCAATCCACGAGAAGGTGTGGTGGAAGCTGAACCAGCGCTCGATGACGGGCGTGGTCTCGAGCGCGCTCTCCGCCATCGACATCGCGTGCTGGGACATTCACGGCAAGCAAACCGGCCGCACTGTCGCCCAGCTGCTTGGCGGCGCGCGCGACTGGGCGCATACCTATTGCACATTCGGATTCACCGAGTACGAGGACCGCGAGCAGCTGGTCGAAGCGGCCAAGCTTCAATACAAGAACGGCCATCGCCGGCTGAAGATGGTCGTGGCAGTACATAAGGGCGGCTGGCAGGAGGACGCGCGGCGCGTGCGCGCCGTGCGCGAGGCGGTGGGCCCGGACGTCGAGCTCATGATGGACGCGAACTACAAGTTCAACCCCGTCGACGCGCGCCAGCTGTGCCGCGCGATCGAGGATTGCAATCTCACCTGGTTCGAGGAGCCGGTCTACCAGAACGATACGCGCGCCATGGCCGACCTGCGGCAGCACACGAGCATCCCGATTGCCGCGGGCCAGAACGAGGGGCATCGCTGGCGGCTGCGCGAGCTGGTGCTGCACCAGGCGGTGGATATTCTCCAGCCCAATGTCTGCTACTGCGGCGGGTACACCGAGGCGCGGAAGGCGGGGCATCTCGCACAAGCTTTCAATATGCCGATCGCGAACGGTGGCGGCTGGCCGCTGCACAACATGCACGTCATGGCGGGACTCATGAACGGCTGGCGCGTCGAGTTCCACCTCGACATGCAAGCGCTCGGCGAGCTGGTTTTCATCAACCCGCCCAAGCCCGAGAACAATATCGTGAAGCTCTCCACCAAGCCTGGCCTGGGACTGGAGCCCAACCGCGACGTGCTGAAGGACTCGCTGGTCAAGGCGTGACCGGTGACATTTAACCGCTGACCGGCGCCGCGCGCCTCGGTCATCACCCGTCGCCAGGCGCAATCGTGAGCGAGGAAACAAGCCTGTGGGCGCTGTTTGCGTCGAGCTTTCTTGCCGCGACGCTGCTGCCGGGCGGCTCGGAAGCGGTGCTCTTCGGGGTGCTCAAGCTCCATCCCGGGCAATTCTGGGTTGCCGTCGGCGTGGCGACTCTCGGTAACACGCTGGGCGGAATGTCCTCTTACCTGATCGGCCGCATCATCCCGCAGAAGAAAGACCTGCCCGGCCTGCCCGCCGTGCGCAAGCACGGCAGCCCGGTGCTGCTGCTGTCCTGGCTTCCGTTCGTCGGCGATCCCCTGTGCGTGGCGGCGGGATGGTTGCGGCTCGACCCATGGCTGTCGGCATTGTTCATCGCGCTCGGCAAGTTCGCACGCTACCTGGTCGTCGCGGGCATCGCGACCTGATCGCCCGCAGCGCGCGTGTTTCATTGTGCTTGAGGCTCTGGGATAATTCCGCGCTGTCCCAATTCGAATCGATTCCAGGAAAACTCAAGGAGGCGGCATGGCGGAAGCGCAACTGCAGTTTTCCGATGCGGCCGGATGCAAGGCCTGGCTTGCACGGCTGCCGCTCACCAATCCCGCCCAATGCCACGCGCTGCTCTCCTCGCAAGTGCCACACTTGCCGTCCTCGACAATCGCGCCGGCGGCGAAGCTCGAAATCCTCGAACTGATGCGCGACCCGGTCGCCCGGGCCCAGGCCGCTCTGGCGGAGGGCTGCCGCGGCAAGCCGGTGCCGCTCAATGCCAAGGACCAGGAAACCTGGAACAACGTGGTGGGGCTTTGGCAAGCGATGGCGGCTGGTTACGACGGGCTGATCGACGCCATGGCGAGTACCGCCCCGGACCTTGCAGCGAACGCACATGTCATCTGCCAGCGGGCACTGCGCTATACCGCGCTTGCCATGTTCGAGTACTGCCACATCTACCACGCCGTAAGCAGCGCGTTGTGGCAGCAGCTGCATCGCCTCTACGCCTTCTCCGAGAATGCAGGTATGGCGGCCACCACCGTGAGCGACGCGATCGGGCGCCAGAGCGCGTCGACCTCCTGCGCCGGCACGTACGTGCATGCGCTGCTTATGCACCTCGCACAGCCGGATTCCCTCACCGGGGAGCAACTGGGCACCGTCGACCGCTGGCTCGATCGCTGGGAAGCGGCTGTCACCCTGTCGCCGAATGCGCAACCGCAGAGCGCCATTCCCGCGCTCGCTGTTGATCTGGCATCGCAAAAAGGCGCGGGACTGGCCAAGCAGATGTCGGGCGCAGGCGCGCGTCACCTGAACCTGGAAACGTTGAGCAAGACGTTGCAACAGGCCAACATGGCGCTGAAGCAGCAGACGCCGGCCCAGCTCGGACTGGGAGATCTCCCGCGCGCGGCATGCGAGAAGCTCCTGCAGCAGTTGCACATCCAGTGGTGCGCGGCCGGCACCGGCCGCTCCGAGGAGCGCACGCCCGCTTCGATCAAGGTAATGATTTCGCCTAACATTGCCTCGATGCACTTCCACCTTACCGGTAAAGCGTTTCGCCAGCCGGGGGGGGAGCTCACCGCGGCCGAGCGGCAGCGGCTCGACATGTTGGGGTCCGTCTCCGAAGCGAGCGAGCAGGCCCTGGCATCCCAGCGCAGCGCAGCACTTGAGACTTGGGTAATCGTCAACCAAAGTGTCTCGGGCTTTCTCGGCACCGCGCGCGAGAAAGAGGTGGTGAACCGCGTCAGTCACCACCAGCTGGTCGCAATTCAACCGCCAGCGAAAAAAGTCATGTACCTCGGCATCGTGCAACGGCTGAATGTGGACGAGGCCGGCACGATGTGGATCGGGCTGCGCATCATCATGGGGGCGCCGCAGGCCGCCGCCGCGCGTATCGCCGAGGGCACCGTCGGAAAGTTCGAACGGGCCTTGCTGATGCCGGAAGATGCCGCGCGCAATATTCCGGCCTCCATCGTGCTGATGCCGGGCTGGTACCAGGCCAACCGGACGCTGGCGCTGCAAGCCGACAAGGAGAAAGAACAGCGAATCAAGCTCCAGGCCCTGCTCGACAAGGGGGAGAACTTCGAGCGCGCCACTTACACCAGCTGACGGCGGCCGTGCCGGAGTTCAAGGTTCCCTGTTCCACGTTCCGGCTCTTTCTATCTTGAATTTTGAACGCGGAACGCGAAAACCTTTTTTCCCCGGACTATCGCTCCGCGCGCGATCGTTTCCGGGACGCCGCGCGGCACGCAGGCGCTACTCTCGACGCACTGCTGCTCCAGGCGCGCGGTCCGCTGCAGGAAATTCTCACTATCGACATCGCGCGCCTGGGTGAGCGCGGCGCGCGGCGCATATTGCTGCACACGAGCGGACTGCACGGAGTAGAGGCCTTTGCCGGGTCCGCAGTCCAGCTCGCCACCCTCGCAAACCCGCCCGCGCTGCCCGGCGGCTGTGAATTGGTGCTGGTGCACGTTCTCAACCCCTACGGCATGGCGTGGCTGCGGCGCGCGAACGAAAACAATGTCGATCTCAACCGCAACTTTCTGCGGGCGCACGAGCGCTGGGATGGAGCACCCATGCTTTACCCGCGTCTGGATCCGCTGCTCAATCCGCCGTCCGCGCCGGTCCGGGACGGATTCTGGCTGCGTCTCGCCCTGCTCGCGATGCGCCACGGGCCGCGGGCGGTGAGGCAGGCGATCGCGGAAGGCCAGTATGAATTTCCTCGCGGGCTGTTCTTCGGCGGGAAGTCGCTTGAGCCGGGCCCCCGGCTGTACCTTGACTGGCTACGGCAAAATTTCGCGCAGGCTACGCATTTGTTCGCGCTCGATTTCCACACCGGGCTCGGCCGCAGCGGCGAATCTACATTGATACTGGAGCCCGGGACCGGCGCGACGCCGGCGTCTGCGCTCGCGGGTGCACTCGGGAACCGGCTCGTCGATCCTGCGACGGGAGACGCAGTGTTTCGCATCCGTGGCGGCATGGGTGGAGTGCTGCCGCAGGTCCTGCCCGGTGCGCGTATCGATTTCCTGCTGCAGGAAATCGGCACGCACCCGACGCTTGCCGTACTGCAAGCCTTGCGCGATGAAAATCGCTGTCACTATTTTTCAGCAGCAGGGATACGCCATCCCGCCAAGCTCGCCTTGCTCGACGCATTGAGCCCGGCTTCGGTAACCTGGCGCAGTCGCGCTATCGATCATGGCTTGGCATTGCTGCACACCGCAGCGAAATGGGCGTTTCGAAAATAGAAACAACCGCAGAGGCGCAAAGACGCCAATGAATTGCCAAGATCGGAAATTGAAAGGATTTTGCGTGATTTTTGCGACTTCGCGCCTTTGCGGTTAGTCTTTTTCAGTGAGGTAATAATGGCCTGCGAATTGTGCGAAAGCCCCGGCGGTGCCCAGATCTGGCGCGATGAGCAATGCCGGGTGGTGCGCGTCGATGAACCGGGCTACCCGGGCTTCTGCCGCGCGATCTGGAACGCGCACGTAGCCGAGATGACCGATCTCTCCGATGCAGAGCGCGCCCATTTCATGCGCGTCGTGTTCACGCTGGAGGCGGCGCTGCGGGCGCAGTTGCGCCCGGACAAGATCAATCTGGCGAGCCTGGGCAACGTCACCCCGCATCTGCACTGGCACGTGATCCCGCGTTATCGCGACGATCCGCATTTTCCGAACCCGGTCTGGAGCGCAGCAATCCGCCAGCCTGCGCCGCGCATTCAAGCTGCCGAGGCCTTCGAAAAAGCGCTTGCCGACCGGCTGTCCCGGCTCTAAGCTTTCTCGAAGAAAATGAGAAATGTGATTTAAGTCCGGGGGTTCGTGCCGTTTTTTGAGGCCGGGGTGAACTAGTTCACATACCTTGCTGTTGCGCCTGGGCTAGTCTGCGATTGGAGCGGTGGGCTGTTCGCCGTTAGCCATAGCCATCCACGATAAGATGGCGCGGTAGCGACGGTTTCACGCAGGGCCTGGCCATCGTCTCTGGGGGATTTTCATAGGCCCGGCGTGCAGACATACACGGAAAACTGAAGATGAGCGCCCAACCGCTTCCTACTACCCACTCTTCCTTGCAATTCATCGACAGCGCGAGTTGCAAGCGCTGGATCGATCAGCTCACCTTGACCAACGTCCAGTTGACGCAGCAAGCGCTCACGACTCAACTCGCCAGCCTTGGCGCGGCGCAAATGGCACCGCTCGAGCGCCTCAAGATACTGGAGACGCTGCGGGACCCGGTTCACTTCGTGCAGGCGGAATCGGCCAAGCGCTACGCGGCCAAGCCGCTGCCGCTCGATTCCGGCGAGGCGACGGTGTGGAACAATGTCAACGCGCTGTGGCAGGAAATGAGCCGCAACTACCAGCAATGTCTCAAGGCCTACCGCGAAGGCGATCTCGCAATCGCACCACACGCTGCGCTCGTCACCATGCGCTGCCTGCGCCTGCTGGGATCCAACCTGCTCGATTACTACCATGTCTACCGGCAAGCGCCGGGCGCGTTGTGGCACGCGCTGCACGAACTCTACGCATTCGCCGAGAGCCACGGCTTTGCACGCATACGCGTCCAGGACAGCTTCTCGCAACGCGAGCCGGATTCGAGTTGCACCGAGAGCTACGTCCAGGTGCTGCTCGCCCAGCTCGCCAACCCGTATTCGCTTTCGGTGCGGCAGATGACGTTCGTCGCGCGCTGGCTCGAGCGCTGGGCAACCCTGGTCGGGCTCGCCTCGCAGCCCCTACCGACCAGCCCGATTCCCTCGCTCGCGGTTGACCTCGCCAGCTCCAATGGCGTGATGTTCGCGGCGGGGCTGGAGCCGCAGCAGCCCCAACTGCGTTACCTCGATCTCGAGCAGCTCTCGAAGACGCTGCGCCAGACCATCAACCTGTTGAAGCAGGGCCAGACTCCCGGTCAACTGGGGCTGGGCGAGGACGCGCGGCAACCCGGCTGCGAGAACCTGCTGATGCTGCTCTACGTGCAATGGTGCCGCGCCGGTACCGCGCGTGCCGAAGAGCGTTCGCAAGCCGACGAACCGGCCCAGGTGTGCTTCGGTCTGTCGGCCGCGCACCTGCACGTGAGTGGAGGCCGCGGCTTCCGCCAGCCGGGCGAGCTCACGTCGCGGGAAAGACAGGACATGGAAACCTACGGCTACATCACGCGCACCGACCAGGGAAAGGACGAGTCGCTCGAGCTGTGGCAGATCGTCAACCATAGCGCCTCCGGCTTCATGTGCATGCAGCGCGAGCCCAATGGCAACGGGCGGGTGTCCCACAACCAGTTGCTTGCGGTACGCCGGACGGCCAGCCGCAGCTTCCACCTCGGCATGGTGCAGTGGTTGAGAATGGAGGACAACGGCGAACTCTATTGCGGGGTGCGTCTCTTCCCCGGAACGCCGCTCGCGATTTCGGTGCGCCCGTCCAACTTCACGCCGGCCAGCGCCGGCCGCTACGACCGCGCGCTGCTGTTGCCGGAAGTGCCGGCCCCGGCCACCCCGGCCACCCTGATCCTGCCCGCCGGCTGGTTTCAGAGCGGCCGCTTCGTGGAGCTGTTCTCCGACCGCAAGCAGGTCGCGAAGCTGTTGAACCTCCTGGAAAAGGGCAATGACTTCGACCGCGGAACCATCGTTGTCGTGTGACCGCGACGAAGAAAGTTAGTTAACCTTCCGATTCGGGCATTCCCCGAAGCAAAAAATGGCTGGACGCGAGTCCGGCCATTTTTTGCTCCGCGCGCCAGCGGCCCGCGCGGCCGGGAAAAACCCTTTAAGATCAGTATTTTCGTTTCGGTGCCGCTCGGTTATGATGGGCGCCTCCGGAGACCATCA
>Ga0134121_10004037_pt1 | contig 12054 bp, 5 predicted proteins | sample KB301_FD_96463 | JGI IMG/M metagenome (GOLD analysis project Ga0134121, IMG submission 96463) | Terrestrial soil microbial communities without Nitrogen fertilizer from Kellogg Biological Station, Michigan, USA - KB3-0-1 | ecosystem: Environmental > Terrestrial > Soil > Unclassified ...
CGCCCGAGCGGTCGGGCTTCGTCGGGCTGGAGGCGGTAATCGGGATCGAGATCAGATTTGAAGAGTTGTCGAGTGCGTTCCGAGCCTGCCATCGCCAAGCTTTAAACGTGGCCCTTCACCTTGTTACCACGCCGATCGGCGTGCTTTGCTTTCTCTCCCTCACCCGGCGAATCAACGTTGCGGTGATCGGTGTAATCGCTGCCCTATACCTGTTCTCGCTGCTCGCGGTTCTTCCTCGGCCTCTGTGGGCGACCACGGCTCTGCTGGGCATTGCGCTCTCCTATGCAGCGTGGCGTTTCGAGCTTGGCCCGTTTGCTTCGCTGGCTGGCATCGCTGTCTGCTACCTCGGCCAGGATCTGGCTCACCGCCTTACCGGTGAGCCAACCTTTCAGAGCCGCTATGAAGGGCGCCGCTCCTGGCTCAAGCAGTTTATCGAGCATACATACTATCTCCTGCCTCTTTGCCTGGACGCGGCGGTATGCGGCCGTACCGGCGAGGCACTTCTCGCCTGGCTCTCCCCGCGCAGTGGTCTGCTGAGTGCGCGTCTGAATTCCCGGGGCGAGCTCGCGGATCTCGCAGCGTTGAGAGGCTGGGTCGAGGCCCAGGATCCCCCGACAGACACAACGACGCATTGGTGGTACAACGGGCTCGAATTGCCTCTGCGCCAGACATTCGAGCGGATCGCGAATTCCCCGCAGATTTTCGAGATGTTCCGTGCCAGGTACAGCGATCGGCTGTTTGCCGTTGAGCCGCTGCCGGGAATGAACGAAATCTACGTCGCCAGCCTGTCGCACCGGCACAGCTCCGATGCCGTCTTTTATACCGAACACATCGACGGTCCTTTCATGGTGTACCCGTTCGCGTCCGTGTTCCGCTGCATCGTTGCTCTTAACGAGAATGTGCAGATCCGGACCAGTTTCCCGATGACTCCCGAATCGGTGACGCTGACAACGGGCGACGTAGGGGGCTTCGACTTCAACCGCGAGATCCACAGGATCGAACACAATGCCGACGTGGAAAATTCCGGCCAACGCATCACACTCAAGTTGCACTATTGCGTCTATCCGAGGAGCCTGACCACATATGGAAGATTACTCGGGTATCTGACCACGCAATGGGATATCGCCGCCCGCCGCCTCTTTCTGAAGTCGCTGCGTCCTCAGCGCTTCTTTGAGCGCCTGCTGGCGACGGCAATCCTGCTCGGCACCCGTATCTATCGACTTTTGGCGGAGTACGTTGGCGGTGACAGCATCGCCTACCTCGCCCTGCTGCTCGCGGCTGACAGGTTGTCCTCACTGCCGATTTTCCTGTATGGCTCGAGTTTTGTTCACTATCTGCTCTACTTCGCCGTTTACTACACCCGTGAAGGGGTCGCCTTTTACACTTTCCAGAGGCGGGCGATGTTCTTCAAGGCGCTTGCCTTGGCGCAGCTCGTTTTCATCTACGTGAGTTTCGCCCGGATCGACGCGCTTTCTATTGGTCTGATCGCCTTGGGTGTCGCACTGTCGGGCGCCGCGGCGCGCGTCCTTGGCATGGACCGGAGCTACTTCGCCGCAGAACTCGGCCGTTGCGAGCCGCTGACGTTGCACCGCTTCCCCTACAATTTTCTCAGCCACCCCATGATTGTGGGGAACGTCATCGCCCTGGTGGGGTTTTACACCCTTCCCGAACTGCGCGCCGCCGTACCGTATTTGGTCCCGATGCACATGGCGTTTTATTTCCTGCAACTACTTCAGGAACGTGGCGTGGTTCTGAGAAAGGCGGAGACAGCGTCTGAAGTTACGTCTTCGTGACGACGTAGTAGCCTTCGTAAGTATTCATGCGATCCATATAGGGAGCCATCGAGCCGCGTTGTTCGACGTTCAACCCGCGTCGACGAAAGTGTTCGGCATAGGCCGGAGAAGCGCTCGAAGTCAGGAACGAGAGTTTTGCGCCGGGCCGGAGTGACTTTGAGAGTTCGTCCACGACCCCCTCGACCTTAGCAGGGTCGAACCAGTCCAGGTGATCGCCAAGGATCAACCGGGTGAATTCTCCGCTTCGCGCCGCCTCCAGAAATGTGGTCTGTTGCACCCGAAGGCGTGAAAGACGCCCATCCTTGAGGCGGCGAATACTGTCTTGCCGGAGATAACTCGGGCAGGAGTCCCGCTCGAATTTTCCGGTCCAGAACCAGAGCCAGAAGTAGTTTTTCGAAATCAGAGTGTTCGCAAGCAGCCCGCTACAGACGGTGTCGAGGTACGCTTCCAGCCGTCTGCCGCGGACGACTTCATTCCATTGGTTCCGCGGCACGCCGATGCAGAACCAGAGCATTAAAGGATTGGCCATGTAACGCAGCAACCCGGAACCGACCAAAAACGGCCGTAGACTGGTCTTCCAGAGATGCAGTTGTTCGTCGATCGATTGCGCCGCCATCAGGCGGTCGATCACGGAGTTTCCTTTCCGCGCCGTGAGCCGAACGGCTGCGCGTAGCAGCCATGCGCCAGTCCCGACTCCTCCATGGTTGTGAAGCCCATTTCGGAAATAGCGCCGGCGGCGGCCCCAGAAATCGCGCGCCGCGGGCGAAAGCCGCCATTGCAGTTCCTTTTCGAAGATCCGGCGGCTGTCTTCATGGCGGCCCTCGCCGAGCAGCTTCCAGATATCCGCGTCGTCAAGGACTTCGATGGCCGCGCATTTCAGTTCCATAAGGAAGTTCTGGCAGGGATTGATGTCTACCGTCGTGACGTGGGCATCCGCCAGGAGCCATTCGAAGGCATTGCAGCCGCCGGACGTTAACATCAACACCTGATCGCCGGCACCAATCGACAGGTGGCGCCGGTCGAGATCCGGATCCTCGAAGCTGATGTTATAGATGAACCAGTTTCCGAACCGCCAGGCGCTCCCGGTCTGCTGTTCGTGCCTGAAGCGCGGTCGGCTCTGAACTGCCCCCGGCTTCCGGGTCTTGACGCTGATGTAGAACGGCAACTTGAGGAAGGGAAACCACGCGATAGGTGCTTTGGCGTCGCACTCAAAAAGACTGTCCAGCCGCTGCTCGAGATGCGCGCGGCGTTCCGGACCGATATCGATGTGATCGAGGTTGAACCATGTTCGCCACAACCCGGCTCCGAAGAAGTCCACGACACCGAACCGCCCGTCAGTCGCCAGACAGGAAACGAGATGGTCTATCACGCGGCGGAAGTCCGGCATCATGCTCAGCGAGTAGGATAGGGTAATCAGCGCCGCCGGCTCGGGCGGTGAAAAGTCCGTGGCGTCGGCGCAAACCACCTCGGCGTTAGTAATACCTTCGCGCAGGAGAGCTTCGCGAGCGGTTTGGCACATCGCCGGGGAGATATCGATGATGTAGATTTTGTCGAAGGTTTCTAGCTTGCGGTAGCGTCGCATCGCGACAACATTGCTGGCGGTGCCTCCTCCGACATCGACCCAGATGCCGCCCGTCTTCGCCTGCCGAGCGCATTCCTGCATCAGACCTTCCCGGCCATGCAGAAAGCCGCGCCGAGTCGCATCATATGTGCTGGCCTGCCCTCTGTAGTAGGAGTCCATCCGCTGCGTGTGCGTGGCGCCCCGTATCGGGCGAAGAAGGCGCGCAATGTCTTTCAGAACGTTGAACGTTTTCATGCGCGGGAATTCAGATAACAGTGACGGCCCGGGAAGGGAAGTTGCTCATGCCGTGCGCCCCATCGAGCGCAACCAATCAAAGTTCGCAGAAAGCGCCGCTCCGAGCGATGGCAGTGCGATATAGCGAACACCGTGCGCCTCGCAGACCTCCTGAACGATCGGCGCGAGCGCGGGATAGTGCGTATGACAGACCTGCGGGAAGAGGTGATGCTCGATCTGGAAGTTCAGGCCGCCAAGGTACCAGGAGAGCACGGCATTGCCTTGGGCAAAGTCCGCGCTCGTGCGCACCTGGTGAGAGGCCCATCCAACGCTGAGGCTTTCGCCCGCCCGCGCTTCGATCATTGCGGTCGGCGCAACGCAGTGGGCAAGCTGGAACGCCCAGCCGAGGACGTTGCCGAGGACGAGGCTCCCAAGCAGCCAGAGCGGGATCAGTCTCCACGTTGGGTGCAGGACCGCAGGGATGATAAACGCCCAAGCGAGAAAAACCGCCTTGAAGACCAGCGCTTTCGCGAGTGTCGCTCCACGCGCACGGGGAAAGGCGTGCGGCGGACGCCCGACAACGAACATGCGGGGATCGTCATAGAACCACCATTTGAGCGGGAAGATTCCAAAAAGCAGCCCAATATAAAGATGCTGCAGCCGATGCCAGCGGCGCTGCGGTTGCCAGGGCGCAACGCGCAGGAGCGTACTCATTTCCAGGTCGATATCCAGGCCCGAGATATTCGTGTACGAGTGGTGCAGGACATTGTGCGCCTGCCGCCAAAGGAAGGAACTCGCGCCGAGCAGGTCGAGGCTTCGCGACATCCAGGAGTTGGCGCGAGCTCCGTGAGCATAGGCCCCATGATTCGCGTCATGCATCACGCCAAATCCAATGCCGGCCATGGCCAGCGCAACCGAGACTACGCACGCAATAACCTGCCAGGCGTTGAGCGGGCGAACATGAGGGCGGCCCATGAAGCAGCCAGCCATATCAGGAGGATTGACGTCTTTGCGATCATCGGGGCGCCGCCCTTAGGTGAACAACCCGTTTCGGCGAAATACCGCATAACGCGTGCTTTGAGAGCCGCATGAAACACGTCATCCTGCGCGAAATGGATCTTCTCTGCCCGCATTCCCGCGAGTGTACCAGAAATGCTATCGGGCAAACTTTGAGTGCACGCAGAGATTTCCGTTTCACCAGACCGACCAGAGATTTCGGGTGTGCGGATCAGCAACCGGTTGATACTTCCGGCTCGCCATCGCTGACGGACAATCCGATGAGACCCACGGTCAAGCCGAAGTAGGCCGGTGGTCCGAACATCCTTAGTGTGTGTCCGCAAGCCAGCCGGTCGGACCTCGATCACTGAAATCCCGAACAATTGCGTGAATTCCCATTCTTATTTTCGCTCGATCTGAATAGAATGGCGGGCGCTCTTATCCTATATGGTCGGGAAAACCATCGGCAACTACAGCATCGAAAAGCGGATCGGCGTCGGCGGAATGGGCGAAGTCTATCGTGCGAAGGATTCGCGCCTGGGTCGGTTTGTCGCGGTGAAGGTTTTGCCTGCCGGTTTTGTCTCTGATCCGGAGCGCGCAGCGCGGTTCGAGCGCGAAGCCAAACTGCTTGCCGCGCTCAATCACCCGAACATAGCGGCGCTTTACGGCATCGAGGAATTCGATAGTCAGTTGTTCATGATCATGGAACTCGTCGAGGGCGACACTCTCGCCGAACGCATCGCGCGGGGGCCGCTCCCCATCCGCGAGGCGATGAGTATCGCCGGACAGATTGCCGAAGCGCTCGAGGCCGCCCATGCCCAGGGCGTGGTTCATCGCGATCTCAAGCCTGCCAATGTGAAGATCACTCCCGAAGGCAAGGTGAAGGTCCTCGACTTCGGACTCGCGAAAGCGATGGACGTCAACGCTGCTGCAGCGTCTGCGAATTCTCCGACGATCGCTCTGAGTAGAACGACCATCGGCACTGTTCTTGGTACGCCTGCCTATATGTCTCCCGAGCAGGCCAAAGGTCTTGCCGCAGACGCGCGCAGCGACATCTTCTCCCTCGGTTGCGTCATCTACGAAATGCTGGCGGGGCAACAGGCGTTTCCCGGCGATACCGTCGCCGACATTGTTGCTGGAGTCATCGCGCGCGAGCCGGATTTACGCGTGTTGCCGGCGAGCTTCAATCCGCGCATTCCGATGCTCCTGCAGCGCTGCCTTCAAAAAGATCCACGGCAACGGTGGCATGCCGTCGGCAGCGCCCGGGCCGAGATGGAAGCGATCCTATCGGATCCACGGGGACTTGTTCTCGATGCCGTACTGATTCCGCGAGAGCCGCTGTGGAAGCGCGCAATCCCGCTCGCGGCAGCGCTTATCATCGGCGCCGCTATTGCGGGTTTCGCCGCGTGGAAACTTAAGCCCAAGCCTGACACGCCAATCACGCAGTTCAGCTTCGCTCTCGGGCAGGGTCAGAACTTTGCGTCACCCACACACCAATTGATTGCCATTTCGCCCGACGGCGACTCGTTTGTCTATGCCGCCGGCGGACAGCTCCATTTGAAGAAGGGCTCGGAGTTCAAATCGACAGCCATTCAGGGATCCGCGCTTCCCGGCGGCGCGCCGGTGGATCCGTCGTTCTCGCCGGATGGCCGCTCGATCGCGTTCTTTGCGCCTGGCGACAAGACCATCAAGCGGATTGGCGCCGATGGAGGCACTCCCGTCACCGTGTGCAAGGCGGATGGCGTGACGGGCCTCACCTGGTTCGCGGATGGAACCCCCACTGGCAGGATCGTCTTCGGCCAGAGCGGCAAAGGCATCTCTTACGTCAGTGCGGATGGCGGAACGCCCGAGATGACCATCACCATCGAGAAAAATCAGGAGCCGCGTAATCCGCAGGTGCTGCCGGGCGGCAAAACGGTGTTGTTCACCCTTGCAAGCGGCGACCAGAGTGGCGTCGTCGTGCAGCCTCTCGCCGCCGGCGGTGCTCGCAAGACCATCGTCGAGGGTGCCAGCGATGCGCGCTATGCAGCCTCGGCCGGCCGCCTCCTGTACGCGCGGGCCGGCGACGTCCTTTCCATCGCATTCAACGCGAGTCGTCTGGAAACCACGGGCGGTTCCTCTCCAGTTGCGCAGAGTGTCTATGTGGGCAGCAAAAGCGGAGCGGCTCAATTCAGTTTTTCGGATACCGGATCAATGGCGTACATCGCGAAGTCCTCTACGGTTCAAGGTGCAGGCTCCATCGCGCTGGTGGATCGCGAAGGACACGTGACGCCAACCGGCATTCCACCAGGCAATTACGAAACGCCGCGTGTATCTCCGAACGGAAAGCAGTTGGCGTTTGGCGCGTATGACGGGACCGGCTCGAATATCTGGATCTACAACCTCGGCGACACCAAGTCCATGCGCAAACTGACCGTCAGCGCAGATGGCCGATACCCGTTGTGGTCGGGAGACGGAGAACGCGTCCTGTATCAGACGGCTCGAGTGCGGTTCGCCAAGCTTTTTTGGCAGCGCGCGGACGGGACAGGGCAGGCAGAACAAATCGCGGACCTCAACCGACAACATCGCCCCACGAGCTGGGCGCCGCATTCCTCGCTCTTTCTGTACAGCGCAAACCTCCCTAACAACGGTATTGGGATAATCGTCACCTCGGTCTTGGACAAGAAAGACACGCCGTTCCTGACCGGTCCGCAACATCAGACCCAGGGATACTTCTCGCCGGACGGGCGCTGGGTGGTTTACCAATCGGATGAAGGTTCCAAAATGGATCTCTACGTCGAAACCTATCCGAAAACCACCGACAAGTTTCAGATCACCCGAGATGGAGGGCGGTACCCGGTCTGGTCGCCGGATGGCAAGGAAGTGTTTTTCGTGAACGGCGGAATGTTGTATTCCGTGGGAATCCAGACAAAACCCACCGTCACGTTTGCGAATCCTGTGAAACTGCCCGTCGCCGGATTTATGCAGGACGAAACCGATCGGGCTGAACGCAACTATGACATCATGCCCGACGGCAAACAGTTCGTCATGATTCTACCGGCGGGACAGGACACCGAAGACACCGGGCCGCCTCCGGAAATCCGGGGTGTCTTTAGCTGGACGGCGAAATGATCGGCAAGATCCTGGGACAGTATGAGATCGAAAGCCGCCTCGGCGCGGGCGGCATGGGCGAGGTGTATCGTGCGCGCGACACGCGGTTGGGTCGCAGCGTCGCGATCAAGCTGCTGCCGGAGGCCTTCGTGGGAGATCGCGACCGCGCGGCGCGCTTCGAACGGGAAGCGAAGGCGTTGGCGGCGCTGAATCATCCCAACGTCGCCACGTTGTACGGCTTCGAGGAATCTAACGGGGCTTATTTCCTTGCGATGGAGTTGATTGAAGGCGAGACGCTTTCCGAACGCATCGCGCGCGGCCCCATCGCCGTTGATGAAGCCCTTCGAATCCTGCAACAAATTGCGGAGGCGCTGGAAGCCGCGCACGCAAAGGGCATCATTCATCGCGATTTGAAGCCGGGCAACGTCAAGATTACGCCGGAAGGCGTGGTCAAGGTTCTGGACTTCGGGTTGGCAAAGGCCCTCAATCCGTCCCAAGCCCCAACGACTCTGTCCAATTCACCCACAGCAATGGACAGCGGGGCGGCGACAGGAGTCATTCTCGGAACCGCGGGCTACATGTCTCCGGAGCAGGCAAAGGGACGCTCCGCGGATGAGCGCAGCGACGTTTTTTCTTTTGGCTGCGTGCTCTACGAAATGCTTACAGGCGTCCGCCCGTTTCCCGGCGATTCTTTTCCCGAAGTGATGGCCGGGGTCATTGCGCGCGAACCCGATCTCTCGAAGTTACCGGTTAATTTGAATCCCCGCGTACCGGAACTGCTGCGCCGCTGTCTCGATAAGGATCCGCGCCGACGATGGCACGCGATCGCCGATGCGCGTGTGGAAATTGCCGCGATTCTTGCCGACCCGCAGGGATCGCTGATTGAAAGGCCGGAATCAAAGGGCCGAAGCGCGCGTCAGCGCGCCGTTGCAATGGTAGCTGCACTCCTGATCGGCGCTGTCATTGCCGCTCCGGCTATATGGTTCTACAACGCGGCCCCGGCAAGAACGGTGAAGCGCTTTACGTTTACGCTTCAAGAGTTGCCTTTTACCAATTTAGGACGCCAATTCCTGTCGATTGCTCCCGACGGATCTCAATTCGTCTACACCGCACGGGGCCAGCTCCATCTGAAACTGCTGCGAGAGCTGGACCCCATCACGATCCAGGGTCAGCCGCAGGGTAATCTGTTCAATCCCGTATTTTCCCCAGACGGCAAATCCATTGTTTACATTTCCAGTTCCGACGGAACCTTGAAAAGAGTGCCTGCCGCTGGCGGTGCGCCCGTCACGCTGTGTTCCGTCGAACCCCTTTTCGGAATGAGTTGGGGAAAGGACGACCAGATCCTGTTCGGTCAGAGCCCCGGAGGGATTTTGCGAGTCTCGGCGAGTGCCGGAAAACCGGAAGTGATAATTCCTGCGGCAAAGGGCGAAGTTCTCCACGGGCCCCAGTTGTTGCCGGACGGAAACAGCATTCTCTTTACAGTCATGGACGAGTCCGCTGGGTGGGAAAAGGCGAAGATCGTCGTGCAAACTCCCGGCTCGAACGATCGCAAGGTCCTGGTGGAAAACGCGACCGATGGCCGTTATCTGCCAACAGGACATCTCGTCTATTACTCGGGCGGCAATCTATTGGCGGTTCCCTTCGATTCGAAAAAACTGACGGTGTTGGGCCGCGCTGTTCCGGTTGTCGAGGGAGTTCGATTTTCAAACGGCGCACAAACAGGTTCCGCAGAGTTCAGCGTCTCCAACACCGGAACGCTTATTTATGTCGAGGGTCCGCCCCCGGTGCAGTCTGTGGCGCAGGGAGCAGCCCCGGGTGCACTGACTGTGGCGCTTCTCAATACCAGCGGCAACATCACCCCAACTGCACTTTTGCCCAACAGCTATGTGGCGGTTCGTCTATCTCCAAGCGGGAAACAAATTGCCGTCGGAACCGACGACGGCAAGGAAGCCAACATCTGGGTCTACGATCTTGATGGCAAGGCCGCCATACGCCGGCTGACGTTTGGAGGACGCAATCTGTACCCCCTGTGGTCTGGAGACGGCGAACGAATCCTTTACCAATCGGACCGCGAACGTGACAAGGGTATCTTCTGGCAGCGCGCCGATGGCGCAGGCGTGGCGGAGCGGATCACCAGACCTGAGAAGGATGCCGAACACATGCCGGAGTCCTGGCTGCCGGGCAGTAAAGACAACGGGAAGTTTTCCTTCCGAATTACAACCAGTGGAAGACAGGCGATCTGGCTCTATTCCATAGCGGACAAAATGGCGACTCCCCTGATTGCCGATTCCGGATTCAATCAGCGAAGTTCCGCCTTCTCACTCGACGGCAAGTGGATCGCCTATCACTCCGACGAGAGGGGAAGTACGGGACTCTATGTTCAGCCCTTTCCGACCGCAGGTGGCGCGAAGTACCTGATCGATTCAAATCCCACTGCGAGCAATCCCTCATGGCTCCCGGATGGCACCAAAGTCATCTACCATGGAAACACCCGATTCAACATTGTTCGTATTAAGACGCAGCCCGCTTTCACGGCGTCCGCAAAAGTGACCGCTGCGCCGCTCCCCTTCGAGCGGGACTACGATGTCCGCAAATACGACATCGGCGCGGTAGGCGTCGTTATGATTACTTCCCAGGCACCTGACGCCGCAACTACCGCGGCTCCCGACGTGCCGCATGAAATCCGGGTTGTCCTCAACTGGTTCGAAGAATTGAACCGCCTGGTGCCGGCTCGTTGAAGTCTCTTCGCCGCCGCGGATACCGCTAAAGAATATCGGCGCGATCGTGATCGAAGTCGCCCGGGTAGTTGCGGCGCTGGAGTTCTTCCCCCATCCGTTTGCGTAGCTGTGTCATGTGAGCCTACTTCAGGGCTCACGACTCTACAGGTCGAGGTCACCATAGATGCCACAGATGCCGCCGACCATTGCACCCTATTGCACGCTGAGAACCCGCTGCATGGCGACGAACGAAGTTGTTTTTTAACGGTTCGAACGAGGGCAGGTTGAGCACTGCGCGAATAGCTTGCCGCTCGGAGACTTGTCGCCAGCACAAACGGCGCGCGAATGGCGCGCCGTTTGTTCATAACTACCGAATGGAACTTCGCTCCGTCCCACTCAAGGCAGCGGGACAGAAACTGGCGGAAGACCGAGAGGCATGCCGCCGGGCCCTCCGGCGAACGTCGTTGCCTCAGCAAAAGTTTGGCTCACACCGGGCAGCGACCAGTTGCAGACACCGTTCGGGAACACCGCTGCCAGGCGGGTCTTCTGATCCGCAGTGAATGTAATGCCGTTGTAGTCGGGACCCGTAAAGGCGATTGGTTTGAGCTGGCACTTGAATATGTTCTCGGCGTAAGGGCCGCCAGCAACAATGCGAGGAGACATCATATTCTTTATGAGGCACGTGTCGCTGCCCAAACCGACATCCTGGCTCGCATCCACCTGAGCGTCCGTGCCGCCTGCCGTGTTGAAGCAGGCATCGTGGACATCAGCAGGCTTGTTGTTGATGATCTTCTGCTCGATGGGGGCCGCGCTTCGATCAGACTCAATTTTCGCGAGCCAGCGATCCATCATCTTGAACGATTGACGGACCGCCGCAGCCCCGCTACCACCGAAGAACTCCCGGATCACCTGATTGTCATGGTTGCCATTGGCCCGGTCCAGGCGATCACGCTCCGAGAACCCGCGCCAGGGCATGTGTATGTCTGCGACATTACTGTGACTGCGGAGGTCAATGATGGCCACCTTGGCCAATTTCTTGCCGTCGGCGAGTATGCCGCTTTTGTAAATGGTGGATAGAACGTCTGTCTGGGCAGCATGGCGTGGAGCGGGAATGGTCGGATTGCCAGTGCTGCCACCCGACCAAACCCGGTCGTTGTCATAGCTGCCTATGCCTTCGTTCAAGCGTACGAACTCCTCAGGAGAAATCACGCCGGCCTGGAGCGCCTTGAGACCATATTGCACGCCGACATTGTCGTACGGCAGCTTGACCTTCGTATTGCCGTCAGAGTCGACAAAGCTTCCCCATTGCGGTTCCTGAATATCATGTACGGAACAGCGCACGCCCTTCGGCCTCATGGCGGGATCATATGTGATCGCTGAGGGGAACCCGGCACCGCAATTGCCCACCGTGACCGGATTGAACGAACCCAGAAACGATTGCACCCAGGAGTTGCAGTACGTGGAACTCGGATGACCCTCGATTGCAGCCCTTTGTGCTTCGCTCAGGAGCGAACCATTTGGCGTGAGGCTATAGCTTCCGCGTATCAGTCCACAATCCATGGTCTCGATCCACGTGCTTACGGCATCCGGATAGCTGAGAGAGGGCTGAATGCCGTTCAAAAGGCCCGGCATCACAGTTGCCGTCACCGTCTGCATCATAGAG
>Ga0134121_10004038_pt1 | contig 12054 bp, 10 predicted proteins | sample KB301_FD_96463 | JGI IMG/M metagenome (GOLD analysis project Ga0134121, IMG submission 96463) | Terrestrial soil microbial communities without Nitrogen fertilizer from Kellogg Biological Station, Michigan, USA - KB3-0-1 | ecosystem: Environmental > Terrestrial > Soil > Unclassified ...
CGTTCGAACCGTTCCAGGCGCAGGTGGCGCGGCTCGGCATCTGCAACAGCCTGTCGCAGCTCGCGCTCAAGATCACGGCGCCAGGCGTGCCCGACTTCTATCAGGGCACTGAACTGTGGGATCTCAACCTGGTGGATCCGGACAATCGCCGGCCGGTGGACTACGAGACGCGGCGCCGTCTGCTCGCCGCGATGCGCCCGTGCAGCGGCCGGCCGGCGCCGCCGGACCTGGTCGCCGATCTGCTCGAGCATCGCAGCGACGGCCGCGTGAAAATCTACGTGATGAACCGTGCGCTCGCCGCCCGCGCCGCGCTTCGCGACGCCTACGAAGCCGGCGACTATATCCCGCTCGAGACGACGGGTGCGCGGCGCGAGCACGCGTTCGCGTTCGCGCGCGGCGGCCGTGCGATCACCTGCGTGCCGCGGCTGGTCGCGTCGCTGATGCCGGACGGCCGGCCGCCGCTCGGATCCGAGGCGTGGCGCGACACGCGGATCGAGCTGCCGGAGCCGCTGCGCGGCCGCGCCTATCGCGACGCCTTCACCGGCGCGGTCCTCGACGCCGACGACACGCTGGCGCTCGCCGACGTCTTCGAGCGCTTCCCGGTCGCGATCCTCGTTCCCGCGGACGAGGCGCCGCCCGGCCGGCCCGATCGCCCGTGACATGCTCTGGCTGACGATCGTCGGCGGCGCGTTCCTCACGTGGGTGATTGTGGCGATGCTCTTCACGCCGCACATCCCCTATCACATCGAGGCCGAGATCGACGCGCGCAGCGATCACTTCGTCCACGTCCTCGAGTCGACCTGCCAGACCCATCTCGAGCACGGCAACAAGGTCGAGATCTTCGCCAACGGCGATCGGTTCTATCCGGCGATGCTCGACGCGATCCGGCGTGCCCGCGAAACGATCAACATGGAGTGCTACATCTTCAAGAAAGGCGCGATCGGCGACCAGTTCGTCGATGCGCTCAGCGAGCGGGCGCGGGCCGGCGTGCGGGTGACGCTGGTGATGGACGCGATCGGCAGCTTCGGCGCGTTCAGGAAGCTGCGCAAGCCGCTGCGCGCGGCCGGCGCGCGCGTCAAGGCGTATCAGCGTTTCACGTGGTACCGGCTGTCGCGCCTCAACAACCGCACCCACCGCGAGCTGCTCGTCGTCGACGGCACGGTCGCCTTTGTCGGCGGCGCCGGCGTCGCCGACTGGTGGGCGCGGCCGCTGCACGGCAAGCCGATGTGGCGCGACATGATGGCGCGCATCGAAGGACCGGTGGTCTCCGACGTCGCCGGCATCGTCGCGGAGAACTGGCTCGAGTGCTGCGGCGAGATCCTCACCGGCTCCGAGACCTACAAGCCGCATCGAGAGGCGGGCGACGTCGCGGCCTTCGCCGTCAAGAGCTCGCCGGCCGATCGCGCGACGGCGTCGCGGGCGCTCTTCCAGACACTCGTCGAAGGCGCGCACCACAAGGTCGTGCTTTCGACGCCGTACCTGCTGCCGGACAAGGCGTTCCGCCGCGCCATCCGCCGTACCGTCGCGCGCGGCGTGGCGATGAGCGTGATCGTGCCGGGACCGCACACCGATCAGAAGTGGGTGCGGCTCGCGAGCCGCCGGATGTACGGCCAGCTGCTCGACGCCGGCGTGCGGATCTTCGAGTACGAGCCGGGGATGACGCACCTCAAGGCGCTGCTCGTCGACGACCTCTGGGCGATCGTCGGCACGACCAACCTCGACAACCGATCCTTCGAGCACAACGACGAAGTCAACGTCGCCTTCCGCGACAGCTCGGTCGCCGGCCGCATCGAGTGCGATCTGAACGCCGACATCAGCCGTTCGCGCGAGATCCATCTCGACGAGTGGCGGCGGCGGCCGCGCTGGGAAAAGCTCATCGGCACCGTCGCCTGGATCCTCGAACGCCAGCAGTAGGCGTACCGCTTGCAGCCGCCGCGCGCATGTCTCAGACAACTTCCGACATTCTCGTCGAGCGCCTGATCGACTGGGGCGTGAAGGTCGTGTTCGGCCTGCCGGGCGACGGCATCAACGGCATCATGGAAGCGCTGCGCACGCGGCAGGAGCAGGTCAGCTTCGTGCAGGTCCGCCACGAGGAGGCCGCCGCATTCATGGCGACCGGCTACGCGAAGTACACCGGCCGGCTCGGCGTGTGCCTCGCGACGTCAGGCCCGGGCGCGATTCACCTGCTCAACGGCCTCTACGACGCCAAGCTCGATGGCGCGCCGGTCGTGGCCATCACCGGCCAGACCTATCACGACCTGATCGGGACCCGGTATCAGCAGGAAGTGGACCTGCTCGCGCTCTTCAAGGACGTCGCGGTCTACAACCAGCAGATCCTCGGCGCCGGCCACGCGCAGGCGCTCGTCGACGCCGGCTGCCGCGCCGCGCTGTCGGAGCGCGGCGTCGCGCACATCACCTGTCCGGTCGACATCCAGGAGCAGCCGCTCGGCGACGACGAGAAGTCGAAGAAGAAGGTCGAGGGACACACGTCGAGCGTCTGGCGGCCGCCGGTCGTCGTGCCGCTCGCCGACGATCTCCGCGCCGCTGCCGACGTGCTCAACGCCGGCAGCAAGACCGTGATCCTCGCCGGACAGGGCGCGCTCGGCGCCGGCGACGCGCTCGAGCAGCTCGCCGAGCGGATGGCCGCACCGATCATCAAGCCGCTGCTCGGCAAGGCGACGGTGCCGGACGATTCGCCGTACACGACCGGCGGCATCGGCCTCCTCGGCACCGCGCCGTCGGAAGAGGCGATGGAGCAGGCGGACACGCTGCTGATGGTCGGCACCAGCTTCCCCTACATGGAGTACTACCCGAAGCACGAGCGCTGCCGCGGCGTGCAGATCGATCGCGACCCGACGCGCATCGGCCTGCGCTTCCCGGTCGACGTCGGCCTGTGCGGCGACGCCGGGGCGACGCTGCAGGTGCTGCTGCCGCTCATCGCGCGGCGCAGCGATCGATCGTTCCTCGAGCGCGCGCAGGCCGGCATGCAGGAGTGGCGCGAGCTGATGCACGCGCGGACGCACCGCGACGACGTTCCGCTCAAGCCGCAGGTGGTCGCCGACACGCTCAACGACCTGCTGCCCGACACCGCGATCGTCTCGACCGACTCGGGGACGATCACGACCTGGGTGGCGCGCCACATCCAGATGAAGCGCGGCCAGATGTTCTCGTGCTCCGGCAACCTGGCGACGATGGCGCCCGGGCTGCCGTACGCGATCGCGGCGAAGATCGCCTATCCCGATCGCGCCTCGGTGGCGTTTGTCGGCGACGGCGGCTTCACGATGCTGATGGGCGAGTTCGCGACCGCGGTGAAGTACCGGCTGCCGATCAAGGTCGTGATCGTCAAGAACAACGTGCTCGGGATGATCAAGTGGGAGCAGATGGTCTTCCTCGGCAATCCCGAGTACGGCGTCTCGCTCGAGCCGATCGACTTCGTGCGCTTCGCCGAGGCCTGCGGCGGCATCGGCTTCCGCTGCGAGAAGCCCGACGAGGTCCGCGGCGCGCTCGAGGCGATGATGCTCGCCGACGGTCCGGCGCTGTGCGAGGCGGTCGTCGATCCGTTCGAGCCGCCGCTGCCGGCGCGGATCAAGGCGTCGCAGGCGCTGCACATGGCCGAAGCGCTCGCGCGCGGCGAGCCGAACCGCGGCCGGATCGCGCTGACGCTGTTCCGCGACAAGGTGACCGATCTGCGGGGGAGTAAGAAGTAAGAACGCTGAGTGCGGTCGCGCAGGCCTTCAGGCCTGCCCCACTGGCCTCGGGCAGCCCTGAAGGGCTGCGCTACCGGGGCCTGCCGATCGCCTCGGTCCAGATGTCGATCTGCTCGCGTGTCATCGGGCCTTCGGGCTGCTCGCGGGCGTCGCGGTACTTCCAGTGCTGCACGTCGTGCAGGTACTGCTCACGCGAGACCAGCGTCCCGTAGCAGACGTCGTTCTGGAGGTTCGGACGGCTGACGCCGAGCCGGCGCAGCAGTTCGTCCATCACCCACGACGGGACGTTCTGCCGCTTGTCCGGGTAGACGAAGCCGAACATGATCAAGTGCGTGAGCAGGACGCGCCAGTAATCGCCGAACCGCATCAACAGCCGCGGCCAGTCGAGCGACGGGCCGACTTCGCGCAGCAGGTGGTGCACGTCGGCGCCGTCGAAGCGCTCGCGCTCCTGGATGAACGCCTTCGACCAGATCATCTCCTCCGCCGGCGACAGGCGGACGATCAACCCGAGCACGTTGGTGCGCGGCGCATGGTCGAACCAGAGATCGTCGACGCGGGCGATGCCGTTGCCCGAGTTGAAGATCACGTCCATGAAGTACTCGCCCTTGTGGATCTTTCCGAGCCAGTGCGGAAACGGAGTCTCCGTCTCGTAGCCCAGGCGATCGAACGCCTCGAGGACGCGCGGGCAGTCGTCCGGCCGCACGAACACGTCGATGTCCTTGGTGTCGCGCGGCACGCGCGAGTAGTGCGAGAAGGCGAACGCGCCGCCGACGAGAAACGGGATGCCGCTGTCCTGCAGCTTCTTCACCGCATCGATGTAGAAGTCGGCGGCCGGGTCGTGGATTGCCCGCGCTGTCGCTGTCTCCATGAGCTCCCTCAGGACGCGATCGCGTCGGTGGCGCGGCGTCCGCGCGCGAGCACCGGTGTCGGTTGGGCCGCGGCGTCGCCGGCCGCCAGCTCGATGATGCGGAACGGGGGGCGGTCGGTGAACGACCGCGCGAGCAGCGGCATCGAGACGTTGTAGACGGCGACGCCGCCCTTCGTCTGGCCTTCGAGCTGGCCGCGGTGCGCGTGGCCGTGGAAGACGACCGACACCGGATAGCGGCCGATCGGCTCCTCGAGCCGGCTCGATCCGAGGAACGGATAGATCTCGAGCGGCTCGCCGTCGACCGTCCCCTGGATCGGCGCGTAGTGCAGCAGCGCGATCAGGTGCTTCGTGCGCAGCCGCGCCAGCGCGGCCTCGAGCTTCAGCGCCTCGTCGACGGCTTCGTGCACGAACTGCTTGATGATCGTCTCGCCCCACGGCGCGAGCGCATGCCGGCCGAACCCGCCGCCGAATCCCTTGACGCCGGCGATGCCGACGCCGGCGAGCTCGCAGGCGTCGCCGTCGAGGATCTGGAGACCGGTGTCGCGGAGAATCTTCGCCACCTCAGCCGATTTGCCCGACTCCAGATCGTGATTGCCGAGCACTGCCGCCGCCGGCACCCGCAGCGCGGCGAGCTCCTTCGCCAGCACGGCCGCTTCCTCCGGCAGGCCGTAGTCGGTGAGATCGCCGCCGATCAGCGCCACGTCAGCCGCTTCACTGATGCGCGCGAACAGCGGTTGAAAAGCGCCTTGGGACGTTTTCGTGCAATGCAGATCCGCCACCGCGGCCACACGAATGGTGTTCCCAGCCATGGCGGCTTCTGAGTTCAAGAGTTGAGCCAAGCGCCGCCGGGGCGCTACGGCCGAGCTCTGAGGTGGGCGGCCGCCTTGCAGAAGATCGCGGCATGTCGGGCTACGCATGGCCCCAGCTCGGTCGCCTCATCGTGACGCCGTTCATCACCATCGGCGTCCTTGCCGCGGTCCTGATGTGGGAAATCGAGCATTTCGGTTCGATTGTGTTCGGAATTGCGATCATCGTCGGCGCGTGCGCGATCGGCGTGCTGGTCGCCCGCCAGCTGCGCCGCGACATCGACAAGGTCACCGATCACTACGCCGCGCTGCTGCGGACTGCCGATGAACAGTCGCGCCAGGCTGAGACGGCCAACCGACTCAAGGATGAATTCCTGGCGACGCTGTCGCACGAACTGCGCACGCCGCTCAATTCCGTACTGGGCTGGTCGCGCCTGCTCGCCAGTGGGAAGCTGGATGCTCCCCAGACCGCCCGCGCGATCGAGGCGATCGAGCGCGCCGGCTGGGCGCAGTCGCGCGTGATCGAAGATCTCCTCGACGTCTCGCGCATCGTCGCCGGCAAGCTGCAGCTGAACATGCGGCCGACCGTCGTCCAGCCGCTGGTGCAGGCGGCGGTCGATTCCCTGCGATCCGCCGCCGAGGCCAAGCGCATCACCGTCGTCACGTCCCTCGATCCGACGTCGGAGCCGATCGCGGCCGACGCCGACCGCCTGCAGCAGGTCGCATGGAACCTGCTGTCGAACGCGATCAAGTTCACGCCGAACGGCGGCCGCGTGGACGTCCGCCTCGCCTCGTCGCCGAACGAGCTCTGCCTGAGCGTCTCCGACAGCGGCATCGGGTTCGTGTCCGACGTCGCGTCGCACCTGTTCGAGCGTTTCCGCCAGGGCGACAGCAGTACGACGCGGCAGCACGGCGGTCTGGGCCTCGGCCTCGGCATCGTGCGGCACGTCGTCGAACTGCACGGCGGCACGGTGACGGCGGCCAGCGCCGGAGAGAATCACGGCTCGACGTTCGAGGTCCGGCTGCCGATCCGGCGGTGGGACGCGCCGCTGGTGGAGCCGTTGAACCGGAGCGCCCACGCGCCGTCGCTGCGCGGCGTCACCGTCCTCGTCGTCGACGACGACGTGCACGCGCTCGAGTTCGTGCGCGCGACGCTCGAGCAGTACGGCGCGGTCGTCGTCACCGCGTCGTCGGCGGAGGAAGCGAAGGCGCGCTTTAAGCGCGAGCCGCCGGACGTGTTCGTCAGCGACCTCATGATGCCGGACGAGGACGGGCTGCAGCTGATTCGCGAGATCCGTCAGATCGATCGCGCCGCGGGACGCGTGACGCCGGCGGCGGCGCTGACGGCGCTGGTGCGCACCGACGACCGCCGGCGCGCGCTCACCGCCGGCTACCAGATGCACGTCGCCAAGCCGGTCGATCCCAACGAGCTGGTGTCCACCGTCGAGCGGCTGGCGCAGCCGCGCCCGCCAGGAGCCTATGGCGAGCACTGATGCGACGCTCGACACCGTGCAGGCGCCGCATCGCTGCGGCGTCCTGATCATCGACGACGATGCCGACATCCGCGAACTGCTGCGAGTGGCGCTGACCGCCGACGGCTACTCCGTCGCCGGCGTGCCCGACGGCCGCGAGGCGCTGCACTATCTGCGCTCGCACGCCGACACCTGCATCATCCTGCTCGATCTGCTGCTGCCGATCATGGACGGCGCGCAGTTCCGCGCGGTGCAGCAGAGGGATCGCGCGCTGGCGTGGATTCCGCTCGTCGTCATGTCGGCCGACGTGGATGCGGAGCGCCGCGCCCGCGACATCGGCGCGCGCCGCCTGGTGCACAAGCCGCTCGACCTCGACGAAATCCGCCAGGCGCTGCGCACGATCGGGTGCTGCCAGGCGCGGCCGCGGGCGGCGACCCGCAAGGCGGCACGGTAGCGATCGCATTCCTGCTTTTTTCACTGGCAGGAATTCCTGACCGCTCAAGCATGGCCGAGCTTGCCGCGATTTTCGTTGGTTCACTATCATGCGCATCAGATGACCGCGTGTGGCGCCGCGTCGTCGTCTTCCCGGCCGCTCGTCCTGATCGTCGAGGACGATCCTGAGACGCGCCATCTCTATTCGCACGCGCTCGAAGGCGCCGGCTTCCGCATCGACGAAGCGCACAACGGATGTCAGGCGCTCGAGAAGGCGCTCGCCTCACCGCCGGATCTGATCGTCGCTGACATCGCGATCCCGGGCATGGACGGGATCGAGTTGTGCCGCCGTCTGCGCGCCGACGATCGCACCCGATCGGTGCCGGTGCTCGCGATGACGGGGTACGGCGAGCGCCGCTATCCGGATCGCGCGCGACTCGCCGGCGCCGACCAGGTGCTGATCAAACCGTGCGATGCCGACACCTTCCTCGCCGAAGCACGCCGTCTGCTCGCCCTCCCGGCAGCGATTCGAGGTAGCGCGACGACGTAGCGCCACGTGCCGGTAGTGTCCCCCTTCAGCCGGGCCACGTCCTTGGTTGACTACCTTGCGTGAACAAGGTAGCTTCCTGAAGAACGGATGGGGGTCAGCGACAAGTTCACGGCGATCCGTAAGGGGCTGCTCGAGTTCCTGATCCTGCGGATCATCGCCAGCGACAAGGTGTATGTCGCCGACATGCTCAAGCGTCTGCGCTCGACGGAATTCTCGACACAGGAAGGCACCCTCTACCCGCTGCTCAGCAAGCTGCGGCGCGAAGGCCTGGTCGACTACGAGTGGCAGGAGTCGGGCGCCGGACCGCCGCGGAAATATTACGCGCTGACGCCGGAAGGCAAGGCGCAGCTCACCGACCTCAACGAGTACTGGAAAGCGATCAACGCGACGATCAGCCAGTTGTGACGCGCCATGCAGAAAGTCATCTCGATCAATCTGAACGGCAACGCGTATCAAGTGGACGAGGGCGGCTACGACGCGCTGATCAGCTATCTCGACAGCGCTCAGCGCCAGCTGCGCGAGAACCCGGACCGCGCCGAGATCGTCGCCGATCTCGAGCAGGCGCTCGCCGAGAAGTGCCAGCGCTATCTCGGGCCGCACAAGACCGTCGTCGCGGCGGCGGAAGTCGCGCAGATCCTCGAGGAGATGGGCCCGGTCGACGCCGGCGACACCGGCGCGCCGAAGAAGCCGTCGGCGCCGCGGCGCCTCTACCGCGTGCCCGACGGCGCGATGATCGCCGGCATCTGCAGCGGCATCGGCGCCTATGCCGGCATCGATCCGATCATCGTCCGCGTCGTGTTCGTGGTGCTCCTGGTCGCCACACAAGGCGTCTTCGCGCTCGCCTACTTTCTGCTGGCGATCATCCTGCCGCAGGCGAACACCGCCGAGGAGCGCGCGGCCGCTTACGGCGAGCGGTTCAGCGCGCGCGATCTCGTCGAGCGCGCGAAGCGCGAGTACGCGAAGTACACCCCGGCGCCCGCGGCGACCTCGTCGTGGAAGGACGAGCGGCGCGCATGGCGGCAGCAGCGGCGCCTGGCACGCCGCGCGAAGCGCCGGGATGCGGCGGTCGCGGCCGCGCCGGCTGCGCCGGCCAGCTACGCCGCGCGCCTGGTCGCCGGGCTGATGCTGCCGGTGCTGACGCTGGCAGGCGTCGCGCTGTCCTGGCTGTGGCTGGTGGTGCTCTACTCGCTGGTCACGCGACAGGAACTGGTCGGCCGTCCGCTGCCCGAGGACGTGCCGCTGTGGGCCGCCGTCGTCGTGGTGATGCTGCTCTATCAGGCGGTGTCGTGGCCGCTGCACGCGGCACGGCGATCGCTCTATCGGATCACCGGCCCGCACGGCAGCCCGATCGCCGTGATCGACGGCCTGGTGTCAGCGGGCGTCGCCGTTGCGACGATCTGGGTCGCGTTCCGGTATCTGCCGGAGGTCCGGGAGTTCCTGCAGTCGCTGCCGGAAGTGATCCGCAGCTTCCGCGACAGCTTCAGCGCCTGACGGAACCACGAAGTTAAGAGTGCGTTTCCAAATTAAACGTAGGGGACGACCTTCAGGTCGTCCCATGAGCGGCCGGGCCTGAAGGCCCGGCCCTACGAAGATAATTATGAAACCAGCTCTAAGAAAGTAGCGCAGCCCTTCAGGGCTGCCCGTGATCTGTCGGGCAGGCCTGAAGGCCTGCGCGACCGAAGGGGTCAGTGCGCGGCCGCGCTGCGTGCGAACTCGGGCTTGGTGTCCGCCAGGATCTCGCGAATCGCCGTCCGCTCGTCTGCGGTGATGTGCGCGAACTCCGGACGCTGGTCCGCGCCGCTGAGGACCTCGTCGATGCGGCGGTAGACGTAGCGCTTCACGCCCGGCGGCAGCGCGTCGAAGCTCTCCGAGTAAATCAGGTAGCTGAGTGGATGCCGGAACACGTGCTGCGCGAGATCGAGGTCGCGCAGCGAGCGGCCGCGGCGATCGTGCGGGCCGGCACTGGCAAAGTCAGCCGCGAAGCTCGACGTCCCCTTCACCGCGCCAGGCAGCGTCGCTTCCTTCGCCAGCAGCAGCCCACGCACCAGCCGCTCGGCCGCGCCGTCGACGCGCATTGCCTCGTCCGGCGTCGTGAGCGCCTGGTAGCCGGCCGCGGTGATCAGGTTGTGCACGTAGGTCTGGTGCGCGAGCACGAGCAGCGCGACGGCGTCGCTGTGCGGCGTCAGGTACGGCGCGGTGTCGAACTTCGCGCTGAGATCGGTGACGCGCTCGCCCGACGCGAGCCTGGTCTTCGCAAGGTACGCCTGCACGTTGCCCATCTCGGTGGACAACTTCGGCGCGAAGACGTTGCCGAGGTGCTCGGCCGGGATCGTCCCGGTCACGTACCAGCCGCCCCAGCGATCGGCCACCGGGGTCTGATCGGTGGTGGCGCCGAGATCCGCGAACACCGGGTAGCCGTGGCGATCGGCGATGACCGACCGCATGATGAAGCCGGGCACGCCGCCGGTCGACGACGCCGAGTCGTGGCACTGGAGGCAGGTGCGGGTCTGCCGCGCGATCGCCGGCTTCTCGCCGCGCTCCTGGGCGACGGTGTAGAACACGGCGCCGAGCTTCGGATCGACCGACGCGATCTCCATGATCGGCCCGTCCTGCACCCAGCCGACGTAAACATCGTCGCTGAAATAGATCGCGCGCGGCGACCACGGCGCGATGTGATCGACCTGCAGACTGGTGCGCGAGAAGACCAGCCCCTGCGACGACACCGGCACCTTCAGCGCCTTCAGCACCGCCGGCAGGTAGCCGCGATGCTCGTCGAAGTCGAGTGTGGTCGCACCCGAGTCGATCGACTGCTGTAGCCGCGCCACCGCGTCGGTCGGCGCCGACTTCGAGTAGGCAATCGCCGGGTGTTCAGCCGCGCTCTGATACTGAGCCAGGGTGGCCACCGCGAGCGCCGGAACGGAGACCACGGACACCAGCAGCGCTCGCAGAGTCATCGGCAATTACGAATTGAGAAGTAAGAATTAAGAATTCGTGGAAGTTACGTAGGGGACGACCTTCAGGTCGGCCCCCCCGGGGCCGGGCCTGAAGGCCCGGCCCTACGACATCAAATACGGCGGCCGCGACCGGTCAGCACGACACGCACTTATGGTTGTTCTTGACGCCCATGCCCTCGAGCAGCTTGATGGTGTCGGGGAACGGGCTGATCCGCTGCACCGGACCGTTGGCCATGTCGACGGTGGTCTTGCCCTCGCGGTTGATCTGCTTCACGTCGGCGCCCTTCGACACGAGATAGAGAATCATCTCGTTGTCGCCGCGCGCGGCGGCGTTGTGGACCGCGGTGTTGCCATCGTGGTCCTTGGCGTTGACGTCGAGGCCGACTTCCTCGATGAGGAACTTCACCGCCGGCATCATCCCGGCCGGCGCGTGGTGATGGTGGTTCGCGGCGAAGCCTTCGCCGTAGCCCTCGCCCGCGGCGGCGAGCAGCGGCGAGATCGCCGGACCACCCGGAGGCACCGGCGGCAGCGGCGACACGTCGGTGACTTCGCGGGTCACGTCACCGGTCCGCACCCGGCCCGGCGTCCGCATCGTCGTGAGATACGGATCGGCGCCGTACTTCAGCAGCAGCTTCATGCCGTCGACGTCGGCGGCGTAGGCGGCGCGGAAGAACGGCGTGGCGCCGGTCTCGTCGACGCCCGACTGGTCGAAGTCGTACTGCGCGTACCAGACCTTGCGCGTCAGCCGCGCGTTCGGGTTGGCGCCCTTCTCGAGCAGCGCCTGCATCAGATCGAGATACGAGTTCTTCTGCTGCTCGAAGGCGCGCGGCTGCGGGTAGAGCGCCTTGTCCGACCACTGGCAGTTCAGCGCGGCGTAGAGCGGCGTGACGCCGTTGGTGCTCTGCGACAGGTTCGGATCCGCGCCCTTGTCGAGCAGCTGCTTCGCGAGGTCGAAGTGGCCGTTGATGATCGCGATCACCAGCGCCGTCGACTGATCGCCGGTGGTGCGCTGATTGACGTCGGCGCCGGCGTCGACGAGCGCGGCGGCGACGTCGCTGTGGCCCTGGCGCGCCGCCAGGTGCAGCGACGACAGGCCGCCCCAGTAGCCGACCAGCTCGGTGTAGTTGTACTGACGGTTGACGCCGGGGATCTGCGGCCCCTGCGGTCCGCGTCCGCCCGCGCCGGGCTCGCCGTTGCCGCGGCCGCCGCGGCCCTGCTGGGCGCCGCGCTCGGCGGCCAGCCGCTCCTGCTCTTCCTTCGCGAAC
>Ga0134121_10004039_pt1 | contig 12048 bp, 9 predicted proteins | sample KB301_FD_96463 | JGI IMG/M metagenome (GOLD analysis project Ga0134121, IMG submission 96463) | Terrestrial soil microbial communities without Nitrogen fertilizer from Kellogg Biological Station, Michigan, USA - KB3-0-1 | ecosystem: Environmental > Terrestrial > Soil > Unclassified ...
TCCTCTGGTCAGTTTTCGCCCTTCGGCGTGGACACGGTTAGTAATTATGCGGTCGGGAGAATATGGAGGCAAGATTGGCGATCTCACGCTGAATATCAATTTCGTCGCTCATCTGATGGATGATCGTCTCTCGACGGTTGTAGTGCAGGGAGCTGACGAAATACAACCGCTGATTCGTTGCCAGCCCCTCGATGTCAACCAATGCGGTGATGGTTACGGCAATTTCGTTCGCACTTTCGATAGCTTGACCTCGGGGCGGGTGACACTTAACGCGCCGGCTCGCTACGGCCGAAGGTCGTTCGTTGGTTGGAGGATGGGCCGCGATGGCGGCGTGGGCGGCAGCGGGACTACTTCTTCCGCCACAACTGGACTAGTCAAAGATCGCACGTTAACCCTGACCCTGGACAAAAAGGATTATTTGATCGAACCGGTTTACTCGGCCCTTGAGTTTGTACCCACCAACGAGAACAACGAAAAGTGGCCGCCCTGTCCGCTGGGCTGGAAATTCTCTGACTGGGTTTTGGTGAATAAATCAAAAGTTCCCATCACCATCAGCCGGCTTGCCTGGATGCCCTTGTATCAAGAATTTCCTGACGGATGTACACCGTTAATCAACGAGCCCCAGGGATCTGAGCAGATCAAATTATCGTTTGACCGGTTAATGCTTAACCCGGGCGAGTCAGCCAAATTCTCGATCTGCACCAATCCGGCCGCAGCGAGCTCGGCTGATTCAGAAATCACGTTCGGCTGGAATCTGGACGACCTTCACTATGCCGCATTTTTTACGGGACAAGGAAGCGCTTCGATGACGCGAAAACGAACCCTAACCAAGGGAGGCTGGAGCGGAACCGGTGAAACGTTAGATTTTGACAGGGACAACCGAACGTTGACATTTCGAGCCCAGGCTCAACTTTAATCAAGCAGAGCGGACGTTTCGGCGCGAAAGTTCGCAGCACGGCCACGCTAAAACAACTGGAACTTAATCGTCAGATACTTCTTCGGGTTTTGACGGAAGTCGTAGAGCAGCTTCACGCCTTCCGATGAAAGGTTGTTGACGTTTGAGTAGAGCTGATCGTCGGTGATTAGTTTGCCGAGCGTTCCTTCGCCGCGCTGGGCTCCAGCCACCACGTTGTCAATCCGCGAGGCGGTCGTGTTGAAGCGAGCGATGGCTGTGCGCGCGTCATTGTAAATCGCTTCGTCCTTAACCAGCTTGCCGAGTGTTCCCTGTCCCGAATTTACACCCGCCACGATAGAATCGATTTGATCCATCGAATGATTCACCCGATCGGCAATGCGGCTGATCTTGTTGTACATCTCATCGCTTTCCAGAAGTTTGCCGGCCGAGCCCCGGCCCGCGGCCAGATCCGCGGAAAGTTTCTTCAGGTTGGCAGAGATGTCGTTGGCATTGTTGTAGAGCGCTTCGTCATAGATGAATTTGCCGGCAGAGCCTTTGCCGCTCTTAATCTGGTTCGCTAATTGTTCGGCATCGGCAATCGTCGCATTCAGGTTGTTATAGAGAGCCTCGTCATTGAACAAACGACCGACAGTGCCTTTGCCGTCGCGCACGTTCTTGACGACCTCGTTAAGCTGGTCCGAGAGCTTGCTCAGTTTCTGGGCCAATTCAGTGCCGTTGGTGGCCAGGTCGCTGATCGTACTGCCGGAGGTCGAAGTCAGTAGATCGTTCTCTTTGATCTGCTGTCCCAGCGAAGTGCCTGGAGTGATGTTGACGATCATTTCACTTCCCAGAATACTCGGCGCCATTTGCTGGGCCGTGGAATCTGACCGGATGCGATCCTGCGCGGGGACGCCGTCGATCTTGCTGTCGATAGTCATAAACGCTTCGACCTTTTGCGGGCTGGGGCCGCTGCCAACTTCCGAGGGGCTCAGCAGTCGGATGCGATCAACTTTACCGATGCGCACGCCCGCCAGACGTACTTCCGATCCTTCGCGCAGACCATTGGCGTCGGCGAAGCGCGCGCGCAGGTGTATGTGGCTGGCGAAAGGATTAAGCGTCCCCGACGCGTTCAGGATTAGCAGAATCAGAACGGCTATGGCGATCAGCACCAGCAAGCCGACGCGTAGCTCGCTTAAGCCTATGTTCCTGGTTGATTTTGGCATGACGTCAAAGGATCAAGGCTGCAAGGATGAAGGATGAACGTCAACACGCTCATCACTCGGTTTCATCCTTTATCCCTCATCCTTCATCCTTTCTTTAGTGTCCGCGCAAAAATTTATTAATGTAGGCATCGCCGGAGTTGCGGAGCGTTTCATCCGTGCCGCTGAAAATGATCTCTCCATCACGTATCATCAGGACTTTACTGTTAATCAGGCAAAGCTTCTCGCCCTCTTTTTCGAACACCACTTCGCCGGCTTCATTTACCACCGCGTATTCCGAGGTCAGGTAATCAAGGTTGTTCATCTCGTGGGTGACAAAAATCGACGAGACATCTTCCAGATCGCGAAGCTTCATGGCTAACTCACAAATCGTGCGCGCAGTCGGCGGATCCAGACCCGCGGTCGGTTCGTCGAACATGACGATCTTCGGATCGCCTACTAGTGCGCGGGCAATGCCGACGCGCCGCCGCATACCGCCGGAAAGTTCGGAAGGCATCTTGTCGATGGCTTCCTCCAGATTCACAAACCGCAACATGCGCCGCACTTCGCTTTCGACCTCTTCTTCGGGCACTCCCTGCTCGTGCAGCTTAAAGGCAACGTTCTCGTAAACTGAAAGCGAATCAAACAGCGCGCCTTCCTGGAAGATCATGCCGATCTTCTTGCGGACTTTCATCATTTCGGCTTCGCCGTAGTTGGTTATGTCTTCACCATCAACCAAAATCTGTCCACTGTCAGGTTTGAGCAGACCGAGAACGAGTTTGATGGTCGTTGACTTGCCACTGCCTGAGCCGCCGAGAATGATTTTAGTCTCGCCCTTCATCACCTTGAAGCTGAGATTGTTCAGAATATTACGTCCGTCGAAGATCATGGTGACCTCGCGAAACTCGATGGCCGGGATCGCGCGGTCGGAATCATCAACTTCGCGAAAGGTCGATTCGGCAGCCTGATCGCTGACGCGGTTATCCGTGTCTTTAGCGTCCGGCCGATCAATTGAAGTCTGAGTCATCATGTCGTAGTGCCCAGGATAATCTGCAGCGCTTTCGCCAGGAAGAAATCGGTAACGATCACTATAATGGAAGCAGTCACCACTGCGGAAGTCGTCGAACGGCCTACTCCGACCGTTCCGCCCTCGGTCTTCAGACCCTTATGACAGGCTATAGTGCCCATCAAAAACGCAAAGACCAGAGGTTTGATAACTCCCCCGATAATGTCGTCAGTAGTAATACCGTCACGTACGGAATTCAGAAACATCGACGAAGGCAAACCGTAGAGAAAGGTTGAGACGGCCCAGCCGCCCGCGATGCCCATAACGTCGGCTATCAAAGTCAAAAGCGGCAAGGTAATAACCAGCGCTATTAACCGGGGCGCGACGAGCTTGCGCACAGGATCGGTTCCCAACGCGCGCATGGCGTCAATCTGTTCGGAAACTACCATCGATCCCAGCTCGGCCGAGATCGCCGAAACCACGCGGCCGGTAACCATCAACGCGCAAAGTACCGGACCCAGTTCGCGCACCAACGAGATCGCTACCAGGTAACCAAGCTGGTCCACCGCACCATACGACTCGAGCGTTTGGTAGGTTTGCAGCGTCAGCACGGCGCCTGTGAAGAAGCCGGTGAGAATAATAATCGTCAATGAACCGACGCCGACGCTGTCCATCTGCGCGATGGCCTCAGGAATATAGTGAGGCTTCCGGAACAAGCCGCGCGCGGCTCGCGCCGCGAGCAGGGACATTTCCTGCAGTTCCAGCAAAAGACGCGTGACGATGTTCATTCGAAACCCGGCGACGATAAGAAGGCTGCTCGCTGGCCGCTGCTTGTCAGAGGATAAATAAACGAGCAGACGGGCGCGTAGGGTGGCTTCAAAGACTGCTCGAGAGCAGTCACCGCGATGCGAACCAATTTCAATAGAGCGGCCTATAATGCGCAAAACCAACCGTTTGCGTCAAGGTTTAAACGCGTCTGGCCTGATTCCGCCGGGCAGAAAAAAGCCGGCCCCCGAGGTCCGGGAGCCGGCTGTGAAAGTCCTATCGGACCTCACGGTCTTACCGTTCGGGCGCCTGTCGCTGGAGTTTTCGCTGACCCGGCTGCACTGGCGCCACATTAGAGTTGCGCTGAATACCCTGCCGCCGCTGCTGGCGGAGGACTCTCCCGGGAAGTTGCTGCTGATTGGCTTGACGTCGCAAGGCCTGGTTCTGTTGCCGCATTTCTCTGAGCCTGATGCGCTGCTCAGGTGTCATTACCTGTAAGATCCGCGACTCTGCCAGCGAGCGCAAACGAATCGTCGCCGCCTGAGCGTCCGCCAACTCATGGGAACGTTGATCGATTAAAGTTTCGTTGGGTGTGGGAGACTCGACGGCTTCGGCCAGGGCCCGCTGGGCCTGACGCAGTTTCATTCCTGCTGCTTGCCGCTGATCTTTAAGCTCCGCGTTAATGGCCCGGATTTTCTTTATCTGATCCGGCGAGAGTTCCAGCTGTGCGAAGTCTGGAGTTTGACTCGTTTGCGTTTGAGCCTGTGCCGGGTTGATTGGATTCTGTTGCGTAGGCTCTTGCGCGCGGACCTGTAGGCCTGCGACTGATAACGTCAGAATCGCCGCAAAGAAAATCCATTTGCTACGTACTCTTGTTTCTCGATTCATGATTCAACCATCCTTGCTCTCGGGGGCTTCGGGCTTTCCGAAAGAGCGTTACTGATTTGGCTCGTCTGACAATACAAAAGGTAACTCGTCCTCATCTCTGGGAATCAACCGCAGATCTTTTGCCAACTGCTCGCGTTCTTGTCGACTCAGTCCCCGAGGGCGGAGCGCTTTCGGCCGGACCAGATTATTCGCGAGTTGATTTCGGCGATCGCCTCCGGTTGGCTTCCTGGTCGTCAACCCTTCGTTGACGGGCGTTGAAGTTTGCTGTTCCTTTAGACGCGCAATCTCTGCCCGTACTGCTTCATCAACCTCTTGTTTACTATACTTCGGTTCTCTTTCCGAATTCGGAAACACCACTGGTTCTCTGTTAGTAACCTGCACCGGCCGATTCCACGAACGCGAAATTGTCAGCACGCCCAGCGCGCAAAGGAGCACCGCAGCAAACGCAGTTGCTCCGCGTAACCAGAGCGGTGAAACAGTAAAGAATTCGCGCAACGCGGCCAGGGCAGAAAGTCGTCGACCGTCTCGGACGGATCGCGTTAACTCTACGGCGCTTTCAACTGGACGCACCGCCGGATTAAACGCCGAGCCGAGCGCCTCATTGCGCCAGACTAAAATTGAGTCATGCACCTGTTGGAAGACACCAAACTCACCGCGGCAGGCGTTACACTGTTGCAGGTGGAGAGAAAAATCTTTGGCGTCCGCCTCACTGGCTTCGCCATATAGATATGTGACCAGGTCTTCCGCTCGATGGCAAATGGGCCGTTCATTCACGTTTGGCATTTTTAACTACCTCTTATCGCGATCAATTCGCGTAAACTAGTCGCCGAATTTCTGCAGGCGCATCTGCAATTGCCTCAGCGCAGTGTAGAGCCGGCTCTTGACGGTGCTCAAAGGCAGCTCAAGTACCTCTGAGATTTGCTGGAATGTTAATTCCTCAAACTCCTTCATCACTATCACCTGACGTAGATCGGGCGGCAGTGAACCGACCGCTCGTCTAACCGCCATGCTTCGCTCGATCTTTTCGGCTGTCCGCGCCGGCGATGAATCCAGCGGCAAGGCAAAAACAGCGGCGTTCTTTTCAGCTTCGTCCTCCAGCGCAGTTTCGCCGCGCACTTTCGCCCGACGCTGCCGGGTTATGCACTGGTTGACGGCGATGCGATGAAGCCACGACGAAACCTTGGCATCGCCCCGAAAGCCACGCAGATTGCGAAACGCCGCCAGAAAAGTCTCCTGGGTCGCATCGCGCGCATCTTCTTCGCGGCCAAGCATACCGAAGGCCAGGGCGAAGATGCGACGCTCCCAACGACGCACGATCTCTCCGAACGCCTCGGGGTCTCCCGACAAGGCGCGCTCTACCATTTGCTCGTCGTTTGTGGCCAAATCCACCTGGTTCGTGCTCGCGTCCGGCCGCGAGGCCGCATCCAAATGTCGCGCAACAACTCGCGCGCTCAATCCTTAGACGCGGCCCTGCGCTCTCAAGTCGGCAAAAGTATCGCATGAAAGGCCAGGCCCTGGTTAAGAAGTTGGTTTCCGCTCGGCTTTTGCGATGGGTGGCGGTCGTATTGGGGCCGTTCAGACTCTTGATCTGCGCAGGCTGGCAGCCTGCGCCACATGCCTGCCGCTTAGCTTAAGTATTTCAGCAGTTAAAAACCGGCCAAAGCTGTTGACAGCAGGCTCGCCAACAAACTACTCTAACCTAGGCTGCGGCCTTTCGAGTCGGGTCGTGCCCCGCTGGCAACAACCGGGTCTCGCCTCGTTGCCCTTCACTTCCCAAACTATTCAGTGTTGGAAGCCCTAAAAAGAGTTCGCCTACTTTATGTCGTTCTGGCAGTGCTGCTGCTGGTCGGCCTTTTGCCTTTGGGTTTGGCCGGTACGCTGCTGTCCAGTCGCACCGCCCAGGAATTGCGCGCGATCGAAGGACGGTATCAGGCCCAGTTGGTGCGGGACAAAGCCAGGCAAATCGAACTTTACGGCCAACGTTATCGTGACGTGGTAAGCGGAGTCGCGCGGGCCTTTGAGATTGCCGGCGGGATTCGCTCGCTCAGTGACGCGGGTTACGATGCCCGTCTGCAACGAACGCTGCAGGATGATCCAAATCTGATTGCACTGGCGATCTGTCCAGTCAAGGGCGAGGCGCATCGCGCATTTCAGTCGGACTTGATTAAGCGCGACGAACTCGACCACCGGATAGGCGACGTGCTGGCGCGCATGAGCGGACGTGGAGTGCTCATCAGCCGGCCGCAGATCATTCGTTCCGGCCAGGAGATGGGTCTGACCATCGCCGCGCCGGTGATGAATGGCGATGAAATCGTAGCGGCAGTTGTGGCCGTCGTCTCTTTCCAGGAAGTCTTCAAAGCAGTTCAGCAATCATCCGCAAAGAGCGCCCGCGATTTATTGGATGCCGGTTTGCCAGTAGTGTTCGTCGTTGATCAGAACGGCAGGGCGGTGGCCCATCCCGACGCCTCGATCGCATTCTCTGAACGTCCTATGACCGACCTGAAAGTGGTGCAGGATTGGTTAGAGACGGGCGCCCAGGTGCAATCCGCGTTGGCGCCATTTACGCTTGATCGCGATGGCCGTTCGACTCCTATGCTCGGTTCTTACGCCACCGTGGAACTTGACCAAAATACTCTGCTTGGAGTCATAGCGATTCAGGACGAGGCGGCGGCTTTGGTGTCGGTAAGCGAAATGCGAACTCAGACATTATTCATCAGCTTGTTGGCCGCTGTTCTGGCATTGCTCATCGGATTCTATTTCGCCGAGAAATTGACGCGGCCGGTGCGAGAGTTGGCTGCCGGTGCGCAGCGCATTGCCGCCGGAGATTTTTCACAGCGGGTTAAGGTACTGGGCCGGACCGAACTGGGTGAGCTGGGCGCATCGTTTAATCAGATGACCGACCGCATCGAAAGTTTTGTCGGCGATCTGCAACGCTCGGCCGAAGAGAATCGTGAACTCTTTTTGGGTACTGTGAAAGCTCTGGCCGCCGCGATCGACGGCAAAGACCCTTATACCCGCGGCCATTCTGAACGGGTCTCACGCTTTTCAGTTGCGGTCGCCCAGGGGTTGGACTTGCCGGAGGACGAGATCGAACAAATTCGGATTAGCGCTCTCTTGCATGACATCGGCAAGATAGGCATCGACGACCGTGTGTTGAAGAAGCCCGCGGCGCTTACGGATGAAGAGTTTGAGATCATGAAGACGCATCCGCAAAAGGGTTACAAGATCATGTCGCAGATTCCGGCGATGCGCGATTTTCTTCCGGGCATGTACATGCACCACGAAATGATCAATGGTGAAGGTTACCCGCAACGCTTGAAGGACGACGAAATCCCCATGCAAGCGCGCATAGTTTCCGTCGCTGATACATTTGACGCGATGACCACCGAACGTCCGTACCAGCGCGCAATGGATCTGGAATCAGCGCTGACGCGCTTAAAAAGTTTTGTCGGCACGCGCTATGACCCGCGCGTAGTTGCGGCCTTCGTTGCCGCGTGCGAAGCCGGAAAGATTCGCCCGGGCGTCACACGCGTTATTCGCAACCAATCTCAGCGCCCAAGCAGTCCCTTGCCGGTTCTACCCGGCTCCCCGACACCCGATTCAGTCCTGGCAGTCAGCTAAAAGTTTAGAGTTCGAGCTTCAGCTTGAGTCTTTGAGAGTCAGCAAACTGAAGTTTGAACTCTGAACTTTATTCACCAACGTACGGCATGGCGCTTTTGTGGAGCCGTGCCGCTTCTGCTTATAATCGAGGCCAAATTTTTGCAGTCGATCGATAGAGTGGAGTCTTAGTGGCCTTCTGGCGCAGGAAAAAAGATGAATTTGTCTCGCTTGGTTTGAGCCGCGCAGCGAGCGAGCAGGCACCTGAAGCTCAAACCGGAACTAAAACCGAGACTGAAAGACCGTCGGAACCAGCGCCGGTGATCGCAGTTGAGCAGGCTTCAACTCAAAGTCCTTCAAGCAGTCCCTGGCAGACCTCAGTGCTCGGCCTCGATCTCTCGATCGAGCAGTTGCAGGCGCAGGAAGCAGCTTTGGAACAGGAACTCTCCGCCCGCTTTCGCCGGGCCGTGGCGGCGACGCGCGAATCGCTTTCTGAAAGGATCGATACGGTCTTTGCCGGCGCTAAAAAGATTGATGCAGACCTGCTGGATGAACTCGAAGAGGCTTTGATCGCCGCCGACATCGGAGTGCCGACGACCATGCACGTGCTCGAGACGGTGCGCCGCGGAATCAGCCGCAAAGAGATCGATGATATCGAAAAGTTGAAACACGCGATCAAATCTGAGCTGATCGCGATCCTTCACGCTTCAGAGCAGGGAGGCGTGGCTTCTGAAACGAGCGTGCCGGAAAACATCGCACCATATGTAATGATGATTGTCGGCGTTAACGGAGTCGGGAAAACGACCACTATTGGTAAGCTGGCGCAACGAATCAAAGCCGAGGGCAACGACGTCTTGATTTGTGCCGCGGATACATTTCGCGCCGCCGCCAGTGATCAACTGGCCATCTGGGCTGAACGGACGGGCGTCCCTTTGATTCAGCAGAAGCAGGGCACCGATCCGGCGGCGGTGCTGTTTGATTCAATGAGGGCCGCGAAGGCGCGGGGCTCAGACGTGCTGATCGTGGACACAGCCGGCCGGTTGCATAACAAGTCGAACCTGATGGCTGAATTGGAAAAGATGAAACGTGTCGCGGGCCGCGAAGTCGAAGGCGCGCCACACGAAACGCTGCTGGTGGTCGATGCGGTCACTGGTCAGAACGGCCTTGAGCAGGCGCGGCAGTTTCTGAAAGTCGCCGGTGTGACCGGAATAGTGCTGACCAAACTCGACGGGACTGCAAAAGGCGGTATCGCAGTGGCGATCGCAAAAGAGCTGGGCCTGCCGATTCGCTATGCCGGAATCGGCGAGCAGGTTGATGATCTGGTTGTTTTCGATCCTGAGCAATACGTGAACAGTCTTTTCAATTGAGCGTCGGCCAGCCAATTGATTCCAAAGGATGAGCGCGGAACGGTCTCGTGCCGTAGGCTCGAAGTGTTTATAGCTCGATACGCTTCTTTCTCCTCCTTTGTCTGCGCTGGCGCATCGCGCTCGCGCGCTGAATTGATCAGGCTCGGGGCCATAAACATCGCGCCGCTCGGGAGTGCCCTGGTTTGATTTCGTGTTGTTTTCCCTGAGCAAGAACGATCCACGAATTCACACGAAATGGGCACGAAATAACGTTTCGTGTGGCTTCGTGGATCGTCTTAACTCCCATGAGGGTTTAAAAATGGGGCACCACCCGCCGCCCTGCGGCCTGGAAAAATAGTGAAACAGTGGACTAACACAGATCGTCAAATGATGACTCGCGCGCTCGAGCTGGCCGCGCAAGGCGCCGGACAGGTTAGTCCCGGTCCGCTGGTGGGAACAGTGATCATAGATGCCGCCGGTGAAGTCGCCGGCGAAGGCTTCTACCTTTTCGAGCAGGTCAAACACGCCGAGACCACAGCGTTGGAACAGGCCGGGGAGAGAGCCCGCGGAGGTACCGTGTACGTTTCGCTCGAACCGCATGCGCATCATGGCCGCACCAAGCCCTGCACTGATGCGCTCATCAATGCCGGAATTAAACGCGTCGTCGCCCCTATCGAAGATCCCAATCCGAAGGTTTCGGGTCGCGGCTTTGAACACCTGCGCAAAGCGGGAATTGAAGTCAACACCGGTGTGATGGCGGATGAAGCTGCGCGATTGAATGAAGCCTATGTTCATTTCATGCGCACGGGGCGGCCGTTCGTTCATCTGAAGCTGGCTGTGTCCCTGGACGGCAAGGTGGCGACGTTTGCCGGCGATTCACGTTGGATTACGAGTGAAGAGGCGCGAGCGCGGGCGCATGATCTGCGGCACCAGTACGACGCAATCATGGTAGGCGGACGCACTGTCAGCGCAGATGATCCCTTGCTGACGGACCGCTCCGGCAAAACGCGACGGCGGCCGCTCGTGCGGGTCGTGATTGAACAATACCTGCGCATGTCGCCTGAATCGCAACTGGCGCAGACCACCGCCGCCGCGCCTGTTTTGATATTCGTGCACGGAGATTCCGATCCTGAGATTGTCAGTGCTTTGCAATCACGCGGCGTGGAAGTCATTTGCCAGGAAGGTTCGGGACTGGAACTGTCGAAAGTGCTCGATGAATTGGGCCGGCGATCGATCCAGAGTGTGCTGGTTGAAGGCGGACCGATCCTGGCCGGGCTGCTGCTCGACGCCGGTTTGGTGAACAAGACTACGTTCTTCATCGCGCCGATGATCATTGGCGGCCAGGATGCGCCGTCAGCGATCGGCGGAGACGGCGCCGAAAGAATCGCCGACGCCCGGCGACTAGAAAATGTTTCGGTCGAGCGCAGCGGACCCGACATCGAGGTTACGGGATACCCCGTTAAATCAGCGGAGCGCTAGCCCAGCCGATCCTGAGGGACCCGCTTGCGAGCTAAAGCGATCCACGAAATCACACGAGCCGGAAACAGTTTTGTAAGACTCGAGTCCTTTTAGTAGTGAACTTTTTCGTGTGATTTCGTGGATCGTTCCTGCCGGTGGAAGAGAAGCACTAAAGCAGCTTAGGTCAACGAGTATGACTACAGCCAAGCGCCGATTCGGTCAGAACTTTCTCGTCGATCGTGGGGTGGTCGATCGCATCATCGCGGCCGTTTCTCCTCGACCAGATGAAACGATTATTGAGATCGGCCCCGGCAGCGGCGCGTTGACTACTCGTCTGTTGGAACGGACCGGACGGCTGGTCGCCATCGAATTCGATCGGGATCTGGTTCCGTCTTTGCGTGAAAGATTTGCCGGCGCCGAGAATTTTCATCTGGTCGAAGGCGACGCCTTGACTACAGATTTTTGCGCCGCGATTGCACCGGCGTCAAAAGCACGCGTGGTCGCCAACCTCCCTTATAATATTGCCACCGCAGTGCTGCAAAGACTGATCGATCAAAGAAGTTGTCTGAGTGAGATGACGCTGATGCTGCAACGCGAGGTTGTCGATCGGATTACGGCCGCAGCCGGCGCGACTGAACGCGGGTATCTTTCAGTTCTGGTCGAGGCCTATTGCGAGGCTGAACAACTATTTGACGTCGCGCCCCAGGCGTTTCGTCCGGTACCCAAAGTCTGGAGCACCGTGGTAAGTCTGCGGGTTCGACCAGCAATTGGAGCGGAGGTAAAAGATGAAGCGCTGTTATGGCAAGTTGTCAGCGCCGGTTTTGCGCAGCGCCGCAAGACAATCCTCAATAATCTGCGTGACGCTCCCGCGCCTGTTCAGGAGTTGTTAAAGAA
>Ga0134121_10004040_pt1 | contig 12048 bp, 6 predicted proteins | sample KB301_FD_96463 | JGI IMG/M metagenome (GOLD analysis project Ga0134121, IMG submission 96463) | Terrestrial soil microbial communities without Nitrogen fertilizer from Kellogg Biological Station, Michigan, USA - KB3-0-1 | ecosystem: Environmental > Terrestrial > Soil > Unclassified ...
GTCATGCATATTCAAAGACGAGCCGATCGTCTGGGCGATTTCGTGAAGGGCGAAAACTTCACGTTGCGCTTGCGTAATGGACCGGAAGCCCGAGGCTCCGTCGGGTGAACCAAGCACATCGGACGCCAACCCGGCATCGGGCTTTGCCCCGGTCATCAGGTCGATGTTTTCTGACGCGACTTGTTCCCGAATGTCTTCCTGGTCGATTAAGTCATCGAACTCGGTAACGTGCTGAACAAACAATTGAACGACCTTGGGATCGAACGAGGTCCCGGACATTTTTTGCAGAAGCGCCAATGAGTCTTCTCGCTTCATGCCTTTGCGATAAGGACGGTCGCAGCGCGTTGCATCATAGAAGTCGACCACCGAGATGATCCGCGCCACCAGCGGAATTTTTTCGGAACGCAAACCTTTGGGATAACCACTGCCATCCCACTTTTCATGGTGATAGCGAACGATGTCTTCGACCGGATAGGGGAAGTTCACACGCTTCAGGATGTCGCCACCCACCGTGGGGTGAATCTTCATCTTCGCGAATTCGGCTTCAGTGAGTTTGCCGGGCTTATTCAGAATGTATTCCGGAACAGCTAGTTTGCCGATGTCGTGTAACAGAGCGCCGGCAACCAGGGCCCGTCTTTCCGTTTCAGAGACCTTCAGCAGCTTGCCCATCTCGGTTGCATAGATTTGCGTCCGCCGCACGTGGCCATGAGTCGTCTGGTCTTTCGCGTCAATTGCAATCGCCAGAGATTCGATCGTGTTCATATGGAGATCGGCAATCTCTTCGATGTACTTCAGTTTTTCAGTTTGCGCCCGCGTCACTTCGCTGACTCGCTTCTCATTGAACCGGTAGAGAAGATGCACGAGCATGATGATCAGCGCGCCTACGAATAGGAACGGAACGCCATTGCCGCGGATAGCTGAATAAAAGAGGGCCGCCGATGTGACATTCGCAACCTGTGTGATCAGCGTCCAAATCAAACTCTCTTGTGAGACGGTGACGCGTTTGCCTGAGGAGAACGAATTGAACGTGAGTGTTCCGAAAGTGCTGAGTGCGTATTGCACCAGCCCAAAGACGCACAGGGGGAAGAGCAAAATGTCGAGGACAAAACCTCTTTCGCTGACAGCAACCGGGCTACCGGCAATCACCAGCAACATCGCCCGATAGACCAGCGACGCCACGAAAGTCGAAATCACCGACATACCGACGGCATAGATTGTGTTCCATCGCCCCTGAACCGAAAGCGATGAGATGAAGCCAACGATAGCCGCCAGCACGATCGCCGGTCCCAGAGTATTCGCGGGCGGCATGGTGTACATCATTACCGCGAGGAAGATGAAGGCATCAGCGACCGACTTGTGAGACTGGCTGGAGCCGTCTACGTTCGTAAATGGCACGGTAAAGCGGCTGGAAATAAGTGTGATTCCGATGAGCACCGCGAAGGGTGCGAGGCCGCTCCAGCTGAAGACTGGCAGCCTGACGGTTGAAAAAATTCCACCAACAAGAATAACGGCGCCGACGATGGTTACCGGCACCAATAGGAATAGACTCTTCCAATTAAGTTTAGGCATGTCTCTTGGCTTTGAAATCAGAACTGGCGAGGACAAATCCGGTCCGCCTGGATCGGGGGTAAAAACGAAGCGTTGGCTAACAATAGTCAATGGCCAACACTGTTGGCCTCCAGAAGAATACGCGTCAGAGGGAAGCTAAGTCAACGGTTTTCTGTGTAAAAAGCTGATGCGTAGGGCGGAAATGAAGGAGATAGCTCTAGTCTTGCTTGAGCTGGCGGGTCAGTTCTGCCGGCTCTTGGGTGGGTGCCTGACACGCATAATGCTCACAAACAAAGGCGGTAGTGCCAGCTTTCGGCACATCACGGGCGTTCAGCAGAGGGATTATTTCACGTGCGCGAAGGTCATCCCCGGCTGAAGGTACGATGATCCGGTTGGGCAGATATTCCGTCCACAATGTGCGCCAAAGTTCGCCGAACAAGGCCTTCGGGTCACTCGCGAGAAGCGCAATCTCGAGCGGAGATGCCAAGTAGAAGTCCAAGGCTGAGAGGGCGAAGCCGAAGGCCGAAGGGTAACGCCGAATTTGATCCGTTATCAGGCGCAGAATTGTCGTTGCGCGGCGACGGTAGTCCTCATCTCCAGTCAGCAACGAGAGTCGCAATAGTGACATCGCCGCGATCGAATTTCCTGACGGCGTGGCATTGTCCATCCACTCCTTTGCTCTGACGATCAAACGCTCGTGACTCTTTCCGGTAAAGAAGAAGCCGCCTTCCTCTTCATCCCAGAATTCTTCAATCATCTTGCTCGTCAGGGCGATCGCCCTTTCGACCCATTCAATCTCACCCGTGGCTTCGTACACTGAAATGAGACCGTCGATGAAACCCGCATAATCTTCCAGGTAGGCGTTGAGCTTCGCGTCGCCATCTTTGTATGTTCTGAGCAACAAACCGTCGCGAGACAGATCGTCAATCATGAACCTGGCATTGGCGCGCGCCACTTCGCGATACTTCTCGTCGTCGAGAATCGCCGATGCTTCAGCGAAACTCGCCAGCATCAATCCATTCCACGCCGTCAGGACCTTTTCGTCGCGTCCGGGCTTAACTCGACTTTCTCTTACTTCAAAGAGCTGGCGGCGGCCATTGTCGATTATCTCCCGCGCACTTGCCGCGTCGATGTTGTGTCTGCCGGCCACGTCATCAATGGTCGCGTTTACATGAAGGATGTTGTGACCTTCAAAGTTGCCTCGATCGGTGATATCGAAGTAGTCGCAGAAGATCGCGCCGTCACTTTCACCCAACGAGGCTATGACTTCTTCGCGCGACCAGACGAAGAACTTGCCTTCGACACCTTCTGAATCCGCATCCTGGCTCGAATAAAAGCCGCCGTGCGCATCCGTCATCTCGCGCACAACATAATCGAGCGTCTCGGTCGCGATACGTCGCGCAAACTCATCTTTGGTTATTTGATAGACGTGAAGGTACAGGCGGGAAAGCAGCGCGTTGTCATAGAGCATCTTCTCGAAATGCGGCACGAGCCACTTGGCATCGACCGAATAGCGATGAAAGCCCCCGCCCAGTTGGTCGTACATGCCGCCCTCAGCCATCTTGCGACACGTTTCGGTCACCATCTTGAGCGCTTCTTCATCACGCGTCCGATGATATGTGTGGAGAAAGAACTCAAGCGTCATGGCCGGCGGAAATTTCGGCGCACTACCAAAACCACCGTTTACCCCGTCGTAGTTTTTGGCGATACGGCGATAGGCGCCGTCGAGAATTTCAGCGGTCAATAAGTCAGTGGATTCAGCAGCCAACCCGACCCGCCGCAATTCACCCAGCAGCTGGGTTGCAGTGTTCCCGACTTGCTCGCGTTGCGAACGATATGCTTCCGCCACGCTCAGCAAAACGCGCGGAAAACCTGGCATGTTGTATCGATCGTTGGGCGGAAAGTATGTGCCGCCGTAGAAGGGAACTCCTTCCGGCGTGAGGAACATCGTCATCGGCCAGCCGCCCTGGCCGGTCATCATTTGCACGGCGGTCATGTAGATCTGATCGAGGTCCGGCCGCTCTTCTCGATCGACTTTGATGTTGACGAAGTTGTCATTCATCAGTTTCGCGATCTCTTCATTCTCGAACGACTCGTGCTCCATGACATGACACCAGTGACACGCCGAATAACCGATGCTGAGCAGAATCGGCTTGTCATCAGCTTTCGCCTTGCTGAGCGCCTCTTCTCCCCACGGATACCAATTAACGGGATTGTGTGCGTGTTGGACCAGGTAAGGACTGGTCTCGTTAATTAGCGCGTTTGTGTGTTTGTGATTCACCTGTGGCTCTGGTCGCATGAATTCGCTGCGCGTCTCTAGTCTTTGAACCAATACTTGGTAGCGTTGGCCCACTTCGTGTTGGGATACCGGCGATGCAGCAAATCGAAAGCCGCTTTTGACAAGCGCCCGGTCTCTTTGTCGGTACACCCGTATCGAGTCGATCGAACCGCGAGATGGAGAGCTTCGGGCGAGCGGGGATCGTTCGGATTCTTCTCTGTCCAGTCGATGGCCGTCTGACAGAGGAAGTTCGGCGCGGTGCCAAGGGCCTGAAGTGTTGCGAATTGACGTGCAGCCGTTGTTTGCGAAGCCTTCAAGAATTCCGGCGCCGTCACTGGCTTCGGTTTGGTTGATTCGTCCTCGCTCGGCGCGCCGCCCAGCGCGGGCGGCGGTTCCGCGCACCAATAGTTATCGCGATAACTGTCCATCTCGCTTACTGTGCTCATGCGGCCGACGCCGGTGGAAACGAAGGGTCGCAGGCCTGGAAATTTCAGCGCCATGAAAGCGGTCGAGAATCTTCGCGCGTCGGGGGTCGGGGCACGTTGATAGGCGGCCAGGAATTCCTTCAGCTCAGGATAGAAGCCTTCAAGAATCGGCGCCGCTTGCAAAGCGCTCTCACGGTCATCGATTAAGGCTGCCCGCATAAATGCCGCTTGAGCTACATCGCGCTTCAGATTCGCGGCCAGCACATTCGACCGCGCGGCGTCTTTCATGATCGCGGCGGGCATCGCCTTGTTGAAGATGTTCGCGCCGTCGAGATCGAAGAGAGTCTCATGATCCTTGGCTGTCTCTGCGGCCTCTTTTTCATCTTCGGGAATCTCGCGACCATCATTGTCATCGCTATAGCCAGCGGGTTTCCGCTGCACGTTCTGCAAGAACTGATCGAGGTTCTGAGCCAATAACATTCGTATGGACATCAACTGGTTCGCGGCTGAGGCATCCAGATATCGGCGGTCGTTAGTCAATACGCTATCGAGATACGTGCGCGCCGCATCGGATCTTCCGCTCTCTTTCAGCAGGCGGGCGGTGTGAAATGCCAGCGAGGGAAATGCGGGCGATGAATGCTCAACGCGGCCTGCCGCTGCGATTAAGTCAGCGGCTTTTGCCTCGTTGCCTTTCGCGTTGGTCATCGCGGCGACCAACCATACGACTGACTTACTCTGTTCCCACCGCTGAAGCGAGTGCGTGGCCGCGGCCTCAGCTGATTCCTGCATCGCGACAATCCAGTCAGTCAGCTCGTCACTCTTCAAACTTTCGGGAACTGGTTTCTTCGATGGCTGTTCGCCTTCGGAATCGTCGCCAAGGAAACTATCCATGAGCACGGTGTAGTCCCAGACATCCTGTTTGAAATTCTTGCTTGCGTCCGGCTTAGCAATGGTGTGCGCAAAGTCGTGGAGTTTTGCTTCCGGATGTAAACGCAACTTTGTGAGGTTCAGTAGTCTCGCGGAGATGTCGTGCGCACGGGCGAGGGAATTGTCTTTGAGAATCGCAGCAAAACGATTCTCAGCATCGGTCAATGCAGCGGTTTTTTCTTCCGGTTTCTCGGCAAAGCTGCCCTTGCGCAGCATCGCGCGCGCCGCCAGATACGGCGCGATAATTCGATAAGGCGAGGTCTTCTCTTTCGCGATCGCGTCGAACTGCTGCCTGGCTTCGTCGTAGTTCGTCGCATAAAAATTTGCGGCAGCGATTTGATAAGCACGGTCGGCTCGGACCAATTGCTCTGCTTCAGCAGCGACAGGTTGCGGAATGTGTTGGCCTTCGTGGCAATTCAGAAACACGATGTCCTGGGCGGCGAGCCAATCGTGCACCTGCGCGCTGTCAGCCCCGAATCGCGTGATCCTTTCACTCAACAAAGCTTCCGCATTCTTCAGCGCATCCTGCTGACAATTAAGAAAGGATTCGTACTCGTTTGGCTTTTCGCGATTGCGATAAGTATCAAATTGCACCGGTTGAGTACCCGGCACCTTGGCGCGCGCTTCATTCCATTGTTTGGACCAATCATCTGAACCGCCATCAGAACTGAGGTTGAGGCGTTCATCCCAAAGCGATTTGACGTCCGCGGCTTCCGTCTTACTGAGCGGCGCGCCAGAGAGATTTCGATAAGCGACCACGAGATATGAGCGCGCCCAACTCGGACTCACCACGCCAAGTCTTCCGTTGGCGAATTGTTCGAGCGGAAAATCTGGGTGCTTGGTAAAAACAAAAATCGCGTCGGTGAAGAAAGGTCCGCAGGCATTGGTCGTCCGCGGCGGCAGCAGCGTTACGACTGCCGTGATCAGGGCGAACGCAACCATTGCTCTGGGGGATGGCTTCAGAATCATTTAATCAATCTCCGGCTAAATAGTCAGTAGAGAGTAGCAGCAGTTAGCAGTGCGTGGTGAGTAGTCACATGTCACCGCCGGCAGCGGGTAATGCATGACGAATCTTGCGTAGTCAGTTTCTAATCGCTAACCTCTCGCCTCTAACCTCTATCTTCATTAGAGAGCGCGGCCAGTGTACCTCAACAATCAATGCGCCAAAAGATGTGACCGAGCGGGGCACGTGCATCCAGCGTGTGGCCTGCATGGGCGGGACGCCCATGCCACTTTTCTCTGCTATACTCGCCGACTGAATGGTCATTCATTTTGGAAATTGAGTCAGAACCGCCTGCGGTAGGGGGCGGGCATTGCGATGGAACGCGAAAGCTTGGAGATGGATGTGGTTTTCGTCGGCGCCGGGCCGGCGAACTTAGCGGGTGCGCTGCACCTGTCGCGGCTGATTGCCGAGCACAACGAAAAGAATTCCGGCGCGGGTCCGCTGGGCGAGATTCAGATCGGGGTCATTGAAAAAGGTTCGTACGTCGGAGCGCACACCCTCTCAGGCGCCGTGATGGATCCGAAGGGCCTGGCGGAATTGATCCCGGATTTCAAAGAAAAGGGCGCGCCGCTTGAATCGGAAGTCAAAGATGATCAGTTTCTCTATCTCACCGCGAAGCGCGCGATCAAATCTCCGATCAATCCGCCGCCGCTCAACAATCATGGTTACTACATTGTCTCTCTGAATCGACTGACCGCGTGGCTGGGCGAGCAGTGCGAAGCTGCGGGCGTAAACATCTTTCCGGAATTTCCCGGCGCCGAGATGTTGTACGGCGAGAATGATCAAGTCGTTGGTGTGCGCACCGGCGACAAAGGCATCGACAAGGAAGGGAAGCAGAAGGCCAACTTCGAGCCCGGTGTTGATTTGCTGGCGAAGGTCACGGTGTTGGGCGAAGGCGTGCGCGGCTCTTTGACAAAGAAGTTGATTCAGCGCTTGAACCTCGACGAAGGGCGCGAGCCGCAGGTTTACAGTCTCGGCGTGAAGGAGCTTTGGGAGTTACCGGACGATCGGTACCCCGCGGGTCGCGTCACGCACACGTTGGGCTTTCCATCTGATCAGTGGACCTATGGTGGCGGCTGGATCTACGGAATGCAGAACCGCATTCTGAACATTGGTTACGTGACTGGGTTGGATTATCGCGACCCGCTGATCGATCCGCACGCGGAATTTCAAAGATACAAATCGCATCCGTTCATCGCCAGGCTACTCAAGGGCGGCAAGATGATTCGCTACGGCGCTAAAGCGATTGCCGCAGGCGGCTGGCATGCAATGCCGAAGATGTTTGCCGATGGAGTTCTAATAGTTGGGGACAGCGCAGGTTTTCTTAACGCTGCACGTTTGAAAGGAATTCATTCGGCGATTAAGAGCGGCATGCTTGGAGCCGAGACAATTTTCGAAGCGCTGCTGGCGAAAGATTACTCGGCAAAGATTTTGCAGAACTTCGAACGGCGCGTGAAGGAGAGTTGGATTACGCCGGAGTTGCGTCGCTATCGGAACTTCCACGCGGGTTTTCGTCACGGCCGCTGGCTGGGAATGGCGAATGCCGGACTGCAGTACATCACGGGCGGGCGCGCCTGGGGCATCTTCGATCGAGATCATCAGGAAGCCGGACATGAAGCGATGCAGAAGTTGTCCACGTATGGTTATCACGGCGACGACTTGGCCCAACGATACCGGGACTTCAAATTTGACGGAGAGCTGACTTTCAACAAAGTCACCGACGTCTATCACGCCGCGGTCGCGCATGATGAAGATCAACCCGCGCACTTGCACGTGCTCGACACAAACGTCTGCGCGACGCGTTGCGCCGAAGAGTACGGCAACCCTTGCCAGCGCTTCTGTCCGGCGGCCGTTTACGAAATGGTGGACGTGTCAGAACCGCCTGCGGTAGCGGGCGGGCCCACTACTTCAAATGGACATCGGCCTCGCCGGCAATTGCAGATCAACTTCTCAAACTGCGTGCACTGCAAGACGTGCGACATCATGGATCCTTACCAGATCATCAACTGGGTGACACCGGAAGGTGGCGGTGGGCCGGATTACAAAGGGATGTGAGATCCGAGGCTCAGGCTTCTTCTGCCTGGCCTCCATTGCCGTCTGTCGTCGTGTGGAAAGGCACCCTGCCTTGAATCACTTCTTCCAAAGCAATCCGGGTGAACTTGTGTTTTAGAGCATCGATCTCGATGCGGGGGCGCGCGCCGCGCTGAAGCTGTTTGCTGCGCTTCGCCGCCAGGATGATGAGCCGGTATTTCGAATCGATTTCCGGTGGTGGTGCTTGTTCGACTAGTTCGTCTAATTCTTGATCTGCCATATTTGTTTTCCAATCAGTAGGGAATTTCTATTAAGGCTAATCGCTGTGGCGGTCGTTATTGCCGGGAGGCGTCCCTGATCCGCCTCGCTATTGCTCGCGGTTCGGTAACATCGGCCGCTACCGCTCCGGGTTCTGGACAACGCCGAAGTCCTCCAGCGACGCTCCGAGCAAAACTTCCTGACGTTCACGCCGCGCGCGTTCTGCGTAGATCACGGCTGCCAGCTCGTGCGAAGCGCGATTGATGTCGTCATTCAACACGAGATAATCAAAGAACTTGTACTGCTCGACCTCAGAGGGTGCGCCTTTCATTCTGCGCTCAAGGTCGGCCACTGAATCTGTATTCCGCGCGACCAGCCTCGCTCTCAGCAACTCAAACGACGGCGGCAGGATGAAAACCGAAATCGAATCCGGCACTTTGGCGCGAATACTCGCCGCTCCCTGGACATCGATCTCCAAAATGATGTCGCGGCCGGCGGTGCGTTCGCGCTCGACCTGCTTGGCGCTGGTGCCATACAAGTGGCCGTAAACATCGGCCCATTCAAGGAACTCGCCACGCTCGATCATTGCTTCGAACGCGGGCCGGTCGACGAAAAAATATTCGCGACCATTCTGTTCAGTGCCGCGCGGGGCTCGGGTCGTATACGAGATCGAGTAGCTGACTCCGAGCACCGTCTTCAACACGCGATCGATCAAAGTTCCTTTGCCGCCGCCCGAAGGCGAACTTACCACCACGAGCATTCCGCGGCCCGTCAGAGGAGCGTCAGAATTTCGATCTTTCGTGGGGTCACTCAACATTCTGCACTTGTTCCCGCAGTTTCTCAACTTCAGCCTTAATGACGAGGCCCGCTTCCTTGATGGAAACTTCAGTTGATTTCGACAGGACGGTGTTGGCTTCGCGATTCAATTCCTGGAGCAGAAAATCCAGCCGCTTGCCAACTTCGCCCTCCGCGTTGACCGCAGAGCGAAACTGTTCCAGGTGACTGCGAAGCCGGGCCAACTCTTCGCTGATGTCGCTGCGGTCGGCGAGATACGCAACCTCTTGGGCGAGACGTCCAGCATCCAGTTCAATGTTTTGGTTGCCGCCGCGCGCTAACAACTCACTGATGCGCTTCTGTAATCGTTGCCGATAGGCATCGACTAAGCCGTCCGCTCCGCCTTCAATCGTGGGGACGGCAGCTTCAATGTTTGCCAAGCGCATGCGCATCTCCTCGGCCAGGGCGGCGCCTTCCACTGCGCGCATCTGTTCAAGATCATCGATGGCCTGATTCAGCGCGCGTTCGACGCTGGCGGTCACCGTTTCATCCAATCCTTCGCGGGTGCTGGCCAGCGCGCCGGGAAGTCTCGTCAAAGTGTTGATGTCAACGTCGCCCGAGAGATTGAACTCAGTCTGGATGTCGCGAAGCGTTTTGATGTAACCCGCGATCAGCGGGCGATTAACTTCATAAGCAGTCGCAGCGGTGCGTTCGAAATTGATATTCAGATCGACCCGGCCGCGGGATAAACGTCCGCTGATGGTTTTGCGAATAGTCATCTCCAGCGGCGACAATTCCTGATTCAGCCGCAGATGAATATCGAGGTAACGATTGTTGACGGTCTTGATCTCAACCGCGACGCTGAAGTTGTCGCCGGTTACGGAGCCTCGACCGAATCCTGTCATTGATTTCATGTTCGTCAGTAGTCAGTAATCAGTAGTCAGTAGTCAGTAGTGGTGTCGCCTTGATGCGACTGACTATTGACCAATGAGAGCTGACAATTCTTCTTCGTCAGCAAACTGCAATTCATATAGCCGTTGATACTGGCCGCCGCGCGCCAGCAGTTCCGCATGGGTGCCTTGCTCGATGATGCGGCCGGCTTCCATTACGACGATCAAATCAGCTCGGCGCACAGTCGAAAGACGGTGCGCAATCACGATGGTCGTGCGATCGCGAATTAGATTGGCGATGGCCCGCTGCACGAGCGACTCAGACTCAGCATCGAGCGCGGACGTCGCTTCGTCGAGAATCAGTACCGGCGCATTGCTCAAAACCGCGCGCGCGATCGCCAGGCGCTGTCTTTGACCGCCCGAAAGGAAAATTCCTCGTTCGCCGATGAGGGTGTCGTAACCCTTCGGCAATTCCAAAATAAAGTCGTGCGCTAAAGCCGTGCGCGCCGCATCCTCGATCTGTTCGGCCGTCGCATCAGGCTTTGCGTATGAAATGTTATAGAGGACGCTGTCGTTAAAGAGCACCGTCTCTTGAGTCACCAAAGCTATGTGCTGACGCAGGCTGGCGACCTGCGCGTCGCGGAAATCAATGCCGTCCCAAGTGACGCTGCCGGATGTTGGATCGTGAAAGCGGGGAATCAGCTTAGTCAGCGTTGATTTGCCACCGCCGGATTCGCCAACCAGCGCCACCACGCGACCTGCCGGCACCGACAGGCTAACGCCGTGAAGCACCGATCTTGATTCGTCACTGTAACCGAAGTGCACGTCGTGAAATTCGATCGCTTCGTGCAAGGGCGGTAGCGCGATCGCGTTTGGCTTTTCCGGAATCTCTTCGTGTTCATCCATCACTTCCCAGACATGCTGCGCTGCCGTCAGGGTCTGAGAGAATGAGTTGTGCAGCCGCGAGAGCTTTCGCAGCGGATCATAGCTGCGCGTCAGAAAGAACATGAAGGCGAGAAACTGGGCGAGATCCATGTAGCCCAGGCGAATCTCACGCTCGCCAAAGAACAACAGGGCGCAGACAAACAGAATTCCAATCAACTCGATGATTGGCGGTGACATGCCGGAGATGCTCGCCGAGCGCAGGTTAGCGTGCTTGATCCGCTCGGCCACCTTGGTAAACCGGCCTTGTTCACGCTCTTCGCCGCGATATGCCTTAACGATAGTTTGATTCGCCAGTGTTTCATGCGCGGTGTCGGCCAGTCGCTTGCTGCTCTCAAGGGATTCGCGCGCGAGTTTGCGCAGCGAACTGCCAAATCGCAAGGTCAACAGCGCCAGGGGCGGCGCAATCAACAATGACCCCATCGTGAGCTTCCAATCAAAATAGAAACACCCCGCCAGCAGAGCGATGAAGGTAAGTCCTTCACGAAGAAAGTCGCGCAACGTATAGGTGACTGAGTTTTCAATTGCCGCGGCGCTGGAAATCAAACGCGAAACAAGGTAGTTCGTGCGATGGTTCTGAAAGAACTTCGCGCCTTGTTTCAAGAGATGCGAGTAAAGATCCTGCCGCAAACGCAGCACCGAGGACTGTCCAATGCGCGCCATCAGGTAGGTCGAAAAATATTCGGCGATGCCCTTGGCGATGGTGAAGGTGACTAACAGGACAGCGATGGTGCGCCACGCTGCCAACCCGGATGGCGGGATCAGATGTTGCAACCCAAAGAGCGTAGGCGTTCGCTGGGCCTGGCCGCGCGCGAGTGCCTGGCTAAAGACGGGGACGACCAGCGCTCCCGTGGCGGCCTCGAGCAGCGCCACCGCCACCATTGCGACTGTCGCAATTATGAAGGAACCGGTGTGAGGCAGAAGGTACTTTAGCAGCCGACGAAGATCGCGCATCTTGAATCGATTCTTCGA
>Ga0134121_10004041_pt1 | contig 12048 bp, 12 predicted proteins | sample KB301_FD_96463 | JGI IMG/M metagenome (GOLD analysis project Ga0134121, IMG submission 96463) | Terrestrial soil microbial communities without Nitrogen fertilizer from Kellogg Biological Station, Michigan, USA - KB3-0-1 | ecosystem: Environmental > Terrestrial > Soil > Unclassified ...
CAGCTTGCCGCCATGGAAGAGATTGAGGAAGAAAGTCGCCAGGATGTCGTCGCGGTGATGGCCGAGCGCGATCTTTGTCGCCCCGAGCTCCGACGCGACGCGGTAGAGCGCGCCGCGCCGCAGGCGGGAGCAGAGCGAGCACATGGTCTTGCCCTCGGGAATGACGCGCTTCACCACCGAGTAGGTGTCCTGCTCGACGATCTGGAACGGCACGCCGCGCGCCGTCAGGTACTCGGGCAGCACGTGCGCCGGAAATCCGGGCTGCTTCTGGTCGAGGTTGACGGCAATCAGCTCGAACTTCACCGGCGACTTCTCCTGCAGCGACAGCAGCACGTCGAGGAGCGCATGGCTATCCTTGCCGCCGGACAGGCAGACCATCACCTTGTCGCCCTCGCCGATCATGTTGAAGTCGGCGATCGCCTCGCCGACCTGGCGGCGAATCCGCTTCGCCAGCTTGCCGGCTTCGTAGATCTCCTTGGGTTTGATGAAGCTAACGTTCATAGGAAGATCGAGCGGCCGCCGTCCACCGCGAGGATCTGGCCGGTGACATAGGGCGCGCAGGCAAGGAAGTGTACTGCCTGGGCGATGTCCTCCGGCGTGCCGGTGCGGCCGAGTGGCGTAGTCGCGATGACTCGATCGCGCTCGGCGGGATCGAACTGGCCGTCCTCGGGCCAGGCGATGGCGCCCGGCGCGATGCCATTGACACGCACCTTCGGCGCAAGCTCGAGCGCGAGCGAACGCGTCATCGCCGCCAGCCCCGCCTTGGCGATGCTGTAGACCGGATAGCCCTTGAGCGGCCGCTCGGCGTGGATGTCGACGATATTGACGATCGCCCCCTCCTGCTTCGCGAGCTCGGCAGCCGCCTCCTGAGCGATGAAAAGCGGCGCGCGCAGGTTCGAGCCGATCAGCTCTTCCCAGTGCGACGCCTCGATCGCGCCGAGCGCGACGGGGAAAAACGCCGAGGCGTTGTTCACCAGCAGGTCGAGCCGGCCGAAGCTTTCCAGCGCCGCGCTCACCAGCGCGCGCGGCGCGATCGGCGCCAGCAATTCCGCCTTGACCGTTGCGGCGCTCTTCGGCCGCACGCCATTCAACTCGGCGACGAGCTTGTTCGCGTCGGCATCCGAGTCGCGGTAGTGGACGAGCACGTTGGCGCCGGCGGCGTGCAGCCGGCGCGTGATCGCCGCGCCGACACGGCGCGCGCCGCCGGTGATGAGCCCGGTTTTTCCCGTCAGATCGCCGTTCATTTAAGTCGCTGGATTCTAGGTTAAATTCCCGCGCATGCAGGCGCGCGAACAGATCGTCCGCGAGATCGCCGATCAGGGCGGCTGGATCTCGTTCGCCCGCTACATGGAGCTCGCGCTGCACGCTCCCGGCGCGGGCTACTACGCCGGCGGCTCGCGCCAGTTCGGCGCCGAAGGCGACTTCGTCACCGCACCCGAGCTCGGCGACCTTTTCGGACGCACGCTCGCGCGCCAACTGGCGCAATTCCCCGACCTGCCGATCCTCGAGCTCGGCGCGGGCAGCGGCGCGCTCGCCGAGACGCTGGACCGCGAGATTTTCATCCTTGAAACTAGCGCGGCCCTTCGGTCCCTCCAGGCGAAGAGGCTGGGTAAGAAGGCCCGACATCTCGATCGCCTCCCCGAGCGCTGGCGCGGCATCGTGCTCGCGAACGAGGTAGCGGATGCCATGCCTGTCCACCTGGTCGCCTGGCGCGCCGAGGGCGTCATGGAACGTGGGGTTTCCTTTCAGAATCAGAAATTCCACTGGGAGGAGCGCCCGGCGACCGGAGGGCTGCAGGAAGAGGCAAGCAAGATCCGCGTTCCTTCCCCCTATGAAAGCGAGATCGGCCTCGCGGCACGCGCCTGGATGAGCACGCTGTGCGAACGCCTCGAGCACGGCCTGATCCTGGTCATCGACTACGGTTTCCCGCGCAGCGAGTACTACCATCCGCAGCGGTCCACCGGGACGCTGATGTGCCACCACCGCCACACCGCGCACGCCGATCCCTTCGCCCGCCCCGGCGACGAAGACATCACCGCGCACGTCGACTTCAGCGCCCTCGCCGCCGCGGCTCGTGATGCCGGCGCCGACGTGCTCGGCTTCGCGACGCAAGCGCAGTTCCTCGTCAATTGCGGCATCACCGATGTGCTCGGCGAGGCCAATGTGGAGAACGCGCTGGTGTACGCGCCGATCGCGGCCCAGGCGCAGAAGCTGCTCTCGCCGGCGGAGATGGGCGAGTTGTTCAAGGTCCTCGCGGTCGGCCGGGGGATTACGCCGCCTTTGCTCGGCTTCTCGCGCGGCGATCGCTCGCATGCGCTCTAGCCTTTTTCTTCTCCTGTTGTTCGCCGGCTCGGCTTTCGCCGACGAGGTTGCCGACGCGAAAAAGCGCTGGGCGCAGAGCCCGCACGGGCCGCTGCTCGAGCGCATCCTGCCACCGACTTTCGACGCGGCGCAGCTTCCGGAGCCCGACTCGCGCGGCGCGCGCCTGACGCTTGGCTACTGCGTGCAGTGTCACAACCTGCCGAATCCCGCCATGCACGACGCCGCGCGCTGGCCCGGCGTGGTCGCGCGCATGGTGCCGCGCATGGAGGGCAAGGGAAATCTCGGCAAGCTGATGGCGGACATGATGGCCGGCGTGCGCTCGCCGAGCGACGAGGAGACGCGCGTCATCGTCGCCTACCTGCGCAAATTCGCGCAGAAGCCGATCGACCCGGCTCAATATCCCGATCTACGTCAGCCGGCGGGCGAGCCGTTTCGGCTTGCCTGCAACCAGTGCCATGCCCTGCCCGACCCGAAGCGGCACAGCGCCGCGGAATGGCGCTCGGTGGTCGCGCGCATGCAGGAAAACATGGAGTGGATGAACCGGATCGTCGGCTCGAAGCCGATCCCGGGCGAGCCGCAACTACGGGTAGACGAGATCCTCGCCTTCCTCGAAAAGCACGCGCGCCGCTAGACCTGCGGCACCGCCATGCCCTTCACGACCGCGGGGCGGGCGCCGACCTTGTCGTACCAGCGCTTCACGTTCTTGAACGACGCGATGTCGACGCGGTGCCATTCGTAGCGCGCGGTCCACGGATAGATGGCCATGTCGGCGATGCTGTATTCATGCCCTGCAAAAAAATCATTCTTCTCCAGGTGGCGGTCCATGACGCCGTACAGCCTCTTCGCCTCGTTGCCGTAGCGCTCGCTGCCGTAGGGAATCTCGTCCTTCTTCGCGCGCATGAAGTGGTGCGCCTGGCCGAACATCGGCCCGACCCCGCCCATCTGGAACATCAGCCACTGCAGCACCTGGTAGCGGTTCTTCTCCGGGAAAAACTTTTTCGTCTTTTCCGCGAGGTAGATCAGGATCGCGCCGGATTCCATCATCGCGATCGGCTTGCCGCCCGGGCCGTCGGGATCGACGATCGACGGAATCTTGCCGTTCGGGTTGATCTTCAGATACTCGGGCGCGAACTGCTCGGCGTTAGTGCCGATGTTGATCTTGTGCACTTTGTAGGGCAGGCCGCACTCCTCGAGCATGATCGAAACTTTCCGGCCGTTGGGAGTGCTCCAGGTATATAAATCGATCATGATCAAGTGGCTCGTGACGGTGGTGGTTTTAGTGGTCGTGCTTTCGCTGATCTCGCAGCGGCTGCGCTGGCGCGTTCCAGGCGACTTCAGCGTGCCGGTGCGCGGGCGAATGTACTACATCCCGGTGGCGAGCACGGTCGTCCTTTCGCTGCTGGTCTGGGCGATCAGCCGAGTGATTTGATCGCCTGCAGGCGGGCCGCGTCGACCCGCTTGCCGATTTCCCGTCCGGAAGCCTTGCCGGCGATCGCGCCGGCGTCCACCGCCGCCGCTGCGGCGCGCGCCTTTTCCAGCCGCGTGAGATCCGCTTTCGGCGCCGCCGTCCTCGCGACCTCGAGCAGCTCGGCGAAGCGCTCCGGCCGGCGAAACGCGTCGGTTCGCTTGAGCAGATCGAGGATCTCATCCGGCCGCTTCGCGTGCTTCAACTGCTCGCGGTAGCCGCAGGCGAGCAGCGCCAGCTCGCGCACTTCGTTCGGTGCGCGCAGCCGCTTGCACAGCGCCTCGGCCGCCTTTTCTTCCAGCGGCCACGCGAGCAGCGCGAAGCGCACCGCCAGGCTGCCCTTCAGGGCGAATTTCGGCTCGGGGAGAAGCTTCAGACCGGAGGACTTGAGCACCTCGAACATCCTTTGCGGGTGCGCCTCCATCAGGCCCTTGGCAACCTCCTGCCAGACGCGCTCCGGGACGAGATAGTCGGTCTCGCCGGACGCAACCATCTTGCGCATCAGCGCCGCGGTCGTCTTGTGGACGGGAAAATTGAAGCGCGCCGCGAATCTCGCGACTCGCAGGATGCGCACCGGATCCTCGGCGAAGGCATCGCTCACGTGCCGCAGCACCCCCTGGCGCAGGTCTTCCTCGCCGCGAAAGGGGTCGATCAGCTTGCCGTGCTCATCCTTGGCGATCGCGTTGACCGTGAGGTCGCGCCGCCGCAGGTCGTCCTCGAGCGTGACGTCGGGCGCGGCGTGCACCGTGAAGCCCTTGTAGCCGCGGCCGCTCTTGCGCTCGGTGCGGGCGAGCGCATATTCCTCTTTCGTCACGGGATGCAGGAAGACCGGAAAGTCCTTGCCGACCGGCTTGAATCCCTTGGCGGCCATCTCCTCGGGCGTCGCGCCGACCACGACCCAGTCGCGCTCCTTGACGGTGAGCCCGAGCAGTTCGTCGCGGACAGCGCCGCCAACGAGGTAGGCCTTCACTTCTTGGCGTACGGTTCGTCGGCGACGACGAACTTGGCTTCCTTGCGCGCCGCGTCCATCCACTCGCGCACCGCGGCCAGCGACTCGATCGCCGCGCAATAATCCTTCGCCGCGCGCGGCACTTCGACGCCATAGGTGCGAAAGCGCATCACCACCGGCGCGAAGAACGCGTCGGCGATGGAGAACTTGCCGAACAGGAGCGGCCCGCCGACGCCGTGCTTCTCGCGGCACTCGGCCCAGAGCGCGACGACGCGGTCGATGTCCTTCCGCGTTTCCGGCGTCAGGCCTTTGCCGGGGTGGCTGCCCTTGATGTTCATCGGCATCCTGTCGCGCATCGCCTGGAAGCCCGAATGCATCTCGGCGCAGGCCGAGCGCGCCGTGCGCCGGGCGCGCGTGTCGGCCGGCCAGAGCTGCTTCTCGGGGAACAGCTCGGCGACCGTCTCGGCGATGGCGAGCGTGTCCCACACCGCTTCGCCGTCGACCAGCAGCACCGGCACCTTGCCCGCCTTCGAATAGTTGTCGATGCCGGCGACGGTCAGGCCGCCATCGACATCCTTGAACTGGAGCTGCACTTCCTCGAACGGGATCTGCGCCTGGCGCAGCAGGACCCACGGCCGCATCGACCACGACGAGTAGTTCTTGTTGCCGATCACGAGCTGGAGCCGGGCCATCGGCCTAGTGTACCGATTCCGCTTGCCGGATCGCCTGCCAGACCCGCTCGGGCGTCGCCGGCAGCTCGACGTGCTCGACGCCGAGCGGCGCGAGCGCATCGGCGATGGCGTTCGCCACGGCGCCGAGCGCCGGCGTGGTCCCGCCCTCGCCGCCGCCGCGCAGGCCGAGCGGATGCGTGGTCGAAGGCACTTCGCTGATCTCGGTGGCGAACATCGGCAGCATGTCGGCGCGCGGCAGCGCGTAATCCATCAGCGTCGCCGACTGCAGCTGCCCGCTCCCCGCCTCGTAGACGCAGCGCTCGAGCAGCGCCTGGCCGATACCGGCGGCCATGCCGCCGTGCGCCTGACCGTGCAGGATGAGCGGGTTGATCGCACGGCCGCAGTCGTCGACGTTGGTGTGGCGCACCACCTCGACCACGCCGGTCTCGGGGTCGATCTCGACCTCGCATACGGCGCTGCCGTAGGCGAAGGACGGAAGGGGCGTGGTCTCGTCGTAGACGCCTTTCACGGCGCCCACTTCAAACAGACCGACCGAACGATCCGTCCCTTTCACCGTGAAGCGACCGGCGACCAACTCGATATCCGCCAGCGCCGCCTCGAGGCGTTCGGCGGCGATTTTCTTCCCTTCGTCGATGGCCTTGTCGGATGCGCAGCGCATCACCACCGCGCCCATGCGCATCGAGCGGCCGGAATGCGTGCCGCCGCCGACCTTGGCCACGTCGCTGTCGCCGGCGAGGAGCCGCACCTGCGACGGATCGACCGAGAACCAGTCGGCGACGAGCTGCGCAAAGCTCGTCTCATGCCCCTGGCCCGAGGAGAGCGTGCCGAGCACGACGTCGATTCGCCCCTCCGGCCTGACCGTGATCTCGGCCTGCTCGCGCGGCGCGCCGGTGTTGAGCTCGATATAGTTTGAAAGGCCGATGCCGCGGTAGCGGCCGCGCTTCAGCGCTTCGGCCCGTCTCGCCTCGAAGCCGCGCCAGTCGGCGGCCGCCGCTGCGCGCTCCTGCGCCGCGGCATAGTCGCCGCTGTCGTAAACGAGGCCGAAAGGATTGCGGTAAGGCATCGCCGCCGTGGGCACGAGGTTGCGCTTGCGCAGCGCGAGCCGGTCGAAGTCGTGGCGCCGCGCCGCGAGGTCGATCAGCCGCTCGATGACGAACATCACCTCGGGGCGGCCTGCGGCTCGATACGCCGAGGTGGGCGCGGTGTTCGACAGGATCCCCCGCGCACGCGCGGCAACCGCGGGCACGCGATAGACGCTGGTCGATACGCCGATACCCTTGGAGAGCGGCACCGCCGAGACGGCGTGCGCGCCGAGATTGCTGGTGTTGACCGTGCGGAAGCCGAGGAAATTGCCGTCGCCATCGAGCGCGAGCTCGGCCTGCACCGCGAGGTCGCGCGAGTGGTCGTCGCTGAGGAAACACTCGTGGCGATCGAGCGCGCATTTCACCGGCCGGCCGACGCGCTTCGCCGCCCAGGCGGTGAGCGCGTACTCGGGATAGAAGTTGTTGCGCGTGCCGTAGTTGCCCCCGAGCTCGCGCGTGACGACGCGCACCGCGCTCTCCGGCACGCCGAGCACGGTAGCGAGATCGGCGCGATGCCGCTGCACCCACGCCGAGGTGGCGTGGATCGTGTAGCGCCCGTCTTCGTAAGCCGCGATGGTCACGCGCGGCTCGAGCGGCACGCCGGTGACGCGATTCAGCTGCGTTTGCAGGCGCACGATGTGCGTGGCGCTCGCAAAAGCGGCGGCGACGGCGGCGGGATCGCCAAACTCGTTGTCGATGCAGGTATCGACCGCCGTCTCGAGAGGCTGGTACTCGACCTCGACCCGCTCGGCCGCGTCCCGTGCAATGGCGCGCGTCTCGGCGACGACCACGGCGACCGCTTCGCCGACGAAACGCGCCTTGTCCGCCGACAGCGCGGGAAACGGCGGGAAGCTGCCCTTCAGCGGCACCTCGTGCGGATTGGGCGAGATGGGCCGGAACGGGATCGGCTGCAGGCCGTCGGCGGCCGCGTCGCGGCCGGTAAGCACGGCGAGGACGCCCGGCAGCTTCATCGCCGCGGCGGCGTCGATGCCGCGAATCCACGCGTGCGCGTGCGGCGAGCGCACCACGCAGGCGTGAACCTCGCCGGGCAGGGTCAGGTCTGCGGTGTAGTTACCTGCGCCCGACAGGAGACGATCGTCTTCCTTGCGCAGCAGCGGCTGGCCGATCCATTTTTTCTGCATTTGCGCAGTTTTCACGCGGAGCAGGCAGGATAAACTGAAAGCATGCACGCACTGTCGGCCAGGGTCGCAGGCAAGTTCGCCGCCCGGGGCGAAGGCGAGGTCTGCGCGGTTTTCAAGCGCTCCTTCTACCTTCGCTTCGACGACAACGGGTACGCCTGCGTCGGCGACGAGTCGATCGGCCACGGGCCGCTCAACGCGATTGTCGGCGAATTCGCCTCGCCAGCGCTCGGAGAGAAAGTCTCGCTGGCGGTGGACGGCATCTGGCAGCCCGCGGGCCTGGTGATGTCCGCGTTCCCGGACTTCTACGGCCTGCGCCAGGCGGCGCGCAGCTGCACGCCGACGGAGGGCCTTGGCTGCCTCGTCGCGGGCACGCACAACGCGCTCAGCGCGCATGCTCAGCCCGCCCTCGACGCCGTCGACGACTGGATCGCCGGCAACGCCCTCGATGCCCGCGCCGAGGCGCTCATCGGCCTGGGCCCGGGGCTCACGCCCGCGGGCGACGACTATTTCGGCGGCGTGATGGTGGCGCTGCACCTCCTCGATCGCGCCGGCCAGGCGGCCGCCCTCTGGCGCTGGCTCGAGCCGCGCCTCGCGCAGCGCTCGAACGCGATCAGCGCGGCGCACCTCGCCGCTGCCGCCGCGGGCGAGGCGCACGAAGCGCTGCACGAGTGCCTTTCAGAGATTTTCAAGCGGGAACCGGACTGGGACACGGTCCTCGACCGGCTCGATGCGGTCGGCCACGGCTCCGGCTGGAACGCCCTCGCGGGCGCCTTGGCAGTCCTGCAAAAGCAGCGCTACTAGCGCCCCGCGCGCCAGCGCAACTTCGGGTAGCGCTCGCGAGGACTCAACGGCGAGAGGTAGGACGGCGCGATTGCTTCCAATGCCTGCGGCGCGAGATCGAAAGGCAGCAGGCAGCCCGCGCCGCGGACCTCATTGCAAACTGAGGGCACCTGCATCGAACGCACGTTGTCGCGGGTCATCAGTTTGCCCGGCAGGTGCTCGAGCAGCCACGCCTGCAGCAGCGAGAAGCGCGGCGACAGGCCGACGATCAACCGCCGCCGACCAGTCACGGCGCATACGTAGTCGACGAGCTGCCGCAGCGTGCAAAGGTGCGGCCCGCAAAGATCGTAGCTCTTGGCGAAGGCCGCGGTCTCGCCGAGCGCGGTCACCATGACGCGCGCCACGTCGCCGACGTACACCGGCTGGAACTGCGCCTTGGGCGACGCGAGCGCCAGCGCCGGGAGAAAGCGCGTCAGCTGCGCGAACAGGTTGAGGAAGCGGTCCTCCGGCCCGAACACCACCGAAGGCCGGAACACGGTTGTCTCGAGATCGGTCGCGGCGAGCACCGCTTCCTCGCCCAGCGCCTTGGAGCGCAGGTATTCGGAGGGCGCGTCGCGCGAAGCGCCAAGCGCGCTCATGTGCAGCACGCGCTTCACGCCGTAGGCGCGGCAGGCGTTGACGATCGCCTGCGGCAGCCCGACGTGCAGGCGGTGGAAGTCGCCGTGCAAAATCCCGACCAGGTTGATCACCGCCTGCTTGCCGGCGACGAGGCGCTCGAGCACGCCGCGCACCAGGACGTCGGCTTCGACGACGTCGACGGTCGGCAGCAGGATGAGGTGCTTGGCGCGCTCGCGGCGCCGCGACGGCACGGTGACGCGCACGCCTCGCGCGGCGAGCGCCGCGACCACGTGCCGGCCGATGAAACCGGAGCCGCCGACGACGAGCACGTTGTCGAACCTCACGACGTCCTAGGGCAGCTCGTCGTCCTGCGAAGCGGCCACGCCGCGCGGCGGAATGGTGCCGAGACGCTGCTTGAGCGGCTTCGGCTCGGTGTGCATCAGCTGGCTGTAGAAGACCGAGTTCGCCATCACCTTCTTCACGTAGCGCCGCGTTTCGCCGAACGGGATGGTCTCGGCGTAGATCGCGCCTTCCAGCGACTTCTCGGGGTCGCGCCAGCGCTTGGCGCGGCCCGGACCGGCATTGTAGGCCGCCGACGCAAGCACGGGATGGCCGAGCTGATCGAGCACGAGCTTCAGATAGCTGGTGCCGAGCTGGACGTTGGTCTGCACCTCGGTGACGCTTTTCGCGCGGTAGTTGCGCATGCCGGTGCGCGAGGCGACGTAGCGCGCGGTGCGCGGCATCACCTGCATCAGGCCTGCGGCGCCGGCGCTCGAACGCGCTTCGCTGATGAAGCGGCTTTCCTGCCGCACCAGCCCGAACACCCAGGCTTCGTCGAGGCCGCGGCTCTTGGCGTACTCGCCGAACAGGTCGCGATAGGGCACCGGGTAGCGCAGCGCGAAGTTGTGCAGGTGCACGGTGCGGTCGGCGGTATGGATGGCGCGGTCGTAGACCTCGGCGCGGCGCGCCAGCTCGGAAGCGGCGATGAGGCGCGGATCGTCGTAGAAGCGGATCGCGAACTGCCACTCGCGCACGCCCTCGTTGCGCAGGCCGAGGCGGATCAGCTCGAGCGCGCGCGCCAGGCCGGGATCGCGCTTCGCGGCATCGAGCTCTTCCTCGCTCGGCGAATAGCTGCCGCCCGGCGCGACGTTGGCCTGGCCGAGCTCCTCGTTGGCGAGCAGGCCGTAGAACTCGGGCGCAGCGGCGATGCGCAGGAAATAGGCTCGCGCGCTCGCATCGTCGCCGGCCGCAGCGAGCGCGCGGCCGTACCAGTAGGTCCAGGTCGGGATGTAGCGCTCCTCCGGCGACATGCGGTCGATCGCCGCGCGCACGCTCAGCCACTCGCCGACGCGCAGCGCGGCGCGCGCTTTCCATGCCAGCTGCTCGTCGTCGAGCGGCGTATCGCCGGCGCGCTCGTACCACGCGAGCGCGTCCGGGTGGTGCTGGCGCGCGCCCTCGAGCGCGACGCGGCCCCAGAGATAGCGCGCTTCGCGCTCAGGCAGCCGCTCGCCGAGGCGGCCGAGCAGCAACTCGGCCGTGGCCTCGGCATCCTCGCGCGCGTAGCGCACCGCGGCGAGCACCGCCACCTCGCGCGTCGGGCGCCGCTCGAGGCTTGCCGGCAGGCCCTGCAGGAAACGCTTCGGCCGGCGCGCCGCTTCGGCGAGCGCGCGCTCGTCGGGCGATTCGTCTTTCTTCAGGTAGCCGAGCGCGGTCTTGGCGGCGGTGATCTGGCCGGCCTCGAACAGGATCCGCACGCGCCGCCAGATGTCGGTGATCGAGATGCGGCCGCGCGTCACCATCGTGTCGGCGAGCCTGGCGCAGCCCTCGGGCAATTCGCGCGGCTCGGCCCAGATGACGCTCGCCTCGGCAAAGGCGCTGTCGTCGCCCTGCTCCAGGCGGCGCACCCAGCCGTAGCAGCGGACTTCGAGCTCGTCCTCGCCGCCGTAGGCCGCGGCCTCGCGCTCGAACTCACTCCACTCGCCGCGCCGACCGAGCACGCGCAGCCACTCGCCGCGCAGCCGCTCGGCGACGTAGGCGTCGGCGTATGTTGACAAGAATTCACGAACCTCGCTGCGCGGCGCATCCTCGAGATGCAGCGAAAGGCGCCAGTACTCGAGCCACGTCGCGAGCAGATTTCCGTCGAGCTTCCTGGCCTGCTTGGCGAGCTTGATCGGGTCGCCGGCGCGGTAGGCGTCGAACGCGCCCAGCATCGCCTCATCCGTGCCGTTCGCCGCCAGCGCCGGCAGCGCGGCCAGCGCGGCGCAAACCGCGAGATTGCGGAACCCCTTCAGAATCATGAAACTCCCGACTGCATGACGTCACTTCCCCCCGATCTCAAAGCCTGGCGCCGATCCGAGCGCGAGCGCCTCATCGCCGCCCGCAGCGCGCTGTCGCCGACCGTTCTCGAAGCCTGGCGGCAGCGCATCGATCGTTTTCTCGAGCTTTCTTTTCCCGGGCTTGCCAGCAGCCGCCTCGCTTTTTGTTGGCCCATCAAAGGCGAGTACGACGCCCGTCATTTTGCCAGAACGCTGCGCGACAAGGGAGCGTTGACCGCGCTGCCTGTAGTCGTCGCGCCGCGCACGCCGCTCATCTTTCGCGAGTGGCATCCGGGTATCGAGCTCGCCCATGGACCACTGGACATTCCGTACCCGGTAAATTCTGCCGAAGTCGCGCCGAGCGGCGTGCTGCTGCCGATGAACGGCTGGGACAAGCAGGGCTATCGCCTCGGCTACGGCGGCGGCTTCTTCGACCGCACGCTCGCCAGCCTCAATAAGAAACCGGTCGTCATCGGCATCAGCTACGAAATGGCGCGCATGGAGACGATCTTTCCGCAGTCCTGGGACATCCCGGTCGACTACGTCGTCACCGAAGCGGGCGTCTACCGACGCGATCCCGAGGGTTTGGTCTTTCTAGGGGAACCCCAATCGGGTGAAATCAGCGCGCTTTCGTCGCCGGTGTGTTACGCCGATGAAGTGAAGAGGGATTAACCCAGGAACAG
>Ga0134121_10004043_pt1 | contig 12046 bp, 11 predicted proteins | sample KB301_FD_96463 | JGI IMG/M metagenome (GOLD analysis project Ga0134121, IMG submission 96463) | Terrestrial soil microbial communities without Nitrogen fertilizer from Kellogg Biological Station, Michigan, USA - KB3-0-1 | ecosystem: Environmental > Terrestrial > Soil > Unclassified ...
GGCGGCAAAGATCTCAATATTCATTTCGGTGACATGGAGAAGGGTTTCATTGGCCCAATTTCGCATTTGGGAGACATGATTCCGGTCATGACGGGCATCCTGCTCGGCGCGCGCATGCAGCAGAAGAATTTTGTGGCCGTGGCCTACATCGGCGACGGCGGCATGAGCACCGGCGCTTTTCACGAAGGTCTCAACTTCGCCGCCGTGCAGCGACTGCCGCTGATCGTTGTCGCCGAACATAACCACTACGCTTACTCGACGCCGACTAGTCTGCAAACCGCAGTACGCGATCTGGCCGAGAAAGCGGCTGGTTACGGCATTCCCGCGCACATCGTCGACGGCAACGACGTGGTCGCGTGTTATGAAGTGACGAAGCAGGCGGCTGATTATGCGCGACGTGGGGGCGGCGCTGTTTTGATCGAGGCGAAGACGTATCGTCGCAAAGGTCACGCCGAGCACGACGACCAGCGTTACGTCGGAGAAGGCGAGGTCGAGTGGTGGGAGAAGAACAACGATCCGCTCGATCGTTACGAAAGGTATTTGTTGGAGTGCAATCTCGCCACGAAAGAGAAGCTCGCCGAGATCGACGCGAGTGTTCTCCGCGAGATTGACGAGGATTGCGCCTGGGCTGAATCTTCACCGATGCCCGAAGGCGAGCAGGCGGCCTACGGCGTTTTCGAAAACAACATCGTCCCGCCGGCATTCAGGCCGAAAGTACTGGAGAATTGAGTATCTAACGATGTCGACTGCCGTCAAAAAAGAGCACAAATCCGCACGCCCGGAACGTGGTGGACAGGCCACGCTCGTCGAGGCGATTCGCCAGGGAATCTGGGAGGAGATGGAACGCGATCCGACCGTGTTTGTGATCGGCGAGGACGTGGGCGCATATGGTGGCGCTTTCAAGGTCACGGACGGATTGATCGATCAGTTTGGCAAGGAACGCGTGGTCGATACGCCGATTTCGGAAGGTGCGATCGTCGGCGCGGCGTGTGGCGCGGCGTTGATGGGCATGCGGCCGGTCGCGGAGTTTCAGTTTATTGATTTCATTTCCGCGGGTTTTGATCTGCTGACGAACTACGCTGCGAAGTGTCGTTATCGCTGGGGCGCCGGAATCCCGGCGGTGTTTCGTGGTCCATGTGGATCGGGAGTCCGTTCAGGGCCATTCCATTCACTCAATGCCGAGTCGTTTTTTCTGAATACAGCGGGACTGAAGATTGTCGAGCCATCGACGGCTTACGATGCGAAGGGCCTGATCAAAGCGGCGATCCGCGATCCAGATCCGGTGCTGTTCTTTGAGCACAAGAAACTGTATCGCTTGCCGCGACTGCGCGAAGAGCTGCCTTCGGATGATTACATCGTCGAGATCGGAAAGGCGCGTGTGGCGCGTGCGGGAAGAGATTTGACGATCATCACGTTTGGCGCCACAGTCCTGACGGCACTCGATGCTGCCGGAGAGCTTGAGAAGGAAGGCCTGGACGTTGAAGTTATCGACTTGAGAACGCTCGCGCCGCTCGACAAAGCCGCGATACTCGCGAGTGTGAAGAAGACAAGCAAAGCGATCGTGTTGCACGAAGCATCGCGAACCGGAGGCATTGGCGGCGAGATCGCGGCGCTGATTGCTGAAGAGGCTTTTGAATGGCTTGATGCGCCGGTGATTCGCGTCGCATCGATCGACACGCCGGTGCCGTATTCGCCGCCGTTGGAAGATTATTACTTGCCGCAAATCAAAGACGTGGTTGACGCAGCCCGCAAGCTGGCGGCTTATTAACGAACTGGAGTTGAGATGAGCACTGAAGTGGTGATGCCGCAGATGGGTGAGTCCATCGCGGAGGGAACGATTACGAAGTGGTTGAAGAAGGTTGGAGAACGCGTCGAGCGCGACGAGCCGCTGTTTGAGATCTCGACGGATAAAGTCGACGCAGAGATTCCGTCGCCGGCTGCGGGCACGTTAACCGAAGTCAGATTCAAAGAGGGCGACACTGTTGAAGTGAACACAGTCGTGGCTGTGCTTGATGGCGCTGAAGCGTCTGCAACAGCAACGCCGGCGAAAGCGGAAGCACCTGCTCCGCCAGCGCCTGCTCCGCCGCCTCCGCCACCACCGCAACAAGCTGCGCCACCGCCACCTCCGCCGCCTCCGCAGCCAGTTCAGGCGAAGCCAACTCCACCACCGCCACCTCCACCAGCACCACCAGCGGCAGAGAAAAAAGATGGCAGCGCCGCGAGTGTTGAAGATCTGCGAAGGACCAAGTCGAGTCCCCTCGTGCGCAAGATCGCGCAGGAGCACAACGTCGATATCTCGCAACTCGAAGGCACTGGTCTAAGTGGTCGTGTAACCAAGAACGACATTCTCAGCTACATCGAATCGGGGACCACAGCAGCAGCGCCACCGCAACGTCCGGCCGAGCGCGCTACACCTGCACCCGCACCGCCAGCGCCAGTTCCGCAACCACAGGAGATCGTCGCGCCACCGCCACCAAGACCACAGCTTGGCGATCGCGTCGAGCAGATGAGCGTCATGCGCAAGAAGATCGCGGAGCACATGGTCCTGTCGCGACGCACTTCAGCGCACGTCACCACCGTTTACGAGATCGACATGACTCGCATCGCCCGACTGCGTGACAAGCATCGCGACGCGTTCTACGAACGGACCGGGACCAAGCTTACGTTCATGCCGTTTATCTTCGAAGCGGTGAACAAAGGCCTGCGAAAGTTTCCCATCTTTAACGCACAGGTAAACGGCGAGCAGATCATCTACAAGCAGGACATCAACCTCGGCATGGCGGTCGCGCTTGATTGGGGTTTGATTGTGCCGGTCATCAAACGCGCCGACGACTTGAGCATCTCCGGACTTGCGCGCGCTGCCAATGACCTTGCAGATCGCGCCCGGACGAAGCAGCTAAAGCCCGACGAAGTTACCGGCGGCACGTTCACGATCACGAATCCGGGCGTGTTTGGCGGTCTCTTCGGCACCCCCATCATCAACCAGACACAACTCGCTATCTTAGGCGTCGGAAAGATAGAAAAGCGTGCAAAAGTGCTGACTACGCCAGACGGCGACGACTTCATTGGCATTCGCTGGATGGCCTATTTTGCCCTCAGCTTCGACCATCGTGTCATCGACGGCGCAGACGCAGAACGCTTTCTCGCCTTCGTCAAAGAACAGCTCGAAGCTGGTGATTTCTCGGTTTAACTTAGCAACAACTCTCAATTGCAAATAGGTCTACATATCCTGTAGGGCCTATTTCTTTGCAGCAAAGTTGCGAAAACAACACGCAAATTTCCATTTCCACGCAGGCCTTATTGCGATAAAGTGGTGATTCGATGAAGAAAAGCCAAGCCTATTGACTTAAGTTCGGTGACGATCTAAATCATGTCATCCGCAAAATTTAACCAGCGGGAGGCGAGAGGGAAAAGACTCGCCGTTGTTAGCTTGAAGAAGACGCGCGCGAAGTAGCGCGTTAACTAGTCACCAGTTTGAAGGAGATAAATCGATGGTATTCACTAAACATAAAATGTTTGTCCCGGCAGTGCTTGCCACCTGCCTGTTAGTCTTCTCAGCCTCCCCCTTATTGGCCCAGGACAAGACCAACCCGGCCGGCTCACGCACCGTCACGAGCGGCCAGAAAATGAAGCTCAAAGGTGTTGTCACACGACGTGATTCCGATACATTCACCGTCCGTGACATGAATGGCGTGGACACGGTTGTTCGTCTGAACGACAGGACCAGTGTGAAGACAAATGGCGGGTTCCTGCGAGGCGGCACAAACTACGCACAGACCAGCATCCTCCGCGGCCTCAACGTTGAAGTTGAAGGACGTGGCAATGGATCAGGTGAGTTGGACGCAGAGAAGATCCGCTTCAACGAACAAGATATGAAGACTGCCCGCGCGGTCGAGTCGCGCGCTGCGCCACTCGAAGAGAGAGCGTCTGATACGGAAAACAAACTGAGCCAGGTCGAAGCGAACGCGCAACGCCTGTCGGGCCAGTTGGATGAGCTCGCGGCTGTTTCAAATGCAGCGCGAGGCGGTGCGAAAGCCGCACAGGCAACTGCTGACGCAGCGGTCGCCGGTGTGAATGCGACCAACGATCGCATTTCCGCTCTCGACGACTATCAGCCACAGCAAACTGCTGCCGTGAACTTCAAGACGGGCAGCGCAGTGCTTTCACCAGAATCGAAGACAACGTTGGACGACATCGCCAGCAAGGCTTTGAACGCCAAAGGCTATGTGCTCGAGGTTTCCGGTTTTGCCGACTCGCGCGGCAGCATCAACCTCAATCGTGCGCTGAGCCAGCGTCGTGCTGATGCAGTGATTCGTTACCTCGTTGAGAACCACCAGATTCCGCTGCGCAGAATCGTGACGCCGTATGGCTACGGTGAAACGAATCCGGTTGCAGAGAATGACACCAAAGAAGGTCGTGCACAGAATCGACGCGTTGAGATCAAGTTGCTCGTCAACAAGGGACTCACGTCGCCGGCGCCGACTATGAATCCGGGGACTTCGGGTTCAGGCAACTAGTAATGTGGGCAGCGCGGAGTTTCACTTTTTGTGCAACTCCGCGCATGTTGCACGGCACCAAAAGAGAGTCTATGGATCATGCCGTCACAAACGCGGTAGGATAGGAAACATGCAGGCCAGCAACAGGCAGCATGAAAGGCTCGAAAGGTGTCGAAGATGATTCTGGGGGTTGAGAAAAAACTTTTGTGGCCGGCGTTCCTGATAGGAGTGCTGGCCCTTTTTCTGTCTACACCAACCGCGCAGGCGCAAAGCACCAAAGACCTGCCGCCACCGCCGCCGCTTTGGAAACCGAAGCCAACACCAACTCCGAAGCCGGTCGAGCCTGAAAAAATCGAAGACGTCATAACCACGAACTCAAACCTCGTGATGGTGCCGGTTTCTGTTACGGACCAAACGGGTAACGCGGTGCAGGGACTTCAGGTTGCTGACTTTCGTTTGCAAGAAGAAGGAAAGCAGCAGGAGATTTCGAGCCTCGGCAATCCGGAGCAGGCGCCGTTGGCGATCGCGTTGTTGTTCGATATCTCGAGCAGCGTCAGCACCAAGGGGTTCTTCGCCTCGCAACAGAATGCAGCGGCGGCGTTTCTCAAGCTGGTGATGAAGCCGTCTGACAGGGCGGCGATATTCACTATCACTGGGCAACCGAATCTCGTCCAACCGCTTGCTTCAGCGGAGGCGTCAGCAGCAAAGATGTTGGCCATTCCGCCGGCGACAGCCAGCGTCCCCACCGCGTTTTACGACACGGTTGATGCCGCCGCAAAATACCTTACGGCGAACGCGCCGAGTAATTATCGCCGCGTTATCGTTGTCCTCTCGGATGGTGATGATAACTTCAGTACTGTAACGCGAGGCATGTCGATTGCCGATTACAACGACACGGTGACCGGCAAACAGGCGGCCCTGGGCACGCGGACGGGTTTACAACAGGCGCACCAGCGAGCAGTTGCGGGAGTGGAAAAATCTGTACAGCAGGCTGATGCGATCTTTTACTCAGTGAACCCGGGTGGTCCTTCTATAAAACTGAACCAGATTGCGATGCGGGCCGAGAGAGGCATGGAATCGATTGCGGAAACCACCGGCGGAACGGCGTTCGTTCCCGACTCCGACGCTGATCTCGAAAGAGTTTTTCGACAAGTTGCGGCGGAGTTGCGAGGACAATATCTGCTGCAATACTACGCGAACCAGGAGGCGCCCGCGGGACAGTTCCGGCGCATACAAGTAGCGGTTCCGGCTCGTAATGACGTGCGCGTCCGCGCCCGCCAGGGCTACTACCCCAAGAAACAAGACTAGCCACAAAAAGGCACAAAGCAGATCACAAAAAGCACAAAATGATTGAATGAGTTAAAGCGCTTAATTCTTCGTGCAGGAGGATTCGGCGCCTTAACTCATTCAATCATTTTGTGCTTTTTGTGATCTGCTTTGTGCTTTTTGTGATCTACTGACGCATGATCACGAGCACGTCCGCCAGGCGATTGATTACGCTGAGCAGCGTGCGGCCGGCGGCGTCGAATTGGTTCGCGTTGGCCTGCTCTTCGGCAGTGGCCGCGCCCGCCGCTACGCCCGCGAGCTTGATGTAATAAGGTTGAAGCTCTGGCGTGTTGCGGAAGTCGATTTCCAGCTTATCGAGGCCCTCCTTAAAATCCTGGAAGCTCGCCTTAACCTTCGTTTTTCTCTCCACGTTCAGTTGCAGCCCTGCCTGTGACACCTGGTTTTGCTTCGCCGCATCGTCAACGGCGTTGATAGTGGCTGTGATACCGCCGAGCAGGTAGGTAAACCGTGCGATGTTCTTAACCTGTTCGGCTACGCGCGTCGCGCCCTGCATACGCACTTGTGAAACACGTTGCGCCTGCTGCGCCTGTGTCGGTGGCTTGGGCCGGGACGAGCGGCTGCGCGTCTGGCTAAAGGCGGAAGAGGGAATTAGAAAGAGTGCGGCCATTAAAGTGATTGAGATGCGGTTCAAAGTGTTTGTCTCCTCTTCTGCAGTTAGTTTGTTCGCGCTTTTGGTGGGGATTGTACCAAAGACCGACGCCGCTGTTAGAATGACGCGCGAAGACTACGATCTGGTTGTATGACTGTTGTATGACGAGGGAAAGAAAGCTTTTGGTCCAACGGCTCGGCCTCGTCGACTACGAATCCGCCCTCGCCATCCAGAAACAGACGGAACTTGCGGTCAAAACCGGCATCCAGCCGGACACGCTGCTCCTGCTCGAACACCCACACACGCTCACGATCGGGCGACGCGGCGACAGCTCGGCAGTCCTGCTCAACGAAGAGCAACTGCGAGCGCGCGACGTGACGGTGTTTGAAACCAACCGCGGCGGAAAAGTGACTTATCACGGCCTGGGCCAGATCGTCGGTTACCCGATCGTCAATCTCAGCCCGGATCGCGAAGACGTTCATCGCTACGTTCGTGATCTTGAAGAAGTGCTGATACGGACCATGTCTGACTTCGGCATCGACGCGTTCCGTATCGAAGGACTGACGGGCGTCCACACGTCGCGCGGCAAGATCGCGGCCATCGGCGTACACATCTCGCGCTGGGTCACGACGCACGGCTTTGCGCTCAACGTCAACACCGATCTAAGTTTCTTCGATCTGATAATCGCCTGCGAAGGCGAACCCGTAACCTCGATGGAAGTCCTGCTCGGCGACGAAATCGAGCCAAGCACCGTCGAAGATCGCATTGCCGAACACTTTACCAACGTCTTTTCATATCCGTCTTTTCCGTGTCTATCCGTGGCCTAATATGCTGACAACCGATCTCATTAATGAAGCACGACACCGCATCGCCTCTCGCATTCACCGCACACCCGTGCTGACTTCGCGGCAGTTCAACGAAGCTGCGGGCCTGGAAGTCTTTTTCAAGTGCGAAAACTTCCAGCGCGCGGGCGCATTCAAGATCCGCGGCGCCACCAACAAGATCCAATCGCTCACACAAGACGAGAAACAGCAGGGGATCGTCGCATTCTCATCCGGAAATCATGCGCAAGCCGTCGCGCTTGCCGGTCGTGAAGCGGGCGTGCGCGTGCTCGTGGCGATGCCGGAAGACGCACCGGCGGCGAAAGTCGCAGCGACGCGCGGCTACGGCGCGGAAGTCGTTTTCTACGATCGTCACAAACAGGACCGCGAAGCCTTCGCACTCGATCTCGCCGAGCGCGAGCGGTTGATCATGGTTCCACCTTACGACGACTATTTGATACTTGCAGGCCAGGCGACGTGCGGCCTGGAGTTGCTGGAAGAAGTGCCGGAGCTTGATTGCGTGCTCGCGCCGTGCAGTGGCGGTGGATTGTTTGCGGGTGTAGCCAGCGCCGCTAAATCAATCAATCCAAAGATTCGCTGTTTCCCCGTCGAGCCTGACACGGCTGATGACACGCGCCAATCGTTTCTGAAAGGCGAGCGAGTCACGATTCCGCCACCACCGACGATCGCCGACGGCCTGCGCGTTCAGATCCCGGGCAAGCTCACGTTTCCGATCGTGCAGAAACTCGCCGAAGATGTGCTGACAGTGACGGACGAAGAGATTCTCTCAACGCTTCGATTCATGCTCTTCCGCATGAAAATCCTCGTCGAAACTTCCGGCGCCACCGCCGCCGCGGCAGTCTTGTTCAAGAAACTTCCGACCGATGTTAAGCGCGTTGGCGTCATCCTGTCAGGCGGCAACATCGATCCCGATCTGCTTCAATCGATAATCACTCCGTAGACGACTTCGCCGGCAAGAAAAGACGCGAGATTTGCAACGACGATCACGGCGAAGTCGCGCCACGTCACTTCTTTCCCAAAAGCCAGCCAAAACAACAAGCATTCCGCAAGCGGCGCGAACACTTCGGCGATCGAAAGATAAAACGCGCGCGGATGGTCCACGAGCAACAGCGGCAACACGAGCGTGACGATCGGATAAGTACACGCCGTCAGCCACAAACCTGCGAATATGCGTCGCTGTTTTGAATGATGTGCTGAGAGTCCGAAAAAGAGTATCGGCGTTTCGATCGCGATCGTGAACAGGTAACCAAGCGGCAGAAACTGCCAGAGCTCAAACGGAAACACTAGAGCATCCTCAACAGAAACGGCGCCTCTGCGAGCACGTGCGCGATCGCAACGGTGAAATAGATGTCGCGCGTCGTGGAGTAGTCGATGGAAAACCCAAACCAGAGAGCAACGACGGCCACGACTGCAAAAACCAGCGCCCCAGCAACAATCCGCGGAAATCCCTTCGGATGTCGCGCGATCGGCACAGTCCTGACCTCCCAAAATCTCGCATTCGCTATCTGTGCGATCAGCGGCAACGCGATGATCCAAACCGCGTAGTGGAGCATCTCGAGAAACAGGTGCACTGAAACCAGCATGTGACTCGAAATCTGCGGCAGCACTTCCGCGCCCGAGTGTTGTGTGATGCGCCAGAAGAGACCGTTGTCGTCAGCGAGCGGCGTGGACTGCGACAATTGCCAGATCATCGCGGCCAGAACGAACGGCAACAACCAGAGACAACGCCGGTAAGCTCGCGACCACGCCGGGCGTGTGCGACGAATATGTCGATCGAGAAACCAGAGCGCGATCAATGGATGGACGTAAACGATCGCGAGACTGAACAGCTCAGGACCAAGCCAGTTGAACGAACACAGCGCGAGCGCGGCCGGAATCGTCCACTTCCAATTCGCGCCCGGCTTTTGTTTGCTTCGCAGCCACACTAGCAACGCCAGCCAAAACAGCAGCGCCGTATTCCACGAAGCGATTACCACGTACCACGCTTCCTCACTCCAGAAAGACGCGTTGTAGAGAAAAGGCAGCGAAACGTAAGTGAGCGTTAGCGCACCCAAACCGGCGAACGCAGTCAAAAAGAAGTTGCGCGACCGGCCGAAGCGGACAGGCAATCGCATGAGGAAGTAGCGGAGCTCAAACCAGTTGTGTGGTCCGGCGAAGAGGAAGAGCGTCACGATCGAGACTTGCAGCGGCAGCCAGCTCGCAAACGCCGCCGCCGCGATAAGGCACAACACGATTATCGCGACGAACGCCTTCGCGTCCGGCGCAACTCGCGCGCTGGGCCACGTTTTCAGCTCGACCGCGTTCTGCAATTATTCCTCGCCGGTGCTGCTCTGTTTTTTAAGCGGAATGATGAGCCGCAACATCCGGCCATTCAACTGATCATCGGGAACGACCTCAACCTCGACACCGCCGAGCGTCGGCTTTCCTTCCGAAAGATTCTGCGGCAGGTTGCGCCAGCGCCACGATGGCGGCGGACCGGCGTTGCCACGCGTGATGATCGCCGCTGCGCCGAGCAGAACTGCCACGAACAACACTGCTCCAACTGTTTTTTGAACTCGGCCAACACTCGACGAACGGGCAATCAATACGCCCGCAACAGACAAAGCCATAAACATCAGCAACCCGGCCACAATCGTTCGCGGCGCGCTAAACGCAATGCCGCCAACAACCGGTGCGTTGCCTGAGCCGCCTTCGAGCGACGCGCGCAGGATGGCAAAGTCTGACTGGCCAATCTGTAATTTCGCTTCGTAAACCTTCGCGTCCGGCACAATCTCGAGGCCAGTGCGCAGGACCGGCTTCGCGGGTGTTTTCGGCTTCGGAACGTCGGCGCTAACTGAAAATGCTGTCAATAAAAGAAGTGAAAAGGCGATGAGAAGCAACTTCATTATGAGCGCTCCTTTCGAGGAGAAGTTTTTTTGACAGGATTACAGGATTGAACAAGATTTACATGTTAATCCTGAAAATCATGTAAATCTTGGAGACGACTCTCGTGAAAACAGAGCACCCAGCCAGATTCTGAACTTCGGACCTTATACTGTAAAATCCCTGCAGAGGTAAACAATTGGCCCGCGAACTCCGAGTTATCAGCAACAATCAAAAGGTCCGTCAACCCAAACCCGAATGGCTGCGTATCCGCCTGGGCGACCCAACCAACCAGAACCAGGTGCTGCAACTTATCGAAGGTCTGAACCTGCACACCGTCTGCCAGGAAGCGCGTTGTCCTAACATTTTCGAGTGTTGGTCCGATCGCACCGCCACCTTCATGCTCGGCGGCGACATCTGCACGCGTCACTGTGGCTTCTGCGCGGTCGGCAAAGGCCAGCCGGGCGCGCTCGATCCGGAAGAGCCGCGTCACGTCGCCGAAGCTGTGGGCCATCTGAATCTCGCCCACGCCGTGATCACGTCGGTAAATCGCGACGACCTGCCGGACGGCGGCGCCGCGCATTGGGCCGAAACGATTCGCGAGGTGCGTGCACAGAATCCGGATTGCAAAGTCGAAGTGCTGATTCCTGATTTCAACGGCGACGAAGCAGCGCTCAACACCGTGCTCGACGGCGAGCCGGACGTGCTCAATCACAACACGGAAACGATCGCGCGGCTGTATCGACGAGTCAGGCCTGACGCGGTCTACCAGCAGTCGTTGACACTGTTACAGCGCGCCGCGACACGACGCGATCGCGAAAACCGCGGCATGTTGACGAAGAGCGGGATCATGGTCGGGCTTGGCGAAACGTTTGACGAGGTCGTCGAGCTGATGCGCGACTTACGCTCGGTGTCGTGCGACATCATGACGATTGGACAGTATCTACAGCCACACGCGCGTCGTTTGCCGGTCGAGCGCTACGTGACGCCGGAAGAGTTTGCGAAGTGGCGCGAGATCGGCATGTCGCTCGGATTTCATCACGTTGAATCAAGTCCACTCACGCGTTCCTCGTATCACGCCCGCGAGCAAGCCGCGAAATGAAAGCCTCGATTTTCAGACAGCACGGTGGGCCGGAAGTGCTCGAGTACACGGACGTGCCCGACCCGCAGATTCGCGCGAACGAAGTGCTCGTCGAGGTGAAAGCATGTGCGCTGAATCATCTCGACATTTTTGTTCGCCAGGGCTTGCCGGGAATTGAGATTCCCCTGCCGCACATTCTCGGTTGCGATGTAGCCGGCGTTGTGCGGGAAGTAGGCGAGCTCGTGACGTGGGTAAAGGCGGGCGAAGAAGTGATGGTCCAGCCGGGTGTTTCGTGTGGGCATTGCGAGGCGTGTCTCAGCGGGCAGGACAATCTGTGTCGCGAGTACGACATGAGTGGGTATCGTCGTGACGGTGGTTACGCGGAATTAGTGGCGGTTCCGGCGGTGAACATCATTCCCAAGCCGAAGCAGTTGAGCTGGGCGGAGGCAGCGGCGTTGCCGCTCGTGACTGTCACAGCGTGGCACATGCTGGTGACGCGAGCGAACGTGCAGCCGGGTGAAGATGTGCTCGTGCACGCGGCGGGCAGCGGCGTTGGTTCAGTCGCGATTCAGATCGCAAAGCTGCGCGGCGCACGAGTGATCACGACGGCGAGCTCGGATGAGAAACTTATGAAAGCGCGTGAGCTCGGGGCCGATGAGACGATTAATTACTCGCGTGACGATTGGCCGAAGGAAGTTAAGCGACTCACGGGACGCAAAGGCGTTGATGTTGTCGTCGAGCACACCGGCGCCGCGACGTGGCCCGGATCAATAGCGTCGCTTAAAAACAATGGACGGCTGGTGACGTGTGGCGCGACGAGTGGTTTCGA
>Ga0134121_10004044_pt1 | contig 12045 bp, 10 predicted proteins | sample KB301_FD_96463 | JGI IMG/M metagenome (GOLD analysis project Ga0134121, IMG submission 96463) | Terrestrial soil microbial communities without Nitrogen fertilizer from Kellogg Biological Station, Michigan, USA - KB3-0-1 | ecosystem: Environmental > Terrestrial > Soil > Unclassified ...
AAAATGAAATGGGTGCGCATCCGTCTTTGTCGTAAAGCCTGCCCATTTTCGCGCCGTTGACCCGCGTCCATCCGCCACTACGATCATCCGCGCGGAAATCTGCTCCTCTCGCCCGTTGCCTGCAGCTACGACCGAGGGATTCGCCCCAGCCTGCACCGCCGTGACGCCGACGCCTCGGCGCACCTCCGCGCCGGCTCGCTCCGCCTCTGTCAGCAATGTCTCCTGCATTTTCGGGTGAAAGAACGATAGGCTCGCCATTTGCTGCGCGGTCGTTTCCAGCAAATTGCGCGGACCAAATCCCATCTCGACGAACGGTACCTGGGTCCCGCACGATCGCAGGAGTGTCTCTTCCATTCCGAGCTTTCTCGCTTCGGCCACGCCCCAGGTCACAAGATATTCGCCGCGCACGCGATCCCGGAATTGCGTTTCTTTTTCCAGAATCAGAACGCGAACACCCTGCCGCGCCATGGACGCGGCAAATGCGGACGCGCCCATACCTCCGCCAACAGTCACGATGTCATAGGAAAGGGAATTCATGGGTGAAGTGCATACCTTTCCGGAAGTCTGCGTTACGGGGAAACTCCGTCAATTGACCGGGGCCGGTGTGTTGCCTATTCGCGATGCTACCAGAACACCAGTTACCAGAGAAAGCGGCCATGCGCCGTGCGCTACAACAACCCCAAATGGTCCGGGTACTTCGCCTGCAGCGAACTCACCAGCACATCGAACGCCGGCAACTCCCGCAAATTCCTGATCCAAGGGTCTTTTAGAAAATGAGGCCAGCAAGCAAAGCCCGTGGCCACGCTCCGCTCCAGCCACTCAAAGCCTGTCTCTCGTCGCTCCAGCAGCGAAAGTATGCATGCGATCTGATAATAGCTGTGGTGCGCATGTCCAAATGTCTTCGGAATCGCGCAAGCCTTGTTCAGGCATTCCAGCGCTTTCTCTTCTTTGCCGGTGAGCGCGTAGTAAACGCCCTGCAAACTCAGAATCATTGGTTCTTCGGGCAACAGCTCAACCGCTTGTTCCATCAGGACTCTGGCCTCTTTCAAATGCCCGGTCATCATCGCCGGCTGCGGCGCAAAATAGACGGCGTACTTATTCCCGGGGCTCTCGGCGCGCCACGCCGCAATCTCCTCCCGCGCCGGCTCGTATTCCCGGTTCCATACGTAAACCTGCACGATGCTGTGGCTCACGGCCTTCGTGGGATGAAACGCCCGCCCTCGCTCGTACATCTCGCGAGCGTGCTCCAGCAATCCGACATGCGCCAGAATCGTGCCCAGCCGGTTGTAGGCATGCGGCTGATTGTTTTGCAGCGCCAGGGCCCGCTTAAGTTCCGCGATGGCTTCCAGGTGCTGGAAGTTTCGCGAAGGCCCCCATAGCAGGAATGCGCTGGCCACGTGCCCTTCTGGCAAGTCCCGATCCAGTTCCAGGGCGCGACGGCAATGAGACTCCGCTTTCTCCAGCCACGTGCTCGCCGGACTGAATTCAAAGTGCTTGGTCGCGCATACCACCGACAGCGTCGCATGCGCCAGCGCAAATCCGGGATCTCGCGTCACCGCGTTACTCAAATGCTGCGCCGCCTCGTCCAGCGTGGCCTGATCGCTCGGCGAACTCAGCCGGTAGCCGCGCATGAACTCCGCGTAGGCCATCGGATCCTTGCTGTAGCGCGGCCGATTCCGCGCTGCTGGTGAACCAAGCGGCCGGTTCAGGGCCACGGCCACCTGTTTCGCAATCTCGTCCTCCAGATCGGGCAGGAGCTCAATCTCCAGATCGCGCTTTCTGGTGAAGCACGCTCTCTGCATATGGGTGTCGTACATTTCCATCGACAGCCGCCATACGCCTTTGGCCATTTGAATTGCGCCGTGCACCACGAAGCGCACGCCCAACCGCAAGGCCGCCCCCGCGGGACCTGCGTCGCCGGGCACACTGAGCACCGCGGAAATCGGCAGCACGTCTACGCCGGGGAGGTTTCCCAGGCGCGTAACCAGCGCATCTGCAAATCCCAGGCATATTCCTTGATCGTCCGTTTCGTTGCCCGCCAACAGTAGTGGCAAAACCGCCAGTGACGTGTGCTCGCTCCACGAGCCCACTGTCCTCGGACCCGTCGAGTGCCACGCAACCAACCCTGGGTCCGATTGCGGATAGCGCGGATCGATCACCCGCACGGGTCCCACAAATCGATAACCTTTGCCAACCACTGTTTCCAGGAAACGCGGCTTCTCAGAGTCGTCACCGAGCGCCCGGCGCACTTTCCGCACGATGCTGTTGATGTTCGCCTCGGTGTCCACAAACAGGTCCGAACGCCACAGCTTTGTCACGATCTCCTGGCGTGGCACCAACTGGTCCCGCCGGCCCACCAGGAAAATCAACAATTCCATGGGCTTCTTCTCGATCTTTACAGACCGGCCTCCGCGGCGAAGCTCGTATCGCCCCAGGTCCAGTTCGATCGCGGCCGCTGCTTTTTTTGTTCGTCGCATCGCGTCTCTCGCCGCGCATTATCCCCCAGGACCCAGCAAATTGCGACGACAGGAAAAAGACAGACAAACGTCAGCTTCGCCTCATGGAAACGTTCCCTCACTCCATCGATGATCGGTTCCCAGGCAGTACAGAACACGGAGGCTCAACATGAAGCGATATCTGATTTTCGCACTCGCCGCAGCCGCACTGTTTGCTGCGGCCGGCCAGCGTCTGCTGTCCGTCTCAGCCGCGCACGATCAACGTCACGAAAAACACGCGTTCACTCCTGATACCATTCCCTGGAGCCCGGCGCCGCCGGTAGTGCGTCCTGGCGCGCAATTCGCGGTCCTCGAGGGCGATCCCACCGCGTCAAGCGGCGACTATACGGTTCGCCTGAAAATGCCCGACGGCTATCGCATCTCGCCTCACTGGCATCCTCTTCGCGAAAACGTCACGGTAATCTCCGGCACCTTCCGGGTTGGCATGGGCGATGAGTTTGATGCCGACAAGACCAAAGCCTTCTCCGCCGGCAGCTTCGCCTTCCTCGATCCCGAAATGCATCACTTCGCCATGGCCTGCGGCGAGACCATCGTTCAGGTCCACGGCCAGGCTCCATTCCAGTTCAACTACGTCAATCCCAACGACGATCCATCCAGAAAATAATCCGTCAATCGCTCTCTCTCCCTGCACCAACGTCACCAGGCGGCTACCCGCAACGGTAGCCGCTTGGTGTTTCCGGGGTTCGCCTTCATGCAATCGAGTCGAACGGCTATGAGAAATGCACGGGGGCCGGTACGATCGACGACGTTTGCAGCTAGTTCTTACGCAGCTTGTCGAGCGCCATGAACAGGAAAACCCCGACGATCGCATTCACGCCCGCGCCGATCGCCAGGTGCAGCGTGAACAGCGTATCCGGCTGCGCCAGCAGGATACGGCGAGTGACTAGAATCATTGCCTGGTGCACGCAGAAAAACACCATGGTCAGCGCAAATCGAGCAATCGGATGCTCGGTGTCCAGCCGCGCGCCGATCGACGACGCCAGGTACCCGATAATTGTTTTCGCGATACCGTACAAGCCCAGCGGCACCGTAGGCCCGCTCAAACTGTCCTGTAGCAATCCGATGGTCATGCCCAGCAGCAGCCCGGTCGAAGGATTTCGTCGGCTGAGTCCGAAATAAATGGTCAGCAGCAGCGGCAGATCCAGCACCGAAAATTTTGAGAAATACACCGGCACCGAGGCCTGCAGCAACAACGCGACCGCCGTGGCCAGTACGATCGCGCCGCCGCGAAACTTGTGCACCTCAATGTGCGATTCGCCGATTCTCAGATCGTACGTTTCGTTCATGGCTTTTCCGCCTTAGGCGGTACTGCTGTAATCTTCCCGCTCGGGGTAATTTCGGCCGCCGGCGTCCCGGAGTCTTTCTTCAAATCCAGCGGCTGCAGCGAGAGCAGCACGATTACTTCTTCCAGCCGTTCCAGATTGGCCGACGGCCGGATGCGAATCTGCTTGAACGGATTCCCGGACTTGATCTGCGACACCGTACCCACCGGCAAATCGCGCGGAAAAATTCGGTCCATGCCACTGGTCACCACGTGCTGGCCTAGATTCACTTCGTCATCGTTAGGCACGTACTTCATCGAAAGCAACGGTTCGCCAACTCCGCCGACCGGGCTCTGGATCCGGGACTCCGAAATCATCGCGCCGACGCCGCTGTCTTTATCCGAAAGCAGCAGCACCTGCGAAGTATTGCTATACGACTCAATCACTTTGCCAACCACTCCGTCGGGCGTGATCACGCCCATGTTTCGCCGAATCCCGTCGCGCTCGCCGCGATCCAGATACACCGTCTGGCTGGCGGTGTCCGCGCTCGTTCCGATCACGCGCGCGCCCAGCATTGGCACGTTCTGATGGGCCTGCCGGAAATTCAGCAGCCGCGCCAGTCGGTCCGCTTCCGCCGCCCGGCTCTGCAGTTGGTTGATCTGCAGCTTCAGCGTGTCATTCTCGCTGCGCAACCGCTCGTTCTCTCGTGATGCGTTCTGCAGCGCGAAATAGTGATTCCAGACGCCGCGAATTCCGCCGATTCCGGAGGCTCCCGCGCGCTGGAACGGACTCACCGCGCCGACGGTCCACACGCGAATCAATCGCCCCTGCGAATCGCGCTTGATCTGCACTGCCAGCAGCAGTATCTGCAACAGGATCACTCCTGTCAGCAGCACCAGGGATTTATGTCGAGAAGGGATGGCAACCATTGGAGTTTCGTGGCAAAGGCCTCAGCCCGTGCGCCTTACCTCATCTGTAGTCTTCAATCCCGAATCGCATACGCTCACCGCACATTTCTGCGAGCCAATCGCACTTCCCGCAACGATCAATCGATGCAAACCTGCCGCAGCAATTTGAAGTCGCTAAGCATTTTCCCGGTGCCCAGCACGACCGAAGCTAGTGGATCATCGGCGATGGATACCGGCAGTCCAGTTTCTTCGCGAATGCGCTTGTCCAGGTTTTTCAGCAGCGCGCCGCCGCCGGTCAGCACGATGCCGCGGTCGCTAATGTCCGCCGACAATTCCGGCGGCGTGCGCTCCAGCGCCACGCGAATGGCATTCAGGATCGTCGCCACGCATTCCGCCAGCGATTCGCGGATTTCGCTGTCGTCGATGGTGACCGTGCGCGGAACGCCTTCGATCAAGTTGCGGCCCTTTACTTCCATGGTCTGCGGCTTTTCCAGCGTATACGCCGAGCCGATTTCCATCTTGATCTGTTCCGCGGTGCGCTCGCCCACCAGCAGGTTGTACTTGCGCTTCAGATATTGCATGACCGCTTCGTCCATCTCGTTGCCGGCCACGCGCACCGAACGCGAGTACACGATGCCGCTCATGGAGATGACTGCGATATCCGTCGTTCCGCCGCCGATATCGACCACCATGTTTCCCGAAGGTTCTTCGATGGGCAAGCCCGCGCCGATGGCCGCGGCCATGGCCTGTTCAACCAGGTACACTTCGCTGGCTCTCGCGCGATACGCCGAGTCTTGCACCGCGCGCTTTTCCACCGGCGTAATTTCGCTGGGTACCCCGATCACGATGCGCGGATGCACGAGTACGCGCCGGTTATGCGCCTTCTGAATGAAATAGGTCAGCATCTTCTCGGTGACTTTGAAGTCCGCAATTACTCCATCCTTCATCGGCTTGATAGCCACCACGTTGCCCGGGGTACGCCCCAGCATGTCTTTCGCTTCGCGGCCCACGGCCACGACTTCGCCGCTATTTTTGTTGATGGCTACGATGGAGGGTTCGTTCACCACGATGCCCTTGCCGCCGGAAAATACCAGCGTGTTGGCCGTCCCCAAATCGATCGCAAGGTCAGAGGAAAACAGGCTAAAGACTGACCTTAAATTATATCCGTTCTTATTCATCCCTCAGTCCCCCCGGCGAAGAGTTTTCTTCATCGCCGCGCCGGCCACAACTCTCAACAATTCATAATGCGCTGATCGCTGGCGCAGGGCAAAATCTGCGAAGCCCGCGTCTTTTGTTGGTCTCGGTCCAGATCGCGAACTCACGATCAAATCATCTCCTGTCGCCCCCTACCTCGGCACTACTATCGACGTTTGCTGTTTCGCGGTGCCTCCCCGGCGATTCTGCCCGATCACTACAATCGTATGCTCCCCAGGCGGCAAGGGCTCGGTGAAGTGCCGGAAGGTCCCGTCACGCGAAATATTTGGCACCGCCTGGCCGTTGACGATCAACGTCGCGCCAGGCTCGGTGCGCCCGATAATCTCCGCCACCCGCCCGTGCAGCTGCACGCCGTCGATGGCCAGCGCCATTTCCTGGGTCTTGCCCTGGGCCACCAACGTGAACTTGAACGTCTCGCTGACCTCGCTGGACTTTTTCTTCTGGTCCATAGCAATCACGTTCCAGAAGTAATCGCCCGCTTCCAATCCGTTGATATCGACGCTGGTTCCCGCCACGTTCTTGGCTTCCTTGACGGCCTTGGTGAACATCGCTGTGGCGCTTATCCGGAGCGTATAGGAAACGGCATCTTGCACTGGCTTCCACTCGAAATGAATCGTAGTCGCCTTGGGGTTTTCCCCGATGATGGGCGACAGATTGAGCGGCTCCATCAGATCCGGCGGCGCCAGGACGTCCGTCTTCGTAATTGGCCCGCCAACCGGCAACGTAGCCTTCTGCCATTGCGTCAGTTCGATATGCTCGACGCCGCGCTGCACTTCCGCGGTACCACGCGACATCACGATTTCGCTTTCCTTCTTGTCTGGATCCGCCTTCACCGCAGCGCGGCTGTTGGGACGCAACTGCGCCGTCGAATCTTCCACGCTCACCGCCGCCTTGGACTCCGGCGAACTCCAATTCGGCGTCGCCAGATCCACCGACCCGGTGTTGATGCGCACGGCCACGCTGGTCGGCCGGTTGGTCCCCATGGAATTCTCTTCCACGGTAATCAGCGTTTCCGCCTTCACGGTATAGAACGTTCCGTCCGCAAAGGTGATGCGCGCCGCGCCGTCCGAGCCAGTCTGTACCAAATCGCCTTTGTCCAGCGTAGTGCGGAAGTCCGCCTCCACCCACTGCACCGAGTTAACCTTCTTGATCTGCACCTTGCCGTCAAGATTTACAAACTTCGCCTGGGTCTGCGCGATAGCCAGATTCTCGCTGTCATTGTTATCGATGGCACTGCTGATTTTCTTGACCGTCGCCGAATAGAAGTTGGGCATCGCGATGTACAGGACCGAAAAGATGATCGCCGCCAACAGCAATCCGTAAATCGCCACCGTCTTATAAGTTACGGTGGTCCAATACACTTCCACCCGTTGGATCTTGGGAGGTAATCCCCCCGCCGTGGGCTCCGGCCGTTTTGTCTCCATGGGTGTCTGTGTGGGCACGGGTTTATGCGCACTGATAGCGCCAATTTTGCAATCTAGCACAGCGTTTCGCAGGCGTCACAACCGCAGGCCCCGCCGTTGGTCAAACTGCAAATAGCAGGTGCGCTACTTTTGCCCGACGAGCTGCTGCGCCTGCGCGAAAACCGAGTCTTATCAGGCGGTTGACGTTCGATGAAGCAGTTTGTGGTTACAGGCTGGTTCTGTTTTTTCGAATGATTTGGGCCTACTGCTGCCGGTGTGTTGCCCAATCGGAACCACTTAATACGGGACGGGTCCTTCTAGGCTAACGACACGCAACAGGAACGAACTCTCCCGGGTATGTCCGCGGTAGTGCGAGGTCCGCTAGGCGTCTTTAGAACAGCCGCCGGGAAAACGTGATCTTTCCGGCGGCTCCCTTCACGAGCAAGACCGAGGAAGCGTCCTAGAATTGGAACCTCAGAGATGCCTGCATCTGCCGGGGTCCGCCTAGCACCTTCGTGTAATCGCCAAAGGTTCCCGGAGAGGCTGGGCTGGCGCTGAGAGAGGTTGCGTCAAAATAGGCTGAGTTCGTGAGATTGAAAATATCCCAGCGAAACACCAGGGACATTCCTTCCTTGGGGAGGCGGAACTGCTTTGAGATGCCCAGGTCGGTGCTGAAATATTTGTCAGCGCGGATTAAATTGTGCTGGCCACGGAATCCCGTCGCCGTGTAGCGAAAGTCCTGCCAGGCCTGATCCGGGTGTTCGGCTGTCCGGGCTCGATCACGCGGCCACCATCTGGCAGCCAAGACGGGCTGACTAGTCTAGGAACCCGTTGAAGAAGCCAGATTGATATCCTACATAAGCTACGAGATGGGAACAGTTACTGTGTTGGCGGTGTTGACCCACAAAGAGTACGACAAAGGAGGTTGGAAAAATGCCTGCAATTGCTGACGGACTCCGACAAAAGGACCTTGCGGAACCAAATATCTTGTCAAAGCGGAGGCTCCGAAGATCATTGCGTCCCGTGAGCAGACGAAGCTTATCTTCAAAGGCTTCTAAAACTACAACGCAAAGTACATCGAAGCGCGGAAGAAACAGAAACGGCCAAACTGCTGGTCGTCTTGATCGCGGACTACGAAGCGAAGCAGTTCACTATCGAAAAGGCCTCAGGAGTAGAGGTGCTAAGAGGTCTGCTAGATGGTGTTGCATCGAGCTATAGAATCCACCCGCGTAACCGGACATCTCTAACAATGTCGGCCCTTTCAAACACGACGATGTCGCCGTTTGGCCCACAAACTGTCATCGGTGGCTTTCCTTGGAATGCCATTCGATCAGTCGTTTAGTCAACAGCACCAAGCCAAGGATTTGCGTCCACTCCGAAACGATGTTCCCGACCACCTGTCCCCACTTCGATTCCGAATCCAGTCGCGCGTACAAACCAATCCAGAAGATACCGGTGACCAGCAGGAAAATACTCAGCGAATGGCTGCGCAGGAACCCCAGCGCCGGGCGCAATGGCAAACTCTTCGGCAGCGGACGGCTCTCCGCCGAGCCTTGCTCGTACAAATGCTTTGTAGCTAGCACCATCACCACGACGCCGGACCAGTCGGCGATCGCGTTCCCAAAGAAGGATCCCAGATGCGTGCCGGGATCGGACATGCTGTAAAGACCAATCCAGGCAAGAAGAATGCCGGTAGCTGAGATACTGAGTGCGTGGCGATGAAGGAAGCCTTTTTTTCTGTTCATGCTTCCGATTCTACTCAACCTGGGGCGGATAAGTCGTAGTCGCCGGCCTGCGCGCCGCCAAAAAACAAAATCCCCACCCTGCAGCGCTGCAGGGTGGGGATTTGTTGCTGCTCAGCGAGCGACGCCTCGGAGAAGGTATTGCCGCTACGAGAGTCAGCGAACTGTTGTTTCTAGATCTACATTCGTTCTGCCGACACCGCCACGCGCACTCCCCGTGTCACCGTATCGAATACCGGCGAAAATCGCGGACCAAGTTGCGCCAGCTCTCGCATCTGGTCGTCCGTCGCATTAGCTTTGATGCGCAGCTTGATTCGAATGTTCTGAAAGCCGTTTCGAACGCTTGGGTCCAGATCGAGAAACCCGCGAAGATCCAGATCGCCCTCCACCGTCGACTCCACCCTCTGTACTTCAATCCCGCGCGCTGCTGCGTGATACACCGTCGAAGTCGTGACGCACGATGCCAGCGCGTGCAGCAGATGTTCCACGGGATTTGCGCCCTTGTCGGTGCCCAGCAGCGCGTCCGGTTCGTCGGCCACCAGCGTCATACCGGTCTTGTGCGGCACGACTTTCCCGGCGTGGGAAAACGGCAGCACTTCTGAGTGGTTCTCGCCACCGCCGATCCACTGATTGATGATTTCAAAATGGAAGCTTCCTAACTCGGGCGAGGCCTTTACTGCTGTTACCGTATCGCTTAGCCGTTGCACATCGACGCCGTTGATGGTCGTTGCGACCTTGGTTGGCATGGTCTTTTCCTTTGAGTTGATCTGGGAACCTAGCGTACTTTGCGTTCCCGGCAGAAAAGAAAGGCAGCCCGAGTGCCACAGAGCGTCACTCATTAGTCGTTCCTTTTCAGCAGATTAGCTGGCGTAATGGGGCCCGGATCGCTAACGACTTCTCGCTGCTCGTGATTTTTCGTTAGCTTGCTCGCGAAGCTCATGTCAGTCGCCCTCCCGCTTCCGATTCTTTGCGATCATCCGAATCTCGTCCTTGCAATGCCGCAACACTTCAGCCGTATTTTCCCCAGAGCGCCCGTCCCACGAATCGCTGTCCTCGGGAATCCTGCCGATGACGTGCCCTAGTTCGTGCAGCAAGATCGTGACTTGCGCCTGCAAAGTGTCGCCGGAGTACGACGCTACCCGCAAAACGCGATGCGCGCTGCCCGGCTGCAACCACCGTTGCGGATCCATGCCGATCACCGGTGATACACCCTTGAAGAACGCTCCATGGGTGTTTAGTCGGATGGTCGAATTATTTCCACCGTTTTCAAAGGACATGGCTGCCCATGGATTCTTCCAGAGTTCCGCGTTCAAGCCGACTCGCAGATGCACGGTACTGGCGCTCTCAGCCGTGCCCTCCACGAGCTGGTAGTGCAGCGATTGAAAGACGTCCGCTGCGTCCGAAGTGGAATCCTCGAACCATGCCGCGCAGCCACTGTCAGCTCGGAGAATGATTATGGTGCGCTCGCGAGCACGCGCGATCGTGGTACCTCGTGTTCCCATCGAAGCTAGTTCGGAGGAAATCCGATCGTCGTCGCGCGGCAATTCTTGGGACCGGGCCCGTGCGGGATACACAGCAATGGCGAGAATTCCGGCGATGCCAACAGCTCGAAGTATTCGCCCTAGAAGTCCACGACATTTCCGGCCGCCATCCTCAAGCTCGAGGGGAACAGAAATGGAGTTGTGACCTGCGTTGTCGTGGTGCCGCACCCATGGCATTGCCGTCCTCGCTTTCCGATTCCGACGCGTGTCAGGTCGTCAGAAAGCAAGGCGTCGGCCATTATGTGGCGATGGTAAGTGTTTTATTATCTATCTGTTGCGGGATGGTCGCGGATTGATCGCAACGCGACTTTTCGTCATTCTCGATTTTTCGAGATAATTCAAGGTCCGACAGGTACAGCCAGGTACGGTGTTTGTGACCTGAACACCAAAATCAGCTCGGTCGCTTGATCTGCAGCGCCTTCATTCGTGAGGTCAGCGTGGAAGGCGGGATTCCCAGCTTGGCGGCGGCTCCCTGTGTGCCTGCCACCTTCCACTTGGCTTCTTCCAGCGCTCGTATCAGTGTCTCGCGCTCAATTTCGCGCAGCTCCCCCTTGGTGCGCACCACCGGCACCGGGGCCGCCGCTTCGGTACATCGGCGCTCTGCCGCCTGCGGAATGTTGTGTAGTGGCAGGACGTCGCGAAGGTTCAGATGATTTTCGCGGGCGATGATCACCGCGCGTTCGATTACATTCTCCAGTTCGCGCACATTGCCGGGCCAATGATACGATCGCAGCCGCCGCAAGCAATCGGAGGTCAGTTCCAGCGGCGCCTTCCCCATGCGTTTGCAATTGCGTTCTAGGAAATTTTGCGCCAGCAGTTCAACATCGCTGCCACGTTCGCGCAACGGCGGCACGGAAATCGGAAACACATGCAGCCGGTAGTACAAATCCTCGCGGAAGCGCCCGGCCGCAACCTCGGCGGAAAGATCGCGGTTCGTTGCGGCGATCACGCGCACGTCCACCTTGCGCGTCTGAGAACTGCCCACCGGCTCAAACTCGCCTTCCTGCAAAACGCGCAGCAGCTTGGGTTGCAATTCCAGCGGAAGCTCCGCAACTTCATCCAAGAAAATTGTTCCGCCGTGCGCCAGCTCAAACCGTCCGGTGCGGCGTGCCGCAGCGCCGGTGAACGCGCCGCGCTCGTGCCCGAAAAATTCGCTTTCGCACAAGGCCGTTGGAATGGCCGCGCAGTTCACGCGAATGAAGGACTTCGACGCTCGGTGGCTGGCTTGATGAATCGCCCGCGCCACCAGTTCCTTGCCCGTTCCGGTCTCGCCGGTGATCAAAACCGTGGATGGCGCGGTCGCCACTTGCGCCACCGCGGTGATTACCGAGTGGATCGCGGCGCTGGTCCCGACGATCTCTCCGACGTAGCGATGCTCGCTGATCTCGTTCTGCAGGTACGCCGTTTCCTCTTGTAACTGATGCAGGCGATTCTCCGCCGCCAGTTGATCCTGAACAT
>Ga0134121_10004045_pt1 | contig 12044 bp, 11 predicted proteins | sample KB301_FD_96463 | JGI IMG/M metagenome (GOLD analysis project Ga0134121, IMG submission 96463) | Terrestrial soil microbial communities without Nitrogen fertilizer from Kellogg Biological Station, Michigan, USA - KB3-0-1 | ecosystem: Environmental > Terrestrial > Soil > Unclassified ...
AGAGATTGATATCTTTTTCGGGGTCTTCAGCTTCGAGAAAAAGTAGTTGGGCTACGATTAGGTTGGCAATCTGATCGTCGATCGGGGTACCCAGGAAAATGATATTGTCTTTCAGTAGTCGTGAATAAATATCGAAGGCCCGCTCGCCTCGCGAAGTTTGCTCCACGACCATGGGGACTAAAGCCATACAGTTTCTAACCTCGTTCAAAAAACATGAATCACTCCGCCGGTTCCGCAGGTGTTTGATCGTCTGTGGAAGCTTCGGAAGGTTCGGTCCAATCAGCGTCAGTGACGCTAGCATTTTCAACTAAAAGATCAAGCGCTTTACGTGTGCGCAATCTGTGCGCGATGCTACGTTCGCCTCCATTCTTTGTCAAGGCAGCACGCACTTGTAATTTCGGTTGTTGTGACGCAGTTGCGATCGCATCGATCTCGGCTTCAATTTCTTCGTCAGAGACTCCGATATTTTCGACTTCCGCAATCTTTTCCAGCAGCATCGTCGCGCGCACGTCTGCCTCTGCCTGCGTCTTCAATTCTTCAGTCATGCTTTCCCAGTCGAGCTCCGCATTGCGTGGATCGATGCCGCGTTGCGCCATCTGGCGCGCCACCGCTTCGAGGCGATGCTGTGTCTGCTGGGTCACTAAGGACTCAGGCACTTCAAACTGGTGCGCGTCCAAAAGCTTTTTCATGATCTCGTCACGCAACAGGTGATCCGATTCAGCGGTTGCTCTCGCTTCGAGATCTTCACGCAATTTTGTTTTCAACGCTTCGACTGAATCGAAATCGCCGCCGAGACTCTTCGCCCATTCGTCGTCGAGATCGGGCAGCTCTTTTTTTCTGACTGACGTGACTTCAGTGGTGTATTCAACCTTCTTGCCGGCGAGTCCGGGAGAGGTGAAGTCAGCTGGGTATTCAACCTGGAAAGTTCGCGACTCATCGGCCCTGACGCCGGTCAGGTTTTCAGTAAACTCTTTCTGCACACCCGGACCACCGAGCACAACTTCAACGTCGTCAACTTTGATCTCTTCCTCTTCGGGATCCTCGACGTAGTTACCACGCGCGTTCACGGTGACTGTGTCGCCGAGCTCTGAGGCGCGATCTTCGACTGGTTGCAGCGACGCGGTGTTGTCACGCAAACCTTCGATCATGCGATCGACGTCCTCATCGGTGATCGGACGTTTGCGCCGGTTGACTTCGATACCTTTATAAGCGTCGAGTTGGACCTCGGGCAGTACTTCGACGCCGACTTTGATCGTTAGCGGGTCTTGGCCTAAGCGCTCGAGTGCGGTCGTGTTGTCGAGCTCGACATTCGGCTCACCGATCGTGTTCAGCGAATGTTCGGTGATGGCGTTGTTGACAGCTTCAGGAAGGAGCTCGCGCAGCACTTCGCTGCGGATCTCGCTTTTGTAGCGAGTGCGCACGACCGATGTCGGCGCATGGCCCGGTCGAAAGCCGGGGACGTTGGCTGCCTTGCTGTACTGCTTGCTGATGCGATCGTACGCGTCGCGAATCTGCGCCGGCTCGATCTCGATTTTGATCTCCTTGCGAGTGGGAGAGACGTCAATAAGTTCAGTTTTCATTTTGTTCTTTGGTGCGAAAGGGGGGACTCGAACCCCCACACCTTTCGGTACCAGATCCTAAGTCTGGCGCGTCTGCCAATTCCGCCACTTTCGCATGCGAAAAAGCGCAGTGAAGAATAGCACAGAGGTTCAGCAGCGGATAAACGCACCTAGCACTTTTGTCAGGTACGTTGTCGAAAAGCGACTGCTAACATCGCGCGCCAGGGAGGTCTTATGAAACTGTCTATCGTGCTGGTGTTGGTTCTCACGAGCTCGTTCACCGTCCTCGCCAAATCAAAAGAGGAGAAGCAGGCTGAAGCGCGCAAGAAAGCCGACGCGACCTTGCAACGTCTTTACAAGGCGAAGCCGTCTGCACAAGCGGCGGTCCAAAAAGCGGCGGGCTATGCAGTATTCAATAGTGGCGGCGCCAAAATTCTGGTTGCCGGTGCTGGCCGGGGAAGTGGTATCGCAGTCGATAAGACGACAAAGAAAGTCACTTACATGAAGATGCGCGAGATCCAGGCCGGCCTGGGAATGGGCGTGAAGAAGTTCAGCACCATTTTTGTGTTCGAGACCAAAGAAGCACTCGAGCGATTCATAAACAGCGGTTGGGAATTTGGTGGACAGTCAACCGCAGCGGCAAAAACCGGTGACGGCGGCGGCTCACTTCAAGGCGCAGCATCGGTGTCGCCCGGTGTTTGGATGTACCAGTTAACCGATAAGGGCATCGCACTCGAGCTGACCGGCAAGGGAACCAAGTATTTCAAAGACGACGATCTGAATTGAGTCGTTCTGCGTATCCTTTTCTTTTTCGATTGACTATATAATGCGGGCAACGTTCTCTATCTCGGACCCAGGAGATGCCCGTGATCGCCGCCAACCCCCGCACGTTCCGCTGTCTTAACTGCAACGAAATGATTGACGACAGCATGACGCAGTGTCGCTACTGCTCTGTGGTTGTCGATCCGACGGTGGCGCGGCTGGTCGCTGACCGGCAGGAAAAGGCTAATCAGTCGTACAGCAATGCCGGTTACCTGCGGACCGCGGTTATCGCGATGTATGTGTTCATGGTGCTCAGCTTTATTCCGTATGTGCCGCTCGTGGGATGGGCGTTCCTGATTACTTTTTTCGTCGTGCTGGTGTTGTTGATTCGTTGGCTGGTGAAGTTTGGACGGCTCGTGACTAACGATGCTGACTATTTAAAAGCGCGACGATCGTGGAGGCTATCCCTCGTGCTATGGCTCGTCGCGATACCGCTCGGCTTTATTGTTCGACCGCTCGTCTATCTTCTGCTCGCGATGCGATAGTCGGTCCGCGGCTTGCCGAGAAAGTCCTTACCCGTTTGTTTTGTGATCAAGCCGAGCTGTTCGAGCTCGTAGTACGCGCGCTGGATCTCGCCTTTGTCGACTGAGAGTTTCTGGGCGAGTGCGGCGGGCGAAGGGAGTTGTTCGCCAGCCGCCAAAGTGTTGTTCTTGATCTGGTTCTCGATCTGTTCGCGAACCTGAGCGTAGACGGGATTGTGGGAGAGATCTTTCAATTCGATATTCATAATCAAAGTGTGCGTGTGACCTTTGACAAAGAGCGTGGCGAGTCTGGGTTGAGTCCCTTTGCTTCGGCCAGCAGTGCTGCGAACAGTTGACCCGGCACGATGTACGGGATCGGCGCGAGAAACTCATCGATCTCGCTCGGCATCACGATCGAGCGCGTACACATCCGCGCTGCATGCTTGTCGCTCGTGATCGCCAACGTATCGGCATGCAGCTCTCGCAGACGTTCAATCAAGCTTTTGACGCCTGGCAGCATCACTCCCGGTGGCGCGAACAGTATCACCGGAAAATGTCGCTCGACCATCGCCAGTGGACCATGTAGGAAATCCGCCGACGAGAATCGCTCCGCGACTACGTAACACGTCTCCATCAACTTCAGAGCCAGCTCGTACGCATTCGCGTAAGCGAGGCCGCGACCGACGACGACACAGTTTTCCATGAACACGTAACGCTCGACGAGCTCCTGTATTGCCTGCTTCTGTTCGAGCGCGCCGGCCACGAAATTCGGAATCGACTCATACGAAAACGGCGCTGCGTTGCGGGCGAGCTCGGCGGCGAGCATGTAAAAGAGGAGCATCTGTCCCGTGAAAGTCTTCGTTGCGGCGACAGAGCGCTCGCGCCCGCCGTGCGTGAGCAGCGTCTCGTCAACGATTTGAGTCATCGATGAGCCGGGCTCGTTGGTGATGCCGATGGTGCAAGCGCCCGAGCGTCGCGCGCTTTCGAGAACGTGATTGATGTCTTCGCCTTCACCCGACTGCGAGACGCCGACCACGAGCGCGTGGTCCAGTCGCAGCTCAGCGTTGTAGATCGTGTGAACTGACGGAGCGGAAAGCGAGACGGGAATGCCGGTCGTGATCTCGAGCAGGTAACGACCGAAGAGTGCAGCGTTATCAGAGCTGCCGCGCGCGACCAGAACGATCAGATGGATATCGCGCGATTTGAGCGTGTTTCCGAGCTTTGCGATCTTGGCGCGCTCTTCCGCAATCGTGCGCTCGAGTGCGGCAGGCTGCTCGGCGATCTCCGCAAGCATTAGTGACATGTACGGGCTAATACTTTAACACAGTCCACAGATTACACAGATTCCACAGAGAGAATCTGTGTAATCTGTGGATGGCTTTGTGTGAGATACTCTCTTGTGGAATCTTATTCACCAATGTCCCCCAAACTTTTCACCGCAAACCCGGCTGGGCGTCTGGTTTCGCTCGACGTCTTTCGCGGCATCACCATCGCCGCCATGGTGCTCGTTAATAATCCCGGCACGTGGTCCAGCATCTACTGGCCGTTGGAACACGCCGAGTGGAATGGCTGGACGCCGACCGATCTCGTTTTTCCATTTTTTCTTTTCATCGTCGGCGTATCGATCACGCTCGCGTTCGCAAGGCGCGTCGAAGAGGGCAGCGTCAAACGCGATCTGTATTTCAAAGTCATCAAGCGCAGCGCGATCATCTTTGGACTGGGCCTGTTTCTCAACGGTTTCCCGTACTTTCATCTCAGTACGATTCGGATCGCGGGCGTGCTCCAGCGTATCGCGCTCTGTTACCTCATCGCTTCACTGATCTTCTTAACAACAAAAGCACGGACACAACTGCTGATCGCCGTCGTTTTGCTCATTGCTTACTGCCTCGTCATGACGAAGCTCGCCGCGCCTGGATACGCGCCCGGCGATCTCAGCAAGGAAGGAAGCATTGCTTCTTTCGTAGATCGCGTGATCCTCCGGCAGCATATCTGGCGACAAGGACGCGTTTACGATCCGGAAGGATTGCTGAGCACGATTCCCGCTGTGGTGACGACGCTTTTGGGAATCCTGACTGGTCACTGGCTGCGCACCGAGCGCACACGTTATGAAAAGGTTGTCGGGATGTTTGTCGCGGGTGCGATTTGTGTTGTGCTTGGTTGGATGTGGAATCCTTTCTTCCCGATCAATAAAGCTTTGTGGACCAGCTCGTACGTGCTCTTCACCGCAGGACTGGCGCTAGAGTTTCTGGCGCTGTGTTACTGGGTAATTGATATTCAAGGTTATCGACGCTGGGCCTGGCCGTTCGAGGTGTTTGGCGTGAATGCACTCGCGCTGTTTGTCGGCACGGGATTGATGGTGAAGTTGATGGGCTTGTGGCGGGTGCAGGGGTGGATCTTCAAGAATCTATTCTTGAGTTGGGCGGAGCCGATCAACGCGTCGCTGTTTTATGCGATAGCGTTTATTTTGCTGTGGCTCGTATTGATGTGGTTGTTGTACCGGAAGCGGATTTATATCAAAGTGTAGTTTTAGACAGGATTTCAGGATTTTACAAGATGAACATGATTTATCCTGTAAATCCTGTAATCCTGTCTAAGGTTTGTAGCCTGGGCCGCGAAGCACGCGACCAGCCAGCGCTGCGGTTTTCTGTCCCTTATCAACTGAGATCTTTCCGTTCACGAGGACGTAATCGATGCCTGCAGGATATTGGTTTGGTGAGTCGAACGTCGCCTTGTCGATCACCTTAGCAGGATCGAAGATGGTGATGTCCGCGAACATTCCCTCCTTGATCAACCCGCGATCGCGCAATCCAACACGCGCCGCGGGACCGCCTGTCATCTTATGAATCGCCGCCTCAAGCGATAACAACTTTTCGTCACGCACATAATGGCCGAGTATGCGCGGGTAGCTGCCCCAGCCGCGCGGGTGAGATTTCGAGCCTGCGAGTGGACCATCAGTCGCGCGCGCGCCGCTGTCTGTACAGAAACTGACGAACGGCGCCTGCATCGCCAAACGCATATCGTCTTCGCTCATCATGAAGTAGATCGCGCCGGTTTGCCCGTGGTCCGCAAGAATAAAATCAAACAACGCGTCGAGCGGATCTTTCTTCTGCTCCGCCGCGATCTCTGAAATGCGTTTGCCCTGCAACGAATCCAACTCACGATTCACGACCGAGCCGATCAAAACTCCGCTCGGTCCACCACTGCCGAGATAGATGTTTTCCCACTCTGTTTGTTCTTCGGAGATCTCTTTCTTCAAACGCTGACGCGTCTGCGGATCTCGCAAACGAGCGAGCATCTTATCGACTCCGCCTTCCTGCGCCCACGGCGGCAGACATGCACTCAGCGATGTGCTACCCGCGATGTAGGGATAAATATCCGCAGTGACATCGAGTCCGCGATCGCGCGCCTGCTTGATACGCGCCAGCACATGCGGCATGCGGCCCCAGTTCTTTTTGTACGCGGTTTTGAGGTGCCAGATCTCGACCGGGATCTGCGCCTTCTGCGCGATCTCAAACACTTCGTCAAGCGAGGCGTCGATCGTGTTTGCTTCGCTGCGCTGGTGGGTGGCGTAAATTCCGCCGTATTGGTGCGCCACTTTGGCGAGCTCGATCAACTCGTCTGTCTTCGCAAAACGCGCGGGCACGTACTGCAACGAAGTTGAAAGACCGAGCGCGCCGTCACGCATCGCGTCAGCCACCAGCTTCTTCATCTGGTCCATCTCCGAAGGCGTGGGCGGGCGATCGTCGTAACCGATCACGTATTCGCGCACCTGCGTCGCGCCGACAAACGTGCCGAGATTCACGCCGCTGCCTTGTTTGTCGAGACGCTTGAAATACTCGTCGAGCGTTCGCCAGTCGATCGTGAGACTGAAGCGTTTGAGAAAGTCTTCCTGCTCTTTGATCTGTCGCTCGTTGATCGGCGCGATCGACTCGCCTTCGCCGGTGATCTCAGTCGTGACGCCCATCATCACTTTGCTCATCGCGCGCGGATCGATCAGCACGTAGGTTTCCGATTGGCCCAGCATGTCGATAAAGCCGGGCGCGACGACCAGACCCTGCGCGTCGATCGTCCGCGTGGCGGTCGCCTTCGACAGATTGCCAATTTGGACAATCCGGTCGCCTTTGATCGCAACATCAGCGAAGTAGGCGGCGCGGCCTGAGCCGTCGACGATGCGCCCGTTTTTGATCAGGACATCGAATTGCGGTGGTTGAAGCATGCCAGACCACAGATAAACACAGATGATGAAAACGGATTTAAATATCAAGAAACCTACTCCTTTGATCCGGATCGGGGAGCATGCAGGTGTCGTATTTTCCAAAGACGCGATAACGATTCGTAGCGACGAGGCGATAGACCAGATCGCGCAGAGCGCGCGGGACGACTTTACTTATGGCTGAAGACGCACCCCAAAAACCGCCCAGTTCGCGGCCGGCGCGCAGGATCGCGTCAGAGCGTTGCAGCACTCGCTCGCCCGGCTGATCGTAATTCTCTACGACATGAACTGTGTCGAGATCCTTCGCGTCGAAGCCATGACGCCTCAACACCTTCTCAGCAAAGTCGCTTTGCAGTGACGCAAACCGCAAATGCCTGCTTTTGTCATGCTTCAGTAAAAACTGGACCAGGCGATTGCATAGCCCGCAAACGCCGTCGTAGAGAATGATTGGATTTGCGCCGGCCATCATGGGTTCAGCACAGGCTGATTGGCCGCCCGCAATTGTGCGTTGATCGCAGCGACATCTTTCGTTTTCAACTGGCCCCAATCCACCGTCAGCTTCGTCAGAATCTTTTGCAACTCGGTGGCGGCGGTGACCATCGGCTCGGTCGGCGCCATATCGGCGGTCTGTAAATGCTCGAGCAACGATGAGAAGCCATTGTTTAAGCGCGTCAGGTTCGGCTCGCGCATGTCGATCGTTCCACCGGGAAGTCCTGGTGAGCTGGCGTCGCCGCGTCCTTCACCACCGATCGCCGCCGCTTTCTTATCGAGCGCACTCAATGCGTCAGCGAGTGGACCACGATCGACACGCGAAATCGATTCTCTGATTTGCGCACGCAGCTTTCGGATCTGCTCGACTGTATCGAATGATGTCTCCATGCCGCGATACGCTTCGAGCGAGAGATTAAACTGTTCCGCCAAAGCAGCCAGCGAAGTCGTCACACGCGGATCCATCTTCACGGTGAACGTCTCAGAAAGCGTGCGGCCGTTTGCCGACAACCTCACTGTGTAAACGCCCGGCAGCACCTCTGGACCAAGCGGGTAGAGCGGCGTGTCGCGATAGATCGCCGAGATCGGAAAGCCGCGAGCAAAAGCCGGCGGCGGTGCATATTTCAGGTCCCAAACAAACCGGTGCATTCCGGCTTTCGCGCTAAGTATCTGATCTCGTCGGAACCAGTATTCGGGCACCGCATAATCGTTCGGATTGATCGACATTGGCTTGTCGTCGCTCGAATACCGTCTAACAAGTTGATTCCGGCTGTCGAAGATCTCGAGCGTGACCCGTGTCGTCGCATCGCGACGCAGGTAATAGTTGATGATCGCGCCGTCCGGCGGGTTTTGTCCGGCAGGCTCTTCGGGCGGCAGCGGCGTGTCAGTGTTGACGTTTCGCTTAACCCTAATGGCCTCCTGCGGCGTAAAGAGATGAGCGTCAGCATCGAGAAGCGCGGGTTTGGACTGTCTGAGCGGCGTGATGTCGTCGAGGATCCAGAACGAGCGCCCGTGCGTGCCGACCACCACGTCGTCGTTGTGAATCACGAGATCACGAATCGACGTCGCCGGCATGTTCAGGCGCAGCGACTCCCAGTTATCGCCATTGTTGTAAGACACAAACACGTTGAGCTCAGTCCCGGCAAACAACAAACCCGGGCGCTTCGGATCTTCCTTTACCGTATTGACTGGACCATCAGGCAGACCCTGCACGATCTCAGTCCACGTTGTACCGCCGTCAGTCGTGCGATAAATGTGTGGCTTCTGATCGTCGAGCCGGATGCGATTGACGGCGACGTATGCTGTGTTGACATCGGAATGGCTCGCATCGATCTGCGAGATCTTGCTCCACGAATCGATTGCCGGCGGCGTAACGTTCTTCCAGTTCCTGCCGCCGTCTTTCGTCACGTGGATCAGTCCATCATCCGTGCCAGCCCAGATCACGTTGACGTCTTTCGGCGACGGCGCGACTGCGTAGATCACGCCGCGTCGCGGCTGCGTCGCCATCTCAGGACGGCGAAACACGCCAATGCTCGCCGGAACCTCAGGCTTCTCACGCGACAGATCAGGACTGATGACGTCCCAACTCGAACCACCATCCGTCGTCTTGAACAACACGTTTCCGGCGAGATAGAGAATGTGTGGATCGGCGGGCGAGAAGAGAATCGGCGCGGTGCGAAGAAACCTGTACTTCCCACTCCGCAGAATCTCGGGCGCGACGTTCTGTACCTGGCCCGTCGTCGTATTGAAGCGCGTCGCTTTACCGCCGTAGATCAGATTCGGGTGCAGCGGATCAGGCGCGACATAGCCATATTCTTCAACACCAACAGTGCGCCAGTCGCGAAACGTGATCGCGCCGTTGTCGCCACGACTCTTCACACCTGCAGAGCCGCTCTCCTGCTGCCCGCCGTAAACCCAGTAAGGAAACTGATTGTCTGTAATGACGTGATAAAACTGCGCGGTCGGTTGGTTGTACCAGGAGTTCCACGTCTCGCCACCGTTCACACTGATCGCAGCGCCCTGGTCGGTTGCGAAGAGCATGATGTCCGGGTTCTCGGGATTCATCCAGAGCGTGTGATAGTCGTCGCCGCCCGGCGCGCCTTTGAACGCGGTCCATGTCTTCCCGCCGTCAGTCGATTTATACGCTGCGATCGCCGTGGCGTAGACGATCTCTTTATTGCGCGGATCAACGTCGATCTCGGCGAAGTCACTACCGCGTGCCCATGCGCGTCGATCGGCGCCGACGCGTTGCCACGTTTCGCCGGCATCGTCGGAGCGATAGATGCCGCCGAGCTGCGGCGCATCGACAGTCGCGTAGACCGTGTTTGAATCACTCGGAGCCACCGCGATGCCGATGCGCCCCACGCCTTGTTCGAACGTCGGCAGTCCTTTTGTTAGTTGACGCCAGGTGTTGCCGCCGTCAGTGGTTTTGTAGAGCCCGCTGCCGGGACCTTGCCACGCGCCGTTTTCCCAAGGGCCCTGACGCGCGGACCACAAGTCTGCGTAGATGACTTTCGAGTTCTTCGGATCGAAGGCGAGCGCGATCGCGCCAGTGTTCTCGTCTTTGTAGAGAACTTTCTGCCACGTTTCACCGCCGTCAGACGATCGAAACACGCCGCGCTCTTCGTTCGCGCCGTATGGATGTCCGAGCGCGGCGACGTAGACGAGATTCGGATCGCGTGGATCGACGAGGATCGCGCCGATCTGTTGCGCGTTGCGGAGGCCGAGATGTCGCCACGTCTTGCCGCCGTCCGTCGATTTATAAATGCCGTCGCCGGTGGAGAGATCGGGACGTTGCAGTCCTTCGCCACTGCCGACGTAGATCGTGTCGGGTTTCGAAGGCGCGATAGCGAGTGCGCCGATGGAGCCCGTTGGTTGATCGTCGAAGATCGGTTTCCACGTGTGGCCGTAATCGTTCGTCTTCCAAACGCCGCCGTTGTTCACTCCTATATAAAAGACATTCGGCTGGCCCGGAACGCCAGTGGCGCCGACCGTCCGGCCGGCGCGGAATGGACCGATCATGCGCCATTTCATCGCCGACGAAAGATTATCCTGGGCGTGAATGACGATGCTGAGAAAGAGCAGGCAGAGAAGGGAACGCAGGGCAAATTTAGTCATCATGTTTTGAACAGGATTACAGGATTAGCAAGATAGACAGGATTTTTACTTCATCCTGCTAATTCTGTAAATCCGGCAGTCCTGTTCCGAGACTTTCTCTCGGCTCGCGCTTCCGTAGGATGAGCGCGGAGATCAGCGTCATTACGATTCCGACCGGCAGTGGCTCGATTAAAGTAAAGGCCACGTTGACGAGCGGATTCGAGTAAAGCACCTGGAACTGCTTCATCTGCTCCACCTTCAGATTGATCTGCTCCGGCGAGGCGCCGGACGCGCGCAGGTTTTCAACCACGTGGGCCGAGTATTCGTTGAGAAAGTTGGGCATCAAGAAGAAATACATAATCTCCCACGTGATGACGTAAAACGCGCACGTGATGAGCATTATTAAAAGGCCGATGCCGAGGGCCCGGCCGAAACTTATCTGTCCGTCACCGACGTTTTCGCGGTAGGACCTGATACCGAAGAACACTAATAAAAAGGACAGCACCATCGTGGTGTAGCCGACGATCATCGCGCGGCTGAACCCGATTTGGTGGGCAAAGGGAAGGGTCGAGAGCATCAGCACGGAAATGACCACGCCCGAGATCAAGCCAAAGGTCAAAACTGTTTTTTTCATAAACGCGTCTCCTCAGTGGTTTGGAAAAACTCGAGGCGCAATCTACTTTTGCGCGTCTTTCTTGTCGTCATACTTTCGAATGATTTCGGAGTTTCGGCGGAAAATCATACTTTTGAGTTAAGGGATCAGGCCCATTTCTTTTCCGATCTGTACGGCTTGAGTGCGGCGCCGGGCGCTGAGTTTATCGAAGAGGCGGCTGGAGTGAGTCTTGACGGTGTTTTCGCTGACGAAGAGTTTGTCGGCGATTTCGCGGTTGCTGAGGCCCTGCGCGATCAGCGCGAGGATCTCCAGCTCGCGCCTCGTGATGCCGAGGTCTTTCAGTCGCTCCTCATTCAAGGTGAAAGTCTGCGTCGCCGGAACTGGCACTTCCTTAACCACGACGACTTCCTGTTTTTTCGTCAGCTTCAACCCGAGCCAGATCCCGAGACCGGCGAACATCGCGGCAATGAGCCCGCCGTAAATCTCGATCGAGTGCTCGATCACAAGGAAGCGAAACTCGATCAGCCTGAGCACGACGATCAGTATCCCGCCGCACAGGCCGTAGATAAGCGTGTGGATGAATGTCTGCTTCTTCACGCGGAAAAACATTTTCTCCCGCAGCGGCGCAACGGCGCAACGGAAGACGTTCTGTTCGTTGCGCCGTCGCGCCGCTGCGGGGGAAATCTACTCCTAAAAAATTAGTTGACACAGTTGGGTCACGTGCCTATACTCCTAAAAACTTAGGAGACAAGTATGGCGCGACCGAAGACCGAGAACCTGACGCCGCTCGA
>Ga0134121_10004046_pt1 | contig 12041 bp, 13 predicted proteins | sample KB301_FD_96463 | JGI IMG/M metagenome (GOLD analysis project Ga0134121, IMG submission 96463) | Terrestrial soil microbial communities without Nitrogen fertilizer from Kellogg Biological Station, Michigan, USA - KB3-0-1 | ecosystem: Environmental > Terrestrial > Soil > Unclassified ...
CAACCTGGGCGCGGCACGCGAGCTCGAAGAAATGGTGGTAGATGTAAGCCTCGGGCAGCGTCGTGCCGCAGATCAGCGCACCGTGGTTCTCCAGGATCATGACCCACTTGTCTCCGAGCGCAGTTGCCAGCCGGTCCGCGCCGTCGCGCGTCGTGTCGTCCACCTCGTTCGGATAGTAAGCGATGCGGTTATAGAAGCGCATCGCTTGCTGCGTGATCGGGACGAGGCCGCGCTTTTGCGCGGACACGGCGAGGTTGGCCGGGGAATGGGTGTGCACGGCCGCCATGATGTCCGGCCGCGCTTTCAGCACGGCAGCGTGGAGATTGTAAGCGGCCGGGCTCGCCTTGTAGTCGGAGGCCATCGCCTGTTTGCCGTCGAGATCGTACTTGACGAGGTTGGAGGCGGTGACCTGCTCCATGAACACGTTGTCGGCCTTGACCAGGAAATGGTCCGGCTGCTCGGGCAGGCGCACCGAGACGTGGTTGTAGGTCATGTCCACGAACACGAAGTGCGCGATCAGGCGGTGCGCCGCCGCCAGGTCGCAACGCAGCCTCCACTCCTGCTCGCTCACGCGTTCGCGCAGGAGCTGCGAATTCTTCCGGATTTGAATCGCGCCCTTGTTCGCCATCGCGCCATTCTTGAAGGAAACTCCACCTGCGTCAAGCGAACGCCGGCCCCGATTGTGAGCGCGCCAAGCTGTGCTAAATTCTGCGCTACCCATAGCGTAATGTAACCGGCGACGGGTAAGCTGTCGCAGCCAAATTGTGAAAGGTGAGTCGTGACTGGAGCAAAAAAGAAGGAAGCGGCCCGGCTGGGCGTCGGGCCGGTGGCAGCCCGGCAGGTTTTTTTGATGAGCGGCATGCCGCGCGCGCTCGGCATGCGCATGGTGTCGATCACGAAAAAGCGCGTCCTGGCCGAGATGCGGATCAGGCCGATCCACATTAATCGCTCGAATCGCGCGAACGGCGGCGCGCTGATGGCGTTCGCGGACGTGATGGGTGCCGCCGGCACCGTGGCCAACCTGCCGCGCGGCCACCGCACCGGCACGCTGGAATCGAAGACCAATTTTTTCCGTGCCGGCGAAGGCCCGGTGATGAAGGCCGTTTCCATTCCGCTGCACATCGGCCGCACCACCATGGTATGGCAGACCACGATCCGCAATCCCGACGGAAAGGTGGCGGCGATCGTCACGCAGACCCAGATCGTGATTCCCCGCGAGGGCTGAAGCCCCGGCCCGAATCGTCGGCGCGCGCCGCAGCGCGCGCGTTTGTTGGTGCTACGATTCCACACGCAGTCACGGCAACTCGAAGGAGCCAGCATGAGCAAGGTACTACTGGTCGTGCCGGAAGCCCCGGTACCGGAAGCGGCGGTCCCGGTCGAGCGGCGCAAGGCCGGAAGCGGCGGCCTGCGCCTGGGCGTGCTCGACAACAGCAAGGGCAATGCCGATCACCTCCTGCGGTTCATCGTGGAGGGCGTGAAGGCGGCGCTGCCGGTCGCATCGGTCGTGATGACGCGCAAGGGCAGCGTCAGCCTGCCGGCACCGGGCGAGGTACTCGATCAGCTCACCCGGGAAGCGGACTTCGTCGTCAGCGCGATGGCCGATTGAGGGTCGTGCACGTCGTGGAGTGTCCACGACATGTGTGAGCTTCGGAAGCGCGGCCTCGTCACTGCCGTCATTCTCTCCGAGCCGTTCCTCAAGCTGGGGAAGAGCCAGTCGCGCGTGTTCGGCGTGCCGGATCTGCCGCTGCTGCTGATTCCGCACCCGCTGGGCGGGCTCGATCTCGAAGGCGTCAAGGGCCGCGCGCAGCACGCTATACCACAAGTAGTTGATATTATTAAGGAAAACACAAAGTGACCGGCATCAACGCTCTGCTCAGGACGCCTGGCGCGAGTCTCGAAGCCGAGGAAGATTTCGACGCAGTCAACGAACTTCTGCGCGCGCGCGGCTGGAGCGACGGCTTGCCTGCGATTCCGCCGACGGCGGAGCGCGTCGAACGAATGCTCGCGTACTGCGACCGCCCGTGGGACGAGCCGGTCGCCAGGATGGCGCCGCGCTACGGCGAGGCGACGCCGCTGCGGCTCGCCGCCAACGCGGTGATGGCAGGCTGCCGCCCGGAATATTTCCCGCTGCTGATGCTCGCGATCGAAGCGATGTGCGAGGAGCCATTCAACCTCTACGCGATCCAGGCGACGACGCACCTGTGCGCGCCGCTCGTCGTCGTCAACGGCCCGGTAGTGAAAGAGCTCGACATCAACTCGGGGCACAACGCGTTCGGGCCGGGCTGGCAGGCGAACGCCACCATCGGCCGCGCAATTCGCCTGGCGCTCGTCAACATCGGCGGGGCGATCCCGGGATCGGGCGACATGTCCACGTTCGGCGCGCCGTCCAAGTTCAGCTATCTCGCCGCGGAGAACGAAGAGCAAAGCCCGTGGGAGCCGCTGCACGTCGAACGCGGCTTGCCGCGCGAGGCGAGCGCAGTGACGGTGGTTGGCGCCGAATGCCCGCACAACGTGAACGACCACGAGAGCATCACCGCCGAGGGCATACTCACCACCATCGCCGGCACCATGCTCGATACCGGCTCCAACGACGTCTTCTACGAGGCGCAGCCGATGATCATCATGGGCCCGGAGCACGCGAAGACGGTGGCTGCCGGCGGCTTCAGCAAGGAGCGCGCGAAGCGCTTCCTGCACGAGCACGCGCACCTGCCGCTCGGGCGCTTCTCGAAAGAGAACATCGACCGGCGGTTGCGCATCACGTGGAAGGAGCAATTCGCCAACGCGGGGCCGGATGCGCCCGTGCCCATGGTGCGGCGCGCCGAAGACATACTGATCGCGGTGATCGGAGGGGCGGGCAAGCATTCCGCCGTGATCAATACCTTCGGCGCCACCAAGGCGGTGACTCGCGCGTTGAAGACGCGCGGTGGACAATACGCGAAGTCGGTCGAAGATTTCAGGAAGTAAGGAGACAACCATGAAGATCTACTACATCACGTCGGTCAACGGAAAAACCGCCTTCGAGCTGCGCGAGGCGCCGAAGCCCCAGCCCAAGGCGGGTGAGATCCTCGTGAAGGTGAAAGCCGCGTCGCTCAACCGCGGCGAGATCCTGGCCAGCATCACCATGCACAAGGTCCACGAGCCGCATCCCGCGGGCGCGGACTGCGCCGGCGAGGTGGAAGCGGTCGGGGAGGGCGTGACCCAGTTCAAGCCGGGCGACCGCATCATCGGCCGCGCGCGCGGATCGTTGGCCGAGTACGTCGCCATGGCCGCGGCGCAGGCGACGGCGGCGCCGAAGAACCTCTCCTGGGAGCACGCCGCCTCGCTGGGCGTCGCCGCCATCACCGCCTACGAGGCGATCGTCCCGCTGGGCCGGTTCAAGTCCGGCGAGACTTTGCTGGTCGCGGGCGCGGCGTCGGGCGTGGGCGTGATGGCCGTGCAGATCGGCAAGTACCTAGGGGGAAAAGTAGTCGGCCTCTCGCGTTCGAAGGAGAAGCTCGACAAGCTGAAGGGCGCCGGACTGGACATCGGCATCCAGGCGGACGGGCCGGGCTTCGCCGACCAGGTTCTCAAGGCGACCGGCGGCAACGGCGTGAACCTGGCGCTCAATCTTATCGGCGGCGGCGTGTTCCCCGACCTCGTGAAGTCGCTCGCCAACCAGGGACGGATGGCGATCATCGGCTACGTGGACGACAAGCACCACGCCGAGATCGATCTCGAGACAGTGCACGGCAAGCGGCTGCAGATCTTCGGCGTCTCCAACACGCGCATGAGCGCGCCGCAGCGGGCCGAGGCGATGAAGAACTTCGCGCGCGACATCCTGCCCGGCTTCGCCGACGGCAAGATCACCGCGGTGATCGACAAGGTATTCCCGTTCGACCAGGTGGTGGCCGCCAAGGCGTACGTGGAGACCAATGCCCAACTCGGCAAAGTCGTCATCAAGGTTGCCTGACGACGACTTTGCGTGACGTGTGACGAGTGACGTGTGACGAGTGACGTGTGACGAGGGTTAAGCCCCGCGCGAGCGCGGAAACCTCATCACTTATCACCCGTCACTTATCACGTCGTCTCAGCGTGTGAGCTGCTCTCGCAGCCAGCGCCAGGCGGCCGGCGCCCATTCCTTTTCGTTGCGCGCGGCGATGTGGCCGTCGTCGGCATAGACGCGCGCGACGCGCCCGGTCGGCGGTCCGCTCTCCAGCAGCAGGTACAGGTTGCCGATCGGCGTCAGGTGATCCACCTTGCCGTTCACCAGGTACATCGGCATCGTGAGCTTCCCGAGCAATCCGTTGTCCTTCAACGACCAGCGCAGGAATTCCTTGCGCTGCTCTTCCTCCGTCATCGTGTGCGCCGGCGGCTTGGTGCCGCGCGGGCCGAACCAGTTGGTCCTGGCGCGCTCCGCGACAGCCTTGCGCCATTCGGCCCGTTCCTCGGGCGTTCCCCAGTAGCCCACGCCGCCGGGCGCGCAGGAAATCAGCGCTTTCACGCGCGCGTCGTGCGCGGCTAACCGCATCACCCACAGCCCCCCGCGCGAGACGCCGAACGCGCCGAGCCGCTTGCCATCGATCTCCGGGCGTTTAGCCAGCGCGTCGAGCGCCGCCTGCCACGCCACCACCGATTCGGGCGCGTGCGGGAAACTGGTCTGGCCGGTGCCGGGAGCGTCCACCACCAGCGCCGCCATGCCCTCAGCCACGGCGCCTTCCGCGTATTTCTCGCGGTCTTCCTTGTACATGTCGGCACCGCACATCACTAATACCGCGGGCACTTTCTTCGACTTCGAAGCTTTCTTCGGCAGCCGCAGGTAGCCGGTCGCTTCCTTGCCGCCGCGGGTGACCCGCACCTTCTCGGGTGGATCGTCCGCCAGCTCCGTCGCACGGCGGTAGCACTCGAGATACCGCTCGTAGGCCTGCGCCTTGATCGGGCTCATGTCGGGAGGGCAAATCGCGGAGCCGGAGTGGTACGGCGCCGGGAACCGGGCGATGCTGTAGAACGATTTCGCCTGCAGGAAGGCGTTACGCGCCGCGGCCCGCTTGCGCTTCATCAGCAGCGCCTCGGCCTCTTTCTCGTAGCGTTGCGCCACCGCGCTCCACGCCGGCACCCAGTCTTCGTCCTCGGTGCCCTTCACGGTCTTGACGGCGTCGATCAGGATCTGAAGGTCGTCGATCAGGTTGAACCAGCGGCGGTAGAAACCGCCGATCGTCACGGACAACGGATCCTCGTCCGGCCGAACCGGCAGTTTCGCCAGTATCGCCGCCTTGTCGGGTATGCCTTTGGTCATTCGTTTCTCCAGCTAAGGGTTTTCGTCACTCGTCACTCGTCATACGTCAGTCACTCAGGTTTGACGCCGGCGCGCTTGACCACGCCCGCCCACTTCGCACTTTCCTTGCGGATGAATTCGGCGAACTGCTCGGGCGAGCTGCTCATCGGATCGGAGCCGATCGCGACGACTTTTTCGCGGTACGAGGGCGAGGCGACCATCTGGACGATCTCGGCGTTCAACTTCGTCACGATCGCCTTCGGCATGCCGACCGGCGCGACCACGCCGGTCCACGTCGTCGCTTCGTAGCCCGGCACGCCGGCTTCCACCATCGTAGGAATGTCCGGCAGCGCGTCCGAGCGCTTCGGCCCGGTCACGGCGAGCCCGCGCACGCGGCCGGCTTTTGCGTACGGGGTGATCGAGTTCGTGCTTTCCAGCATCAACTGCACCCGGCCGGCCATCATGTCGACGATGCCCGCGGCGCCGCCCTTGTACGCCACGTGGACGATGCTGGTCCCTGTCATGTGCTTGAACAGCTCGAAGCCGACGTGGCCAGGCGTGCCGATGCCCGAGGACGCGTAATTGAGCTTGTCGGGATTCTGCTTCGCGTAGGCGACCACTTCCTTGACGCTCTTGAATGGAGTGGCGAGGCCGGTCGCGAGCAGCATCTGCCCGGTCGTCGTCTGCGCGATCGGCTGCAGGTCCTTCAGCACGTTCAACGGCGGTTTCGGCACCACGTTCGGGCTGATCGCGAGCGCCCCGATCATCGCGTAACCGATCGTGTAGCCGTCGGGGTTCGATTTCGAAGTCAGGTCGAGCCCCAGCAACAGCGCCCCGCCGGGTCGATTGTCCACGACCACCTGCTGCTTCAGCCGGATCGTGAGCTCGGCGGCGATGATGCGCGCAACGGTGTCGGACGCGCTGCCGGGCGCCTGCGGCACGATCATGCGGATCGGTCGGCTCGGGTAGTCTTGCGCGTCAGCCGCCAGCGCCGGCTGCGCCAGGCAGGCTGCTGAAAATATCAGGCACCAGTTGAGAGGCGGGCTGAGCTTCATTTGCAAATCCTTCTTATCGTATGGCGGTCACGGGGTCCCGGCCCAATTCTAGCCCGAGTCGTGTAAGCTTTACCGGCATCGCCTTCGGCAACGGTGGGAAGTGGGTAGTGGGAAGAGGATGGAGCCTGGCTTGGAGCAAGTCCCCTTGGATCCTTTTGCATCGACGCACCTCCAGCCGCCTACCTCCCACGTCCCACCTTCCACGCTTTTATATGATCAGTGCTGACGCTTCCTGGATCGACACGGCGGGCCGGCTGCTGATCGTCGGATTTTTCCTGGCGGCGGGTTTATTCAACCTGTCCCCGGCGCGAATCAAGGACCATATAGACCGCCTCGCGGGTTTCGGTGTGCCGTTGCCTGCCGCGGCGTTCTGGTTCGGGCTCTCGCTTCAATTCACCGGTTGCGCGCTGCTGATTACCGGCTGGCATGCCGAGATCGGCGCCTGGTGCCTCATCGCCTTTACCGTCGTCGCCAACGCGCTCTTTCACCGCTTCTGGACGGTGCAGGATCCGGCGCGGCGCAACACGCTGCGGTTGATGCTGTTGAACGGCGTGGCCATAACCGGGGGCCTCCTGCTGCTGCTCCAGAACGCGCGCTGATTCCGTATGATGACTCGAGCCGGTCTCAATAATCGCGAAATGAAAGCTTAAGGCTCGTATTATTGATTGGGTAATGAAAGCCGACGCGCGTTATACCGATTTTGAGACCGGTTCTCGTGACGGGAATCGGCAAACCGTTTACGCTTTGCCTGTTCGAAAAGAAACTTTCCAAGGAGGAGACACGATGAATCGCGAAACGAAACATGAGGATTCCTTTCCGCGGCGCCGCTTTCTGACGGGAGCCGCGGCGCTCGGCGCGGCCGCGTTGTTCCCGGGTTGCCAGACCGCGGGTACGGGTGCGGCGGGCGGCAAACCATATCGCATCGATGTTCATCACCACATCGCGCCACCATTCTACTCGTCGGCCTTGAAGGCGATGATGCGCGGACATGCGGCGTGGTCGGTCCAGGCCTCGCTCGAGGACATGGACAAGAGCGGCATCGCGACCGCGATCACTTCGCTCATCAACCCCGGTTTGCAGGCGTGGCCCAAGGACGTCGCCGGGGCGAGCAGGATCGCGCGCGAATCCAATGAGTATGCGGCGAGGCTCGCGCGCGACCACCCCGGACGCTTCGGATCCTTCGCCTCGATCCCGTTTCCGGACGTCGACGGTTGCCTGAAGGAGATCGAGTACGCGCTCGACACGCTGAAGGCCGAAGGCATCTACCTGTGGACGAGCTACGAAGGCAAGCTGCTGGGCGACCCGGCGTTCTTCCCGATACTCGAGGAATTGAACCGGCGCAAGGTCGTGGTCTACACGCACCCGGCCACGCCCGCATGCTGCGCGGGCGTCATGCCGTGGATTTCGATCAATGCGATCGAAGGGCCGGTGGATACGACCCGCACGATGATCAGCCTGGTGTTCCAGGGCGGCGCCGCGCGCTACCCGGATATTCGCTGGATCTTTTCCCACAGCGGCGGCGTCACGCCGTTCCTGCTGTCGCGCTTCGAGCGGCACATGATCGATTCGAAGGATGCCAAGAAGTTTGCACCCAACGGGCCGCTGCACGAGCTGAGAAAGTTTTACTACGACACCGCGCAGGGTAACCACCCGGGCGCGCTCGATGCCCTGCGCCGGCTGGTGCCGGTCTCGCAGATCGTTTACGGCACCGATTTTCCGTTCCGCGACGGCGCGGAAGAGAACAACGGGCTTTCCGGCTACGGCAGCTTCAGCCGCAGCGACATGATGGCGATCGAGCGCGACAATGCGCTGAGGCTGTTACCGAGGCTGAAGGCCTGAAGTGCAAGGCGGAAGGCGGAAGTCGGAGGGCGGAAGGGGTCGAGCGCTTTTGTTCGTCGTCACGGCGCTGCTCGCGGCCTGGTGCGCGGGCGCCCAGGCGCAGGACGCCTCCAGGCGACCGGTGCGGCTGCTGGTGCCGTCGCCGCCGGGCGGCCCTTCGGATTTCGCGGGACGGCTGATCGCGCAGGGACTGGCCGAGGCGCTCGGCCGCAACGTCGTGGTGGACGCGCGCCAGAGCGTGAACGGCGTGCTCTCGATGGAGACTGCCGCGAGATCGGCGCCAGACGGCGGCACGCTCTCCATCGGCAACGTCGGCACCCACGTGATGAACACGGGCCTCTACAAGAAACTGCCCTACGACCCGGTCCGGGATTTCGTGCCGGTCAGCCAGCTCGTATCCGCCGGCACCGCGCTCGCGGCGAGCGTGAAGTTCGCGCCGGGCACGTTCCGGGAATTCGTCGCCGCGGCGAAGAAGGAACCGGGAAAGGTCAATATCGGCGTGGCGGGCGCGAACGGGCAGGTCGCGACCGAAGTGCTCAAGTTCGCCGCGGGCATCCAGCTGAACAACGTGCCGTACAAGGGCAGCTCGCCCACGGAGGTGGCCGTGATGTCGAGCGAGATCGAGGTGGCGCTGCTGTCGATCCCGGTGGTTGCTCCACAGGTAAAGGCCGGCCGCATGAAAGTCTACGGCGTGACGACCGCGAAGCGCTCGCCCATGATGCCCGACGTGCCCACTATCCAGGAGCAGGGCCTGGACGGTTACGAGTTCGGCAACTGGCACGCCCTGTTCGCGCCGGCGGGCACGCCCGACGCATACGTGCGCACGCTGCACAAGATCGTCGTCGCTGTTCTCCAGAAACCGGAAACCCGGGACATCGTCGCGAATCGCGGCAGCGAGATCATCGCCGGCAGCCCGGAAGAGCTGGCTGCGCTGCTGAAACGGGACATACCCAAGTACCGGAAGATCATGGCGCAAGCGGGAATACAACCACAATGAAGCAAGGCGGAAGGCGGAAGTAGGAAGGCGGAAGTGCGCACCCAGTTGATCTCCATCCCGACCGACACGGCGCCGCTCGACGGCGCGCTGTACGAGCCCGACAGCGGGCCGGTGACGGGGGCCGTTCTGCTCTTTCACGGCAACACCATGAATTTCTATGTCGGGGCGTCGCGCTTCCTGCCCCCGGTGCTGACGCGCCTCGGGCTCGTCTGCCTCGCGTTCAACCGGCGCGGGCACGACATACTCACCACGCGCAACAGCCGCGCGGCGGAGGGCGGGGCGTACCAGTCCACCCGCGAAGCGATCGCCGACAATCGCATTGCCGCGGAGTGGATGAAGGCGCGCGGATTTCCGGCGCCCGTTGTCATCGGGCACAGCAATGGCGGCATGCTCGGCACGCAGCACGTGGTCGATCACCCGCAGACCCCGGCGCTGGTGCTACTCTCGACCGGGCGCGGCGGCAGGGGCGCGGGCTCGGGCGGCAGGGAAGGCCTGCTGGCCGGCGATCGCCTCGAAGAGCTCACCGCGCAGGCCGAGAGAAAGGTGAAAATGGGGCACGCCCGGGAATTGATGTTCATGCCGGGCTGGTGGTACGTGATCAGCGCGGAGAGCTTTCTCGACCGCATTGCGACCGTGCCGGACACCATCGCGCTCGCGCCGAAGATCAAGTGCCCGGTGCTGTGCGTCCGCGGCGACAAGGAGGAGGCGGACCGCTATCCCGCCGAGGAATACCAGCGCCACGCGGGCGGCCCGTGCGAGGTCGAGATCGTCGCCAACTGCGACCACTTCTACATCGGCCGAGAGGAAGTGGTTGCGGCGCTCGTGGCCAGGTGGCTCACGCGAGCTTTGAAATTGAACGTGCAATGAGCGAGGAAACCTCAAAAGAGAAAAACGTCCTCGGCGGGCCGCTGCGGGCTTGCAGCTTCGACCCGCTCACCGGCTATTTCCGCGACGGGTGCTGCGCCACCCACGGCGAAGACGGCGTGGCGCACCTGGTCTGCGTGAAAGTCACTGCGGAATTCCTGGAATATTCGCGCGAGGTCGGCAACGATCTCAGCACGCCGCGCCCCGAGATGCGCTTCCGGGGCCTGAAGCCGGGCGACCGCTGGTGCCTGCACGTGCTGCGCTGGGTCGAGGCGTGGGAGGCCGGCAGGGCGCCGCAGGTCGTGCTCGAAGCGACGCACCAGCGGGTGCTGAAATTCGCGCCGCTGGCGGCGTTGAAGCGTCATGCGTTCGATCTTCACTGATAACTGGTGACGAGTGACGAAGGTAAAAAGATGATTAAATGTTTGATTAACATCATTATTTTGTATTCCGCTGTGGCGCTGCCTGCCGTTGCGCAGAATTATCCGGTGAAGCCGGTGCGCGTCATCGTGCCGTTCGCGCCGGGCGGCTCGACCGACGTCGTATTCCGCATACTCGCGCCGCGGCTTACCGAGTACCTCGGGCAACCGGTGCTGGTGGACAACCGGCCCGGCGGCGGCGCGACCATCGGCATGGACCTCGTTGCGAAGAGCGCGCCCGACGGCTACACGCTCGGCGTGGCCAACATCTCATTCGGCGCCAATCCCAGCCTCGTTTCCAAATTGCCGTACGACGCGACGCGGGACTTTGCGCCGGTAAGCATGGTCTCGATCGTCACCATGGTGCTCGCGGTGCACCCGTCCGTGCCGGCGCGCTCGGTGAAGCAGTTCCTCGCGCTCGCGAAAGCAAAACCCGACGGCATGAATTACGCGTCGGCCGGCAACGCCAGCGCCACGCATCTCGCCTTCGAGCGTTTCAAGCATGCGAGCGGCACGAAAATCCTGCATGTGCCGTACAAGGGAGGCGGTCCGGCGGTCGTGTCCATCGTCAGCGGGGAGACCATGACGCTCTTCGCCACCATTCCGTCCGCCATCCAGCACTTCCAGTCGGGCAGGCTGGTCCCGCTGGGTGTGAGCAGCGCGAAGCGTAACCCCGCGCTGCCGAACCTGCCGACGGTCTCGGAGGCCGGCGTTCCCGGCTACGAGGCGATCGAGTGGCAGGGCGTGGTCGTTCCCGCGGGCACGCCGGGCCCGGTCATCGGCAGGCTGAACCAGGCGTTCGTGAAGGCGGTCACGTTGCCGGAGATGAAAGAGCGTCTCGCGGCGATCGGTGCCGATGCGGCTGGCAGCACGCCGGAAGAGCTTGCGGCATTCATCCGCAGCGAACTCGCAGGATGGGCGAAAGTCATCAAGGAGTCCGGCATCAAGATCGAATAACTGCGCGATTGACGGCGCGGGACCGGAAGCGCTACAAGGAAACGACTTTAAGGAGGGCAGGACCATGAAGATGGTGCCGAAGCGGCCATTGAAGCAGGACGTCACGTTGAAGACGCTCGAGCAGATGGCGGGGCGCGTCAAGAACTGGGGACGATGGGGGCCCGACGATCAGCTGGGCACGCTGAACTTCGTGACGCCGGACGACATCAAGAAAGCGGCGGCGCTGGTGAAACGCGGCAAGGCGTTCTCGCTCGGCCTCGATTTCAATTCGAACGGCCCGCAACGCACCGGGTGGGGCGGGCGCTTCAACCCGATCCACACCATGCTCGCGACCGGCACCGACGCGGTGGCGGGAACGCAGGACGGCGGGAAGATCCGCTACGCCGACGACATGGTCTCCATGCCGCTGCAGTGCGGCACGCAGTGGGACGCGCTCGGCCATATTTTCTACGGCGAGAAGATGTGGAACGGCTACGACGCGCGGCTGGTGGATTCCACCGGGGCGAAGAAGAACGGCATCCACAAGACGCGCGACCGCATGATCGGCCGCGGCGTGCTGCTCGACATCCCGCGTTATCTCGGCGGCGACTATCTCGAGAACGGTTTCGGCGTCGGCAACGCCGAGCTCGATGCCTGCGCGAAGGCGCAGGGCGTGGAAG
>Ga0134121_10004047_pt1 | contig 12038 bp, 6 predicted proteins | sample KB301_FD_96463 | JGI IMG/M metagenome (GOLD analysis project Ga0134121, IMG submission 96463) | Terrestrial soil microbial communities without Nitrogen fertilizer from Kellogg Biological Station, Michigan, USA - KB3-0-1 | ecosystem: Environmental > Terrestrial > Soil > Unclassified ...
GGACCACCTGCTGCTCGTCAACTCTCACACGCGCCGCACGTTCTTCACGGTCCCACCAACGCTGCGTGAAGAACCAGATGACGCCAGGCAGCACGAAGAACATGCCGATCCCGACCGTTACGATCCGCGGCGAGATCTGAAACCGATCCAACAGCTCGCCGGTGACGTAGTTAGATGCTGCCATAGTCAAAGTCACCAGCGCCATCTCCGCCGCAAACACACGCCCGCGAAAGCTGTCCACGACCGATCGTTGCAGTATCACCGTGGAAAAGACCCAGAGAATACTGCCGCCACAATGCGCGATTCCCAGCACGACGAGCGCAAAAATGAAACTCGTCGCACTGCCAAATAGCATGTAAAAGACGCCGCCAATCAGAAACGCGATCCCGATCGACGCCTGCATCCTCGTATTTACTTCACCCGCCATCCGTCGCGCCACGATCGGTCCCACGGCCGTCCCGATTCCTCGTGCGGCGAAGAGAACGCCGATTCCGCCCGCTGCGTTTTTGCCGACCGGAAAGATTTTTTCGCCAAACACGGCCAGCAGCGTCAGTATGCCGCCACCGAGTCCCCAGGCTGGTTTCACTAACAAAGCCGCGAGCACGCGTGGCCTGTCTTTAACATACCTGATGCCCTCGATTGTCTCGCTGATCCCCAGCAATCGACTCAGCGACACCTTTTGTCGTTCACGTTTCTTTCGTTTAGGAACGCGAATACTCGCGATCAACGCCGCTGACAGCAAGTAGGTCGCAGCATCAGCAATGAAGGCGACGTCTGTTCCAAACAGGCTGGTAATGAATCCACCAATCGCGGCCCCGAAGGTGAGCATCGCCGACCACGTCACCGACGAGATCGCGTTTGCGGCCACGAGCTCGCGATCTTCGACAATCGATGGTATCGCCGCCGTCTTCGCGGGCTCGAAGAACGTCGAGAGCCCGAGTTGAAAAACCGTCAGCACGTAAATGATCCACAACTGATCCGGACGACGCACAAACAGAAATCCCAGCACCACAAAAGCGCGCAGGATGTCTGACACGATCATGATTCGCTGGCGGCTGAAGCGGTCAGCAATCACGCCCGAGATCGGTCCGAAGAAAAAGCTGGGAACGAAGCGCGCGACGAGCAGCAGACCGACGTCACGACCCGAGCCCGTGAGTTTGAGAATGATCGTGTAGAGCGCGATGGTGTCGAACCAGTCGCCCATCTGACTGACGACCTGGCCGAGCCACAATTGTCTGAAGCTGCGGTTCCTCCGCAGCAGATCGATGTATCCGACGGACGTCGGCAAGTTCTCCATAAGTTATGAACCAGGGATGAGATTAACCACCCTGACTGAAATTCTCAATCTGACCTGTCAGAATGGAATGACTCACAACCACCGATCGCGAATTCACAGCAATTCCATGCGGCACGTCAGTTGAACTAGGGATGGCGCGGCGCAGAAGCCACTGGCTTCGCGGGCTCTCCGCACGGGGTCCGTAGCCGCAAAAGTTCTATGACACTAACGAGCCGAGAAACATCTCACCCAGCACGGCATCCCGATCGTATCGGGTTGCCACTTGCCCAATTCACCGGAGAGAGAGCTGATTTGCTCCCAGCTCTTTCTCCGGTAGCGAGTGTATGCGCAGCGCTGGGTCACTGGTGGCACATAAACCAGTTGTGGATTGCGTGGACATTGCTCGGTGTGCCGCTCGTGCTCGAATTGATCTACGGCACGTTTCTCTTGCCCTATCTCATCCTGACTCCAATCTCCATACTGGCAACTTATTTGATCTACCGCAGCGCGCGTTCTCGTCTGCAATCGAAGACCGGTGAGATCGAAGCGCTCAGTGAGCTTCATCTCGCCACCGCGGAAGCACTCGCAACTGCGATCGACGCCAAGGATCAAACAACACATTGTCACGTTCGTCGCGTGCAGATTTACGCCGCGGGCATGGGCGCAGTTTTTGGTCTTTCGCACGACGAGATTGCCGCGCTCAAAGCCGGCGCGCTACTGCACGACATCGGCAAGCTCGCTGTTCCGCCGCACATTTTGAATAAACCTGGACCTCTAACTCATGCTGAGTTTGAGAAGATGAAGATCCACACGGTCGTGGGCGCCCAGATCCTCGGTCGTGTGGACTTCCCTTATCCGGTGATTCCGATCGTCAGGCATCACCACGAACAGTGGGACGGCCGTGGTTATCCTGACCGTCTGCGCGGTGAGCAGATCCCCATCACCGCGCGCATCATCTCCGTGGTCGATTGTTTCGACTCGATTCGTGAAGATCGGCCGTTTCGCCGTGGCATGACGCTCGATGAAGCGACTGCATTGCTGCTGCGCGGCTCCGGAATTCATTTCGATCCGGTCGTGGTCGAGCAGTTCATCAAACACTTGCCGCGCTTTGACGCCGAGATCGAGCGGCTCGGCCTGCAACATCAATGCGCAAACTATTCCACCGATCCGCCGATTCAACTGAGCGAAGTCGACATGGGCCAGACGCGTGAGCGCGGCTCTTACATCGCTTACGATCAGATCAAGAAAGCGCACCGTGAAGTTTATGCGTTGTACGAGATTGCCCGCACGTTTGGCACGTCGCTGAACGTCGAGCACACGCTCGAGATTCTCGTCGATAAGGTGGGCCACGTGGTCCCATTCGACACGTGCATCGTTTACTTCTACGACGATCAGAAAGGTTACGCTACCGCTCGACACGTCGCCGGCAAGCATGTGCAGAAGCTCTCCGGACGTTGTATCGCACTGGGCGAGGGCGTCACTGGCTTTGCGCTCGCGAATCGAAGCGCTGTTAACCAGCTACATCCGAGTCTTGATTTCACTGACATCAATCCGGACGCGGGCGTTCGCTTTCGCTCGATGGCATCGTTGCCGTTGTTCAAGGACGACGTGTTGCTCGGCGCGCTCTCGGTCTACTCGACAGAGCTCGAGCAATACACTGACGATCACATGCGGCTGCTGGAGACGGTGACGCGGCTTGCTTCGGACGCGTTGGGCAATGCGATGCAGCACGCGGAAGCGGAGTCGAATGCGTTGACCGATCCGCTCACCGGATTGCCGAATGGGCGTTACCTGTCTCTGCGTTTTGAAGAGGAGGCCGCACGCGCGCGCCGCACTGACCGCACGTTCCAGGTCGTGATGCTCGACCTCGATGAGTTCAAGAACGTCAACGATACTTACGGGCACAAAGCAGGCGACAAGATGTTGCGTGAAGTGGCGCACCTGATCGCGGGGCAGTTGCGTGAATACGACTTTCTCGCGCGTTCCGGTGGCGATGAGTTTGTAGCGCTCGTGCAGGAGGTTGTCGGCTCACAGGTCGAAGATTTGTGCATGCGCGTCGAGAGCGCGGTGTCGAAGTTCTCACTGCCACTCGGACGAAACCGTTCTGCGCGTGTTGGAATCAGTATCGGAACCGCGACCTTCGGCGTCGACGGCGACACCCTGGACCAACTCGTCGTCGCCGCCGATAACGAGATGTACCGCATGAAATCCAGCCACAGATCCACGCGGATCGCAGACGAACCGATCGACGCCGATCTGCAAAACTCACAGGCGTTCTAGGAGTACACAAAAAGCACAAAACACACAAAAAGACTTATGTGCTTTTTGTGCCTTTTCGTGGCAAGGAAATGTTCACTGCGCGCATCGATCGACCTTCGCGAGTTTCAGTTTGTAGGCTTCCATCTTCTGTTCGAGTCGCTGCTGCACATTTGCTAGTTTCCCATTACGCATTACACCCAGATTCAGATTCTTCGTCTCTCCGCAAAACGGAACCGGCTCCGTGGGTAAGTTGAACTTACTCATCAACGCCGCATCACCGTAGATCGGAACGCCGTTGACTACGACCAGCGAAACGTCCTGTGGCTTTGATTGGACCAGGGCGTCGAATGGCTGGGTTGGATCTCCGCGCAGTAAGAACAGGTCAGCATACAGTCCCTGCTGAATCGTTCCTACTTTGTCGTCGATGTGTGCGATTCTCGCCGGGATGGAGGTGGCCATTTCGAATAGCTGCTGATTCGAGAAGAATCCGCCGAGCGTGGTCTTGTTGAGTTTGGCGGCATACTGGATTTCACCCAGCATGTTTTTGGCTCCCGAAGGCGCCCAATCCGGCGCGAGTGCGATCGAAACACCTTCTCTGAAAGCAGCAACCACGTCCGTGGTCGTGTTATAGAGAATCATGTTGCTTTGCGGAGACCAGACGAGGGCCGTGGCCGCTAATCTCATCTTTGCAAAATCACTCTTATCGAACGCGACGCCATGAATAACGGCCGTAGTGTGAGCGAGAAAGCCGCGTTCTTTGAGCAGGTCAAATTCTTTGATTGATTCAGGGTCTGTCCGCTTGCCTTCGGCGACATGGATCAGCACCAGATCCAGTTCTTTCGCGGCAACTTTATGCCGTACTGCGGCGGCGGTCACATCAGTCATATCTCGACCGACGCCAAGAACATTTTGGACCCGTTCTTGTCCGTGCTTTGGATAAAAGCCGGAGTCAATCTCCAGCTTCCGCACCGCGAGTCGAGACAAGCAAGCCGGAAAAGTTGTCATCGATCTCAGGAGGAACGTACCTGAGAACGTGGTGGTCCCGCCCGTTATTGCCTGCACTTCGGCAAACTCGGCGATATCACAAAAGCCCTGCTCAACATCCTGTATGTTTCGAGCCGGCGTAGAAATTTCATCCTTGTACTTCTGAAAAGAGCGCCACTCATACCGGTTGTTGAAGAGTTTCCCTGCATCCCATGGTTCAAACATCGCGTACATGGGATGGTTGTGTAGATCAACAAATCCGGGAAAGATGATGTCGGTCGTGTCGACCCAGATCGCGTTCTCTTCCTGGGGAAGCGTTTCTGACACCGCGATGATTTTCTCGTGCTTGATTACAACCCATCCCTTGTTGAGAACCTTTTCCGGAGTAACCACCGTACCACTAATAACAATCGTTCGATCCTGGGCTTGAATTACCCAGCCGGTAAAGAGTGTGAGAAGACAGACAAATACAAGCCGCCATTTTTTGACTTGACTCATGGATGCTCCTCCGTTTCGTTAAATAGGTGGACCAGGTTGGACTAACTATACATTAGTCATTGACTCACAAATTGCTGGACATAGGGATTGGTTGAGCCATAGCTGACGATCGCTACGTCAAGCTCCACATTCTTGTAGAGCGTCAAGGCTCGTTGGATTCCTCCAATGATCCAGGCAGTGTCGTTGCCGAACGCTCCGCCACCGAGCAGCGTGAGAAATAATCTATTACTTTCGGAGTTCAAGATCGTAGCACAAATCGTTGCCTCATAGGCTGCCTCGAGAATAAGCCGTGCGAACGGCGCCCATAGATGCGAAGGGTGACGGGAATAGGCAACCGGCAAGGCGGAGCAATAAGCTTGCGACACGGTGTGCGTGGAGTCATTGAGCGTCACTTGTGTATTCCACTGGATGCCGATGCGTAGTAGCTGTCGCAATCGATCAAGCTCACTCTCACTCGAGGCTTGCAGGCGCTGCGCAATCTCGACTAAACCGCTCTGCGTGCAGAGCGCATAACCGTTTCTCATTTCCCACAGACGGCTCTCTGTGTTTCCCAGTGCGGCTCCGATATCCGCAAGACAATCGATTTGGTTATTTGCTGATTGGCCTGTTTGCCCATTGACGTTGGCAAAGTAGTTGCGATAAATCGTTCCCGCGCCAGCAGCGATAGCGCACGCCGGTCCCTGCGTACGATCATTCTCATAAATGCCCACACCATCTTCAGGGGTGTAATTCGGAGACACCATCTCAAGCAGATTGAACTGGGAAGCGACCTGAAAAAGTGACCCGGCATTCGATACGTTTGTGTGCAAGTGCTGGACATTGGCAACGACCTCGCGTACCGATATTTTTCGGCTCCTTTGCCCGGTCGAATGGACCCGTTCGCGTAGTTCGGCCAGAGTCGGAGTTTCCAACTGGCCGCACACGAATACTTTCCCGTTTACATGCGACGTCAACGTCTGCGCGTCAACAGTGATGTTCTCGCGCACCTGCTGTGGGTACTCTTCAGCAAAGCCCGTTAATGTTTCAAACCACGTCATTGGACTCCTCACTACTGTTTCCGATCGTAGACAGTTTCGCAAACGAATTGACCACGATTGTTGACGCTCATGCTTTGTGATATCACATTAACCCGGTGAAAATAGATGGCGTCGGATTTGCCAGTGCGGTTCCTCTGCCAAACAGCCACGAGTCAGATCATGAAACGAATTATATTATTGCCGATTTGCATAGTGTTGGTCGTAGGTGTTGTTTATGGTCAGGATAACAACGCGGCCGGACAGGTAGGGCCTGCTTCATGGCAGAGGTACACAGTAAAGGGAGAGGAGTTTTCTATCAAATTCCCGACGCTTCCGGCTATGGCCACGTACAAACAGTCCGGGAATTATCAGAAAGACTGGCGGCAACGACTCCTGGGCGCGTATGCCCAGGGAGTGGTCTATACAATCTCTAGTCTTGAGGATGGAGATCCGCGTGGAGCCTTAAATTCCTCTATCGAAGAAATTGGTTCGAGCTCCGTGTGGGATCGCAGGAGCGAACAGGATCTGAGTCTTAACGGGTTTAGTGGTAAACAGTATTTCTGGACCAATCCGCTTGGCGGAACCGTGCAGATTTTTGCTACAAAGAATCGCTTCTATCGTGTTGAAGCGATGGGCGCAAAGCCAGAGGATCCCCGTGTAAAACAGTTCTTCTCCTCACTGTCCCTGGGCAAGAAAGGTGAAGGTATTGAAGTCGTCGATGGGCAGGGAACTCCCTACGACCCCGCAGATCAATTGGACCCATCGGCGAAATCACTTACCGGCAGGCAGGTTGAGAGAAAAGCAATACTGATCATGAAGCCGCAGCCTGTTTACACCGAAACGGCCAGGGCAAACGCGATCACCGGCACGGTAGTGCTAAAAGTCATTTTCGCATCAAACGGGACCGTGGTTAATATCCTAACCGCTTCCGGTTTACCTTATGGATTGACTGAGCGAGCCATTGATGCGGCAAGAAAGATCAAGTTTATTCCCGCTGCCAAGAATGGGAGGTTCGTCTCAATGTGGATGCAACTGGAATACAATTTCAACCTCTATTGATTGCCCTTTTCCAAGAGAATTCTTGACATATTCCTCACTCATCGCTTTCAATCGCTATGGGCCTGTCTTCATGACGTGCCCCTGCTGAAAGCATGGTAGCTCCCGCCGAAAATCACAGCGCCACACTTTTAATTGTTGACGACGACGCCGCCGCACGTGACCGGTTCCGCGAAATCTTCGAGGCTGCGCAATACCGTGTCGTGACGGCCACCGAAGCCGCCGCGGCCCTGCGCGTGCTCAAGGGTGTTCGTTGCGACCTCGTCGCCCTCGATCTCGAGATGCCGGGCGTCGACGGTCTTACACTCTGCAAACTGCTCCGCGCACAGCCAACGACGAGCAAGCTGCCCATCATCGCGCTCTCGGAGAGCGACGACGAAGCACGCAAGGTCCAGGCATTCACCGCCGGCGCTGACGACTACATCACGAAACCTTCAACACCCGGCGAGTTGTTGTCGCGCGTCAGCCTGCATGTGCGCACGTCGCAGCGTGAGTGGGCGCTGCTCGGCAGCAATCGTGAGCTCAGGTTTTTATCAGACGTCGGTCGTGGACTATTGCGCGCGCTCGAGCCCGAGCAATTGGTCCGTCGTGTTGCGGGCGCGACTTATGAGGCGATCGAAAGCTCGCTCTGCGCCGCATACGTCACTGTCGGCAAAGACAAAGATGCGATGTGCGTCTTCGATCGCGAAGGCTCCGCCGACGATCCGACACTGCTCGATACCGAAGCGTTACAACAATGGCTGCGCTCGGCCGAGTCTACAAACTCACTACTGATCACAGAAAAGAATTCGTTTTTACTTCGCGACGATGCTCACGTTGCGGAGTACGTCTCGCCATTACGTTTTGCCGGACGCACTAAAGGCGCGTTGATCGTCGCGTTTGATCTGCGTGAAGAATGCGGTGAGACCGAAAGACGTTTGATCGAGGCGGCGGCACAGCAGACGTCCCTCGCGGCGCACATCTGCTCGCTTTACCAGTCCGCGCGCGACACGTCGGTAAGCCTGGCGCGCGAAGTCGAACGCCAAACGGCTGAGAGTGAAGCGCAGAAGAGGCTCATCGAAGCTATCGTCGACAGTCTACCCCTTTCGCTTTACGCGATCGATCGCGAGTATCGAGTGGTTGCGTGGAACCGCAATCGTGAGCTTGGCGAGCTGGGTATTCCGCGCGGGTCAGTGCTCGGGAAGAACGTGTTCGATGTGCTCACGCGCCAACCGCGCGACATGCTGGAGGAAGAGTTTGCGCGCGTGTTCGAGAGTGGTGAGATCGAGCGCATCGATCAGGAGACGCCATCACCGAAAGGCGACATCCGTCACTGGGTCATCAGCAAGATTCCGATGTGGGCCGACAACACTGGCCAGGTCAGTCATGTGATCACTGTCGGCGAGGAAGTCACGGATCGAGTGGAAGCCAATCGCGCGATTGCACGCGCCGAGAAGCTCGCAGCGGTGGGCCGGCTCGCGGCCGGTGTGGTCCATGAGATCAATAACCCGCTGGCTACGATCTCCGCCTGTGCTGAGTCGCTCGAAGCGCGTGTTAACGACGGCGAGTTTGATGGCTCCGCGGCGCTCGAAGATCTGCGCGAGTATCTCGGGCTGATCCGCAGCGAGGCGTTTCGTTGTAAGAGCATCACGATGGGCCTGCTCGATTTCAGCCGCACGCGCACTTCAGACCACGTAACGATCAATCTCGCAGACGTGATTCAATCAGCAGTGCGCCTGCTTTCACACCAGAAACGCAGTCCCTTCGTCGACTTCAAAACCGAGATTGCGCCCGATTTGCAGCTAGTTTCCGGCGATCCGGGCCAGTTACAGCAAGCCGTTATCGCGCTCGCGACGAACGCGCTCGACGCGATGAGCGACAGCGGCACGTTGACGATCGTCAGTCGCAACGACGGCGACAAAGTGGTGGTGGAAGTGAACGACACGGGCGTCGGCATTCCGCCGGAGAACCTGCCGAAGATCTTCGAGCCGTTCTTCACGACGAAAGAAATAGGCCGTGGAACCGGTCTCGGGCTGGCCGTATGTTATGGTATCTTAACGGAGCATGGCGGCACCCTTGACGTGCAATCAACCGTGGGATCGGGCACGACTTTCACGATCACTCTTTCCGCAGTCAAGATAAGCGAGGAACAGACAGTTTGAGCGAGCAGCAACAGCAGGCACGAATTCTGATCGCAGAAGACGAGGCCAACCTTCGACTCGTTTTGCAGAAGGAATTGGAGAGGCTGGGCTATCGAGTGCAGGCGGCGCCAGACGGTGAGGCGGCTTTGCGCAAACTCGAAGAGAGCAATGTCGACGTGCTGCTGTGTGATATCAACATGCCGCGCATGGATGGCATGGAGCTGCTGCGGCGCGTGTATCAACGGCCCAATCCGCCGGAAGTGATCATGTTGACGGGCCAGGCGACGGTCGAGACGGCCGTCGAGGCGATGAAGCTCGGCGCTTACGATTACCTCACGAAGCCTTACAGCATTACTGAGCTCGACGTGCGCGTGAAGCAGGCCGCTGATAAGCGACGGCTGCGCGTCGATAATGTGCGACTGCGCGAGCAACTGGCGCGGCAGTCTGCGTTACCTGAGATCGTTTCCGTGTCGGAAGTGATGAAGGAATCGATACGGTTGATCGAACGTGTGGCGCCGTCGGAAGCGTCGGTGTTGATTACGGGTGAGTCGGGAACGGGGAAAGAGCTCGTGGCCCACGCGATTCACCGGCTGTCGAATCGTGCTGATGCTTCGTTTGTCGATTTGAACTGCGCCGCGTTTCAGGAGTCTCTGCTCGAGTCGGAGTTGTTTGGTTACGAGGCGGGCGCGTTCTCCGGCGCGAAAGGTCGAAAGCTTGGTCTGATCGAGCTTGCTGACGGTGGCACGTTGTTTCTCGACGAAGTAACAGAGCTGCCGGCGCAGTTGCAGGCGAAACTCTTGCGAGCGATTGAGACGCGCACGTTCTTCCGTGTTGGTGGTGTGCGCAAGGTGGAGGTCAACGTTCGTATTGTCGCTGCGACGAATCGTAATCTCGATACGGTTGTCAATGATGGCGTGTTCAGATCCGATCTGCTTTATCGCATCAATGGTTTTCAGATCAGCCTGCCGCCGTTGCGTGAGCGGCCGGAAGACGTCGAACCGCTCTCGCGTTACCTGCTCAAACAGATCGCGGGAACTCAGCCGCCGGAGCTCAGCGAAGAGGCGCTTACGGCGTTGCGTTTGTATCACTGGCCGGGCAATGTGCGGCAGTTGAAGAACTGTCTCGAGCGCGCGGTGATTCTTTCAAACAATGGCCGGATTACGATTTCGGAGTTGCCGCCTGAAGTGACACGGCCGGCGGTTCCGGCGCCGGCGCTGACGAGTGTTGCGCCGTCTGTCGGTGGTGGCGATGCAATTGCGCCGCTGCCGGCAATTGCGCCCGCGTCCGGTTCGTTGCGAGAAGTCGAGCGGCAGCAAATTCTCGCGGCACTCGAACAGACTGGCTGGCACCGCGGCAAGACGGCCGAGATTCTCGGCATCTCTCCATCCACACTCTATCGTCGCCTGCGCGACTACGATCTCGAAAAGAGACGTTAGCCGCGGATTTACGCAGATAAACGCAGATCTGGTCGGCGTCTATCCGCTTTCATCCGCGTTTCAATTGTTTTCGGTCAATCTTCCCGCGGTCATTCTTCGGAAGTGAATCAACAAACTCGATCCAACGCGGATACTTGTAAATCGCGATCTGTTGCTTCACGAACTGCTTGATTCCTTCCGCCAGCAGATCTCCAGCCGTAAATCCTTCTCGAACGACGATGAACGCCTTCGGTTTCACAAGCCCCTCCGACTCGTGGCCGACCACCGCGCACTCCAGCACCGCCTCGTGTTGCAGCAAACAATTCTCGATCTCCGCCGGCGCGACAAACACGCCCGAAACCTTCAGCATCTCGTCCGTGCGACCGTGATACCAGTAATAACCGTCCTCATCGACATGAAACTGATCGCCCGTCGTGCACCAGTCACCCGCAAAAGTCTCTTTCGACTTCTCGTGCGCGTTCCAGTAACAGAGCGCGGCTGAGTCGCCTTTGATCTTCAGCGTTCCCATTTCACCAGTCGCGACTTCGCGGCCGTCGGCGTCGACGATCTTCGCTTCGTAACCCGCGACGATGCGACCGAGACTGCCGGGCTTGATATCGCCGGGCCGGTTCGTGATGTAGATATGAAACATCTCGGCGGAACCGATGCCGTCGCAGATGTCGACGCCAAACGCGTTCATCCAACGTTCGTAGAGTTCTTGCGGCAGTGCTTCGCCGGCTGAATAACAGAACCGCAGGCTCGACACGTCTTCGGCTGACGCACCGGGCACGTTCAGCATCGAGTTGATCATGGTCGGGACGGTCGTCAGGATCGTTGGCCGATAACGCTTGATGACTTCGAACATCTTTTCCGGCGTCGAGCGTTCTGAGAAGAGTGCTGTCGCGCCGCCGACTGCGAACGGAAAAAGCAGGTTGGTGCCTGTTGCATAACCGAAGAAGAGTTTGGGAACAGAGACGGTCAGATCGTCAGCACAAACACCCATCGTCGCTTTGGCAAAGACTTCCGTGTTGAACGGCAGATCATGTTGCAGATGGACCGCGCCTTTCGGATGGCCAGTTGAGCCGGACGTGAAGAGCCAGATCGCGACGTCGTCACGACGCGTGTCAGCGCGTGCGCAGTCTTCGGAAGCGGCGTTTACGGTTTCAGTGAAGCCGGTCCATTTTATTTTCTCCGTTACCGGGAATTCCGTTTCGTCGCCAACCACGAGGACGCCTCGCAGGTAGCGGGCGGTCCCGGCGGCTTCGCCGAACGTTTTCAATAACGAATGATGAACAACGGCGACTTTGGCGCGCGTGTAGTCGAGGTAATACTCGTAATCGGCGACGGGCAGCAGCGGATTCACCATCGTGATCACCGCGCCAATGCGCGCCGCGCCAAACCACGTCCACACAAA
>Ga0134121_10004049_pt1 | contig 12036 bp, 12 predicted proteins | sample KB301_FD_96463 | JGI IMG/M metagenome (GOLD analysis project Ga0134121, IMG submission 96463) | Terrestrial soil microbial communities without Nitrogen fertilizer from Kellogg Biological Station, Michigan, USA - KB3-0-1 | ecosystem: Environmental > Terrestrial > Soil > Unclassified ...
CTGGCGCGCTTCGTCGGCCTGGCGGCGGCGCGCGAGGCGTTCGCCGAGCATGAGCGGCGCGGCAACGATGCCGACCTGGTGCACTTCGTGGAAAACCAGCTCGCCGGCGTGATCGGCGCCGCCTCGGCGCACATCATGCTCGCCTCAGTGGTGAAGGAGGAGGCGCTGACGCTGGACGAGGTGCGCGCGGTGCTGGACGAGGCGTCGCAGATCGTGGTCACCAGCCACCGCCTGGAGCAGAAGTCGCAGGAGCTGCAGCGCGCCACGCAGGAGCTGCGCGCGGCGAACGAGCGCCTCACCGAGCTCGACCGGATGAAGGACGAGTTCGTCTCCACCGTGTCGCACGAGCTGCGCACGCCGCTCACCGCGATCCGCTCGTTCACCGAGATCCTGCACGACAACCCGCAGCTGCCGGCCGCCGAGCGCGAACGCTTTCTCGGCATCGTGATCAAGGAAACCGAGCGCCTCACGCGCCTCATCGGCCAGGTGCTCGACGTCTCGCGCCTCGAATCGGGCCGCGTCGAGTGGCACGAGTCGCTGCTCGACCTGCGCGAGGTGATCGAGGACACCGCGGCCTCGACCAGCCAGCTGTTCCGCGAGCGCAACGTGCGCCTGGAATGCGACCTGCCGGGCCGCGTGCCCAAGGTGCGCGCCGACCTCGACCGCATCGTGCAGGTGGTGGTCAACCTGCTGTCCAATGCGGTCAAGTTCATCGAGCCCGGGCATGGGCGGGTGGAAATCGCGCTCGCCGAGGAAGCGGGCTTCCTGCGCGTCGACGTGCGCGACAACGGCCCGGGGATCAGCGCCGAGCACCACGACCTGATCTTCGAGAAGTTCCGCCAGGCCGGCGACCCGCTCACCGGCAAGCCGCAGGGCAGCGGCCTCGGCCTGTACATCAGCCGCCGCATCATCGAGCACTCGGGCGGGCGCCTGTGGGTGGAGAGCCGGCCGGGGCAGGGCGCGTGCTTCTCGTTCACCCTGCCGCTGGTGGGAGAAGCCAGGCTGGGCAAGGCCGCATGAAGGTGCTGATCGCGGAGGACGAGCCGAGCATCGTGATCTCGCTCGAGTTCCTGATGCGCGGCTGCGGCTACGAGGTGCGGGTGGCGCGCGACGGCGAGGAGGCGCTCAGGCTGGCGCAGGAGTTCCGGCCCGACCTCCTGCTGCTCGACGTGATGATGCCGCGCTGCAACGGCTTCGAGGTCTGCCGGCGCATGCGCGAGGACCCGGCGACGCGCGCGGTGCGGATCGTGATGCTCACCGCGCACGGGCGCGAGGCGCAGATCGAGCGCGGGCTGGCGCTCGGCGCCGACGCCTATATCACCAAGCCGTTCTCGAACCAGGAGCTGGTCGCCCGGGTGAAGGGGCTGCTTCCATGACGCAGCCCATCGCCTACGTCGTCGACGACGACCCCTCGCTGCGCACGCTGTGGGAGTGGCTGATGAGCTCGAACGGCATCGCGGTGCAGACCTTCGCGAGCGCCGCCGGCTTCATCCAGTCCTACCGGCGCGGCGAGCCCGGCTGCCTGGTGCTCGACGTGCGGCTGCCGGGAATGAGCGGCCCGGAGCTGCAGGACTATCTGCGGCGCGAGGCGATCGAGATCCCGATCGTGTTCGTCAGCGCGCACGGCGACGTGCCGACCGCGGTGAACGCGCTCAAGGGCGGCGCGGTGGATTTCATCCAGAAGCCGTTCGACTACCGCGACGCGGTCGCGGCGGTGCGCCGGGCGCTCGAGCGCGACGCGCACAACCGCGAGCGGCGCGCGAAGCGCGAGCTGCTTGCCGAGCGGCTCGCGGCGCTGACCGAGCGCGAGCGCGGCGTGCTGCAGCGCGTCGTCGAGGGCAAGGCGAACAAGGTGATCGCCGCCGAGCTCGACATCAGCGTGAAAACGGTGGAAGCGCACCGGGCCAAGGTGATGGAGAAGATGGGCGTCGATTCGGTGGCCGAGCTGGTGCAGCGCATCGTGGGGTTGTCGCTGGCGGAACCCTGAGGCCTCAGGCCGAGTCCGGCTGGCCGGCTTCCTTGGACGGCGGCTTGCCGCCGCCGAACTGCGCCCAGGCGATGCCGCCCATGGTGACCGCGGCGCCGATGATCTTCAGCCAGGTGAAGATCTCGCCCAGCGTCAGCCACGCCACCAGGCCGGCGATCGGCGGCGTCAGGTAGGCGAACGGCGCCGAGCGCGCGATCCCGCGCACGCTGTTCACCCAGGTCCACATCAGCCAGCCGAAGAAGTTGGCGCCGATCACTCCCCAGACGATGCCGATCCACACCGAGGCGGGCAGCGCCGCCATCGGCGCTTCCGCGAAGCTGCGGAAAGTAATAATCACGATGAAGGGCGCCGAGAAGAAAAGCGTGTAGGAGAGCACGATCAGCGGCCCGTAGCGCTTGGCGAGCGGCTGCACCAGCACCGTATAGAGAGCGAACAGGAACGCGGCGACCAGCAGCAGCAGGTCGCCGGCGCCGGCGCCCGACAGGCCGCGCGCGAACTTGTCGGAAAGAAAGACCACGATCCCGGCGCAGGCGATCAGCGTGCCCGCCACCTGGCGCGCGCGCAGGCGCTCGGCGCCCAGCGCCGCGAGGATGCCGAGCGTGAACAGCGGCCCGCTGGTGAGCACCAGCGACGACGAGAACGGCGTCGACAGGTTCATGCCGTTCATGACCACGCTGATGTGCAGCGCGTGGCCCACCAGGCCGGCGAGCACGAAGCGCGGCAGGTCTTCGCGCCGCGGCCAGGTGGCGCGGATGCGGTTGCGGAAGATGATCACCAGCAGCGCGGCCGCCAGCAGCGGCAGCAGGGTGAAGCGGATGAACACGAACGCCCCCACCCCCACGTGGTCGAGCACGTGCTTGGTGAAGGCGAAATTCACGCCCCACACGAACATCGTGGCGAGGGCGGCCGCCAGCGAGCGGTCTAGAATCGGGCCTCTCATGAAAGTCGAATCCCTGCTGACGGCGCGTGCCGCGGTCCGCGCGCTGACCGCGTCGAAGATCCGCGAACTGTACAACGAAGGCCTCGGCAACCCGAACGTGCTGCCGTTCTGGGTCGGCGAGCCCGACGAGCCGACGCCGGACTTTATCCGAAAGGCGGGCAGCGCCTCGATCGCCGCCGGCGAGCTGTTTTACACCCACAACCTCGGCATCCCCGAGCTGCGGGAGGCGCTCGCGGCCTATATCTCGCGCCTTCACAGGAAAACGGCGAGCGGGCAGATCGCCGTCACGACCGCGGGCGTCAACGCACTCATGGTGGCGTCGCAGCTGCTGATCGATCCGGGCGACCGCGTGGTGCAGGTGACCCCGCTGTGGCCGAACCTGCAGGAGATCCCGAAGATCCTTAGCGCGACGGTGGAAACCGTGGCTTTGAAGTTTTCACCCGCGGGTTGGCAGCTCGACCTGCAACGATTACTGGAAAAGCTCACTCCTGCTACAAAAGCCCTCTACCTCAACTCGCCCAACAACCCGACCGGCTGGACGGTGTCCAGGGACGAGCTCAAGGCGATCCTCGAGCACTGCCGCCGCCACGGCATCTGGATGTTTTCCGACGACGCCTACGAGCGCCTGTACTACGGCGAGGAGGGCATCGCTCCCTCTTTGCTCGACATCTCCAGCGACGAAGATCGCCTGATCAGCGCCAATACCTTCTCCAAGTCCTGGCTGATGACCGGCTGGCGCCTGGGCTGGCTGGTGGTGCCCGGGAGCCTCACCGCGGACCTCGGCAAGCTGATCGAGTACAACACCTCGTGCGCGCCGGTGTTCGTGCAGCGCGCCGGCATCGCCGCGGTGAAGGAAGGCGAGCCGGTGATCGCGCGCACCCGCTATCGTTTCCGCAAGGCGCGCGATTTCCTGGTTTCCGAGCTGAAAAGCATTCCGAAAATCGAAGCCGCGCTCCCCTCCGGGACGATGTACGTGTTCTTCAAGGTCGACGGCGTGAAGGACAGCCTCGCGTTCTGCAAGAAGCTGGTGCGCGAAGTCGGGCTCGGCCTCGCGCCCGGCTCGGCGTTCGGCCCGGAAGGCGAGGGCTTCGTGCGCTGGTGCTTTGCAGCATCCGAAGACAAGCTCGCCGACGGCGTGGCACGGCTGAAAAAGTTTCTGTAGCGCACAATCGCTGACAGTCCCGCCCGCCGGCGCGACGTAGGATTTCGAGGGAGAGCGAGTCATGACACACGCCGCTACGCCGCCGCCTTTGCGCGTGCTGATCGTGGACGATCAGCTCGACATGCTAACCACGCTCGGCATCCTGCTGCGCAGCGAGGGCATGATGGTGCAGCTCGGCCAGAGGGGCGCCGAGGTCGGGGCGGCGGTGGAAGCGTTCCGTCCGGACGTCGTCATGCTCGACATCGAAATGCCGGACCGCAGCGGGCTGCAGGTCGCCATGGAGCTGACCCAGCGCTACGGCGAAGGCTGCCCGGTCTTGATCGCGGTGACCGGGCACAAGACCGAGGCCGCCCGCCGCCTGATCGACAAGGCCGGCTTCCGGCACTACGTATCCAAGCCCTACGACTTCGACGCCGTGATCAACCTGGTTTCGTCGATGAAGCGCCGGAGCGACGTGCACGGTTAATGAAAAAAACCCCGGGGGCGGAGATCCGCTCCCGGGGTGCTGCCTGCGCATCCTTCAGGGGAGGAGGCGCAAAACCGCTGAAGCCGTCTGCTTACGCGTTGGCGACGCGCTTGCTGTTGACGTTGAAGGTGGTGGCCGACTTGTCGAGGACCGCGAGGTCGCCCGACAGCTCCGCGCCTTCTTCCACCTTGATCTTGGCGTAGCGCACCTTGCCGGAAACCTTGCCGGTGCCCTGGATCACGAGCTGCTTGCGCACCGTGATCTCGCCTTCGAAGCGGCCGCGGATCTCGGCCTGGTCGACGGCGATCGTGCCCTGGAACACGCCGTTCTCGGCGATCTCGAGAATGCGCGCGTCCAGCGTCGCGTCGACGCGGCCTTCGACGACCAGCGTGTCGCAATCGCTGATCTCGACGCCCTTCAGTTTGATGTCGGGGCCGACGACCAGCTTGGACTCCTTGCGCTCGTCGACCTTCTTTTCCATCTCGATCGAGGGCGCGGGTGCCGTGTTGGCGGCAGTTACAGGCGCCGGAGCGATCGGTTGAGTCTGGCGAAACGATTCGTCGCGCCTGTTACGGAAGAACCCGTCTTTCTGTAGCACTTTCAGTTCCCTCTCTGTAGTGATGGGTGGGACAGCGACTCCTCATACGCACGATCCATACCTGCGCGTAAGTCGCTGAAAATTCAGAGAGTGGGGTTGTAGAGGCCAACCCGACCGTCGCCCCTGGGCGACAGACCACTACCGGCGGAACTGCAAGGCCCTGTAGCGGTTGAGCTTTTTGTGTCGCTGTTTAACTACGGGCGTTCGCCTGCTCGAAGTGGCGCATCGTTTTCTGCGCGTCGTAGCGTCCCTCGACCAGCGTCTCCGGATCCCATTCGCTGCGCTCGATGGCGAAGAAGTCGCCGCCGTAGACGTGGATCGCGCCGGTCAGGCGCGGGATCGGGTTGGTGACCGAGTGGATGATGTCGGCGCCGAGCGGAACCGCGTCGCGCTCGGACAGCGCCTGCGCGCCAGCGGCTTCGACCTTCCGGTCCTTTTTTCGCCAGAAAATATTGTCTTCCCGGCCGGTGTAGACCCCGATCACCGCCCACATGCGGTGGTTGTGAGGGTAGATCGTCATGTACGGCGCCCACACCACGTTGAGGATGGTGAGCTCGGGCGAGTGGAAGAGCTTCTGCACCTCGCCGCGCTTGGGCGAGCCCAGCCACTTCAGCACCGCGCCCGGCTCGGACACGGCACGCGCCACCACCTCGCGCACCGCCTTGTGGCTGCGGTCGGCGGCGTGCGCCGCGCGGCAGTCGGCGATGAAGCGCTCGAGGTCCATGGCCGCTAGTTTACGAACTCGCGCAGCAGGCGTCCGGGTAATTTGCCCATTTCCAGTGGCCCACCAGGACCCACGATGCGCACGCCGTTCACCCACACGCCGTGCACGCCGACGGGTGCGGTGGTAAGACGCGGGTTGCCGCCCGGCAGGTCGAACACGCGCCGCTTCGGGCCGCGGCTGACCGTAGCGGGGTCGAACAGCAGCAGGTCGGCGTGGTAGCCGGGCCGCAGCGCCCCGCGCCCGCGGATGCCGAACAGCTTGGCGGGCTGGCCGGTGAGGCGCCAGACCGCGTCGGCCAGGGTGAGCTCGCCGCGCTCGCGCACCCAGTGGCCGAGCAGGTGCAGGCCGAAGCCGGCGTCGTTGAAGAACGTGAGGTGCGCGCCGGCGTCGGACAGGGATACCAGGCTCGCCGGGTGGCGCAGCATGCGCCCGACCGCGTCCTCGTCGGAGTTGAGCAGCAGGGCGCTGAACACGGTGTCGAGGTCCTCGGCGAGCGCGAGATCCAGCATGAAGTCCAGCGGGTCGCCGCCGTTCGCCAGCTCGGCGATCGAGCGCTGCTCGAGCTCCTTGTTGCGCGCCTCGATGACCTGCACCTTGTCCCATTCGCCGTTGAACAGGCGAAAGTGCGCCGGGCGGGCGATTTCCTCGCGCAGGGAGTTCCGGAACGTTTTCTCAGCGAGTTTCGCCTTGAACAGATCCCCCTTGAGCGGCAAAGCCGGTTGCCAGCTCTCGAGGCCCTCGAATACGTACGGCGAGCGCAGGGTGAAGTCCATCGACAGCGGGCAGCACGACACCGCGCCCACCAGGTAGTAGCCGTTCGCCTGGGCTTCGGCGATGGCGTCGAGGTCGGTGAACACCGACTCCGGGTTGGTGCTGTTGTGGAGCAGCGCGGCCACCACCACCGGTCGCGCCGAGTCGCGCGCCAGCTCCTCGAGGAACTCGATGCGCGTGTGGCCGCCCTTGGTCAGCATGAACACGCCGCGCCCGGCCTCGCGCAGGGAACCCACCAGCGCGCGCAGCTCGGCATCTTCCGCCAGGCGCGAGGGCATCGGCTTGCCGCCGCCGCCGTTGTGCGCGGGCGAGGTGCTGGTGGAGAAACCGATCGCGCCGGCGCGCATCGCTTCCAGCAGCAGGTCCTTCATCGCCCGGACTTCCTCCGGCGTCGCGCCGCGTTCGGTCGCGGCGTCGCCCATCACGTAGGTGCGGATCGAGGAGTGGCCGGCGAACGCGGCGAGATTGAGCGCCGCGCCATTGCGCTCGAGCATGTCCAGGTACTGCGGCACGCTCTCGAATTCCCAGCGGATCCCGGCGCGCAGCACGTCGAGCGACATGCCCTCGACCTGCGTCAGGTTGCGCATCACCAGGTCGCGGTCGCGCGGGCGGCAGGGCGCGATGGTGAAGCCGCAGTTGCCGATGATCGCGGTGGTGACGCCAAGCGCGGGCGAGGGCGAGGCCCACCGGTCCCAGGTGATCTGGGCGTCGTAGTGCGTGTGGTTGTCGATGATCCCCGGCATCAGCGCCAGGCCGTCGGCATCGACCGTGACCTTCGACGCGCCGCCGATGTAGCCGACCTCGACGATGCGCCCGTCCTTCACCGCCACGCCGCCGCGCTTCGGCGGCAAGCCGAGGCCGTCGACCAGCATCACGTCGCGGATCACGAGGTCGAACATGGAGACTGCGAAGTATAGCGGCGTGAAACGCCGCTAGAACGCGAACACGTCAGTGCCGGCGAGCGTGCGCAGGCCGGCGAGGTCGACCAGCGCGACGGTGCGGTAGCCGACCTCGATCAGGCGCTCGTGCTCGAGCCGCTTGAGCTCGACATTGATCTTCGAGCGGCTCGCGCCCAGCATGACGGCCAGGTCCGACTGCGTGATGCGCAGCTCGATGCGCGCCTCGGCGGCCGGATCGTGGCCGCCGTCGCTCACCTGGCCGAGCAGGCGCCGCACGATGCGCTTCTGCAGCGGCGCGCTGCTGATGTCGCGTACCGCCAGCATCGCCAGGCTGAGGCGGTCGGCCATCAGCCCGGCCACGTGACGCCACAGGCCGGGCGACTTGTCGAGCAGCTCGATGAAGCGGGCGCCGTCGATTTCCGCCACCTCGGTCGCGCCGTAGGCGCTCGCCCCCACGGAGAGCTTTTTCCGGCCGAGGATATGGCCCAGGCCGAAGTAGCTGCCCACGCCGAGCAGCGCATAGACGAACTCGTCGCCGTCTCCGGTCGAGGAAATGCGCAGGCTGCCGCTGAGCACGATCCAGAACGAATCGAGCTCGCCGCCCGCCTTGTAGAGCGGCTGGCCGTCCTTGAGCGCGCTGACGCGGCACAGGCTCGCGATGCGGTCGAGGTCCTCGGCCGGCAGCGTGCCGAAGTGCACGCTGCCCGCGAGGCAGGTACGAACACGAGCGGACTCGAGACGATGCCGCATTTGTCCCCCGATGGACATTCTGCGCCACTTTTCCCGCTCGATCGTCCCAACTTGGGCAATTGCGGGCATGCGACACGGATACGATCGCGCCCCTCATGAATCTTGAAGAACGTTTGCGCCGCCTCGAGTTCGTTCACCGGACGGCAGGATTAACCAGCTGGGTGTGGGACATCACCGCCGACACCGTGCACTGGTTCGGTGATCCCGAGGCCCTGCTCGAGATCGAGCAGGGCTCGTTCAGCGGGCGCTTCTGCGACTACCTGCCGCACCTTCATCCGGATGACACGTCGCGCGCGAAGCAGACCTTCATCGATTGCCTGAAGGGCGTGCTGCCGCGCTATCGCGGCGAAGAGCGCCTGGTCCGGCGCGACGGCGGCGTGCGCTGGCTCGAGACCTTCGGCCAGGCGGAATACGGCGCCGACGGCCGGGCGGTGCGCATGGCGGGCGTGGTGCGCGACATCACCGATCGCAAGCTCGCCGAGGAGAAGCTCTCGCACCAGATCTACCACGACCGGCTCACCGACCTGCCGAACCGCGCGCTGCTGCAGGACCGCCTCACGCAGGCGATCAGCCAGGCCTACCGCAAGCGCTGGACGCTCGGCGTGCTGGTGGTGGATCTCGACGGCTTCCATACCGTGAACAGCGGCCTCGGCCATGCGGCGGGAGACGCGGCGCTGCGCAAGGCGGCGGAGCGGCTGCTGCTCTGCGTGCGCGGCGGCGATACCGTCGCGCGCGTGGGCGGCGACGAGTTCGCGCTCATCCTGTCCGAGCTCGGCCGTCCGCAGGACGCCGGCCTGGTCGCGCGCAAGGTGCTCGACGCCATCGCGATGCCGATGCGCCTGGAAGGGCGCGAGGTGTGCCTGACGGCGAGCGTCGGCGTCGCGACCTATCCGCACGACGGCAGCGATGCCGAGCACCTGCTGCAGGCGGCGGATGCCGCGATGCTGCAGGCCAAGCTGGCCGGGCGCAACAACCTGCAGGTCTACAGCGCTGCGCTCGGCGAGCGCAGCGCCGGCAACCTGGTGCTGCAGAACGACCTGCGCCGCGCGCTCGAGCGCGGGGAGTTCGTGCTCCATTACCAGCCGCGCGAGGAGCTCGCTTCGGGCCGCATCACGGCGTTCGAGGCGCTGCTGCGCTGGGACCGGCCCGGCTATGGCCTCGTCGTGCCCGGGGAGTTCATCCCGGTGCTGGAGGAATGCGGCCTGATCGTTCCGGCCGGCGAGTGGGTGATCGACGCGGCGTGCGCGCAGCTGCGCGCTTGGATCGACGCCGGCCTGCGTCCGGTGCCGATCGCCGTGAACGTGTCGGCCAAGCAGTTCCTGCTGCCCGGGCTGGCGATGTCGATCGAGCGCGCGTTGCACCGGCACCGCGTGGACCCGGCCCTGCTCGAGGTGGAGATCACCGAGAGCGATGCGATGCGCAACCCGGAGAACGTCGCCGGCACGCTCACCCGGCTGCGCGAGCGCGGCATCCGCGTGGCGATCGACGATTTCGGCACCGGCTACTCGAGCCTCGCCTATCTGAAGCGCTTCCAGGTCGATGCGCTCAAGCTCGACCGCTCGTTCGTCAAGGAATTGCCGGATGACCCGGGCGATGCGTCCATCGCGCTCGCCGTGATCGGCATGGCGCGCAATCTCGGTCTCAAGACGATCGCCGAGGGCGTGGAGACCTCGGTGCAGCGCGCCTTCCTCGCCGCCAACGGCTGCGACGAGATGCAGGGCTATCTGCTGGCGCCACCGCTGCCCGCCGCCGGCTGCGAGCGGTTTCTCGAGCGGGATATACTGCCCGCCGCATGCAGCGCTTCGACGTCGGAGGAAAGCTCGCTGTCGTAACCGGCGGCGCGAAGGGCATCGGGGCGGCGACCGCCAAGCTGTTTAGCGAGTCCGGCGCCAAGGTGGTCGTTCTTGACATCGCTGAGGGTTGCGACGTCACGGACGAAGACCAGGTCAAGAAGGCGTTCGCCGGGATTGGCGACATCGACATCCTGGTCAACAACGCCGGCCGCGCGGTGCGCAAGTCGGCGGTCGAGGTGCAGAAAGCTGATTGGGACGCGGTGCTCGACCTCAACCTCACCGCGACTTTCCTGTGCTCGCGCCTCGCCCATCCCCATATGAAGAGGCGCGGCGGCGGCGCGATCGTCAATCTCGCCTCGATCATGGGCTTCTCGGGCGGCATCTACCCCAATGCGTCGTACCAGGCGTCGAAGGGCGGCGTGGTGAACCTCACGCGCGCCTTGGCGCTGGAATGGGCCGCCGACAACATCCGGGTGAACGCGGTGGCGCCGACCTATGTGCGCACCGACCTGACCGCGCCGATCTTCTCCAACCCCGAGCTGCTGAAGACCGTGATGGGCCATACGCCGCTCGGGCGGCTGCCGGAACCCGAGGACATCGCTGCCGCCATCCTGTTTCTATGCAGCGACGCCGCGCGCTGCATTACCGGCGTCACGCTGCCGGTGGACAGCGGCTATCTCGCTCGCTGAGCTGCTCGATGATTCGCGTCGCGATGCTCTGCCTTGCCGCCCTGTTATCCCTGCCGGCCGCGGCGCAGACCTTTCCTGCCAAACCGGTGCGCGTGATCGTCGTCTACCCGCCCGGCGGCACGAGCGATGCGGTGGCGCGCCTGCTCGCGGAAAAGCTCGCGCCCGCGCTCGGCCAGCAGGTCGTGGTGGAGAACCGCGGCGGCGCCGGCGGGGCGATCGGCATGGACGCGATGGCGAAATCCGCGCCCGACGGCCACACCATCGCCTTCGGCGCGATCAGCCCGCTCACGCTGCTGCCGCACGTCGGCAAGGTGCCTTACGACGCGCTGAGGGACGTAGTGCCGCTCGCGAGCGTGATGTACGCGCCCGTCTACCTGCTCGCGACGCCGGCCTTCGCGGGAAAGGATTTCGGCGCGGTGGTCGCGCAGGCAAGGGCGAAGCCGGGCGCGCTGCGCGTCGGCACCTCGGGCATCGCGACGCTCGGTCACCTGATGGTCGAGCAGCTGCGCATCGCGGGCGTGGACCTGGTGCACGTGCCTTACCGCGGCGGTGGCCAGGTCATCACCGATGCCGCGGGCGGCCAGTTCGAGCTGTTCACTGCCAATCCGAGCCCCGGTGTCAACGCGATGCTGCAGCAGGGCAGGTTCCGGATCCTCGCCGCCGCCGCGCCGAAGCGCCTCGCGGCGCTGCCCGACGTGCCGACCCTGATCGAGCTCGGCTATCCGGACTCCAGCTGCACCTCGCACTTCGGCTTCTTCGCGCCCGCCAGGACGCCCGAGGCGGTGCTCCGGCGCCTGCACGCCGAGATCAACGCCGCGCTCGCGCTTCCCGACGTGGCCGAGCGCCTGACGAAGCTGGACAACGTGGTGGCGCCTGCGTCGATGGCCGACTTCGCCCAGGTGGTGCAACGCGAATACGCGCAGAACGCCAAGGTGGTGGCCAAGGCCGGAATCCGCGCCGAGTAACTCAGCTCTTGAGGCGGTATCCCGTCCTGAAGATCCACGCGACCACCGCGAGGGTGGCGAAGAAGAAGCCGAGCGTCATCGACAGGCTCACCAGCACCGGCACGTCCTCGGCGCCGTAGAAGCTCCAGCGGAAGCCGCTGATCAGGTAGACGATCGGGTTGAACAGGCTGAAGGTGCGCCACGCCGGCGGCAGCATGTCGATCGAGTAGAACGCGCCGCCGAGGAAGGTGAGCGGCGTGATCACCAGCATCGGGATGAACTGCAGCTGCTCGAAGCCGTTGGCCCAGATGCC
>Ga0134121_10004050_pt1 | contig 12029 bp, 3 predicted proteins | sample KB301_FD_96463 | JGI IMG/M metagenome (GOLD analysis project Ga0134121, IMG submission 96463) | Terrestrial soil microbial communities without Nitrogen fertilizer from Kellogg Biological Station, Michigan, USA - KB3-0-1 | ecosystem: Environmental > Terrestrial > Soil > Unclassified ...
GGTCGGCCGCCGTGGGTCGACCTGCACCTGCATCGGGCAAGTCGTATCGAGAGACATGATCCGGAGATATAAGACTGGCATTCTCGATCCATGGCATTTATCCTCCCTACGCTTCTGACAAGCGAAATTGTCGCACCCGGATGACGGATCGGGCGGCCGCTTGCCGCATGAAGGGAATAACGGCCCGTCCAAGGTCGCGCGAATGGGCTTGGACGGCTTAGGACCGGGGCAGCACACGCCAGGGCCTGGACGACAAAGAGAAATTTTTTATAGATACGAGAGGCCTTTTCTGATGCAGACCCCGCTGTTGACCAGTTTTGCAAATCCCCGCCAAAGCCGAGCGGCTCGCGCGACCAGGATGGCGATATGTACGTTGTTGTTGTTCGGCTCAATGTCCCGACCGGCGTGGGCGCAAAGCGTGTCGTTCGCCGGAGCTCAGAGCCACGTTCCGGCCAGCGGCCTGACCGGCCCGGCCGGTGTGGCGATGGACGCGGCGGGCGATCTCTTCATCGTGGACCACAACACGGTGGTGGAGATTCCGGCGAACGGCGGTCCCCAGACCACGCTGCTGACTGGACTCTCCGCCGGGGCCGGCGTCGCGTCGGATGCGGCAGGCAATCTCTTCATCGCCGACAGCGGCAACAACCGGGTCTTGAAGCTTCCCGTCGGCTGCACGAGCAATGCGTGCATCACCACGGTGGGCAGCGGCCTGAACTCACCGCTCAGTGTGGCGGTGGACTCGGCGGGCACGGTGTTTATCGCGGATACAAACAACAACCGAATCGTTGCGGTCCCGCCGGTTGGAGCCCAATACGCGGTTCAACTCTACACCTGGGCCTTGTCCCATCCGGCCGGCGTGGCAGTGGACGCCGGCGGGAACCTCTTCATCGCCGACGGCAACGCGGTCGTGGAGGTGTTCGCTCAAAACCTTCGATCCTGCAACGCTTCAACCATCGACAAGTGCACGCGGCTCGTGGCCAACGGATTTGTGGCGGCGCTCAGCGTGGCGGTCGATCCGGCGGGCAACGTCTTCGTTGCGGATTTCCAGAACAATCAGGTGGTGAAAGTTCCGGTCGCAGGCGGAGCCCAGACCACTGTCGGCAGTGGATTGAATGCACCGTTCGGCGTGGCGGTGAATCGATCCGGAGATGTTTTCATCGCGGATAGCGGCAACGACCGGGTGGAGCAGGTGAGTACGGTCTCGCACAACTTCGGACCTGTCAATCTTGGCCCGGCTGGTGCCGTCCGGCGCATATTGCTCTATTACACGGTCAGCGCCGACGTTGTCCTGGCCGCCTTTCCAACCATCATCACTCAGGGCACGCCAAATCTCGATTTCTTCGCCGACGGCGCTTCTACGTGCACGGGAAGTCAGACGGCGGGCAACTCCTGCTTCGTGGAGCTCAGATTCCTGCCGCAAGCCCCGGGATTGCGAATGGGGGCGGTCCAACTCGTGGACTCGAGCGGCAACGTGCTGGCCACGACATTTCTTCGCGGACTCGGCGTCGGGCCGGTGCTGGCTTTTCCGGGCGGCCCACAAGCGACGGTGCCGGTCGGCAACGTATTTTCTCCTTCCGCGGTGGCAGTGAACGCAGCGGGCACTCTCTTCACGACGGACACGGCGAACGGTTCAGTGTATAGAACTCCGTCGGGCGGCTTCGGCACCCGCATCTGGACCGGGCTGAATCAACCGTACGGCGTGGCGCTGGATGGCGCCGGCAACATGTTCATCGCCGACACCTTCAACAACAAGGTGGTGATGGTTCCGACCGGATGCTCGAGTCACACCTGCGAGACGACCGTCGGCACCGGACTGGATCACCCGTACGGTGTGGCGGTGGATGGCGTGGGCGATGTCTTCATCGCCGATACCTACAACAACCGGGTGGTGAGGGTTCCGGCCGGCGGCGGTCCTCAGATCACGGTGAACACCGGGAGCTATGTCCTGAACGCCCCGCAAGACGTGGCGGTGGGTGCATCGGGCAATCTCTTCATCGCGGATACCAATGGCTACCACGTGATCGAGATACCCGCCGCGGGCGGCTGGCGTGATATCAACGCCGGCTTGTACCCGACCGGCGTGGATGTGGATGCAGCGGGCGATGTCTTCATCGCGGATACGGTCGACAGCCTGGTGGCGGAGACCCCCGCCGGCTGTACTACGAGCGCCTGTCAGATCGCGGTGGGCAGCGGACTGTCAGGACCCAGTGGAGTGGCCGTGGATGGGGCGGGCAATGTCTTCATCGCGGACACCGTCAACAGTCGCGTGGTCGAGGTGCTGCGCACGCAAATGCCTGCCGTGGTTTTTGCCGAGACCGCGGTCGGTAGCACCAGCGGCCCGCAGAGCCTTACCGTGCAGAACATCGGTAATGCCCCGCTCAAATGGGGAGGCGCCAACGCGGTCGCCAATTTCAGCCTCAACGTCTCGTCCAGTTGCTTCCAGTCGAATCAGCTGGCCCCCGGGGCATCGTGCAATTTCAGTTTTGTGTGTTCCCCGACGATGGCCGGCGACCTGTACGACACGCTCACGATCATCGACATCACAGGTAATGGTGTGCTGAGTGTCCCGCTGTCGTGCAAGGGTTATGTCGGCGGCTCGGCCGCACCGACTGTCAGCTTCACGGGCGCGCCCGCGATCGCGACGTATCAATCCGCCTTTACCGTGACGGCGGCGACCAACGCCAGCACCATGCCTGCGATCAGCGGCAGCGGCGCCTGTTCGGTGGCGGCGGTAACGGGTACACCGGCCAACGCGTCCGCAACGGTGACCATGACCAGCGGCAAAGGCGCGTGCTCACTCACGGCGGTCTGGCCGGCGGATCACACGTATGCCATGGCCACTCGGTCAGCAACGACGGCCGCCACTGGAGTGGCGATGCCGGGGAAGGTCACCTTCGCCGGCGCCCGGAGCCCATTGGGCCCGACGTTTACGTACCCCGTCGGCGTGGCGGTGGATCGCTCAGGTAATGTCTACATCGCGGATCCCGTGATCGGCGTGGTGGTCAAAGTGCCGGCGGACGGCAGCGCGCCGGCCACCGTCGGCACAGGGCTGAATGCCCCGGAGGCTGTCGCGGTCGATGCAGCCGGCAATCTTTTCATCGCGGACAGCAACAACAACCGGATCGTGAAGGTTCCCGTCGGCGGCGGCGCCCAGACCGTCATTCCGGCCACCGGACTGAGTCAGCCGAACGGCGTGGCGGTGGATGGCGCGGGGAACGTATTCATCGCAAACGGCAATCAGAACCGGGTGGTGAAAGTCCCGGCCGGCGGGGGAGCCCAGACAACGGTCGGCACCGGACTGAATCAACCGTTCGGCGTGGCCGCGGACAGCGCGGGCAATGTCTTCATCGCCGATAGCGGCAACAACCGTGTCGTGAAGGTTCCGGTCGGCGGCGGTGCGCAGACGACCGTCGGCGTTGGCTTGAATTTTCCGGAAGGTGTGACAGTAGACGCAGCGGGCACCGTCTTCATCTCGAACAACGGCGCCAGCAACGTGGCGGAGGTTCCAACGGGTTGCACGACCAGCGCCTGCCAACGCGTCTGGGGCGCGGGACTCCAGGGCCCGATCGGTGTCGCAGTGGACGGCGCGGGCGATCTGTACATCGCGGCGACCCTGAGCCAACGCGTATTCAAGGTGCAGCGGACAGCGGCCGACTTCGCCGACGTCAGTGTCGGTTCCAGCGCCCTGGTCACGCTGACCTATAACATCCTCGCCGATGTCACCCTCGACCAGAGCGTGCGTCTCCTCACGCAGGGCGTGCCCGACCTGGATTTCACCGTCACCGGCTCGCCCACCTGCACCGGCGATCAGACGGCCGGCACCTCCTGCACCGTGACGGTCAACTTCTCTCCGCGCGCGCCGGGTCTGAGAATGGGCGCACTGCAGCTCACGGATCCTTTCGGCAATCTGCTCGTGACGACGTCGGTCTACGGACAGGGCGTAGCGCCGGCGGTCGCATTTCCAGGCGCCGCGCAGACCACGGTGCCAGTCACCCTGGTCGCACCGGACGGTGCCGCCGTCGATGCGGCCGGCAACCTCTTCATCACGGAATTCGGCAGCAAGATAGCAAAAGTCCCGGCCGGTGGTGTCAAGACCACCGTGCCGGCCATCGGGCTGATACAGCCGTTCGCGGTGGCGATGGACGGAGCGGGCGATCTCCTCATCGCGGACGTGGGTCTGAACCAGATCGTGAGAATTCCAGCCGGTGGGGCCGTGCAGAGCACAGTGCCATCCAGCGCTATGTCTCACCCGTTTGGTGTGGCCGTGAGTGCGAAGGGTGACGTGTTCGCCGCGGACTCCGGGAACAACCGGGTCGTGAAGGTTCCGGCGGGTTGCACCAGCGCCGCCTGCCAACTCACGGTCGGGACTGGACTGCAGAGCCCGTTTGGCGTGGCGGTGGACGGTGAAGGGAACGTCTTCATCGCGGATAGCGGCAACAACCGGATCGTGAAGATTCCCGCCGGTGGCGGCGCCCAAATCGTCGTGCCAGCCACCGGACTCTTAAACCCGCAAGGTGTGACGATGGATGCGGCCGGCGATCTCTTCATCGCGGACACCAACAACAACCGGGTGGTGGAACTTCCCGCCGATGGCGGTCCCCAGATCACGGTGCCAGCCGCGCTGAATCTTCCCTACAGCGTGTCGTTGGACGCGACAGGCGATCTCTTCGTCGCCGATCACAACGGCAACCGAGTAGTGGAGCTGCCGCGTTCGCAGGCACCGGCATTGGTCTTTGGCGCGGTCGCCCCGGGCGGATCGAGCGCACCGCAGACAGTGATGGTCCAGAACATCGGCAACGCACCGCTCGCGTTCTCCAATCTGGCAGTCAGTTCCAACTTCAGCATCGATCCCGGCTCCACCTGTTCGGGATCGTCGTCCCTGGCTGCGGGCGCTTCCTGCAACGTCGCCGTCGTCTGTTCGCCGACATCGGTCGGCAGCCTGAGCGGCACGCTCAGGTTCACCAACAACGCCCTGAATGGAGTCAACGCCACCCAGACGGTACCGCTGTCCTGTACGGGCGCCGTCGTTCAGCCAACCGTCAGCTTTACCGGTGCGCCGCTGAGTGCGGACTATCAGTCCACCTTCACCGTGTCGGCGGCGACCAACGCCAGCACTACGGCAGTCATCACCGCGAGCGGGGCCTGCTCAGTTCTGGGCACGACAGTTACGATGACGAGCGGAACGGGCACGTGCTCGCTCACCGCCACGTGGGCGGCGGACGGTACCTATGGAAGTGCGACGGCGTCGCAATCGACGGCTGCCGCCAGGATTGCGCCGACGGTGACATTCACCGGTGCACTGGCGAGTGCGGCCTATCAGTCCACGTTCACCGTGTCGGCGACGACCAACGCCAGCACTACGGCAGTCATCACCGCCAGCGGGGCCTGCTCAGTTCTGGGCACGACAGTCACGATGACGAGCGGAACGGGCACGTGCTCGCTCAATGCCGCTTGGGCGGCGGACATCAACTACGCCGCGGCCACGGCCAGCCAGACCACGGCGGCGAGCAAGCTCGCGCCGACGATCGCGTTCGCGGGCGCGCCGGCGAGCGCGGCCTATCATGCAACGTTCACGGTAACGGCGACGACCAACGCCAGCACGACCGTGGCCATCACATTCAGCGGCGCTTGCTCAATCGCCGGCGCTACGGTCACGATGACGAGCGGCACGGGGAGCTGCTCGCTCAATGCCGACTGGGCGGCGGACACCAACTATGCCGCGGCCACCGCCAGCCAGAGCACGGCGGCGAGCAAGGTCGCGCCAACCGTCGCGTTCACGGGCGCGCCGGCGAGCGCGGCATATCCGGCCACGTTCACGGTGACGGCGACGACCAACGCCAGCACGCCGGTGGTGATCACACCAAGCGGCGTCTGTTCAGTGTCGGGCAACACGGTGACCATGACGAGCGGCACCGGCACCTGCTCGCTCGCGGCGGCCTGGGCCGCGGACAGCAACTACACAGCGGGTGACGCATTGCAAACGACGGTGGCGACAAAGGCGACGCCAACCGTCGCGTTCACGGGCGCGCCGGCGAGCGCGGCCTATCGCGCCACGTTCACGGTGGCGGCGACGACCAACGCCAGCACGACGCCGGCGATCACGGCAAGCGGGGCCTGTTCACTATCGGGCAACACGGTGACCATGACGAGCGGTACCGGCAACTGCTCGCTCGCGGCGGCCTGGGCCGCGGACAGCAATTATGCGGCGGCAAGCGCGTCGCAAACGACTGCGGCGACAACGGCGACGCCAACCGTCGCGTTCACGGGCGCGCCGGCGAGCGCGGCCTATCGCGCCACGTTCACGGTGACGGCGACGACCAACGCCAGTACGACGGCGGCTGTCACCGCCAGCGGGGCCTGCTCGATTGCGAGCAACACGGTGACGATGACCAGCGGGACGGGAACGTGCTTGCTCAGCGCAGCCTGGGCGGCGGATAACAACTACTCCGCGGCGACGGCGGGCCAGTCGACAACGGCCTCCAGGATCGTCAGCACCACCACGATCACCTCGAACACGCCGAATGCGTCGTCACCGGGACAGGCGGTCACCGTCGGGTTCAGGACGCAGGGCAATGGCACGCCGACGGGATCCGTGACGGTCACCGCCTCCACAGGTGAAAGCTGCACGGGGCCCCTTGCCAGCGGTGCCGGAAGCTGCTCATTGACCTTCGGCACGGCCGGATCGCGAACGCTGCGCGCCAACTATCCCGGTGATGGAAATTTCAGCGGGAGCACGTCGGCAACGGTTGCGCAGTCGGTGGTGAGTCCGACCGTCAAGCTGTCGCCCACCAGCCTTCAGGATAACCAGAAGGTGGGAACGACCAGCGCGCCGCAGACGGTGACGCTGACCAATTCGGGACCGACCATGCTGATCATTTCCTCAGTGGCGATCAGCGCGCAGTTTGCAATCGCCTCTGGGACGACTTGCCTCAATGGCGGAACGCTGGCCGCCGGCGCGACGTGCCGGATCAATGTGACATTCAAACCCACGGCCAAGGGATTCATCAACGGAACCCTGACGGTCACGGACAATGGTCTGGCCAATCCCCAGACGGTGCCGCTTAGCGGGCATGGGATCTGAGGTGCGCCAAGCGGAGAGGAATGCCTTTGTGAGCGCAGGATTGGAGGAAGCGCGACTTCTTCTTCCTGTTCGACGAGAAGGAACTGCCCGCGGAAGAGTTTCCCTAACAAACCGTCCGTACTTCTTCCATTGAGGAATTGGTCATTTGACGCAGCGCAGCGACTTGTTTACTGGATCGATGGCTTCGGTGTTCGGCAGGCGCTTGTCGCGATAGGCGAGATGGCAGTTGAGGCAGGCGTCGTTCAAGTCGTTTGTCGAGTCGCTCACCTTTTCCTGATTCCTGGTTTGTGAGGCCCGGTAGGAAGCTCTTGCCGCGTTTGCCAACTCCTGCGTGAACTTGATCCATTCCGGATCGTTGACTGGCACAGGCTTGCCGTTCTCGCATCGGCGGCCGGGCGTGAGCAGAAGAGGAGCGGATTCGGCCAGCGCGACGGCCGCGTAATCGATGGTGTCCCAGGCGGAATAAACGCCGCCTCCCCAAATCGCGGTGTTGAAACCTCCTCCCGCTGTAGCGTCAGTGGTTGACGTTTGTGGCTTGACTGCTCCGGGATCGACTGTCTGAACGGTGAAGATCAGGTTCGAGCTGGGGAAAAGAACGCCGCGCATCAGTTGCGCCAGGTTGCCGGCAGGCGGAAAGCTCACGGCTCCGGTTGCCGTCGATGCCTTGGTCGCAACCATGCTGGCAGGCCATGCGATCTGTCTCTGTGCCCCTTCATCGGCGCTCAGTTCCGCACGTCCGGCAGGGAATTTTCCGGCCTGGAGGATGTAAGCGACGACATCGGCGGTCTGTGTGGCAGTCAACTTCGCAGGACTGCCCTGAGGCATCGTGCTCTGAATCTTGATCGCGAGTTCCGATAGCGGTTGGGATTGCCAGTTGACGATGAAGTCGTCTCCTGTGAGCGGCGGCCCGATGCGGCCACCGAGGGAGTCGCCATGACATGTGACGCAACGCTCGCGGTAGATTGCGGCGCCGCGCGCCGCCTGTTCCTGTGTATAGACTCCCTGCCGTACTGTCGGCGGCTGTTGCGCGTTCGTGTGCGACAAAGATCCCGCCAGAACCAAAAAAAGGATCGCCATGACCTGCGCGCGATAACGGGAAACATGTTGTGCCGGCGACATCGTTTGCCTCCATGGTTGCGCGGCTAAAACTATCACATCCGGTAACAATGGCGGCCCGTCCGCGTTTATATCTTTCGAGGAGCGAATGACGGCAGCACCGGTGTCGAAGCGGATCGAACCGCCATCTCCAAACTAGAAGCCGGCGCAAAGGACACGTTCTCCCGGCGCGAGGGCTTTCGCCGCGTCAAACCCTTCTGTCGAGCGCGACGAGGGCGTCGTCGAGGTCAGTCTCAATTCGAACCTGCCAGCAAGACGCCGCACGCCACTCGGGCTCGTCCCCAAACGGCGGGTAGTGACTGAGTCAAATACGTTGATCGAATTCGCTTCGCGAATTCGATCAACGTCACCAGAATTCTAACCAGAATTCAAGATCCGGAGACAATGCCCGTTCGGCGTGAGGACCGTCTCCTCCATAGACGCCAACGAACTGAGATTTGCATATTTTCGGTTTCTGCTGAGAACAAAGGCATGATGAATCCGCAGAATGGCGCGCGCGAGCGCTGGTGGCAAAGGTTCAGAAGGTTCCTGATGGGGGACGATATTTTCGTCTCGTATTCCCGCAAGGACGGAATGAATTACGCTCCAGCGCTCGCCGCTCAACTGACGAAAAGAGGATTCCTCTGTTTTATAGACCTGCTCGGCTCCGACCCGAACGAGAAGGTGCCCGACACTCTGAAGGAGAAGGTCCGAAGGAGCACTGTGTTTGTTTTGATCGGGACGCAGGCAGCGGCGAACTCGACGGCCGTTGCCGAGGAGGTCGCCGAGTTCGTCACGACTCGCCGCCCGATCATTCCCATTGACATCAACGGCGCGCTGGTGGGAGCGGCATTTGAACACTTAATCCAAGGTCTCGCGAGGACTGATGAGATCGACGGCGCTGTTCCGTCCGAAGCGGTACTGACGCGAATAGAAAACTCATTCAAGTACTCTCGGCGCAACCAAACGTTGCGCAGAGTTTTCATCTGGACCGCGGCCTGCATCGTCGGGCTGATCGTCGTTGGCGCGATGGTGACTTCGGTTATGGCGCGGCGTACAGCGGAAGCCAATATGCAGCGATCAGTGGCCGAAGTGAAGACCCAGGCTGCGCTTGAACGGTCGAACGAAGCCAATCGGATGGCTGCCTCCGCTGAGGACAGGCAACACGTTGCTGAAGCCAGTAGGCGGGAGGCTGAGATTCTGGCGGAACGGGCACGTGGCGAAGCCGTAAAGCAGCAGCGGATTGCCAATGCCCAGCGGCTGACCGGTGAGGCAGAGTTGGTTTTGAAGCAACAGCCGGATCAACTTCCGCGCAGTCTTCTGCTGGCGTCACAGTCTCTGCAGGAGTTCGATGCGCTGGGAATGCGTTCCCTGGATGCGGACCTCGCGCTGCGAGAGGCGCTGAAATTGATGCCCCGCCTTGTGCGCACGGTCGATCTCCAGAAGTACAGCTGGGATGCTCTTGCGTTCTCAGGGGACGGACAGTATCTCGCGATGGCGAAGGAGAAAAGCGTGCGTGTGTTGGACACGACAGGGCCCTCGACTATCGAGATGGCTGTCGACTACCCCACCACGGGTACTGTCTTTGTCCACTTGAAATTCAGCCCCAATCGAAAATACCTCGCAACTGTCCATTACGAGCGGCAAACCTCTAACTTATACATCCAGGTGTGGGAAGTCGCCACGGGCAAGGCGGTCGCGCCGTCTTTGAAGCGCCATGCGACCGAAGCCTTCGGCTTGGATTTCAGTGCGGACGAACAGTACATCGCCCTGAGTGACGACGAAGGCGCCCACGTATATGAAGTCGCCGGCATGCGCGAAGCAACGCCGGCGTTACGGTCCAAATCACGCGTGTACACCCTTGTATTCAGCCCAGACGGCAAGTACCTCGCAACGACAGGGAACGATGAATTCGTGCGGGTTTGGGAATGGAGGAAACAGAACGATAAGCCCGTCGCCCTCCTTGAGCACGAGGAGAGGCCGGAGACCATCATGTTTGAGAGCAGTGGCAGGTACCTCGCTGTGGCCTGCTTCAATTACACCGTCAGGATTTGGGACTGGGCGGCGGACACCAGGCGGCCGGTCGCGCCGCCGATGAAATTCGCAAGCCACATCGTTTCTATGGCATTCAGCCCAAAAGGCAAATATGTGGCGGCGTCGAGTGAGGACGGGGTCGTGCGGGTCCTCGAAGTGGCCAAGCCCAATGCTTTCGAACTCATCGACAGCGAGGAACAGCCGAACGGATTATCCAAAGGGGGCAGTGATGAAACCTTCCGGGTGAGGCTGGGCGAGATCACCGAAAGCATTGCGTTCAGTCCCGACGAGAGGTATCTGGCAACGGGCAGCCGAGACAAGACCGCTCGTGTCTGGGAGATTGCGAGCGGACGCGAAATCGCGCGCGCGCCGAGTGACTCGAACGTCTCGTACGTGCTCTTCAGGCCGGGAGGCCATCGCCTGGTCACCATGAGCGGCAAAGTGTTGCGGGAGTGGGACGCGAACGGAGACCAGCCCTCCGTTCGCGGGGAGCATCCCGACGCAATCTCCGCCATCGCCTTCAGCCCCGACGGACGGTACTTCGCCACTGGGTCATTTAAGAGGGATTTCCCAGGTCACGCGTATGTTTGGGAGTTGGACAGCGGCCATCAGGTGACCCACCTCGAATTCGTGACCACGAACGACACCGAACGATCCGCCATCTCAATACGGGACCTCGTCTTCAGCCCCGACGGGCGGTACCTGGTTATTGCCACCGAACAGTCCAGTAATCAATCGGAGATCTGCGCTTGGATCGACTGGAACACCCCTAAGCCGCGCAAAGCCGCGTGCATCGGCCTTGGCACCGGTATGTACAAGATCGCGATGAGCGACGATGGACGGTACCTGGCGGCTGGGACTGACGACGGATTCGCCCGCGTGTGGTCGAACTGGTTTACACCCACCCCTCAGCAACTCGGTGCAATCAAACACGAACATTTCCAGGTCCTCGAAGTCGCTTTCAGCAGGGAGGGTAACTACCTCGCGACCGTTTCGGGTGACATGGCCCGGGTCTGGGACTGGCGCAAGGGCGGCAGCCAACCGGTCGCGGCAATCAAGGACCAAGGCTTCCCCAGATCGGTTGTTTTCAGCTCAGATAGCCGCTACCTCACGACCATTGCCGATGACGTTGCGTTGATCTGGGACTGGAAGTCCAACAGCAGCCAACCCGTCGCCGGTCTTCGCCATGACGGCTCACGCGTTTTGACGGTGAGCACAACCCCCGACCGACGCTATGTGGTGACCAGCGGTGAAGATCAGACGATCCGCGTTTGGGACGCATGGGGCGCCGCAGTCCCGCGTGAGATTGCGCGCATTCATAGTGACGCCAGGTTCTACCAGGGGACCATCCAGATTGGCTTAAGCGGAGATGGCAGATACATAGGCGTCGCGCCGACCTCCGACAATCGGGTGCAGTTGTGGCTCTGGAGACCGAAAGATTCCGTCGCGGCAGCCTGTGCAGTACTGAAGGCCGCTTTCTCCGAATCCGCCAAGCTTCAAAGGGCCGACGGCTTCAACCATACGTGTGAGCAATCGCATTAAATAGAATCGCGGTCTCCGCCTACGCCGTACAGTTCGCTGACCCGAGTTCGTTGTGGGCCGTCGAACGGGTTGTCTTTTCTGGATTCCCTAGTGTACGCCGCCGAAAATAACGTAACTTCTGAGCTGCTTGTCGAGAGACTTTCGCATCGGGAGTTTCGAGCCATCGGCAACGTTGAGGCAGGCGGCTCTCCTCCTCAGTTGAGGAGGAGTGGCTGCGGCAGTAAGAAAATGGCCCCCTTCCTTAGCGGCCGCAGACGAGGTGGTCTGTTCAATCACA
>Ga0134121_10004051_pt1 | contig 12029 bp, 8 predicted proteins | sample KB301_FD_96463 | JGI IMG/M metagenome (GOLD analysis project Ga0134121, IMG submission 96463) | Terrestrial soil microbial communities without Nitrogen fertilizer from Kellogg Biological Station, Michigan, USA - KB3-0-1 | ecosystem: Environmental > Terrestrial > Soil > Unclassified ...
CATGATCGTCCTCGTCTCGAAACCTGGGAAGCCTAAGATTCCCTCGGTCCCATAGTTTACCAATAGTTACAAATTCTGCAACGATCTTGTAGCGCTACGATCTCGTAGCGCTACGATTCGATAGTGCTACGTTCTTGTTGCGCAAGCGCAAGGAGGAGCACGACGATGAAGCCGGCGAATGTGGCGGGACCAACCGTTCGAGGTTCGGATTTCTGGGGGCGCGAGCAAGAAGTCGCCGCCATGTGGCGCTTGCTCGGCCATGGAAGCGTGCTGCTCACCGCACCACGTCGCCATGGAAAGTCTTCGCTCATGAACGCCTTGGCAGACGCACCTCGAGAAGGGTGGACGGTCGTCTATCTCGATGTCGAGTACGTGGAAACACCATCAGCGTTCCTCACGGAGATCGCTGCGGCTCTCCTGCAACTCGACGGCTTCCGCAAGCTCATCCGCAAGACCGCCGCTGCAACGGGGGCGCTGATTCGCTGGATCGGTCACCTCAAGGACGACCTCATAGATGGAAAGCACGGCATTGGCGAGTCCAAGATCTCGCTCCGCGACGCTCTCCGCGACGAGGCGAGCTGGCCGGAACTCGCGGAGCAGCTCTTGAACCAGCTCGAACGCTTCGAAGAGAAGTTACTCATCATCCTCGATGAGTTCCCGATGATGATCGCCAACATGCTGGATCACAACGACCCCCGCGCGATCGAGTTCTTGAAGTGGTTTCGAGGGCAACGACAGCGGCAACGCACGGCCAACGTAAGATTCCTGCTGGGCGGTTCGGTGAACATCGAACCTCGTCTCGAACGGCTGCGTTGCGAGGCACTCCTCAACGATCTCGAACGATTCCGGCTGGAGCCGCTCGATCGCCCGCGCGCCGAACAGTTCGTGAAGGAGGTGCTCGAAGCCGAATCCGCGGACTTCGAGCCCGAGGTCCCCAAGGAGATCGTGCGCGTGGCGGATTGCGGTGTCCACTTCTTTCTCCATGTACTCATCGCAGAATGTCTCTCCGCAGCGCGGCATAACCACAGGATGCTTACCACCGCAGATATCCAGCCGATCTACAACGATCGTGTACTGGGCCCGGGAAACCGCACGAGGTTCAGCCACTACCGCTCACGGCTCAGGGAGTACTATGGCCCCCTCGAGCGCGCGGCCCACATTGTTCTCGACGAGCTAGCCGCCCGGAGCGAACTGACCACCACCACTCTCTCCGAGCGCCCACGGTTGGCCGACGAGCGCCCGATCGATCTCGAACATGTCCTGATGCTCCTCGAGAGCGACTACTATATCGTACGCGACGGAGAAGCGCTCCGGTTCTCGAGCGGGTTTCTGCGTGATTGGTGGCTGCGAAACGCCGCTAGCTCACGAGGGCGCATATGACCCACCTGCCTCTACTCTTCAACCCTGCGCGGGCGCCCCTCGAGGAGCTGGAGGCTACGTTTGTCGCCCGCCGTCCACAACTCGAACGTCTGGAGAACGATCTTCTTGCCGACGCACACAAGAAGACTCGCCGTCACTGGCAGCTCATCGGTCCGCGAGGCAGCGGAAAAAGTCACTTCACCGAGCTCCTCGGGCGCCGCCTTGTCCGAGATCACGGATGGGTGGTTGCTCACTTGCCCGAGGAACATTATCAGATCGGGAGCGTTGGAGAGTTGCTCGAACAGATCGCGCTCCACATGGAAGGCAGCGATCGATCTCCATTCATTCACATCCCCAAATCCTCAGACGTAGAAGAAATCGCCCTCGATCATTTCCGGCGATGGCAGAGAGAGCACAAGACGCCGGTCCTTGTGATCCTGGAGAACCTCGGAACACTCTTCGAGCGCCAGCTCCGCGATCGTCGAAGTCAAAGCCGGCTGCGTGAGATCTTGACGCGCGACCCACCGTTCGCGCTGCTCGGAACTGCAACAAGCTACACTGATGTGACCGTTCAGCACGCTGCTCCCTTCTACGACTTTTTCCAAACATTGACACTCGAAGACTTGTCCCGGGACGAGGTTGCCGAGTTGGTCGCGGCACGAGCACGCTGGGACAACGAGGGAGCGGTTCCGTCGCAGCTAGACATCGTACATGCACGAATACATGCTGTCTTTCATTTTTGCGGCGGCAATCCGAGGCTGGCGCTTGCCTTGTACTCAATACTCAAACAAGGACACGCGAGCGACCTTCATACCCAGCTCTTGAAACTCCTTGACGAAGTTACTCCGTATTACCAGCAGCGACTCGCAGACATCTCACCCCAGATGGGCCGCGTCCTGGTCAAGATGGCGCTGGCCGCCGATACCATGACACCCGCAGATATCGCCAGATACTGCAGAATTCCGACCAACCATGTAACCGCCAACGTCACGAAGCTAGTGGCCGAGCACCTCGTGCGCCCGGTCGGGCGCCCCGACAAACGCCGGCGTTTTTACGATCTCAACGATCGCTTGTTTCGGCTCTGGATCCAGACGCGGGATAATCACACTGCTCGTCAACGGCTGCGCTTCCTCTCGGAGTTCTTCCAACACTGGTACGAAGACCACTCTGAAGAAACCAGGCCCGCCGCTGCTCATGTCGCGGATGTTTCACTCGCGGTGCGCTGGGCAGAACGTCGCAAGGAGATCAATCGACACACGATTTATCATTTGTTGCTTGGCCTGCTCGAAGCCTCGGATGAAACGATCCCATCATTCACGGCCATTGTTCAGTGGATCACAGCCCATGTTCCACAGTCAGAATTGAATGCCGTCTTTGTTGAACGGATGCCAGACGCTGCCCGGAAGGCCCCCAGCAACGCAAAGGCGATCCTGCGTGCTTACAAGGCGCTTCGCGATCTTGGTGCCCTCCCGTCGGGCCTTATCCCGTACTCCGCAGCACTGGAAGCGAGTGAGGAACCAGATCGGATCGCGGCCTTCTCACCCGAGCTACGAGAAGCTGTCGAACTCCTGGTGGGTACGCCACACCCGTGGGCGCCCATCGGGGGACGCACCAGCACAGGCAGTCAGGGCACCAGACGACCTCGAACGCATCTGCGACCGCCCGTCACACGTACTCGGCCACCACTGGGTGGGCGCCGTGATTCCAGGCGGTCAAAACCACGTATACCGTAGGCACGATCGTTCCCGCGGACCGTTGTCGGATGCTCCCGCGGCTTTCGGGCTACTCCGGCAATGGCGAATGCCTGGAACGTTCGAGCTCGAGCACCATGTACACATCGGCCGTCGTATACGGCGTGTCGGCCGGTAGCGGCGCATCGCGGAAGCCGAGCGCACGGTAGAGGCGCAGCGCCGCCGTGAGCCGCTGGTTGGAGGTGAGCACCACGGAAGACACGCCCGACTGCCGGGCAAATGCGATCACCGCCTCGCACAGCCGGCGCCCCACGCCGCGGTTCTGCGCGCTCGGCGCCACCGCGAGCTTGGCCAACTCGACGACCGTCTCCGATACCCGGATCGCCGCGCACGCACCGAGCACGTCGTCGCCGTCTAGCGCGAAGTAGATCTGGCCGCCGGGAGCGAGGATCAAGTCCTCCGGGCGTTGCAGGTAGACGCGATCGACGTCTTCGAACAGCCCGAATTCCTCGAGCCAGGCACGGTTCAACCGCTCGAAGTGTTCCCGCAGCTCGGGCCGCCAGGTTGCGATCTGGACCTCGTTTCGCATCGCGGGCGAGTGTCACACGATCCGATGGTGATGCCGGGTCGGCTGGCTCGATGTCACGATCAACCAGCGAGGGGCGCCCGGCGACAAGCGGATCGCCGGTGGGAATGGTACTCCTAGCGTACCCAGGCCAATGGATGGACTCGATGCGGAGCTCGCACGCGTAGCGGTGGTGCTTCTGGAAGATCGCGTGCTCCGCCGCGTGATCAAGAAGCACCGCCGATTGCCCGGGATGGGGCTCCAGGTGCCGCACGCGCAGTGCTACACGCTGCCGCGCGCCGACCTCGAGGGTCTCGTCGAACGCGACGAGCTCCACGTCGATCCGGTGGCGCTGCCCGCCCACGTCGCGATTGTCGGCGGATCGCGCAGCGCGCTCGAGGCCGGTGATCCGGGCGAGCTGTCGCGCGCGTGGCGGGTGATCTTCCATGCCCGCGTCCACCAGGCGTTCGACGAGCTGCTCGCACGGAGCGCGATCACCCCCGCGTCGATTCGCGAGCGCATCCACCGGATCGGCCAGACCGAGTTCGACGAGATCCGCTCGGTGCTGCGCCAGGAAGATCTCCTGCTGCCGCCGGTCGACGACACCAGCACGTACGCCGAGTTCGTCGCCCTGTACCTCGAGCTCCAGCACTTCGCCCCCAGGGCGCTCGATCGCACGTTCCCCACGCTCGATCTCGCCCGCGTCGACGCCGCGATCGCGCTCGATGTCGACGGCGCGGCGTTGCTCGCGGCGGCGCGGCCCGCCGGAGCACCGGACAAGCCCATCGTCGACGAGCCCGCCCACCCGGTCCGCGGCTCGGACGAACGGGCCGCCGTCGTGGATCCCTCAGCACGCGCCCTGGCCTCACGGGCCAGGGTCAAGGGCAACCGCGCCCGCGCGGCGATCCTGGCGCTGCGCGCGGGCGATCGCGAGATGGCGCGCACGGATCTCGACGAGCTCGGCGCACGGCTCGCCCGCGCGGTCGGCGCTGCCGCGCCTGGGCCGGGCTGGACCGACGCGCTCCTGCCGGTGGCCACGCTCGCGGCGGCGCAGCGCGTGCTGCGGTTCACGCCCGGCGCGCGGTTGCTCCACGATCTGCAGTCCGCGTGCGTCGTCGCCGAGCGCGAGATCAAGGTCGTCGACGTGATGGCGTGGGTGCTGTCGCTGGGCAAGCGCCCGGTCGTGCGCGCACTGCCGGCAACGCGCGAGGTACGGGTCGCCAAGCACCTGCACGCCGCCGCGCGAAAGGTCGCCGAGTGCGCGCTGCCGTCCGCCGGCGACGCGCAGCGGCTCGCCGCCGCCGTGCGCGACATGGTCGTCCGGGGCGACACCAATGTGCGCGTCGTCCTGCGGCCCAAGATCGCCGCCGCGCTCGACACGGTCGCGCTCCATCCCGGCAACCTCCCCGAGCGCGTCGCCGAGAAGAAGCTGATCGACGAGCTGCTCGATCAGGCGGTCGCCGTCGGCCGGCTGTCGATCGGCAACCTGCGCGACGCGATCTCGCACAACGATCTCAAGATGCCCGACCTCGATCCGCGCCGGCTGCGCACCAGCGACGAGCTCTTGCGCTGCGATCTGGCGCTCTCGCAGTCGCTCGACGGCGTCTACCGGCGCGGCGAGGGCTACCTCCGCTTCCTCCAGAAGATCTCGTCGGTGTTCTTCGGCACCGCGACCGGCCGGCTGCTCACCTTGTACCTCATCCTGCCGCTGCTCGGCTCGTTCACCGTGTTCAAGGGCCTGCAGGAGATGATCGACCTCGTCGCCAAGCACACGCACCGCGCGGCGCGGGAGATCGCGACGCTGTCGTCGATCACTCCCGGCGCACAAGCCGTGGCCCGCGAGGTCAGCTCGGTCGCCAGGGAAGCGCACCGCGCGGCACCGGAGATCGCGACCGTGACCACGATCGCCGCCGGCGCGGTGTTCTTGTTCCTCTTGCTTCACGTACCACCGTTTCGCCGTGGGGTCGTATTCGCGTTGCGGCTGCTCGGCCGCGGCCTGCGGCTCGTCCTGTTCGACGCGCCGCGCGCGCTGTTGCGCCGTCCGCTGGTGCGCAAGCTGCTCGGCAGCCGATTCACTCGCTGGGTGATCAAGCCCGCGATCCCCGCCGCTGCCGCCTTGTTCATCAGCCAGGGCGTGCTGCGCTGGCCGCTCGCCGCCGGCGTGTTCGTGCTGCTCGCGCTCGGCCTCAACTCGCGGATCTGACGCGACGCGCAGGAGGTCGCGGCCGACGGACTTGTGCGCTCGGGGCGCCAGCTGTCGAGCCGGATCCTGCCGGGCATCGTCCGGTGGATCCTCGAGATCTTCGCCGAGCTGATCGAGCTCCTCGATCGCGGGCTGTATCGCGTCGATGAGTGGCTCAGGTTCAAGGCCGGTCAATCGCGGCTGACCCTGGTCATCAAGGGTGCGCTCGGCACCGTGTGGTCGCTCGTCGCCTACTTCCTGCGGCTCTATATCAACCTGTTCATCGAACCGGGGGTGAACCCGATCAAGCACTTTCCGGTCGTCACGGTCACGGCCAAGCTCATGGTGCCGCTCTACCCGACGCTGCTCGATGTGATCAGCGGTCCGTCCCGCCAGCTGATGGGCTCGGCGCTCGGTACGTCGTTCGCAGCGTTCACCGTGTTCGTCATCCCGGGCGTCGCCGGCTTCCTCGTGTGGGAGCTCAAGGAGAACTGGAAGCTGTACCGCAAGACCCGCTCCAAGACGCTGCCGGAGGTCTCGATCGGCCACCATGGCGAGACGATGGTCGGGTTCCTGAAGCCCGGCTTTCATTCGGGCACGATCCCGAAACGCTTCACCAAGCTGCGGCGCGCCGCCTGGAAGGTCGACGAGCGTGGCGTGGCGAAGCACCGCGAGGCGCTGCACCACATCGAGCAGGCGATCTACAACTTCGCCGACCGCGAGCTGGTCTCGATGCTGAACGCAGCCACCGCATTCCGGATCGCCGACACCGCCGTCCACCACGTCGCGCTCGGCTCGAACCGTGTGCAGATCGATCTCGCGTGTCCAAGCGTGTCACCCGATCTCGCGCGGATCGCATTCGAGCACCAGTCGGGCTGGATGGTCGCCGGCATGCCTGAGCGCGGCTGGATCGACCGGCTCGCCGAAGACCAGCGCCGGATCCTCGAGATCGCGCTCGCCGGCTTCTACAAGCGCGCCGGCGTCGACCTCGTTCGCGAGCAACTCGAGCAGGTCATCAGCGGCGATGCCGAGCCGCTTCCCTACGACATCTCCGGCGAAGGCCTCATCGTGTGGCCGGGCCACGGCTACCAGACCGAAGCCGTCTACGACCTGCGCGCGCCCTTCCCGATGGCGAAGATGCGAGGCGCGCCCTGGAGCGGCGAGCTCCCGTCGCCCGCCGGTCGCCACGCCCTGTACTTCCGTGAGGCGCTCCGCTGGGCGATGTGGACGAAGGTGTGGGAGCAACTCGCGCGCGGCGAGCAGCCGATACAGATTATCTCGGGCCCGAGCCTGATCCGCCGCCCACCGGCGCGCGCCACCGCGATCGCGGTGTAGCTCTGGATCAGCCCTGGGCGAGCGCTTCTTCGATCAACTTCTTCGCGAGCTGCGCGTCGGCCCGATCGCCGTACTGCTTCTTGATGGCGCCGATCACGCGGCCCACCATCTTCGGATCCTTGGATGGCAGCTCGGCGACCGCCTTGGCCACCGCCTCGCGGAGCTCGGCCTCGCTGAGCCCCTGCGGCAGGAACTTGCTGCACCACGCCACCTCGAAGTCGATCTCGGCGAGCTGCTCCTTGCCGCGATCACCGGCGTTGACGTAGTCGCCGCGCGCCTTCTCCATCGACTTCTTGTACGTCGAGATCACGTCGAGGACGAGCGCGTCATCGACGGTGCCACTGAAGTCCTTCGCGGTTCGCCGCTCCATGATCTTGGTGTTGATCATGCGGATCAGGTTGGCAGTCTGGAGATCCTTGGCCTTGATCGCGGCGGTGAGCTGCTCGCGCAGCTGGGCTTCGAGGTTCGTCGACATGGCAAGCCATCATCTACCACGCCCTGGCCTCGGTCGCCCTGCTGGGCCCCAGCCCTGACGTAGGCCTAGCCATCGAGGTTGCCGAACAGCTGCGATTGCGAGAGCGTCACCGTGCGGCGTTGCTTGGCGCGCCGGGTCCGGCGATGCGCATCGCGCCGCTCGGCGTGCAGGGTTTCGGGCGCGTTCAGCTGCCACGACTGGCCGCGGCCCGCCGCGAGCGGAGCGAGGTGACCCGGTGTGTGCGGGAGCATTGCCGTGCCCGCGCTCGACAACGCCGCCGCCAGTGCGTCGATCGGCGGCGCTGCCGTGTCGTCCTCCGCTCCGCCCGCGACCCCCGCGATGGCTTCTCCGACGACCACGACCCCGAGCTTGCCGATCGCACCCGGCTGTTCGCTGACAAGCGGCGCGATCAGCCGGGCCAGATCATCGTGCGAGCTCGCGGCTCGTCCCGCGGCCACCGGAACCACCCGCGGCCCGCCATCTCCGGACATCGTGACCTCGAGCCGTGCCGCACCGCGCGCACGCCCCAGGAGGCGCAGCCTGACCCGCTCGGCCAGCGCTGCCACCGCCGTCGCGCCGCCGAACAAGCTGCCGGCACTCCCGACGACGAGCTCCTCGCGGATCGGCGCGTCCGGTGCGTACGGCCGCAGCCGGTTGCCGCTGTCACCGCGCGCGAGGGCCTGGTAGTCCGCCTCGAGCGGCCGCGACACCGACGGCGCCGGGAGCGCGGCAAACTCGCCGAGCGTCCGCACACCGAGCGCCTCGAGCATGTGCTGCACCTCGGGCGTGATCGCGAGCAGCGATAACGGGCGCGGCGCGAGAAACGCAGCCGAGCCACCCCGGGGGACGCTGACCACGCCGCGATCCTCCCGTGGGCTCCCCGTGCCGGGCCGCGCGCCGCCCACTGCCTCGCCGCCGCCATGCGCCGCCGCGACCCACGCCGTGAAACGATCGTCGGCGATGCCGATCCGGGCGGCGATCCCGAACGTGTCGAGTAGCGCGAGCAGCCGATCGCCGAACGTCATGCCACGCGTCTTGCTCGGCACCTCGCAGTACATCGCGAGGTGGGCACCGCTGGCCGCAACCCGCCCACCGGTATCGACCACCGCGGACATTCCGAGCAGGGCATCCGCGATCGCCCGTACGGTCTCACGCTCGAGCTGGGCATCCGCGGCGACCACGCGCAAGTCGGGCGACACAAACCGCGCCGCGCTCGCCGTCATCCCGAGCCGCACCCCGAGCGCCCACGCCGCGCGCGAGCAAGCCAGGACGACCGGGCTGTGCAGCGCGAGCGACGGCCGGACTCCCGTGGCCGGGTCCTGACCAGCACCAACGACCGCGACCGCAGCCCCGCGGAGCGACGGGTCGATCCGGCTGAGGCTCTGGAGCGCGAACTGCGGAACATGAACGCAAGCGATTCGCATGTCCTAGGTGTATCGCACTGGTCTGATGTTCAGTGCTGAACAGGTCAGCAGACTCTCAGCTCTCACCTAGCTAACCATGCGAAATACAAGTAGAGTTCGGCCCCATGACGAGGCCGCATCCCGAGACGATCTCCCCCACGGCTCATTACACGGGCTATGTCTGGTTCGCGCACGGCCAGTCGCATGACGCGTTCGCCACCCGCACCGGTCGCTTCATGTATCACGCGCTGCACAGCCCGAACGTGCTCGCCCAGCGCGTCGGCTTGCCATCGCTCGAAGGCATGCTGCTCGCTCGCCACCGGCTGATCGATCTGCGGCTCGCGCAAGCGATCGACGCCGGCGAGATCCAGCAGGTCGTCGAGATCGCCGCTGGCCTGTCGCCGCGTGGTTGGCGGTTCGCCACCCGCTACGCGGATCGCATCACGTACATCGAAGCCGACTTACCCGCCATGCTCGCGCACAAGCGACGCATCCTCGCAACGCTCGGCGGCGAGACCGCGCACCACCGGACCGCCGAGATCGACGCGCTCGCCGACACCGGCCCGACGTCGCTCGCCGCGGTGTGCGCCACGCTCGATCCCGCCAAGGGCACCGCGATCATTACCGAAGGCCTCATCAACTACTTCGAGCGCGACGTCGTGCTCGCCATCTGGCGGCGGTTCAGCGCCGCGCTCCGGCGGTTCCCGCGCAACCTCTATCTCTCCGACATGATCCTGCTCGATGGCAACCGGGGACTGCTCAGCACAGGGTTCTCGTGGCTGTTATCGGCGTTCGTGCGCGGCCGCGTCCACATGCAGTTCGACACCACCGAACAAGCCGAGGACGCGCTCGAGTCCGCCGGCCTGGTCGGCATCCTGCTCGATCCGCGCGACTTTGCATTCGAGATCAAGGATCTCGAGGCTGCCGGCGCCGGCCGTGTCCGGATCATCGAGGCGATCGCCAAACCCGAAACGCCGGTGAGCTAGCCAGTCGAAAAGCGGTTCTTCATAAGTACGTACCGAACTCACGGTACCGATCGCCGCCCCCAATCAGGGATCGCTACCCGTAGCGCGTGACACGCGAAGCGTGGAGGGTGTGCTGTGGCGCCACAGCTCTCGGGCAGCAAATCAGCCCCACTCCCGGACTTCCACCCCATCGCTTGCCGCAGATTTGCAGGACCAAGAACTTTGTCATGGAATGACATCGCCCGCATTGCGCCATTGCACGTCATTCAGTCCATGCTAGTAAAATGTCTTTCATCAATTGACTGAGTATCAGGGATTTATCTGACAATACCTATTCAGGTCGGAATTGTTGTTGGTCAAGAGACGCACGTTCTTCCCGCGGGCGAAGCAAGACCCCGTTGTCGTCCACCCCGGCCATGACCCTCGTCAAACCCGCCTGGAGCCCCCCCGACGAATTCGAGGAATACCGGCTCGTTAGCTTGCTCGGCTTTGGCGCGATGGGCCAGGTCTACCTCGCGCACGACATGCTGCTCGATCGGCCGGTCGCCGTGAAGTTCGTCCATACCGATGACGATCCGGCCGCACGTGCGCGGATCATTGAAGAGGCCCGCGCGATCGCCAGGCTGCATCATCCCAACGTTGTCGCGATCTATCGGGCCGCAGAGGTCGCTGGCCATCCCTACCTGGTTTCCGAGTATGTGCGCGGTCGCGTGCTCAATCAACTCGACCGCCCGGTGCCCTGGCGACAGGTCCTCTCCATCGCACTCGACCTCACGCGCGGCCTCGCCGCCGCCCACCGCCGCGGCGTCCTGCACCGCGACGTCAAGCCCGCCAACGCCATCCTCACCGATGAAGGCCAAGCCAAGCTCCTCGATTTCGGGCTCGCCAGGATCACCGACAAAGGTTCAGCGGCCACGCCCACCCCGGCGGCGCCGCCGCCGGAACATTCCAGCGATCAGCCTCACGATAGCAGTGGCCTCACGGTCGATGACTCCAGCTTGTTCCCCAGCCAGACGATGATCCGGCAACACCCGATCCCACCCGCGCCCGTGAACAACCGAGGCAACGGGATCGCCGCGAGCCCGGGTGCCGGCACCGGCTTCGTCCGCCGGCCCGGAGACACGAGCAGCGACATCACCTCCGCTCGGTCTGATCCACGCCCACACCCGGTGGGCACGCCGCTCTACATGGCGCCCGAGATCTGGCGTGGCGATCCCGCGACCCGCCGCTCGGACCTCTACTCGCTCGGGATCCTGCTCTACGAGCTCCTGACCGGCGCGGCGCCTTACCGCGGCACCACGATCACCGAACTCGCCAGCAAGGTCCAGAACCACGACATCCCGAGCATCCGAGACAGCGTTCCCAGCATCGAGCCCGCACTGGCCGCGATCGTGGATCGCCTGGTCAAGCGAGACGCCGGTGCCCGGTTCGTCTCCGCGGATACCCTGCTGGTCGCGCTCGAGGAGAGCGCCGTCCCGGCGCCCATCGACGAGCACCCCGATGTCAATCCGTACCGCGGGCTGGCCGCGTTCGAGTCGGCGCACGGCCCCTGGTTCTTCGGCCGCCGCGGCGAGATTCGCGAACTGGTCGATCGCGTCACGACCGAGGCGTTCGTCATCGTCGGCGGCGATTCGGGTACCGGCAAGTCTTCGCTGTGCCGGGCCGGCGTCCTGCCGTGGCTCGCCGAGAACGCCGGCTGGTCCTGCGTCGAGGTGGTGCCGGGACGCCATCCCGTGCGCTCGCTCACCGCGGCCCTCGCCGCCTGGACCGGCATCGACGAGGCAGACCTCGCCACTACCCTGCGCGACAGCCCCGAGGCCATCGCCCGCGTGATCCGCAAGCACATCGTCGCCAGCGACCGATCCTCGCGCCGCGGGCAGTCAGGGCCGGCGCCCGCCAGCACCGGCGATCCTCTGCCGGAGAACAGCTCCGGCCCACCGCTCCGCCTGCTCTTGTTCGTGGACCAGCTCGAGGAGCTCCTGACCCTGTCCGAACCCGAGGAAGCACGCGTGGTCGCCGCCGCGCTGGCGGCGCTCGCCGTGCGCACGCCCTCG
>Ga0134121_10004052_pt1 | contig 12027 bp, 9 predicted proteins | sample KB301_FD_96463 | JGI IMG/M metagenome (GOLD analysis project Ga0134121, IMG submission 96463) | Terrestrial soil microbial communities without Nitrogen fertilizer from Kellogg Biological Station, Michigan, USA - KB3-0-1 | ecosystem: Environmental > Terrestrial > Soil > Unclassified ...
GAAATTATTTCTCGCGACCTCCCGTAGGAGATACATTTCTTCCCCGAGATCGCCTCATCCCCGATCGATTTGTCTTTCAATCGATCCTCAACGAAAGGATGCCCCCATGTTCTCTCTGTCGCCCCGCCGATTTTATAGCGCGTCGTTAATTCCGGCGTTGCTGCCGATGCTGATGTTATTTGGATCCTACAAAACGGACAATCACCCTCCAGTTGCGGTGAACGATAGTTTCACCGTGCATGGCTGCACCACGATGAACGTGACTAGCAACGATTCCGATCCTGATAACGATCCGATCTCCGTCAACGGTTTTCCAACGCTGCCTCAGCATGCCGGTATCTTCTCGAACAATGGTAACGGAAACATTTTTTATTGCCCGAATAGTGGGTATGTAGGCAACGACAGTTTCGTTTATCAATTGTGCGATCCGCAGAACGCCTGCGCGAACGCTACGGTCACGCTTGACGTTGCTAACCAGGCGCCCAATGGAGTTGCCGACTTCTACAATATTCATGGATTTACGGTCATTGGGCCGTTCCTGGCGAACGACTCTGATCCTGATGGCGACAGCTTCACCTGCGGCGCCATTGGCCACAATTGCATCGAGCCGCCCTTTCCTCAGCACGGAACCCTGAACGGTGTGTCCACGGACAGATGGGCCTACACGCCGGCATTTGGCTACACTGGATCGGACAGTTTGACCTACAACGTTTGCGACGGCTTGGGCCTGTGCACGCTCACGACTGTCAATCTCAGCGTCAACAACAACCCACCGATCGTCCTAGCTGATATTTACCTGGTTCCCGGCCCATTCACGCTTGTCGGACCATTCATGAGTAACGACCTCGATCCTGACAATGACGACTTAAGAGATCCGGATCTCATCGATTTGCCCCAACATGGGACTCTCACTTTCGGAAATCAAAGGGACACAAAACGGTATACCCCCAATCCTGGGTTCTCAGGTTTGGACAGCTTCAGCTACCGAGTTTGTGATTCACTGGGCGGCTGCAGTCCAGTTGTGAGTGTCTATCTGATCGTAGTGGGTGATGGAATGAATAACGGAGCCACGGAGTGCAATTCCAGACAAGGCGGGCCCGTGAATGTTACCAACGGAAATATGTACCTGCAGCAGGACGATTATGTGTTACCCAGCGTTGGTTATGGAATTGATCTGAATCGCACCTATAACAGTAAATCTCAAACGGTCGGATTGTTTGGGCGTGGGTGGTCAACCGCCTACGATGCAACCGTAACCCTGGATAACGACAATCTCGCTCACCTGATGCAGCCCGATGGCCGCGTAATCTATTTCTGGCGATCGGGCGCCACGGGGCCGTTCGCAGATCTTATCGGCGATCTCCATCAGCAACTTGCGCAAACCGGCAGCGGCTTTACGCTGACAATGAAAGACGGAAGCGCCGAGCAATTCAATTCGGCCGGTAGATTGCTTTCGCTTACTGATCGAAACGGGAGCACAACCTCACTTACTTATGACGTTAATGGATTTCTCGCAGGCATCACTGACCCGTCTGGCCGCATGCTGACAATCAACATCAATGCGAACGGCCAGGTCGCTACTGTTACAGATTCGCTCGGCACTGTAGCCACCTATACATATGGCGGTAGCAACGAGTTGCTCTCGGTCACATATGCGGACAACTCTGCTTACAATTTCGCGTATGACGGCGGCCTGCGCTTGACCACGATAACAGACGCATTGTCGAACGTGGTGGAATCGCACAGCTACGACGGCCAGGGCCGCGCCACGACATCCGAAAAACAAGGCGGTGTGGATCATTACTCGTTTAACTACGTGAGTGATACTGAAACCGATGTCACCGATGGTCTAGGCCGGGTTACAAAATACACGATTGATAAGACCAAAGGCCGCAATGTTGTCACCCGGGTGGAAGGGCTGTGCGGTTGCGGCGGCGGCAACGACTCGCAAGTTCAAACGTGGACCTATGACAACCAGTTGAACGTGACTTCAAAGACGGATGCCTTGAATCACGTCACGAGTTACACCTATGACGCGAATGGGAACTGCCTGACCCAGACCGATGCGACGGGGACGATCACTTACACGTACAACGGTTTGGCCGAAGCGCTGACGCGCAATGATCAACTCGACAACCTCACCACCAATACTTACGACACCTCCGGAAATTTGCTGACGACGACGGACGCGCTGAACAACACAACCACCTTCACCTACAATTCGCGCGGGCAACAGCTGACCGCAACCGACGCGCGCGGCAAGGTGACGACTTTCACTTACGACACCAGCGGCAATCTGACCAAACGAAAAGACGCGCTGAATCATGAGACGAATTTCGACTACGACGCCAGAGCACGTATGACCAGCGTTACCAATGCGCTGAACCAGACGACAAGTCTCGAATACGATTCGGCCGGACGATTAAAGAAGGTGACATATCCGGACAGCAATTTCGTCAGCTACACGTACGATCTTGCCGGCCGCCGCACCAAGGTGACTGACGCACGCGGTTATGACACGAACTACGCTTACGACAGCGCGTATCGGTTAACTGGCATGACAGACGCGCTGAGTCACGCAAATGCTTACGGTTATGACGCGATGTCACATCTCACCAGCACAACCGACGCCCTGTCGCGCACGACGGATTACGAATATGATGCTTTCAATCGCCTGGTGAAAATTACTTATCCGGCTGCCGAGGCCGAGGCGGAGCGGTTATTTGAAATCATCGCTTACGACGCTGCTGGGAATGTCACTGAACGCACTGACACGGCGGGGCGCGTGACGAATTATGGCTATGACAGTGTCAATCGCCCAACCAGCACGACAGACGCCTCTAGCCAGACAACCAGTTACGAATATGATGCTTTGGGACGAGTGACTTCGCTGACGGACGCAATGAGCCAACAATATCAGTTTTCTTATGACGCGCTTGGGCGGCAAATGAGCATGACCCGCGCCGGGGTTTCGATGAGCTATGTTTACGATGCCGTCGGCAATCGCATTCAACGCACGGACTACAACGGCGCAGTGACGAACTACAGCTATGACGACTTAAATCGACTCGCGACAATTTCCTATCCTGATTCCAGCTCGGCGAGTTATGCTTATGATGCTTTGTCCCGCCTGACCGCCGCGACTAACCAGAACGGCACAGTGAGTTTCAGCTATGACAATCGCGGACGCGTTGCGAGCACCACGGACGTGTGGGGCAAGGTGGTTGGCTACAACTATGATGCCAACGGCAATCGGACGGCAATGACGCTGAATGGTTCAGCCTACGCCAATTACACGGTCGATGCGGTAAATCGCTTAACCCAGCTAACTGATAGCGAGAGTCAAGTGGTCAGTCACGGCTACGATGCCGCGAACAAGTTGATTTCGCGTGGACTACCAAACGGCATCACGACGAATTACAGCTACGATGGCTTGGATCGGTTGACGCGCCTGCTGCATACCAAGAGCGAAACCACGGTGGCCGACAACCAATACGTTTACAATGCGGCCAGCCAGATCGCCCAAATTGCTGACGCTAACGGAACACGAGATTTCGCCTACGACGTGGTCGATCGACTGACGTCAGTGAGTGGAGCAACTAGCGAGCAATACAGCTACGATGCGGTCGGGAATCGATTGGGTGATGATGCCAGCTATACCTACGGAGCATTCAATCGACTCGCGAATCGCGACGGGTTTAGTTACAGCTATGACGCCAATGGCAATGAATTGGCGGTGCGCTACTTCCAAACTAGCGGTCGGGACTTCACATACGACTTCGAGAATCGCTTGACGGAAGTGTCGTCCTCTTTCGGCAGGCTTCTTCGCCATCCGCCGCCGCCTTCGGTGGTCCATTACAAATATGACGCGTTGGGCCGGAGAATTGAACGGACTGGACCAAACGGTGACTTGCAGCGATTTGTTTACGACGGGCAGGATGTGATTGAGGACCTGAATGACAATAGTTCGGTCGTCACAAAGTATTTGAATGGCCCCGGCATCGATGACAAGATTCGGCAACGCACTGGGAATACGGATCTGTATTACCTCACGGATCACTTAGGCAGCATCACCTCATTGACCGATACGGACGGCAATGTGGCGGAAACGATCAGTTACGACTCGTTTGGTAACAGCGCGGGCAGTGAATCAACGCGTTATGATTACACCGGCCGCGAACGCGACCCTGATACAGGGCTGATGTACTACCGCGCGCGTTGGTATGACCCGCAGGTGGGGAGATTTATTTCAGAGGATCCGATTGGCTTTTATGGTGGAATTAATTCATTCGCGTATGTTGAAAACGGGCCGATTAACGAAATCGATCCGCTGGGTTTACAAAAAGGCCGAGGACCGGGTCACAGCGTTTCGTTGAAAAAAAATCCTTCCGAGTGGCTGGAGAGATTCAAAGGTCGACGGTTGCGAAATCGCGAAGACAGCCCGGGGCACGATGAGCAATTAAGAACCCGTTGTCGCGAACTCGAAAAATGGTTATTTGCGCTTACGGTAGTTGATATTTCACAGGCAGACCTACATCGCGAGCTAATGAACCAATACGATTGGTGCCGAAAGAAATTCCCAAGAACTTGCAACGAACCTGCTTTAAGTCCCAATCGAGCACCTAGTGACTCGCCTATACCCGACCCTACGCAACCACAGGTACGACAACTACTCGATCAGGGTATTCCAGTGTGGGATGATGGAACGCCTGTAGATCCAACCAGATATCCCGAAATTTATGAGAGAGCCAGAGCAAGGCGGGCGGGACAGTTTTACATTTTCCCCATCAACCCTTCGATTCCTAGCTTCAATCCAGGGACCGTTCCATTCAGACCACTTATTCCACTTTGGGGCTGGTAGACGCTGGAGATTAGCGGACATTGCGTAGCAGGAGGCTCATAATGGCTAAGTCAGATGAATTGTTCACCGATGCATACCGATTGAGCATTGTTCATGAGCAACACCGACAAGCGATCGATGTGTGCAAGCAGGCCTTGTCTCTTGATCCCGAGAACATTCGGATCCAGGTTTTTCTCGGAATGCTTTTGAGCGATTACGGAACCTCCGAAGAGAAAAGGGAGAGCAGAGGATACTTCTTGAAAGCCATTTCGCTAGCGAAAGATATCGACGAGATTTGTGATAATTGGTTCGAAGAGTCTGCACTCCATCATTTGGCAATTTGGGAATGGAACCACGACGAATTTATTGCCGCATCTCTACTCTTTCTCGCGAACTACCTAATTTGTAAGAGTAAGGAATCCTTTAATTTTCTGTCCCAATTAATAGCCGAACTAACTCCAGATGCCGCCTCCGACTTGAAAACGGTATTGTCTAAGATTTCCCAGCTGACAGCACGTGCTGCGCAATCGTGATTGGTGTTGACCTGCTCCCCGAGATCCGCCCAGGAGGATATATGATTTCGGGAATTCAAAGCCTGAACTTGTGCTGCGATTAAGGACAGCCAGTTGGTGAGTTGAAATTGCGCGAAGCGCTCTCACGGCGAAAGCAGCCGGTTTACTCCGGCAACACCGCCTAAGTAATCTTCTACGAAACTCCGAGGCGCAGCCCTCGTGTTGCGCCTCCACTCCTTCGGCAATGCGAGGCAATGCGTCGCGTTTGACAGTGGCGTAGTCCTTCCCGCAAGATAACGCCATCCCCTAAAACCTCCGCAAGTTTTATCAGATTCGCGAATCTGCGGAACTGCTTCCCCCGTTTTCTGTAGCTCGGAAGAACCGAGATCGAGGAGAGAAGTCTATGTCTAAGACATTTGTTACCGGCCTCTTTAAGACGCGCGCTGCAGCTGAAGCGGCAGTGGATGCGATTATCAAACGGGGTTACACGCGTGACGACGTCAGCGTGATGATGTCCGACTCAACGCGTAATAAAGAGTTCGCCGTCCAAACACGTTCGCATGCGGCTGACGGTCTAGGTGTCGGTGGCGCAATCGGCGGAACGGTTGGCGCCGTGCTGGCAGCAATCGCTGCGGTGGGAACCGCGATCGCAATTCCCGGATTGGGACTGGTGGTGGCTGGGCCAATCGCCGCTGCCCTCGCCGGGGCGGGCGCAGGCGGGGCGACCGGTGGATTAATTGGACTGCTGATCGGCACCGGGATGACTGAGCATCGAGCGAAGGTTTATGACACCGGAGTGCGCGGCGGCGGAATCTTGTTGGGCGTTGAAGCAAAGACTGGTGAAGAAGTCGAGAAGCTCGAAACGCTCCTGGAAGACATCGGGGCCGAGTACGTGCGGACCGAATAGTCAGCCTCGGACTTACTCTCCTCAATCAAACTCACGCCCAGGCGCCGGCTGGTCCGCACCAACGCGGCCGGCTTCAATTTTCGCAATTGAGTAATTCTCGCCACGCATCGGTTCACCGGCAATGCGACGCAGCATTGCGATTTGCCCCACGTGGGTAAGCGCGTCGGCAATCGGCCCTTGAAAAATTCGCTCGCAGCTAGCGACTAGTTCGCCGTCAGAAGCGAGATACTCATCAAACTTCCGGAGCGCCGCATGAAATCGCTCGACCTCTTGATCCCACGGCAACGGCTCTGCGTTATGCCAGGTCTCTTTGCCCTCAGCGATCGACAAAGCCCAATCGAGCAAGTCTCCCACATGCGCGAGAATCTGAGCTGGCGTGCGCGTAGTTTCTGACGCTTTGAATGAAGCAAAGGAATCCGAGGCGCCACGCACGGCTTTGCCGCCGCGATAGGCGAGCGTGGCAACTGTGTGGCGCAGCATTGAGCGTTTAGTGTCTGAGGTACTCATAACGAATTGTTTAGAGCCGTTCTCCGGAATCCGCCGCCCATTTCGCGTCCGATTAGTGGTTGCGAGCGAACCATATCAATCGCATGCTGGACGTCATCAAGGAAGTCAGAGCCAAGTCCTGGCGCCGCACGTTCATAGAAGATCGAGGCGCCGGTCATCTCCTCTTCGGCGGGAAAGAGGAATCGGTAGCTAATCATAAGAGGCGGGCGCGAGCTCTGCTCATCACTTCGTCACCGGGATGAGCTTCGATCTCACCATTCAGATATGCTTCATATCGTCGCCGTGCTTCATCCAGCCACAACTGCTCCACGGCACCCTCACACCCGTTATCGAGTTCTTCGATTAACTGGCGGGCGAGAGCAGCCTTTTCATTCGGCTGCAGATTCGTCGCTTGTTTTTGGATCTCTTCAAATTGCGTGCTCATGGCTCGAATTATAACAAAAGGCCGCCAGGATCTGATCTCAATACGCATCCTCCGCCCGCCACATCACCGGCAACGTCTGGAGAATGATCTTGATGTCGAGCAGCAGCGACCAGTTCTCGATGTAATACAGATCCATACGCACCATTTCATCGAACGGCAAACGGTTGCGCCCGGAAACTTGCCACAGACCCGTGATGCCAGGCTTCATGTCGAGCCGCTTGCGATGCCAAAGCTCATAAGCTTCGACCTCGTACGGAATCGGCGGACGCGGTCCGACGACACTCATGTCGCCGCGCAACACGTTGAAGAGCTGCGGCAGTTCATCGAGACTGGTCTTCCGCAGCATGCGTCCGAGCCGAGTTACCCGGTCGTCAGTCTTCAACTTGAAGGCCGGCTTCTGATCGTCGCCGAGATTCGAATTCGGATCACCGCTGATGTAGCGCCTCTGATATTCACGATGTGTGGCATCGTCCGTGTCCGCCCGCATGGTGCGAAACTTGAAGAACAGAAACAGCCGACCATCCATTCCCACGCGTTCCTGTTTGTAGAGTGCCGGGCCGCGCGAATCCAATTTGATCAGCAGCACAATCAGCAACCACAGCGGAGAAAGAACCGCTAACGCCACTGACGCAATAATGAAGTCCGAAGTGCGTTTGACGATGCGCGCGCCGCTCGACAAAGGTGACCGAAACAGCGTCACCATCGGCAGCGAGCCTACTTGATCGATCTCGGTCTTGCTGGGCAAACAATTCAGCAGAGTCGGAGCGATGCGAAACTCGATGCCGCGCCGCCGTCCCGTTTGAATCATCACGTCAAAGAGCGCCTCGCCCGGGACATTCGGATCGGAAATGATGACTTCATTGGCGCCGGATTCACGAATGGCTTCAGGCAGAGTCGCGAGATTGCCAATTACCGGAACATCTTCGAACGTTGGCGAGCCGTGAACTCCCGCGGATAGATTGTCGACGATGCCAATGACTCGATAACCGAGTTCAGGTCGCGCGCGCATCTCGCGAATGCACAATGACGCTTCCGGCCCGCGACCAACAATCAAAGTTGGAATCAAGTTAATGCCTCGCCGCCGGACGACAATCTGGCCGGTTCGCAGCAGCATGCGCACGAGACCGACGCTGGCGAACACCAGCGCGAAATCGAGCAGAAAGATGGCGCGCGAATATGAAAACGCTCTATACGCTACGCCGCCGCGATACATAAAGGTCGCTGCGACAATCAGCAGAGATCCGATCGCAGTGGCTTTGAAGACCCTCGCCAAATCATCAACGAAAGAAAACTCGCCGCGCACGCGATAGAGGTCGTAATAACGCAGCAGCAACAACCGGATCGGAATTACTAACGGCAGCAGCACCGCGTATGGCGCAAAGTCGCGGCTCCAACTAAATAAACCGGTCGCGGATTTTTGGAAGACCGATTGATAATGACGGAGGTAGAACGCGAGGATAAAAGAGGCCGTGGCGAGAGCCACATCACAAACAACGAGTGAGCACTTCACCAGCGGCGCGAACCAGGTCGGCGCGCGGCCGGGAACGCGCACGGCGTGCGGAGCGGTGACAGTCGCTTTGATTGGTTCAACCTTCATAAAGGCAATCGCGCTTCAACGTGACCTCACTCCAGGATCAAATCAACAATTTCCTGACGAATGCCGGTAGCGTTTCTCGGATTAACAGCGCTCTTCTTCCGCAGCTCTATCGATTCGACATCTTCCCGGGATGCAATTCTCACTAGTCGTCGCTCCGCAACCAACTGTTCATCGACCGCCGCCCATCTGCCCGCATAAACGCTCGCAGCCGGCACACCGAGCACCGCCGCTTCGCGATTCATTGTGCCGCCGGCACTGATCACCAAATCAGCGGCGGAAATTAAGTTCGAGCCATCAAGCACTTCTCGCGGGATAATCATGTTCGGCAGTTTTCGCGATTCGTAGTCCGCGCGTTGCGCTTCAGTACGCGGCAGCAAAATGACTTTGACATCGGCGCGGACCGAAAGCCCCGTCAACAAATCGTCGAACAGTTCATTCTCAAATCGATGATAGAGAGCTTCGCGAGCCGGGGGCCTCGCCACAACCAGCACATCTTGCTCTGCGATGCCGAGTTTCTGCAATGTCTGTTCGAATGACGGATCAGGCTTGAAATTGGCCAGGTAAACATCCTCCTTCAAACCATCGTAACGTTTGACTTTCTTCATCGACGCGCCGTATTTGCGCAACTCAGTCGCGGGAAAAGATCGCGGCACGATCACTCGTGAAGCCAGGCGAAACGCCAAATGATTTGCGGGCTGGTGCTCGTAATCCATCAGCGTGACGCTCTTGATCCCGAGCGCGGCCGCGGCGGCAATCTGTGCATAAGAATTATGACTGAGCGCGAGGTCGATGCCACGGTCGCGCGCCCACTTGCGCAACGCGGCGGCTCGTCCCACGAGGTTTCCCGCCTTGCCGCGAAACGTGCCGCCGCCGTGTCCGCCAATTACGTGCGGCACCATGCCGGCCTTCGTCGCCAGCTCAACCGTCTGCGCAAAGTCACGCGCCGTGATGTCGATCTGATGTTCGCGTGAAGTGAATTGGGGTATTAGTGCGTGAAAGAAAGGAACATGCGGCGAGTTAGCGAGATCGATCCAAATGCGCATCAGCCGAAGGGTAAAGGGGAAAGGGCATGGGGTAAAGGGGAAAGGGCAAAGGCTGCCGACGTTGTCTTCCTTTCCCCCTTGCCCTTTACCCTTTAACCCTGCACTGGATTGCGCAGCGTGCCCAGCTTTTCGATTCTCACTTCAAACACGTCTCCGTCTTTAAGCCACACGGGCGGCTGGCGAAACGCGCCGACTCCATCAGGCGTACCGCTCGCGATCACGTCGCCCGGCTCAAGCGTAATCCCCTGTGACAGATACGAGACGAGGTACGCCACGCTGAAGATCATCTTTGCAGTATTGGATGTCTGCATGACGTCGCCGTTGAGCAATCCTTCAATTTTGAGCGACTGCACATCTTCAATTTCATCGCGGGTGGTGATGAATGGCCCTAACGGCGCAAACGTGTCGAGACCCTTGCCGCGCGTCCACTGCTTGTCGCCATATTGCAGGTCGCGCGCGCTGACATCGTTGATGAGCGAATAACCGAAAACATGATCGAGCGCTTCCGCTTCGCTGACTTGTTTGGCACGACGGCCGATGATGACAGCGAGTTCCGCTTCAAAATCAACTTGCGTGCTGATTGATGGAAGCACGATCAGTTTCCCATGAGCATTAAGCGCGTTCGACAGTTTGTTGAAGAGCAGCGGGGCCTTCGGCAAGTCTGATCCACCTTCCGCCGCGTGCTCGGCATAGTTGCGACCAATCGCCAGAATCTTGCCCGGATAAGTTGCGGGAAGAAAATCGATCGAATCAACCGAGTGGGCCACCACGCCCGCTCGGCCCGTCGACGACTCGCTCGAATTCGTCATCGCACCGATTTGTTCAATCGCCGCGGCGCCTCGTTTGATGATCTCAAGCGTGCTGTCGACGTTCACCAGCCAATCTTCGACGGCTCGGCCCGTGCTTCTCACCGCGCGCGCCAGCTCGGCAACGTCGCACACTGCATCGCCGATCAGGATTCCCAGTCGTTGTCGATCAGAATCTTTAGTTTTGAATTGGGCCAGCTTCATCGCGATCGCCAGATACTATACCGCAACAAAGTCCGAAACTGCCTGCGGTAGCGGCGGTTGATCTTTTGAGTACAGAGGCTACATAACCGAGATCAACCATCCGCTACCGCAAATGATACTGGATTAATTTGCGCCGCTGCCTAAAGTACCCGTTCCGCGCCATCGGCCGCCGAACAAACGTAGATTTCAGGTTGGATGTTGGTCGCTTTGGTATAGCTCTTGCCAACTTTTGCCGCGAACTGTTCAACGGCCGCAGCACGAACAAGATTGATTGTTGCTCCGCCGAAACCGCCGCCGGTCATGCGGGCACCGAGGCAGTCCGGCGCGTCGTGCGCGAACTCAACCATCAGATCGAGTTCCTCACAGCTAACTTCGTAATCGTCGCGCAGACTCTGATGCGATTGCGCCATTAACCTGCCGAAGGTCGAGAGTTCTCCGTTGCGCAGAGCCGTCGCCGCGCGCACCACGCGATCATTTTCGGTGATCACGTGGCGGCAGCGCCGGTACACGACCTCGGGAAGTTCTGAGCCGTAGCGCTCAAGATCTTCGATGCTCACCTCGCGCAAAGACTTAATCTTCGGCAGATGTTTGGACAGAATGCGCACGCCTTCTTCGCATTCTTCCCGCCGCGAGTTGTACTCGCTACTCGCCAGCTGATGCTTGACCATCGTGTTGCAGGCCACGAGCTTCACCCCCTCCGGCAGCGGCAGCGGCGTTGATTCCAACGAACGGCAATCGAGCATCACCGCATGATCCTTTTCACCAAAGCAAGCGATGAATTGATCCATCAAGCCGCTGCGGATGCCCACGAATTCGTTTTCAGCCTTCTGACAAACCTTCGCGAGCTCCAATCGATCGAGCGAGAGGCCGGCGTTATGAAGCAACGCTAACGCCGTCGACACTTCGATCGCCGCTGACGAACTCAAGCCCGAACCAATCGGCACATCACCACGAATCAAGAGGTTGGCGCCTTGCAGACGGTGACCAGCTTCTTCCAACTTCACCGCCACGCCCAGCGGATAATCGCTCCAGTGCTTTCGACTCTGCGTCGGACGATCCAAATTCAATTCGGCTGTGTCAGGAAAATGATCCGAGCGAACTGTGATTACTCGATCTTCGCACGGCGCTATGGCGACAAAGGTCGAGTAATTGATGGCCGCCGGCATCACGAACCCTTCGTTGTAATC
>Ga0134121_10004053_pt1 | contig 12027 bp, 8 predicted proteins | sample KB301_FD_96463 | JGI IMG/M metagenome (GOLD analysis project Ga0134121, IMG submission 96463) | Terrestrial soil microbial communities without Nitrogen fertilizer from Kellogg Biological Station, Michigan, USA - KB3-0-1 | ecosystem: Environmental > Terrestrial > Soil > Unclassified ...
ACTGAGACTCCATCAGAGACATTTCGAGCGCAAAGATAGCGCCGCCGGAGTGGCCAAACAGATAAACGCGACGCGGATTGATCGGGTATTTCGCCTTCAGTTCTTCAACCAGATCGCGCAGAAAATCCGGACCATCCTGAGGCATGCCCCAAACACGCGTGTCCAAAGAGTCAGGTCCCGCGATAATGAAGCCTTCCTTTTTCGCCAGGTCTTTCCACTTCTCGACCAAAGACATGCCGACCCGGCCCGATCCATGCAGCATGACAATCAGCGGCGCCGGCGAGCCAGGCTTAATAGTTGATGGCAGGTACAGGTAGTAAGCGCGAGTCTTACCGTTTGAGGTTATAAGCTCCTTAGTGATGTCGTCTTTCGCAGAAGCGGAAGTGAAAAACAAAAGCAGGAAGATTGTGACGAGCAGTACGTGGGATTTCATTTGAGGGAATCTCCTTACAGGTGATCTGGAATTGGAGCGCGGACATCCTGTCCGCCTGAGCGCAGCGCGAATAAAGCTTCGTCTGTGATGGCGTTTGGCTGAGCGTGCTGCGCGCGCTGGCGGACAAGGATGTCCGAGCTCCGATCCCTGCCGCGCCCTCAGGTCCGGCGCGGGGGTGGGAACTCCACGATAAATCGAAGCCGCCGCCTGAACGCCTGATCAATACTCTCTTTCCGTTTGGCCGCAATGATGGTAATACCATCATACTTCTCGATCTGCTGAAGCAAATAGTTGATCTCTATATTCGCATACCGATCGTGGCTGTCTTTGACCTCGCCGCGCTTTCCGAACAGCGCGTCAGCTTCATCAAAGAACAGGATCGAATCGCTCGCCCGGGCTGCTGCAAAAACTTGCCGCAAATTCTTTTCGGTCTCGCCAATGTACTTACTGACGATTTTGCTGAGGTCGACGCGATAGAGAGCGCGTCCCGACTCCTTCGCTAACATTTGTGCCGCTGCGGTTTGTTGCTTGTCCTCCGCGCCGACGAACAGCACGCCGATCCCCGCGGTTTGTTTTGCGCGGCGTTTTTCTCGACGCGCCAGGATGATTTCTTTCAAAGTTGATTGTTGCGGTTGCGACAAAGCAGAGTCCTGCGCACACGTCGCAGATTCAGACGGACTGACAAGGGTAAGACCCACGACCAGGGTAAGAATCAGAGGCGCAGATCCGCGGACAGCCAGGCTTTGAGTTTTCAGCGTTTGGAGAAGAGTAATAATCAACCTCCCTGTAGATCGATCGGCGCGATTGAAGCGTTCTCACCGGCGCATCGTTACCACCGGCAGCTCAACAAAGCTTGCCTGCCCCGGCGCGTGATAGATTCGCTGCGTGGCCTTGCGATAATCACCGGGCTTGGCCCAGAAGATGTTCTCGACGAACGTCTGCGGATTTCGATCGTAGAGCGGAAACCAGCTCGACTGGATCTGCACCATGATCCGGTGGCCCGGCAGAAATACGTGATTGGCTGTCGGCAAAGGCCAGCGATACAGCAAAGGCTTATCGGCCTGAATCGGTTTTGCGGTCTCAAGGCTCTCGCGATAGCGGCCGCGAAAGATATCCATTGAGATTGCCAACTGATAACCGCCCATGTTCGGCTGACCCGCTACTTCATCCGGATAGAGGTCGATCACTTTGACCACCCAATCGGAATCCGTGCCGCTGGTGGACGCGACTAAATTCGCGATCGGTTCGCCACTGATTTTCACCGGCGCCTTTAACACATCCGAGGTGAACGCCAGAACATCCGGCCGCCCGGACTGTTCGCGCTGATCATCAACCAGCCATTGACGCCACGTGGCGCCATCAATCGGCCGCGCGCGAAAAGGCACAGGCTTGGAAGGATCAGAAATGTATTCCACGTAACCCGGAGCGCGGGCATCCTGCCCGCTTCTTTCAAAGCTGGCTTTCAAACCTGCGTCGAGATAAAGCGGTGTAGCTTTGATCGTGCAACCACTCTCGCAGCCGGTGGGCCAGGCCGTCAGACTGTGCCAGGTGTTCGTGCCGGTCTCAAACGCCGTCACTGGCGCCACGTGAATCCTGGGCGCGTCGTCTTTCAAATAATGATCCAGGAATGGCCGCAGGATCTCCTGCCGAAAATACAGCGCGGTATCGCTGTTGAACTTAATCGCGCCCAACGAACTGCCTTCCCTAATCTCCTGGCCGTGATGCCACGGACCCATCACTAGAAATACCTTATCGTTGTTGGTGTCCTTCGGCTCGATCGCTTTGTATACCGCGATGTCACCATAGATGTCTTCCTGATCCCAAAGGCTGTGCACCAACATCACGGGCACTTTCAGAGGTTCTTTTGCCAGAATCTTGTCAACGGCCTGTTCGCGCCAGAACGAATCATAGCTCGGATGCTCGAGCAGCTTGCGCCAGAACCCGACTTGCTCCAGCCCACGCCGCCGTCCCAACTCGCCCGCTGATCCGGCCTCCATGAACATGTCGTAGTCGTCGAAGTGGCTGGTCCACCAGGTGATGTCATTTGCACGCGTGGCTTCCTGATCATAAATGTAACTCATGCCCTGTTGACGGAATGCGCCTTGATGAAACCAGTCGTCGCCCATCCAGCCGTCCACCATCGGGTTCATCGGTACCGAGACCTTCAGCGCCGGATGCGGATTGATTAAAGCCATCAAAGGCAGAAAGCCGTCATAGGAAATACCGAGGATGCCGACCTTGCCGTTTGTTTCCGGAATGTTTTTTACCAACCAATCAATCGTGTCATAGGTATCAGTCGGATGATCGACCCTGGTCGGATTCAACGGCCCGCGCACCGGACGATTCATCACGTATTCGCCTTCCGAGCCGTACTTGCCGCGAATGTCCTGCACGACGCGAATGTAACCGCCTTCGACAATCACGTCGGTCGCATTGTCGTAACCATACAAGCTCGGCCCGAGGTGCGAACTATTGATGTGCTTTGTGAGATCGGTGGCGTTGTAAGGCGTGCGCGTCAAAAGGATCGGCGCGCGTCTCGCTCCTTTTGGTACAAGAATGACGGTATGGAGCTTCACCCCATCCCGCATGGGGATCATGACTTCGCGCCGTACATAGTCAAAACCGTCGTTCGTGGGCGTAAACTTATCGGGGGTTTCGTTGGGCAGCGTTTGCGCCGTCGACGATGAGACGAACAACCACGGAGCGACTAACATCGTCGCGAGCAAGACAAGCAGGCAAAAACTCTTTTTAGTCATTCGTGAATATCCTCATGAAATGATCTGCGAGCAGGGATTGGCGAACTGTTTATAGCCTAAGAGCGGTGAGAAGTGAAGATGCGTGACGTCGCAGGAGGGCGCTTTGGCGGCTTTGCCGCACAGGTGCGTCAGGCCGGTTGGTTCTTCATCGCTCCTCTGACATTGAGGAACGCGAGACAAATTTGCAGCACGATGAGCGCATAGGCGCGGTCATAGAGACCCCACGCAATCCATAACACATTGCTGAAGAGAAAAAGCCAGAAGCCCCAATTCCGTTTGAGCTTCGTTTGTGATGCGACCATCCAGGCCGCCCAGACAGTCACCACCATCGCCGGCCATTGAAGTAGTTCGACCCAATTCATCACTGAAAAATAGATTCAGTTGGACGCGGCTCTGACGCCTGATGTGCGGTAAGGCTCAGCCTTACCGGTAAGAGATTAGAAAGTTCGCGAGGCTACGCCTCGCGAACGAGAGGCCGAGCCTCATTAGTCTGAAAAGAGCCTTGCCGGAAAGCCGGAGGCTTTCCGCACATCAGGCGGCAGAGCCGCGCCTGCAAAATAGCGGAGCTACGCCCGCGTCAACTGTCGATACTTGATCCGGTGCGGTGTTTCCGCGGCCGCGCCCAGACGGGCCTTGCGATCTTCTTCATAGTCCGAATAATTCCCTTCGAACCAGATGACCTTGCTGTCACCTTCGAACGCCAGCATATGAGTTGCTATCCGGTCTAAGAACCAACGGTCGTGAGAAATAACCACCGCGCAGCCGGCAAAGTTTTCCAGCGCCTCTTCCAAAGCCCGCAGCGTATTCACATCAAGATCGTTGGTTGGTTCGTCGAGCAACAAAACATTCGCGCCCTCTTTAAGCATCCTCGCGAGGTGCACACGATTGCGTTCACCCCCGGACAACATCGAAACTTTCTTCTGCTGATCTGAGCCCGAGAAATTGAAACGCCCGACGTAAGCACGCGAGTTAACCTCACGTGTGCCCAGCTTCAGCACGTCCGCGCCACCGGAGATTTCTTCCCAGATGGATTTGTTCGGATCGAGCGTGCGGCTTTGATCGACATAAGCCAACTGCACCGTCTCGCCAATCTTTATCGTGCCCTTATCGGGTGTTTCCTGTTTGGTGATCATGCGAAAGAGAGTCGTCTTGCCAGCGCCGTTGGGACCGATCACCCCCACAATGCCGCCGCGAGGAAGCTTAAAAGTCATATCGTCGACCAGCAGATTCTCCCCATAACCTTTACTCACTTTGTCCGACTCGATCACGACGTCGCCCAGACGTGGGCCGGGCGGAATTTGGATTTCCAGATCTTCACGACGCTTCTCTGTCTGCTCTTGCAAAAGGTTTTCATAAGCGGTGACGCGCGCCTGGCCTTTGGCGTGCCGGGCCTTGGGCGACATGCGAATCCATTCAAGTTCGCGCTGCAGGGTCTTCTGTCTTTCGCTCTCGGATTTTTCTTCGCGCCGCAGGCGTTCCTGCTTCTGCTCCAGCCAGCTCGTGTAATTCCCTTTCCAGGGAATACCCGCGCCGCGATCCAACTCCAGAATCCAACCGGCCACGTTATCGAGAAAATACCTGTCATGCGTCACTGCGATGATCGTACCCGCATAACTCTGCAGATGATGTTCGAGCCACGCGACCGACTCGGCGTCCAGGTGGTTAGTGGGTTCGTCCAGTAAAAGTATGTCGGGTTTTTGCAGCAGCAGACGACACAGCGCGACGCGCCGGCGTTCACCACCTGAAAGAATCTTGACCGGCGTCTCAGGCGGCGGACAACGGAGCGCATCCATGGCCATCTCCAGACGCGAGTCGAGATCCCACGCGTCCTGGTGTTCGAGTCGCTCCTGCACCTCACCCTGCCGTGCTAATAATTTTTCCATGTCCTGATCGGACATCGGTTCCGCGAAGCTCGCGTTGATCTCGTCAAACTCTTTCAGCAAAGCAACAGTTTCTTTGACAGCCTCTTCGACCACCTCGCGGACGGTGCGCGAATCGTCAATCAGCGGCTCTTGTTCGAGATACCCGACCGTGTGGCCCGACGAGATAACCGTCTCGCCCTGGATCTCTTTATCGACGCCGGCCAGTATCCGCAACAGCGAAGACTTGCCCGAGCCATTGAGCCCGATAACGCCAATCTTGGCGCCATAGAAATACGAAAGATAAATGTCTTTGAGGACGGCTTTCTTGTCATAGAACTTACTGACGCCGACCATGGAATAGATGATTTTGTTTGGTTCAGTTGACATGGATTATTGATTACACAGGTCTTTAATGAGAATTGAAGTTGACTAAGCTAACGCGTAGGGTCGGATTGCGCAAGGATCAGCAGCTTCAGCCACGCTGTGCCCAAAGAATTGAATTCAATATTAAGAAGTCAATATTGACACGGGGCCAAGTTTAACATTCCTGTCGACACTAAAGCTTGGCTACTCGTTTGCGCCCCAATGCATTTGGTTGGTGCAGTTGCCATATTCATCGAAGGTGCACTCAGCCAAATCGTCGTAGAGCCTCTTTAAATGATCTCCATCAAATGTAAGTGGTAGGTGGGCTTCTTCCCTGACAGGAGGTTGGGCAGGTGCCGTCACGCCGGAATCCGAGTCACACCCAGGGGTGCCTATGGCCGTAGCGAATTCGTCAAACAGCTGCCGCGCAGATTCCTGACGCTTCTTAGGATCTTTATTCAATGCTTTGCCTATGACTTGATCCACCATCACAGGTATGTTTCTATAGTTGGTTAGTGAAGAAATCTGCGGCAATTCCAAATTGGCGTGCATCTTTGCATGAACATAACTGGTGCCAAACGGCACTACTCCTGAAATGAGATTATAGAGGGTTGCTGCGAGGCTATAGATGTCGCTCCTATGAGTTACCCTGCCACCGAACTGTTCTGGCGCGCAGAACTGATGTGTACCTCGGAACATGGTAACCGTCGTTCCGCTTTCCTTGCTTATTATCCTAGACAGTCCAAAATCGATCACCTTAACGAAGTCCTGACTCTGGGCATTTTCGGGCAGTAAAATATTTGCAGGCTTGATATCAAGATGAATGACATTGTTGTCATGGGCGAAGGACACAGCGTCACAGATTTGGGCGAGAAGATGAACGATCCTCGACATTGGCAACACACCTGCCGAGACAACATCTTCAAGCGACTTGCCGTCTATCCACTCCATTACCATGAAAGGAAGATCCTCGTCAGTCCCACTATCTAGGATCGTAACGATATGAGGATGTCTCAGGCCTTGAGCGATCCTCGCTTCCTTTTCGAATAGTTCAACATACTCGGGGCTTCTTGCGGCAATGTCTGGCTTGAGAAATTTAACGGCTACGATGGTTTGTTCTACCTGATCAAAGGCTCGATAAACAGCACCCATCCCACCCGCCCCGGCATATTCAACGAGTTCATATCTCGAAGCAACCAAGCTTCCATTTCTTCGATATGGATCACGAGCTATACCGGTATTCGAGCGTTCTGGGAATGAGACGCGCACTTCCCTATCGAAGCGATAACCAATTTTTGGAATCGTTACAATAAATTGATTTCCATCTTCATGATCGCCGAGCGCCCTGCGGAGCATTGCAATAGTTACCGTCAGGTTGGAATCCTCAACATAAGATTCGGGCCAGAGTGCCTTGATCATCTCCGTGCGTGGCAGTACCTGACGTGCGTTCCGGACAAGGAGCAGTAGAGTCTGAATAGCCTTCGGTGTGAGATGAACGGCTTGACCCTTAAGGCTTAGGGACAATTCTGAGGAATCCAACTGAAATTCGCCGAAGTAGTATTTCTCGCCGGATCTGCTTGCCATTGGTGAGTAAGTCCTTAAAAAGATATTAAAAGTTCAACGCGAATCTTTGGCGCGAAGCTGGGAAAGGCGCCTCTTTCTCCATTCAGGAATGTTCTTTAGCCGGCGGCGGAACTCGGCATCTGAGACCTCCGCTTTTGCCGGCTTTTTCGTGGCTACGGCCTGCGGGACGACCTGATACTTGTTCTTCCTATTTAACTCCGCCGCGATTATCATCCGAAGGCCGCTTTACATCAAGCCTAAGCAAGCTCTGCTGCGAGGTACCGAGTTGTTAGTTACAGAGCCGGGAGCGGTAGCGACCGGATGCTAAGCTCAACCCGCGAAGGAGCGAAAGCAAACTATTAATAACTCGCTGGTTGAATGGCAGGATCCGGTCGCTACCGCTCCCGGTTCTGTAACCAGGCGCCCACTCGCGACCGCTGATGGTTCCGGCTCACAACACGCTAACCCGCTTTCCGTACGCGCAGATGTAGAAAGTACGACACAATCTGGGCGTCTTGCAGGCCTGGATATGCGGCGACTGTCTCGTCGCTTGGTCGCGGTTCTTCAATCTGCTCCAGTTGAAACCCGGTCCTAATCAAAAGGTTTAGCCAATAACTTAAGGTGCGTCGGAAGCGTGGCAGACGGAACTTGCGCAGCCCCTGCTTCGCCTGTAGCGGAGCCGCCTTGAAGAGCCACTCGTCTATCGTTCCGTCGCTGCCGGCGAAATAATCGCCCACCTCGAGCGCATAAGTGTGATGGTTCGCGTCGCGCAAATTGCGGCGGTGCGGCGTGTCGAAACACGGATGAGCAATCGAGAACTGAAGAAAGCCGCCCGGCTTTAACACGCGGTGAGCTTCACCCAGCGCGCGCTCAGTTTCCGGAACGTCCATCAGGCTCATGAAAGCTGCGGCAAAATCAAATGTGCTGTCAGCGAAAGGCAGGTCGACTGCGCTGGCCACGTGATAATCAATGCCCAGCGGTGCTTCCTCTTCAGTATGTCTCGCGTAACTAATGAAAACTTCGGAGATATCGATGGCCGACACGCGCGCCCCACGCTTGGCCAGCATTCGCGTGTTGTAACCTTCGCCACAGCCGATATCCAGACCCGCCAAAACCTTCACTTCCGGCAGCATCGCGAAGAAGGCCGGAGAATTCAGTTGGTCGCGATAGATGTCATAACCGGCGCGCGCGAGTTTTGCCCACGATTCCGCACTCTCGTTCCAGAGCCGTCCAGCTTCTTTGTGATTCATGAGTGCTTACGAAATTGCAGATTTATCGCAGGGTTAAGAGAACGAGTTAACGACTCATGAAACCATGCGAAAGAGTAAACGAGTTCTTTGTTGGGAAGGTTTCGTGTGACTTCGTGGATCGTGAGTTTGGCTTCGAAGAGCGATCCACGAAATCACACGAAGCCTAAGCTGCGACTTTCCCAGCGGTACCGGAAGAAGGAAAAGCGGCGACAAGTCGCCGCACTCCAAAAAATCTCTCAAGGTCGTGGGGGTGTCGCCGTCCGTGGATTCTTACTGTTGAACTCGTTGATGAAAGCCTGTGTTAGATCGACTGCGGGCACTGCCGTGAGAATTGCCGGCAGCAGCTTACTCGCGTCGAGCGTCATCGTTATTCCGCGTTGACGCGCAAACTGATCCATATACGCGCCAATCTGGCTGGAAATCGGGGCGATGACTTGTTCATATCGCTTGTTCAGATCTTCGTCCAGACGATCTTTCTTCGTCTTGCCTTCGTCTTGCAGGGCTGTGCCTTGCTGCTGTTTCGCCTGAATTGCTTTTTGATCGGGCACTGGCGCCTTCATCATGGTTTGGATTTCCGTGGCCAGCGCGTTAAGCCGGCTCTGAATGTTTTGCAGATCTTCCGTGCGGCTCTTGAACTCAGCCTGCACCGACTTGGCTGCGTCGACATAACGCCAAATCCCGTTCTTCTCATCGCCGAACATGCTCGTATCAATCAAGGCGATGCGGCTATCGGGCACCGGCGCATTAGTCGCGGCCGGGGTCGCTGCCGGTCTGGGTACGGGCGTCGGGGTCGGCCGCGCGGGCGTGGTTTGCGGACGCGTCTGGCCCAAAACCGAAATGGTGGTCAACGTAAGCGCGGCACAAATCAAAAACAGTCTTTTCATAACTTCTCCTGGCTGGTGCTTATAAATTTCCCTCCACAGATTACACAGATTTCGGGGAGAAGGACAAAGCACGGTGGGCAGGCGAGCCTGCAGACGCGTAACCTTGCCGGCAGGTGAGCAAAGACTCGATCCACGAAATCACACGAAGCCGCACGAAAGGAACTTCGGTAAAGTCAATTGAGAGACACTGCACTACAGCAGTAACACGTCGACGCGATGAGCGTGCACCATCTCCTCACAGGGCGACCACGCGAACACCGTAAAGCGGCCGTCCTGTGATGCTACCAGTGCCACCGCGTTTCGTTGGTCGTGTATAAATTGCGCCGCCGACAAGTGCCGCGTGCCACCGTGTTGAACCGGAGGGACCACCTCTGCCTGATTGCCGACGATCGGTTCAGTCAGCACCATCTGCTCGACCGAGGCGCGACCCGCCGCGCGCATTATCTTGGCGCCAAAGGCCAGCACCTCAAATTGATTCGTAATCACAGTCGCGCCATCCACCGCCGTCAGACCGGCAATGCTTTCGACGGCGCTGCGCAGAGATGCCTGCCACTCGTTCTCAGTTTCGGGAGTGGGACCCCTCTTGACTAAATTGGCGAGCTTTGAAAATGGAGGCGAGACTGAGTAAAAGATCGGATGGACGATCGACAAGCGCCAGTCTTCGCTTTCCGCAGGCACAACCAGCAGCGTGCCGCCGTGTCCGTGCGCGCGCATCGAAGCAGCCAATTGCACTAGCACGTTTACCGAATCGTCCCAGGTTGCCGGCGCCGTGAATGGCCGTAAGGCCGAGAGCAAATCCGGGCAGTCGGGCAGACTGGCGCCCTGCTCGTCGACGATCTTCACCTGCTCGCCCTTGAGCACGGCGACGTTGGCAAACTTGCCAAAGCCATCTATGCGGCGGTGCTTAATCACCAACTGCCCGGGTTCGACGTCCTCAAGTACAAAACCGAGGCTGGGAATCGTGCGGGTCGCCCCCCAGACGTAAAGTTCATTCTCGTCGCTCCAGACACCCAGATGAATTCCCGGGCGCTCAACCGCCGGGGCCAGTTTGGTCAGCACGGCCGGAGTAAGCGGCAGGCGATCTTCGAGCATCAGCGGCTGTCCGGCCTGTTCTGGTGGAAGAAAAGCCAGCGAGATCTTTGGGAAGCGGCCTTCCTCTGGACGGAAGCTGGCCCAGAAGCTGGCGTCGATGATCGTTTCAATCGCGCGCGCGTGGGGCGCAGGCGCCAGCTTGTCCTCGCCGCGCCGGCGCGCTTCGACGAGGTGGCGGGCAAAGTGTGCTTCGATAGTAGCCGCCACAACTCTGGCCGCCTGATAAGTTGGTTCGCGGGGCATGATGGATTCTAGCCAGAGATGAACCGGATGTCACAGAGGGAGGGGTTCTATTCGCTGCGTAATCTCCGCGACCTCTGCGTCTCTGCGGTGAATCAGGCGTGAAAACACTCACCGCAAGGCGCAGAGAATTCCGCTCGCTGCATCGCTCTAGCGCAAATCGAAGGCGAGACGGATGAGTCCGCCGGAGGTTAAGAACGCGGCGATGAGCAGCAAACGAAACGCCACCCAGAATCTAATCTGCCTCAACCCAAAAGCTTCAGGCATGGTGATATTCCAGAGCCATTGGAAGATGGCTGCTCCAAACAGCGGCCCGAAAATCACAATCGTGGCAAGGAAGAAGACAAAAAACATCAATACACCTCCATTTGAAAGGGTTGCACCCGTACGCTGCTAACGAACTGACGGGCGCGATGACGGCGAGTTGTAGTTACGGTCTGGTTCCGGCTCCATGTGCAGCCAGGCAAGATGTCAGCTCGCGCGTCACAGTGAAGCCACAGTTGCCATCGGACTGACGCGCGCACGTGGCTTTTTGGTAGCAAGCGTACTCAGGACGCCATTCGCACGTTGATATCACGTTGTGATCGGCGCAGATTGTCCGCGAGCAACCTGTCTTCATGCACGGCTTCAGATTCGAGACGCCCGGCCTGTCCTTCAAGTAGACCTGCGTTGCCTTCAAACTTGATAATCTGCCACCCGGGCCGGTCACGGGCGCATTATCGCCGCTGATTATCGCGCCCTCCGGCCCAGTCATCGCCGCCTCGACTACACCCGCGCTATGGTTGAGACCCGCACCGCTCAGGTCGACGCCGGCAATATTCAGGCTGAGGATCGAGTTAAGCTTCGCTTCATGATGGGTCGGGCACGGGTGAGTTATACATCGCAGGCCGCGATCCTGAACTCGGTAAAACGTACCCTCAGGTTGGCGGTCACTTACTGCCTGCCACGACTCAGCCACCCGGAACTCGCCGAGGTTTCCAAATCGCTCGTAAGTTTTCGCGATTACGTTGCCGCGCAAAAGCGCCTTGCCGGCCTCAACCTCGCGTTGACCGTTCCAATCGATGGCGGCGACATAGCATTGGGCCATATAACGCCCGTTGGCGCATCGAGTCGTCGACAGGTTTACGCGCTTGACGAAGTAACCTCCACACAACGGCGAGATGCAGCGCCGCAAATCGGCGCGCACGGTGTAGAAGGTCGAGTTGCTGCTCAAAGGCTCGGGCGATTCAGGAGCCGACTCCAAAGGCTGCGTGTAATCATTAGCCTGTGCGGACAGCAAATTGTCTTTAGCGATGATGTTAAATCGTTGCCGGCTCCGGGTGGCTTCCGCCGATTGCGGACCTATTCCACTCGATAACAACAAAACTGCAAATGCCAGCGCTACCGAAGCGTGAATGTATTTGGCGTTAGGCATGACGTGATTATAGGCCGCGACAGCAAAGCGCGGGAAGCCGTCTTTAGACGGCTTTCCCGAAGGGTTACCAGCGAGGCTGCGCCTCAGACCGACGAGTTGTATTCGTGATTGGTCATGGTAAGCGGCTCCGGTCGAAACGGAGTGCGATAGAATCGCGCCCGTGATTGGAC
>Ga0134121_10004054_pt1 | contig 12027 bp, 7 predicted proteins | sample KB301_FD_96463 | JGI IMG/M metagenome (GOLD analysis project Ga0134121, IMG submission 96463) | Terrestrial soil microbial communities without Nitrogen fertilizer from Kellogg Biological Station, Michigan, USA - KB3-0-1 | ecosystem: Environmental > Terrestrial > Soil > Unclassified ...
TTAAAATTTGAGTTCCTGATAAATAATGAATCGGAAGCAGCCAGCTCATCCTTAATGCCATTTGTCGCATACAGGAAATTGCAATAATTAAACCTCATCATATTGGACGAAGTGCCCGAGTTATGTAATAGTATTTTTCTCCAGCTGCCCGGCAGTGGAGCAGGTGCATTGCTTGTAAAGGTGATGGAGTCCGTCAGGGTTCCTTCGGCGACCAGGTTTGCCTCTCGAATTTCTAAAAGCATATCGTTATCGAATTTCACCGTCACGCCAGGCTCAATGGTAAGCTTAACGCCAGGGAAGACAACTACTGTGTCCACCACAATGTATGGGCTGTTGGCAAGCGTCCAGGTTGTATTGGTATATATGCCGCCGCTGACGTTTGTTTGGGCCCGGGCAATGAGGAAGCAGAAAATAATAAAGGAAAAGGCCAATAATTTTTTCATGCTGCAGTAAATTTAGACAAGCACAACAAAGCTAATAAGATTTAAGCCAGCGGTTTCATTCTGCTACGACAAGTTTAACAGTCTGCTTTTGCTTCTCATTCAGTAACTGCACAAAATAAATTCCATTGGAAAGATGCGGGTCGATCACGTGTTCAACCGTGCCGGTTAGTTTCTCTGAGTAAACCAATTCCCCGAGCGGGTTGAGGATTTGAATGAGGGAGGGAACTGAAATATTTTTTATAGAGAAAGAGGAGCGTGTCGGGTTAGGGTAAATGTCAATTGTTTTGCGGCTTGTATTTTCAATCATCCCGACAGAACCGTTTGGAATCACGTTTACATAAACCATGGCATTCGTATTATGCTGGAGATAAAAATTATTACAGTACGTGTTGGTGCATCCCGCCGAATCAGTGATAGTTAAGCAAATGGTATAGAAGCCGGCAAGGGCGTAGGTATGATCCGGGAAAGGCAGCGTGTCATGTGCAGTGCTGTCACCCCAGTCCCAATCGTAAGTTATTGGCAACACTCCTGATGCCATGTTGACGGCGAAATAGTGATGCGCCATACTATCGGGATAAAGATTAAAATGCGCGGAGCAATTTCCTGTGCCGACTGTTATTGAGTCGCATACTGTACAGCCATACACATCTGTAACGCATACTGCATAGGTACCGGGCAATAAATTGACAGCTGAATCTGTTGTTTGAATGGGCACGGTATACCACGTGTAAAAATAGGGTGCGCTGCCTCCCGTTACAGTCACCCATGCGCTTCCGTCATTACAAGCCGTACAGGTTGTGTTGCTGTCACTTACCAAAATTGAAAAGCCGTTGCAGTTCGTAGAGTCAATGTAGACCGTGGAGTCGCAAACCGAACATCCATTTCCATCAACAACGCATAGCGTATAAGTCCCTGGTGCAAGACCTGTGGCTGTTTGAGTAGTTTGCAGAGGTGACGTATACCAGGTGTAAGTGAAAGGTGCAAAGCCGTTTGTTACAATGGCCGTTGCTGATCCGTTATGGCAGGTATCGCAGGTGGCATTGGCGATGCTTGCTGAAATTCCGATTGCGCAGCCTGTGAGGTAGCATTGCGCGGTATCAAATGGTATAAATGTTACAAGCCCTAAACTTATATCATCATAGCCATCCCAAATATGAGAAGAGATGATGACCGAGTCCGATGAACACCAGTCATTATTGAGAACACAGTTTGTGTTGATAGACATTGTTGTCTTTAGATCATAAGTCAAGTTGCTGCAAACTTTGTTGCAATAAATCTGATCATTGTTATAGACATTTTCAAGTTGAATGCCAATATCATTACTCTCAATTACGTTTCGGCTGATCAGCCGCGTGGCATTCCCTCCCGTCCCTGTACTTCTCAGGCCAATGCCATTGTATTTAATTTCACATTGAATAACTGAATCTGCCGACATGATTTCTATTCCAACAATTGTGTTTGAATCAATTAAGCAGTGCGTATAAGTGCTGCCTGAAGGGCTGAGAATTCCTGACTCGTTGTGAGTCACAATTGAGTTGGTCATATTTACAAAATGCGTTGCCCACTTGATACCGGTGTTATTGTAGCTGAAAATACAACTGTCAAGAAATAAATAAGAAAAATAAACCAATCCCACGCCGGCTTCATTATAAAAGAAACTGGAATGATTGATTGTCAAGGTATCATTCATATAATCCGGACGGATGCCATTCGTTGCATAGAGAAAATTACAATAACTTAATCTCGAATAATGGCTTCCGTTGAAATAAATACCTGGCCAGTTACCAGGCGCCGGCGAACCTGAATTACTTGTGAAGGTGATTGAATCAGTACCGGTTCCAAGTGCATTGAGCGTTGCATTTCTTATTTCCAGCTGTTTATCTAAATCAAATTTTACAACTACGCCCGGTTCAATTGTAAGAGTTACTCCTGGAAATACAACTACTGTATCAATGACAATGTAAGGGCTATTCGCCTGCGTCCACGTCGTGTTCGTGTAAATGCCGCCGCTCACGTTGGTTTGTGCTTTGGAGAAAATGAATATGAAAACAAAAGGGGAAAAGAGGAATATTTTTTTCATGATATTGAAGTGAAGAAAAGGAGTTCAAAGATAAAAACAATCCAACGTGAATTAATATGAAGGATGATGCTGCTTCATTTCATGTGATTGCTTTCAACCAATAGGGGGACGCAATGACCTAATGACTATTGACCAAATGACCCAATGACTTAATGACAAGTGCCTTGCTTTCCCTCAGCTATTCACAGGAATTTTTCCTTTCAAAAACTGCCCCGTATAACTCTCCTCGCATTCCACCAGGTCATCAGGCGAACCTTCGAAAAGAATATAGCCGCCTTCTTCACCGCCTTCCGGACCGATGTCGATGACCCAATCCGCACACTTGATCACTTCAGTGTTGTGCTCGACGATGATGATAGAGTGGCCCTGGTCGAGGAGCATGTCGAAGGCCTTCAGCAATTTTTTGATGTCGTGGAAATGCAAACCGGTAGTGGGTTCGTCAAAAATAAAAAGCACATGTCCCTGAGTGTTTCCTTTGCCGATAAAAGAGGCCAGCTTTACCCGCTGCGCTTCACCACCGCTGAGCGTGCTGCTGCTTTGTCCGAGGTGAATATAACCCAGCCCGACGTCCTGCAGGGGCTGGAGCTTCTCTGCAATTTTTTCGTCGTAGCCGAAACTTTTCATCGGGGAAGAAAAGAATTCTATGGCTTCGTCCACAGTCATCTCGAGCACATCGGCAATATTCTTTCCGCGGTATTCTACCTCGAGGATTTCCGATTTGAAGCGTTTGCCATGACAAGTCTCGCACACCAAATGGATGTCGGCCATGAATTGCATTTCAATGGTGACTTCTCCTTCGCCCTGGCAGACTTCGCAGCGGCCGCCCTCCACGTTAAAAGAAAAATGCGAAGGTTTGTATTTCCTGGCAAGCGAGGTGGGATGCTCAGCAAAAAGGTTCCTGATCTCGTCGTAGACTTTGATATAAGTAACCGGGTTGCTTCGCGAACTTTTCCCGATCGGGTTCTGGTCCACAAATTCAACGGAAGAAATTTTATTGTAATCACCGCTCAGCTTGTCATGCGTGCCGGTAAATTCACCGAAGCCGCCGTGTATTTTTTTAAGTGCGGGGTACAGAATTTTTTTAACGAGCGAAGATTTCCCGGAACCGCTCACGCCCGTTACCACCGTCATCAGGCCCAGCGGAAACTTTACGTTCACATTTTTCAGATTGTTTTCCCGGGCTCCTTCCAGCCTGATGTAACCGCTCATCGTACGACGCCGGTATGGCAAAGGAATTTTTTCTTTCCCGGAAAGATATTTCCCGGTCAAACTGTTTTTGTTTGCAATGATTTCCATGAACGTTCCCTGTGCCACCAGTTCACCGCCATGCTGTCCCGCGCCCGGACCGATGTCAATCAACGTGTCAGCGGCATGCATGATTTCTTCATCATGTTCTACTACGACGAGCGTGTTGCCTGCATCGCGCAAAGAGTTCAGCACCTTGATCAGCCGTTGTGTGTCCCTAGGATGCAAACCGATGCTGGGTTCATCGAGAATATACGTGGAACCAACGAGTGCACTGCCCAGTGAAGTTGAGAGGTTGATGCGCTGCGATTCGCCGCCGCTCAGCGAGGAAGAAAGCCTGTTGAGCGTGAGGTAGCCCAAACCGACGTCGCAGAGGTATTGCAGGCGGTTCCTGATTTCAATGAGGATCCGTTTGGCTACTGTTTCTTCATACCTGCTCAGTTTGATGTCATTAAAAAATTGAAGTGAATCTTTTACCGGCATGAGGACGACATCGATGATGCTCTTGCCGCCGATCTTTACAAACGAAGCATCGGCACGCAACCTGGTTCCTCGGCAGTCAGGACACGTAGTCCTGCCGCGATAGCGGGACAGCATCACGCGGTACTGGATCTTGTATGCCTGCGTTTCCACCCATTTGAAAAACCTGTCAATGCCGTCAAAGTATTCGTTGCCTGTCCACAACAGACGTTTCTGTTCGTGCGTCAGTTCATATACAGGCTTGTGTATCGGAAAGTCGAACTTGTAGGCATTCCTGACAAGCTGATAATAATATTCACTCATCTTTTCCCCGCGCCAGCAAACGATGGCCATGTCGTACACTGATTTCGATTTGTCGGGGATTACCAGGTCTTCGTCAATGCCGATGATGCTTCCAAAGCCTTCGCAGCGCTTGCAGGCTCCATAGGGATTGTTGAAATTGAACAGGTGGGTGGACGGTTCTTCGAATTTCATTCCGTCCAGCTCGAAGCGGGAAGAAAAATGATGCATTTGCCCGCCAGGTTTTTGCTCCCCCTTCGGGGGCTGAGGGGACTGGATCTCAACAAAGCATTCATCCCCGCCTTCGTTGAAAGCGGTTTGTACGCTGTCGGCGATGCGCGAACGGTTGCTGTCGTCATTTTTCTGCACCACGATCCGGTCAATCATCACTTTCAGGATCTTCGGATCAATCGCTGTGGAAGTCACTGCGGGCGTTTCGACTTTTTTCTTTTTAGATGTTGATTTTATTTCTGCAGGGACAAAAAGTTTTTCGAGGTCAGCCAGGCGTTCAGCATTTTTTGCATCCAGCAACTCTTCGATCTTTATTACGTCATCCAGGAAAGCAACGCGTGTAAATCCCTTTTGGATGAGCACCTTCAGTTCGTCTTCGGCTTTGCGTCCATGAACGTGCATAGGCGCATACAATTGAACTTTCGTTCCGTCCGGAAAGGACTGGATGAACGACACCACGTCATCGATGGAATCCCTTTTCACAATGTTTCCTGAAACAGGCGAAATTGTTTTCCCGATGCGGGCATACAATAATTTCAGGTAGTCATAAATTTCAGTGGAAGTGCCGACTGTTGAGCGCGGGTTGCGGGTGTTTACTTTCTGCTCGATGGCAACAGCAGGGGAGATGCCGTGGATGTAATCTACGTCCGGCTTGTCCATGCGGCCCATGAACTGGCGTGCATAGGAACTGAGGCTTTCCACGTACCTGCGCTGACCTTCCGCATACAATGTGTCAAATGCCAGTGAAGATTTTCCTGAGCCGGAGAGCCCGGTAATGACGACAAACTTGTTGCGCGGTATGGCTACGTCAATATTCTTCAGGTTGTGGACGCGCGCCCCTTTGATAAGTATATATTCTTTCGAATTGAGGTGATCGAATGTCATTGTAAATCGGGAATCTGGGATCCGGTGTTCCGTGTGAAAAATGATTCACACCAAACAACGGATGAACAGCGCTTTAGTTTTTCAAATCGGCGAATCCGCAAAAGTACAAATTGAAAAGGCAGGTTGTGTAGCCGGGTAGACATGAATCAGGAGAACAATGGAATCCCTTTTCAAGTTTATCCATTCATCTGATCACTGGATTACAGATAACGAATAACGGATAACTGATAACAGGCTGCTATCAGCTGTTCAGCATCACCGGCATGACGAGCATTAAAATATCCTCGTTGATTTTGCGGCCTTCTACAGCAGGGGTGATAATGCCTGCACGGTTGGGCGCGCTCATCTCTATAGTGACTTCTTCACTTTCGAGGTTGCTGAGCATGTCGGCCAGGAAGCGGACGTTGAAACCGATTTCCATGTCTTCGCCATTGTACTGGCAGGTGAGGCGCTCGGTGGCTTCATTGCTGAAATCAACGTCCTCCGCATTGAGCTGTAATTCACTGCCTGTAATTTTCAGTTTTACCTGGTGCGTGGTTTTGCTGGAGAAAATTCCTACGCGCCTGATGGCATTGAGGAATGCCTGGCGGTCGATGGTAAGCTTGTTCGGATTGTCCACAGGAATCACTGCTTCGTAATTAGGATAACGTCCGTCGATGAGCCTGCAGATGAGGGTTGTATTGTCGATCTCGAAAAATGCATTCGTGGTATTGTAACGGATCTTGATATCGCTGTCGGCATTGGCCAGGATATTTTTCAGAAGTGTGAGCGGCTTCTTCGGGAGAATAAAAGCAGCTTCATTTTTTGATTTGGCATCACCGCGCTTGTAACGCACCAGTTTGTGCGCATCGGTAGCAACGAATGTGATATCGTCTTTGCTGAGCTGGCAGAATACGCCTGACATCACAGGTCGTAACTCATCATTGCCTGTAGCAAAAATTGTTTTGCTGATGGCCTGCAACATTGTCTGCGCACTTACTGAAAGCGTGGAAGTGTCTTCTGCAACAGGCATCTTTGGAAATTCATCGGCATCGAAACCGCTGAGCTTGTATTTTCCATAGTCGGATGAAATTTCAACCTGGTGCGTTTTTTCGTCGATAGAAAATGTCAGCGGCTGCTCCGGAAATGTTTTCAAGGTATCCAGGAGAATTTTTGCCTGCACGGCAACTTTTCCGTTGGTCTTGGATTCCACCGGGAGGTGCGTGATCATCGTCGTCTCGAGGTCGGAAGCGGAAACAGTAAGCGTTCCTTTTTCGATCACGAACAAAAAGTTGTCGAGGATAGGCAGCGGATTGCTGGTATTGAGCACGCCGCTAAGCGCCTGCAACTGGCGGAGCAAGCCGGAACTGGATACAATAAATTTCATTTCAGGTAAGTTTTTGAGAACGCAAGTGTACTAAGAAGTTCGAGACAAAAGCCGGCTAAAGAAGATTATTTTTGAACTGTTTTGACTCCTGAGAAAGAATGGTTTATCACTCACTGTCGTAACTTTCTTCGAGGCGCATTCATGTCGAAATCGCTGAGGCTTGCAAATATCTTATTGAAGACAAAGAACTGGATCGTAACGAGTTCCTTGCCTCCGTTTACAAAAGCATACATCCTGTCAATGTCATATTTCAGCGGCTTACCCGTTGAGTCGCTTTGGGCTAAAGATGCAAGCGTAACTGGTTTCAGGTACATGGGAACAATGGTAGTGGTCCCCTTCATGTCAATCACCGTGAGCACGGTGACGGGCGCAGCATTCCGGAGAGAGTCCACCTGCCTGTCGTTAAAATTACGGTCCCATGATTCAAAATTAAGCTCATGATACCCCTCGAGGTAGTTATGTATGTGGAGGGTATCCGGCTGCAGAACTTCCTTGCTGGACGTCGGTGAAAACACGCGGTAAGTATTTCCGACGCGTTCGATGGTAAAAGATTTCTGCGGCTGGTTGGCATATTCAACTGTGACACTTTTGATTTCTTCCGGTCTTAAATTGATCAGTTCGGGTACGATCCAGTCGCGCTCCACAGGCGAAAAACGAGGCGTGAGATAACCGTTGAAGCCGGGCACTTCCGTAACAAAAGGAACCGTGGAATTCTCAAGCATCATGTATGTTCCCAATACATCCTGTGTGGAGCCTCCGATAAAATAAACCTTGAAGGGTTTCTCCCCGCCTTTGTACACTTCCATTTTTATTCCCGTGGAAGAAAGCTCCTTGACAACTGTATTGAAAGAATTTTTCGGAACCCTCGACTGTACACGAATCTTTTTAAGGCAATCGAGGATGAATGAAACCCCCTGCTGTCGCGTCTTGTGTTTGCCGTTCAGGATCCATTCTCCCGGACCTTTCCTGTCAAGCGTTACAGAATTATTATTCCTGTCCGCAAGGAAAATCTTCGTCACAGCTGCAGTGTCATCCACGGTGAAGTTACGGTCCTCTTCGCGCACATTGCTGAAGTTGTTTCTGAAAATGAAATAGCAGGCACCGGCGATCAGGAGGGCAGCTATGAGTAAATTAACGCGGATATTTTTCATAAGCGGACTTCTCACGAAGCATATTTCTTCCTGCGAATATAAAAATGTAAGAAACCATAGAAGAGCACCAGCAGGATGGGTGTTGACATGGCTACCCAGCTGTAGGTTTTATTATCTGATTTGGCCGGGTCAAGCAGGCGGATCTTGAATTCCTTTCCGCGGAGGGCGACGATGTTTTCATTATCGCATAAGTAGTCCACGCAGTTCAAAATAAAATTCCTGTTGCCGTATGTCTGGTTGGTGAAACGGTCGTAGCCGAGCGGGTAAATCGCACCCTTCTTGCTCACGTAGTTTGCAATCATGTCACCGTCAGAAATCACGATCATTTTACTTCCCTGGCTGGTGTCTTTGAAAGCGATGTCCTTATTGTTAAGTATCTCCTGCGGAATGCGCCCGCGGAACACCGACTGGAATTTTCCTTCGAGCAAAACGGCCACTGGTAAATACTGTTGTGTGAAAAAAGCCGGGTCGGGATCCTGCTTCAAAATATTCAGGCTGACGCGAACCGGGGAGAGAATGCTTTTGGAAAATTTTGACGTGGTGAGTAAAATTGTTTTGGAAATTCCGGGGGCTTCTACCGTATCCAGCGTGCTTGCAAACTCACACTTGATGGCGTTCAGGTTGTGCACAACGGGATGGCTGGACGTGGGGTTCAGCAGCGGAAAAAAATACCAGGGGAAAAGTGATTGTTGCGGCTGGTTACCCACCATTCCCGTCACGAGCGGAATAGGAGCAGCCTGCAGGTCCATGACCAGGTCATCATTGATACGGACGCCATACCTGAACAACTGGTCGAGGATGTTGATGTCTTTTGCGATGGCTACGCTGTTATCAGAAGCCTGCAAACTGTCCATGCTCATTTGCATCGGGTCGATCAGCCACAGCACACGGCCTCCGCCCATGATATATTGATCAATAATGAATTTATCTTTTTCACTGAAGGCGGAATCTGGTTTGGCAACGATGATGGCTTTGAAGGGTTTCAACGCATTCAGCTGCTGGTTGATCTGAACGGTATCCACGTCATAATAATCAGAGAGCGCCCTGGCTGCGTCGCTGATCAGCTTGGTGCCGAGTTCGGCCTGCCCCTGCAGGAAGCCGACCTTTGGACGGATGCCTGATTTAAAAATGCGCAGCGCATTCATGAATTCATATTCAAGTGCTTCCACGGAGCGGTTGATATTTTCTTCCGTCCCGCTTCCGATCTTGGTATTCAGAAAAGAGATGGCCGTTTCGCGTCCGCCGAAATTCAAAATGGCGCCCGGCCAGATTACTTTTTGTGAGGACGCGCCTTTGCTGCGTTCTTCCAGGTTGGTAGGCTGCAACCCTTTTTTATAAAGCTGCTTGTAGAGTTCTTCACGTTCTTTTTTAACGGTGCTGGCAGAGGGATCAATAAACTCGTATTCGATGTTGTCCTTTGCATACACGCTGAACTCATCGAGTAATTCTTTCACGCTGTTGCGGAGCCGCTTAAAAGCAGGAGGGAGGTCGCCCTCGAGATAAATCTTGACGTACATCACGTCATTCATCTTTTCCAGTTCCTCCCTCGTGGAAGATGAAAGTGAATACCTTTTCTCCCCGGTGAGGTCGAGGCGGAAAAATACGAAGGCTGCGATCACATTGGCTGAAATCAATATCACGAGCATGAGCAGCAGGCGCATGATGCTTTGCATACGCAGGGACCGCTTCGGTGAACTTATTTTTTTAACTTCTTCCACGGGTTACCATTTTCTTTTTTCAAGAATAAAACGTGCAAGCGAAAGGAACAGCAGGGTGAGTGATGCAAAGTAAATGGCATCCCGCGAATCGATAACGCCCCTGCTCAAAGATGAATAATGCGCGCTCATGCCGATCTGAGAAAGCAGGTAGTTCACGCTTTCGTTATAGCTGATGGTGCTGAGAAAATCAAAACCAACATGAAAAATAAATGTGAGCAGTACAGCCAGGATGAAGGAGATGATCTGGTTGTTAGAGATGCAGGAAGAAAAAATACCAATGCTTACATAAGCGCTGCCGAGGAGGAACAGCCCGATGTAAGATCCGCGGATGCCGCCATGGTCGAGGTTACCAACGGGGGAGGCGAGGTAATTTACCACTACGTAGTAGACGAGCGTAGGCACCAGGGCAAAGAGAACGAGCATGATGCCCGCTAGGTATTTGGCGGCAACGATCTGGAAATCGGTGAAAGGCCTGGTGAGCAGCAGCTCAATCGTTCCTGTTTTATTTTCTTCGGCGAAAGAGCGCATGGTGATGGCAGGGATCAGGAACATAAATACCCAGGGGGCGAGAATGAACAATGCATCCAGCGTTGCGTAGCCTGAGTTCAGGATGTTGTAATCTGTTCCCGGGAGCACCCAGGCGAACAAGCCGGTGATGGTAAGGAATACAACCAGCACGGCATACCCGATCACAGAACCAAGAAAACTATTGATCTCTTTGCGAAGAAGCGATAACACAAATCAAAATTAATGGTGGCCAAAAGTAACAATTGAAGTTACAAGACTGCCGGTGTTGCGGCCTACTTATCGACCATTCACAAAAATAAAAATCCTCCCGCATCAGCGGGAGGACTTGTTTCAGGATGAAAAGTTTGAAGTTATTCCTTTATCAGTTTTACCATTTCAATGTTTGCATGCTGCTGCACCTTTACGAGAAAAATGCCCGTTCCCTGTTCTTCCATAGGAATGCTTGCGCTGAGATTGGCCGGGATGTTAATGGTGTTGTAAACCGTTTGCCCGATGCAATTCACTACACTCACCGTAACCGTTGCGTCTGAAATATTCCTCACGGTAAAAGAGCCGCGTGTCGGATTGGGATAGATCAGGACGTTCGTCATGGGGGCTTCAGAGGCGATCATCTCTTTCCTTTCTTCAGCGTCCTCAGCAGGCAAGGCGGCTGAAATATTTACCTGCCTGTATGCTGTGCAGCCGTTCGCATCTGTTACTACGGCTGTGTAAACGCCTGAAGGAAGGTTATCCAAACGGTCAGTTGCTGCTTCGCCCGGCAACCATGAATATGTGTAAGGCATCGTTCCTCCGCTGGCAATCACTTCTGCTTCGCCTCCGTTGATGAGACAGGTTGTATGCTTTGACAAAGCTTCGAGCAGGAGCGGCTGGGGACTGTAAATGCGTGCGGAAGCAGCAGTCTCGCATCCAAAATCATCCATCACCTCAAGTGTATAGTTGCCCTCGCCGAGTCCTTCTATTGACGATTTTGTTTCTCCATGGTTGCTCCATTGGTAAATGTAGCTACCGCTGCCGCCCGTTACGATGGCTGATGCAGTTCCGTCACTGTTCCCGAAACATGTTACATCTGTGGTCTTTATTTCTGCGCGGAGCAATGGAACTGAAATAGTATATGCGAAAGATTTTTCCCCTGCAGCAGTTTTCAGCGTCACGTGGAAAACGTATGGAGTTGTGCGGGCATCAGTAACTGAAGGCGTCCAGCAAAAGTGTCCGGATGGCATGTCTTCATTGTTTACAATGAAAGCAGCTCCCGGAATTCCTGCATCCCAGAACATATCAGCCTTTTGGGTTTGGTTCCCTCCGAATGCGAAAATGTCAAAGCACATATTGAATCCTGGACATACTGTTTCCTGGAAGATTCCTGTGCCATCAATACCGCTTAAGGTGAACCTTAAATCCTGTGAATTTGAGGTCTCTGAATTAGCCGCCTGTCCAGATGCCAGGGTTGAAAAAAACATCAAATATGCTATATAAAGTGCTAATTTACAGATAATTATGCTTATGTATTTCATGAACATTGTTTTTGTGTTCTACAATAATATGGCAGCCTGCTCCCCACATCAATTCTTAATGGTAAAGAGGGGCATTATGGGTGGGAAGGAAGCATTTGGGCAGGTGAAAA
>Ga0134121_10004056_pt1 | contig 12026 bp, 8 predicted proteins | sample KB301_FD_96463 | JGI IMG/M metagenome (GOLD analysis project Ga0134121, IMG submission 96463) | Terrestrial soil microbial communities without Nitrogen fertilizer from Kellogg Biological Station, Michigan, USA - KB3-0-1 | ecosystem: Environmental > Terrestrial > Soil > Unclassified ...
GCAGCTCCCCGCAACACTCGCATCCGTTTAGAAGGAGGAGCGAATGTGCTGGCAGCCGCTAAAGCAGCGGGTGTGCGGCGTTATTTGAGGCAGTCGATCGCATTCTGGGCCGTTCCTGGTCCTGGGTTGGCAGATGAGGAAACACCTTTGGCAGTCGATGCCTCGCCTGCAGTTGCGGCAGATGCTCGCTTAGTAACTGAGCTCGAACATCGCTTACAGGGAAATTCCGATCTCGAAGGGATTGGACTCCGTTATGGCTTCTTCTATGGACCAGGCACCTGGTTCAACCCCGATGGCGACGTCGCCCGACAGGTGCGACAGCAACAGTTTCCCATCGTCGGAAATGGCGAAGGCGTTTGGTCCTGGTTACACATTGAAGACGCCGCCATCGCGACGGTTGCAGCGGCCGAACGAGGCAATCCCGGAGTTTATTTGATCGCGGGTGATCGACCTTTGCCGGTGCGTGAATGGCTTCCGGCGTTTGCTCAATTCGTGAATGCTCCGCCACCCCCGCACATATCGACAGAAGATGCGGATGCGATTTATTACGGGACGAAGATGCGAGGTGTATCAAACGCCAAAGCAAAACGCGAGCTCGGTTTTCAGCCGCGGCCATTAGAGTGGATCGTTAGTTAACAGAGTTTTTTCGTAACGCCAGACTTGCAGAAGAAAAGTTCCTTCTGAAGTTTCTGCTTCGTTGGTCATCGTTCCAGTTCGATGCCAGCCGCATTTCTCATAGAACCGTGCAGCGCGTTCGTTGCCAATCGCGCAGGCGAGCCACGCGGTCTCGACACCACTTTGGGCCAACAGCGCCTCTCCATCCGCCATCAACGCGGCAGCGACACCGGTTCCACGCGCCTGCGCTGCGACGAAGAGTTGATAAAGCTCGTCGCCTTTGACGACGCAGAACCCAACCGGCTCGCCCGGGCCGCCTGCGACGCGCACGTTCGGAAGTTCCTTCAGCATTCTTTCACGGAAATTCTCCAACGTGCGCAACCGTGCAAGCTCCGCCGGGACGATTTCCGCGTGCGCATCGTTCCAGGCGTCAAACCAAACCTGCGCCAGCTGATCAACCTCCGATTGTTCTGCTGCTCTAATCTTCCCAAAGTTAGCCGTCATGATTTTTATTAATTGGTTACTGATTAATGACTAACAGCGGTGCATTTAGTACATCCGTGACACTTGAACCAACCTGAAATTCCACTTCTGCTTTACCAACCACGGTTGTTGACGCCACACTGAAATAGACTGCGATTTTCTTACCGCCGTCATAAACCGTGAAAGTCGCAGGTGTTCGTGTGGTGGAAGCCGCCGCCATTGCGCCTGGACTCGGAGGATTAGCAGATCCCGTGACTAATGTTGCGGCTGTTATCAAGTCCAAGTCAGTACCGCTCCACTCGGCTGGTCCAATAGTGCTTTTGGTAATCTCCGGTGGCTTTGCGTTCAGATCCAGTACCGGTCTCGGTTTTAGTTTATCTTCAGGTATTGCAATCACGTAAGGCTCAGCCCCTTCGATTCTCAAAACAAGATTGCGATACTGTGAGAGAACACTGTTAGCGATGGTGAAGCGATAGTCTCCATCGTCCGTGCTAACTTTTACCAGTGCTGGTGGAGCGTCGTAAGTCTTATCGATCTCGACCGTTATCTTCCGCTCATGATAGAGCGAATGTGAGATGCGAAATACTGAGTTTGTGGCGTCACCACCTAACCGGGTTACGGTGGGTTCGAAGAATTGCAATGGCCACGAAGCTTGGTACTCGAGGCCACAAAAGGGCACACGAAAGAGCACCGATGAATTCATGGACACAACGATTCGCGAAGGAATCCAAGCTTCAACCCGCATCGACTTTTTAGTGCTTGGCTTGGCAAAACTAAACTCTCCGCCTTTGACAACTGGTCCCGTAGCGGAGGGTGGACTTGGGTCAGGTTCGTGAGGCTCGAGAGGCCAGTAGTCATACGGCATCGGAATTGGCTCATTGCCTACGAAGAGAATGGGATCGGGAAGACCTTCGAGATCTCCAACTCCCAGATCTATGTCGTCGCCCTCATAATCAATTCCTTTTACGTCGATGCTGATTCGCAAGTCCTTACCGCGGCGACTTTGTTTAATGCTCGCACGCGTAATGTAGAGAGTTCTCACTGAGGGAATTTTAGAACCAACCTCGAGTTGCAAAGATCGCCCAAAACGACCACTCAACACCGCATCACCGGAGGCAATCGCCATTACCGTGGTCTCAAACTCGAGTGCCTGATCTGATTTTAAGGTGAGAGTGCCGTCTTCTTCTCGATATACCTTCCCCGCTGCAAGAACCTTAGTGCCCGGGAATAGATTTTCACCTTTAACAATCACGGTGGCGCGATCCGGGCCTGAATTGACCCAACTAATTTGCGCCACTTTGGGTGCGAGGCCCTCCTGGATTCTGGCTGTATTTGGAATTGCTAGTTCCTGGACCTTATTCTCAACAATGGCCGATCCATCAATTGTTTGTGGAAACCAACGCCACTTTCGAGCAGTCGTCTGTTTGCGATTGTTGTAATTACGCCAGTACGAACGAGTCCTGATCTCCAGAGCCACGTCTTCGCCGTGTTCACTTGTGTCGGGTCTGGGAAGCGAGATAACGGCGAGCATTTGTCGCATCCCAGGCGAAACTGTTTGACGATCAAGTACCGGCCGAAACTCCCAGCCAAATACAGTCGCGTTATCGTCTGGAAACAGGTGTGGTTCGGCGGTTGAATTACGCTCGAACGCGATTGTATCGGAATCACGATGAACGAACAGTTGGCGCGATTCGCCTTTGCTCGTAATCCCGAATGTTACAACGCTTGCGACCGCCGATCCTCCAATCGACTCTGAGGTGGTGGTGAGCGTTTGGGCGTTATAGGTCTTTTCCTGCGGAATCATTGCTACCAGTGAAACTCGGTCAGCCGATACCGTTTCAACGGTCGTGGGCTTGATGCGGACTGCTACCTCAACGATCGCCACGCAGTTTTGAAAGCCCGCAGGCGGAGTAATTGACACCTGAAATCCGAGCACAGTTTGCAATCGGGCGTCCAGGCCAATTAACCGGTCCGTGAGAGATCGTTCATACAACGTTTGTAGATTCATGATCTGCGAGGCGAGGTTGAGTTGTTCATTCAGAATGTCACTGGAGGATAATCCGACTTCGGATTGAGATTCTGCTTTTTTGGTATCACTGCTGCTGTCATTATTTTTTCCTGCGCTATCTGTCGCCGGACGAGTTGCTGACGTTTTTTCCGTTGTGCTGGCTACTGCAGTCTTCGTTCCGGCTGTTGCGTCGAGTGTCAGGGTCCGCGCGGAAAGGGTAGAGCTTTGCCCTTGAAACTTGCCGATGTTATCCGTGGCTTTTTGGTCTACCACCTTCATTTGTGAAAGGCTGTTGCTTAGTCGTTCAATGCGCAACGACAGCGAACGATTGTCGAAAGCTTTGGCAAGGCCAATTGTGATGCCATTTCCCATCGTATCGCGCGGGCCATTTTTGCTGATCTGTCTCCGTTGCGTGAAGATGTAAGCTGCAGCGAGCAGCAGAGCAATCAAAATTCCGATCAACATCTGCCAATGAGCTTGTATGTAATAAATCGTCTGCATTGATTGACTCACAATCGAGTTGTCAATAAGGGAAATAGAAGTGTCAGAGATTAACCGCTAGAATTTCAGAGTGTCGCGAGAATGCAACTTTTGAGGTTTGCCTGGTTCGTACGGAAAAGCGCGCTCCGCAGCATACTGCACGTCCTGCCGGAAGGCAATACACCTTCGTAAACAACCGTTTCACAACGTCATCACATGTTAGTGGTAACCATCCAGGGTAAGGTAGGTTGTCTAATTAGTTCACGTTGTCACTAAGTCTCCCACATCGGATAGGGATCTGTTTGTGTCAACTGAAATACGATCAAGGAAGGAAGAGAAGATGAGCAAAGTAACAAGGGTATTCGGTGCGGCGATGCTCTGCCTGGGACTGCTAACAGCCGGCATTGTAATGGCGCAGGATCCGGCCACGCCAGCCAATCCGCAGAAAAAGGAACATAAAATGAAGACAGCGATGCTGAACGGAACCGTGTCTGCGGTTACCGATTCGGCGTTGACGATCGTTGACAGCCAGAAGGCTGAGCACACGGTTGCTGTCACAAGTGAAACGAAAGTAACCAAGGCTGGAAAAGATGCAGTTCTTGCCGATGTGAAGGCGAACGACGTTGTCACAGTCGAAGTCCAGAAGGGTGAGGGCAATACATTGACGGCGCTGAAGATTTCAGTGTCGTGAACGTAATCATGAATTAGTCGCCGGCTTTCGCTGGCGCTTGTATCGAAGCAGCGACGAGGTGCGAAGAGTTTCGCACCTCGTCGTTTTGTTTTGTCACTCTTTGTTTCCGTGTGGCTTTCAGACTTGCCCTCGCTGAGCGGTACTCAATTTCGTCAAAGACTGTCTCTACTACTCTGGAAATTTCAAATAAAAAACTGTCTACGATTCGCAACGACCTTTACCCCCCACATGATCAGATTAATGAGTCGCTGGAATTAGTTCTTTCGGCTACTTGCCCACACCGATTGTTTTTTGTGGCATAAGAGCCCGCAAAAATGGACAGGCCGCGGCAAGTTTGCGGAAGCGCCGCCGAGTCTCACTTGCTTAACATGCGTAGGAACGAAGGGAGATTCTATGAAGACGAAAGCAGTGACAGGCATTGTAGTTTTACTGGTCATATTTTCAAGTGGCTACGCTCAGCGCGGAGGAGGACACGGAGGCTTCGGTGGCGGTGGACGCGGAGGTTTTGGACGCGGTGGCATACCGCGTGGTGGTGGTATGAAAATGGGCGGTGGCTACATACCGCGCGGAGGTCCCGGCCCTTCTCGCCACTTTGGAAATCATGGACCGCGGAACTTCGCGGATCACGACGGACATCCCAACATGCCGCACGTCCACTGGAACGGCCAATGGGTTGGACACGACTTCGGTCGCCACGATGGACGATTCCACCTGGACCATCCCAGGAGATTCGGGCGCTTTCCCGGTGGCATTGGACCACGGTTTGTTTTCCGTTTGGGCGGTGGTGGTCCGGGCCGGTTTTGGTTTGGCGGGTACGCTTTTAGTGTTGCGCCGTTTGAGGTCGACATGTGTTCGGATTGGCTGTGGGATAGCGACGACATCGTGCTTTACGACGATCCGGATCACGATGGTTGGTACCTCGCTTACAACGTGAGACTCGGGCGCTACGTGCACGTCACGTATTTGGGCGCTGAATAAAATAGTCCCAAAAAGGGCCAAAAAGCACGAAAGTTACCTCTCTTTTTTGTGCTTTTTGTGCCTTTTTGTGTACTCACAACCGTTACGCAAAAAGGCGTCGCTCGGGGCAAATACCTGGAATATGTCGAACGCAGTCTGGGTCTATCTTCCAGATGTTATGCGGTATTCAATTCTTTTCATGTTGCTGGTCATCGTTGGTTGTGTAGTTCCTGATACTCGAGCACAGACTCCGGATTTAGCGCTTCGCTACTTCGCCTCTGGTGAGAAAAAATTCGAGGAACACGATTGGGTCGCTGCTGCCGACAACTTCACCAAAGCCATTCAAGTCAACGCGCGCTTGCAGGGAGTGAAACCCGCGAAACAAGGCGGCAATGCTTTCGACGACTCGCAGGCGGAAGCAACCGAAATAAGTGTCAGCGATCCATTTACGGCGCACGCGTATGTAAATCGCGGCGCCGCGAGGTTCTATAGCGGAGCTTTTGATCAGTCGATAGCCGATTACGATCGCGCGCTGAGGATTGATCCGCGACTGGCTCAGGCATATCTCGGTCGTGGAGCTGCGCTAAACGCTAAAGGCGATCGTGTGGGAGCGATGCGTGATTACAATCGCGCCTTGAAGTTGGATAACAGTCTCTATGAAGCCTACAACAATCGAGGTGCTCTCAACCACGATCTCGGTGACCTCGAAAATGCGATGAGTGATCTTAATCAGGCCGTTTTGATCAATCCAAAAGGCGCGGAAGCTTACTTCCATCGTGGCTATGTTCTGATCGCAAAGAAGGATTTCGCGGCCGCGATTACCGACTTCAATCGTTGTATCGAACTCAAACCGGAATATGCCTGGGCCTGGCAGGGACGCGGCACCGCGTTGATGAAACAAGGACGTCTCGAGCCGGCGGTGAAAGATTTTAGCGCCGCCATCGAACTCGATCCCGGCATCGCCGAAGCATACGCAAACCGCGGCATGATACTGATCCTGCTCGGGAAGACGACAGAAGCAGATCGAGATCTAAAAAAGGGTATGGAACTCAAACCAGAAGCAAAAGCCGACATTCAAAAGCGAGCTGAGCTCGCGAAAAGAATTCGTGACGCCGCAGTGGTAGCTAAGCAATAGCACACTGAACGGAGGTAGAACAGATGCGAATCGGTTTCATCGGACTGGGAAACATGGGGTCGGCCATCGCGCGGAACTTAATCAACGCGGGACACGAGCTGAAGCTTTACAACCGCACGCGTAGCCGTGCGGAAGCTTTGGAGCCTCTCGGCGCAACGATTGCGGAAACGCCAGCCGTAGCCGCCACGGATGTTGAAGTGCTCATCACCATGCTGGCGGACGACCATGCGGTTGAACAGATTTTGTTTGAACCCGGTAAAGCCGTCGAGCTTCTTTCGCCCGGCGCGATTCATATTTCAATGAGCACGATCAGTGTCAGCCTGTCGCGCCGTCTCGCCGAGGCGCACGGATCAAGGCGACAACATTATCTGGCCGCTCCAGTCTTTGGCCGGCCCGAGGCTGCTCACGCCGCAAAGCTGTTCGTCGTCGTGGCCGGATCGGCTGAGCAGGTCGAACACTGTCGTCCAATTTTCGACGCGATTGGCCAAAAGACTTTTCATCCGAGTGAAGATGCTCCGGCGGCGAATGTAATCAAGCTCGCCGGGAATTTTCTGATCACCACGGTGATAGAAGGATTGGCGGAAGCATTCGCATTGGGACGTAAGTTCGACATCGCTCCCGACTCGATGCTACAGGTGCTGACCGAATCATTGTTCAACGCGCCAGTGTATCGAACTTATGGAGCCATGATCGCCGCTGACAAGTTTGAGCCGGTAGGTTTCAAACTACCGCTCGGAATGAAAGACAATCGTTTGCTACTTGCTGCTGGAGAAGAGGCGGCGGTAGCGATGCCGTTTGCGAGTATCATTCGCGATCGTTTCCTGACAGCAATGGCAACTGGACTGAGTGAGTCAGATTGGTCATCTATCGCACATCTTTCCTATGAGAACGCGGGCGTCCGGTAGTTTTTGTTACGTCTGATTCCAGACAAAGTCTGAAACGTCACAGACAGGACAATTCTTTAAGTGGTTTCATCAATGCGTTCCCTAAACCTTTATCGATCTCGACGACCCCCACGGTTATTTACGGAGTAATGTGTTCGTACCGTTGCCTGGGGAGTTTGGAGCCTACCTCCAGCCGCGCGATGACGTTCACGCCAGTGAATCTTTAAGAGTAACTGGCGATTACTCACATTGGAGACGCGTGAGCGGCATTGCAACTCTCGTTTCTCCTCACAAATAAATTCGGGTTTCAAGATCCGGTTCTCAAATTCAAGCCAACGGCTTAAATGGCGGTAGCCTACCTCACTTCACGGACAACAGGTGACAAGCAACGATGTAATACTGGCGAAGAACTCGCCTTTGACAGGAGTCCTCAGTAATCAACGTCTAACGAGGGCGCTGCTGGCGATTGTGTTGTTAGGCTGCTTAGCCGGAGTTGGACTTCTGTCGATTGTGGCTCTGGTCCCGCCGGCTATCAACGCCAACGCGACGGCAACTGAGTTCTCTTCAGCGCGCGCGGGGGAATACCTGAAGGCCATCGCGGCGAAGCCACACCCGATCGGTTCACCCGCACACGCGGAAGTGCGCGATTATATCTTCGGTGAATTAGTGAAGATGGGACTACAGCCGCAAGTGCAGCAGACAACGGCCATCAACACTCACTGGGAGCCACCTTACCGCGCCGGCACTGTCGAGAATATCGTCACGAAACTTGCAGGCACGGCCAACACGCGCGCAGTTCTGCTCGTGGCGCATTACGATGCTGCGCAGTTAAGTCTTGGGGCCAGCGACGATGGCGCCGCAGTCGTGAGTTTGCTCGAAACTCTACGCGCCTTGAAAGCAAGCGCTCCTTTGAAAAACGACGTGATTTTTCTGGCTACAGATGGCGAAGAAGCCGGGCTACTCGGCGCCACGGCGTTTGTTCAGCAGCATCCGTGGGCCCAAGACGTCGGCGTGGTACTCAATTTCGAAGCACGCGGAGATCATGGCCCGTCAATTATGTTTCAAACGAGCGACGAAAATGGTTGGTTGATTGATGAGTTTGCTGAAAGTGTAAACTCGCCGGTAGCTAATTCACTTTCAGGCGATATCTACAAGCTCCTTCCGAACGATACTGACTTCACCGTTTTCAAACAGGCCGGCATGAACGGTTTGAATTTCGCTTACATTGAAGGTTCATCGGTTTATCACTCCAGTCTCGACAATATGGCCAACCTCGATGAGCGGAGTCTGCAACATCATGGGATGTATGCACTCGCTCTGGCTCGCCACTTTGGAAACGAAGATCTGAATGGATCAATCAAAAAGAGCGCGGCTGTTTACTTCGATTTGTTCGGAAGAACCCTGATCCATTACTCGCGAACGACAGCGCTCGTGTTGTCGATTCTCGTGGCGCTCATCACTCTGGCCGTGATCGCTTTGGGATTAAGGCGCGGGATATTGACGTTGTCAGGTTTGGCCTTCGGATTTCTGGCCATGCTGGTCAGCATGATTGCCGCGACGCTACTCGATACAGTTGCGGTTTCACAAATGTCCTTACAGCAGGGAGACACTCAGACAAATCATCTATACCTGATCGGGTTCGTGCTGCTGGCTGTTGCTGCGACGGCCGTCGTCTATGGCCGGTTCAGAAAAAAGGTGAGCGTTGAGAATCTTGCTACCGGCGCGCTCCTCTGGTTTTTGCTCTTGCTGATTGTCTCGCACGTTTATTTTCCGGGTGGGAGTTACTTGCTTGCATGGCCACTGTTGTTTGCTCTCATCGCCTGGATTTTGAAGTTCACGTTGAAGTTGTCTTTAACTAAGCTAGTTCTCATTTCCGCAATTTGCGCAGTGCCCGGCATCATCTTAATTACGCCACTGATTTATCAGACCTTTGTTGCTGTCGGAATCGGTCAGATCAGTTTCATTGTTGTTCCCATGACGCTGCTGCTCGGATTGTTGCTGATCAACTTCGAGGTGATCGCAAGTAGTTTCAGGTGGCTGTTACCTATTGGTGCGACGCTGGCTGCTGTTTGCTTCATCCTCGCGGCTCTTTTACAACCTCCGCCACAGCCCAAAAGCAATGAAGTCTTTTACGCCTTGGATGCCGACACGGGTAAGGCCGTGTGGGCCACGAGCGGTGCACGTCCGGATGAATGGAGCTCTCAATTCATCTCCAGTCGTGCCGTGACGGCGCCACTGGATGAATATCTTCCGTGGCTCAGCGGCCAGGTCTATCTGCAACAAGCCGCTCCGGCTGCAACCCTCGCTGCGCCGGAGATCAAAGTCCTCGACGATCAACTTCAGGACCAAACAAGAAGCTTACGCCTGCGCGTCAGCTCAGCTCGCGAGGCGGCGGCGCTCTTCATCTATTCCGGCACGGAATTCTCCGAAGCTTTTATCAATGGTCAACCACTGCCTAAACCACAAGATGGACCAGCCTGGGAGAAAAACCAGACGCTGATTTACTCGGCGCCTCCCCGCGAAGGTGTCGAGCTGCTTCTCAAGACTAAATCTTCCGAGCCATTGATCGTGAAGGTGGTCGATCGATCATTTCAATTTCCGGAATTCACGAACCTGACAATCAACGCGAGGCCGAGTGACATCGTGCCGGCGCCATTCACTTACAGTGATTCAACTTTCATCGGTAAGAGTTTGAGACTGCCGGAAGAGACACAAAAGGCACAAAACAGATAGGCAAGAGAATAGTGATCTAACTTGAGATTTCTCTGCGATCTCTGCGTATCTCTGCGGCCCTCTGCGTTGAAATAGCCCTTTAACGCAGAGAACGCAAAGATACGCAGAGAACGCAGAGGTTAGTGTTTAGTGCTTTTTGCGTCTTTTTTGAATTTTATCTTGCACCAGGAGTTGTGTAGCTATGAATGACTTACAGTTAGTCGACGCTGTGAAGACAGGTCAGTTGGCTAAGGTTGAAGCAGCATTGAACGCAGGCGCTGATATCAATCAGCAGGATGAACAGGGCTGGACGCCTTTGAACTGGGCCGCGGGAAAAGGAAGCGTTGAGATCGTCAGCCTTTTGCTCGATCGCGGCGCCGACGTTTTTCAAACGGGCCGAGATCAAAGAACGCCCTACAAGATTGCGCTCGCGGCAAAACATACCGACGTCGCTCGCTTACTGAAAAAAGCCGAACAGGCAGTTAACGGAGCGAGCCCACATTCTACATACGGAAATTATGCTCGAGCTTATTTGCTCGGGGACTTGCGGAAGTTCAGTGATTGGCGCGAAGAGAAGAGCAACGAGCTCTCAGATGACGACGTGGTTTTCCTACAGGAAGATTTCACCGTGACCCAGCTCATCTGGCCCGGTGAAAACGTCATCTTCAATCAAAGCACACCAGAGTGGATAGAGTTTTGTACGCAAGAGTTGAAGCTCAAGGTTCCTGATGACTTTGATTTGATAGCCTCCAGCCCGGCAGCGAAATCGGCACAAGCCACCTCGTAATTCGGGCAAAATGAGTCTCAAATCCAGGACACTGCTAGAACTCCTGCGTGCACGCGCTGAGTCCCAGGGCGACAAGAATGCCTACACGTTCCTGATCGACGGGGAAACAGAGGAACTCAGGCTGTCTTATGGCGAGTTGGACCAGCGAGCCCGCGCAATCGGCGCGCGGCTGCAGGATCTAAACGCTAAAGATCAGCCTGTGCTGTTACTCTATCCGCCGGGGCTCGAATACATCGCGGCTTTCTTCGGCTGCCTCTACGCGAGCGCAGTCGCTGTTCCCGTGTATCCACCAACGTCGCATAGGTCTCTGCCGCGGCTTTGGTCCATATTAAAAGACGCCTGCCCTCGAGTGGCGCTCACCACCACTCCGATTCTTTCCAAACTCGAGCAAACCTCCGGCTCAGCTAAGCTGCCGGCCCTGCCGTGGCTGACAACTGATAATCTCGATATCAGTATTGTCAGCCAGTGGCGGAGCGAGTGCGTGCTGGGCGAGTCGCTCGCGTTCGTTCAGTACACTTCCGGATCCACGGCGACGCCCAAAGGTGTCATGCTCACGCACGACAACCTTCTGCAAAACCAGCGAATGATTCAGAAGGCCTTCGAGCAAACTGAGCATTCGATCATCCTCGGCTGGCTGCCGCTCTACCACGACATGGGCCTGATCGGAAACGTGTTGCAATCGATGTATTGCGGCGCGCGCTGCATTCTCATGTCGCCGCTCAGCTTTCTGCAAAGACCCGCGCGCTGGCTGCAAGCGATATCACGTTACGAGGCGACTACGAGTGGTGGGCCAAACTTCGCGTACGACCTGTGCGTGCGAAAGATCGGATTGCAGGAACGAGCTGAGCTGTATCTGCGAAGTTGGACGGTCGCGTTCAATGGCGCCGAGCCGGTACGTGAAGACACGATCGATCGATTCTGCGCGGCGTTTGAGCCATGCGGTTTTCGTCGCGAGGCTTTCTTTCCGTGTTACGGACTCGCTGAGGCTACTCTCTTTGTTTCCGGTGGGCCGAAGTCTGCATTGCCGGTTGTGGCGAGGGTCAGGCGGGCGGCGTTGGAAGAGAATGCAGTGGCTGTGGCCGGCGGCGCTGATGAGAATGTCACGTCTTTTGTTGGCTCGGGCTGCACGTGGTCGGACCAGGAAATCCGGATCGTCGATCCTGTTTCCTTGCATGAGTCTTCTACGGGTGTGATTGGTGAGATCTGGGTTGCGGGGCCGCACGTCGCGCAAGGTTACTGGGGACGGCCGGAAGAGTCTGCAGCGACGTGCGGCC
>Ga0134121_10004058_pt1 | contig 12026 bp, 8 predicted proteins | sample KB301_FD_96463 | JGI IMG/M metagenome (GOLD analysis project Ga0134121, IMG submission 96463) | Terrestrial soil microbial communities without Nitrogen fertilizer from Kellogg Biological Station, Michigan, USA - KB3-0-1 | ecosystem: Environmental > Terrestrial > Soil > Unclassified ...
ACGCCCTTGAGATGCTGGTAGACGCCCTGCACGCCCCAGAAGCATCCGCCGGCGAGCACCGCGGTCTGCAGGCCGGATTTGGCGGCCGGCGGATCGAGGGCCGGCGGCGGAATCTGCACTGCGGGCTCGGCGCCGCAGGCGCTGAAGCTTGCAAACAGCAGCGACACCGCGACAAGGCGCTTGAACATGGAACCTCCGTAGCTCTGTACGCAGGAGACCGGGGGGCCGGCTGCATTATTACCGGCCCGCCCGGGTGCGTCATGATTCGGCCAAACGCACGCGCGGAGGTTCCGCGTGCACACCGTCATCGAAACCGGGGCTCCCGTCACGCGATCGGCAGGGAGGTTTGCCGATCGCGTGCGGGGCTTTCCGCCGTGGGTTACAGCGGTGGATAGGCGTTACGCAGCAACTCGTCGAACTGCGCCTGGAACCAGTGTCCCGACAGCGGCGCATTGGGCAGCGCACCCGTGGCGTTGTTGTTGTTGCGCGCGTTGCCGCCATAGGTCGGATCGCACATGCGATCGAAGCCCTTGCCCTCGTCGTTGGGGATCGCGGAGCTCGAGCCGTCGGACTCACCGGGCGGCTTGATCCACACGTAGGCGTCGATGCCCGCCGCGGGCGCGGAGCGCGGACGTTCGCCGAGACCGGCGCCCGACGGATTGCACCAGTTGCCCTTGTGGATGCGCCGGTCGATACGCGACGCATCGATGCGTGCATTGAGGTCGGACAAGGTCGACGGGCCGGTCGGCCGGTTGGGTCCGCCCCAGCCATTGCGCGAGGTATCGATCAGCATGCCGATGCCGGACGGGAAGCCGGCGCTCACCGCGGCATTGCGAAACGCCTGCGCGTAGGTGAGCTCGTCGTTGAACTGGTTCCAGTCGATCCAGCGCGACGGTCGCGTGGTGCTGTCCACCACGATGTACGGCTCCTGCAACGCCGAGGTGTTGGCGGTGTTGGTGATGAAGCCGTGCACGTTTGCCACGGTGCTGCCCGATGCCTGCGCGGCGGTCTTCATCATGTTCACGCTCGGCTGGAAGTTGGTGTCCCAGCCCAGCCAGCCGTGATGACCCGCATCGATGTAGTTGTAGACGTTGGCGATCGCTCCGAGCTGTGCGAGCGCATAACCCACGCCGTTCACGTAGCCGCCGTTCTGCTTCATGGTGTCGCATTGCGGGGTGCCGGTGGCCCGGTCCGTGGTGTTGGTCACCAGGTTGGGCAGCGAGTCGATCTCGATGATGGCCACGATGCGCAGGTTGGCGTACTCGGGCCGCTTTAGGATGGTGGCGATCGGATCGATGTACTCCGCCTTGTAACGCGGCAGGTCATTCGGGCCCAGCTCGCCGTTGCTCGCGAGCGCCGCGCAGTCGCGGCCCGGCAGGTCGTAGATGACCATCTGGAACACCAGCGCCGAAGAGCCATTCGCCTGGTCCTGGGTCACCGCCTCGTTCAAGTGCTGGACCAGCCCCATCGAACCGGTGGTGGCGCTGCCATTGCCGGCAATCGCGCTGATGCGGTCGAACCACACCGCGGTCGGCTGATTCGCAATGGCGCTGCCGCCGCCGGTGGTCGCCGCGGCGCGCCACTGCGGATTGTTGTACACGGTCGCACCCACGTACGGGTTGTCGACCTTGCCCGGCGGATTGTTGTTCGGCGCGGTGCGGTTCACGGTGATCGACGCGCCGGTGTAGTTAGGTGCTGCCGCCGCGAACGTGGAGGTGACCGCGGTGGTGCCGGCCGCGGCCGTGAAGGTCACGGTGACGCCCGCCTGCCAGTTCGAGCTGGTGAAATTGATCGTGCCCGGGCTCGAAGTGATCGCCGTGCTGCCGCTGCGCGTCAGCGTGACGCTGACCGTGCCCGACGGCGCCGCGGACAGCCGTACGTTCGAGGTGCCGGTGGTGCTGCTGCTGGCGCTGCCGGCGATGCTCACGGTGGCCGGGTTCACGATGATGGACGGCGTACTGGACACCGGCACGATCGTGAAGGGAATCGACGCCGTGGACGTCGACAACGGCGGAGTCGCATTGTCGAAGGCCGTGGCCTGTGCCGTATGGCTGCCCGTCGCCAGCGTGCTGGTGCTGAAACTGTACGGCGAGGTGGTGTCGGTGGCGACCAGCGCGCCGTCGATGCGGAACTCGACGCGGCTCACGCCGCTGTTGTCGCTGGCGTTCGCGGCGAGACTGACCGCCGCGCCCTGGTTGAATTGCTGGCCGCTGGTGGGGCTGGTCAGGCTCACGCTCGGCGGTGTGTTGCTGGGCGGCGCGCCGTTGCAGGCCGTGCCGTTGAGCGTGAACGCCGTCGGTGGATTGTTGGTGCCGCTGAAGGTGCCGTTGAAACCCACGGTGAAGCTCGCGCCGCTGGCGATGCTCTTGTTCCAGTCGGCATTGCTGGCCACGGTCATCTGCGCGCTGTTGGCGGGCTGGCTGAAGGCCACCGGCCAACCGTTCTGCAGGCGTTGCCCGTTGGGAAAGCTGAACAGCAGCGTCCAGCCATTGGTGATGGCTGCGCCGTTGTTGGTGATGACGATGTTGGCGCCGAAGCCGTTACCGCCTTCCCAGCTCTTGGTGTAGGTGACCTGGCAGGCCGGCGTCTGCGCGGTAGCAGACAGGCTCAGGCCAAGTGCCAGCACGCTGGCCGCCGCCAGCCGCGCAATGCATCTCTGTAAAGTGTTCATCAACGTCTCCTTGTATGCGGCGCCGCGCGCTCCCCCTGTCCACGCGCGGCGCCGGGTCTCCTCCACTTCCCACTCGTCAGAAACTCCCTTGCAGCGTTTGCACCGTGCTGTTGCCGCTGACCGTGTAGGTGACGCGCCAGCTGTCGCCGGTGGTCGGATGCGCCGTGCCATTGCCGCCGATCTGCGCCGCGAAGGTACGCAGCGACGAGGGACTCAGCTGCTGCCCCGACGCCAGCGTCCAGGTGTAGACGATGGGGCTGGCCGCGCTGGTCACGCTCTGCGTGATCTGGCCACCCACCGTGTTGTATTGCCCGGAGTGCACCACGCCGGTGGTGCGCGCGATGCTCACCGTTACGGTCAGCGAAGTCACGGCTTGGGTATTGCCCAGCCGCACTTGCAGCTCGTTGAACCAGGGACTGGCCTGCGCAACCACGCCGGTGGCCGTGGCGCCGCCGCTGCCGCCGCCGGCCGATGGAGTCAGCGGGCCCGCCTGGTTGGAGATCGCGCTCTCGCCGCTGGCATTGACCGCGGTCACGACGTAGAAGTACGCGGTGCCATTGGTCAGCCCGGTGTTGGTGTAGTTAGTCGCGGTGACGCCGGTCTGCACGTTGGCGTACGGGCCACCCGAGGTGAGTGCACGCTTGACGTTGTAACTCGTGGCCCCGGAGGCCGCGGTCCAGGTGAGCGCCACCTGCGCATTGCCCGCCGTTCCCGCAACCCCGGTCGGCGCGTTGGGCACGGCGCCGGGCTGGATCTGCAGGAAGGCGCTCTGGATGTTGGCGCTGGTCATCGCGAACACGCGATTGCTGGTGGCGTTCGCGGCCGGCGTGATGGTGTTGTTGGCGGTGTTCAGCACACCGACGCGCACGCTGCCGTTCATCGCGTTGACCGCGTTGCCGAGAGTCACGGGCCACTGCGTCGGGCCGGTGTTCGCGGAGGTGATGGTGATGGGCGTGGTCGGCCAGAACGCATCCTGCCCGGTGGCGGACACGGTGCGCACCGAAACGCGGTCGCCCACCACCAGCGTGCGCGGATCGGCGGTGAGTGCGCCCAGGTCCTGCCAGGTGGTGTTGGCCACCGGCTGGTGCAGGAAGCTGCGCGTCTCGGTATCCGAGGAGTTGCCGCTGGTGATCAGCAGCGTGACGCTCACGTCCTGCGCCGCGCTCGGCGTGTTGAGATTCAGCGTCGCCACCGACGAGGTCGGATTGGTGATGCTGTAGAGCGCCGCATTCGGCGCACTCACGCTCCAGGCATAAGAAAGATTGCTGCCGGTGGAGCCGCGTCCATCGAGGGTGATCGAGCCCGGGCCCGTGAACGTGGTGACGTTCGGGTTGAACGCGATGCTGGCGGTGATCACCGGCGGCGGAGTGCCTGAGAACGCCACGTCGATGCAGCCATGAAAGCGCTCGAAGGTGGGCGGCGTGCGGCCCCATTCCGCGTAGATCACGTGGCGCCCGCTGCGCGAGGGCACGGTGCAACGCGTGGTGAACAATGAATTCGCCTTGTCGGGAATCACGTTCGGGTTGGCGTTCGGGGTGGCGTCGTTGTAGCTCAGCGAGCAGAACGGCGCGTCGTCGAAGTCACTGAACGACAGTGCCCTGCCGGTCTGCCAGACGAATCCGGGCTTGGTGATCCAGTACTTGAAGTCCTGGGTGTCCGAGAAATGCGGTCCCCAGGAAATGCTCCACACGAAATTTCGCGGGCCCGCGGTCATCGGCTGCGTGGGCCAGTCGATGGGCACATCCCAGGGAACCACGCGGCCCGGGAAACTCTCGGAATTGAAGCTGCAGACGTTCTCGCGCGGGCCGACACCCTCGCGGCCCGTGGTGTGCGTGAGCACGCTCATGAAGCTGTAGCCGTCGGTCTGGTTGGTCCCGGGCGCGAAGAAGGCGCCACCGCAGACCGGGTACTGCGCCACGCCGTTCTGCACGTGGTCCGGCTTGGTGATGAATCCGCAGATCCAGTTGCGTGACGGCGGATCCTGGACGAGACCGTGGCCGAACAGGGTGCTGGCGCAGACTGCCAGAACGCACAGGCCGATCACTCGAAGTGTTTGGCTTTTCATGGCTCCCTCGCGTTGACGCTGACGATGAGAATCGAGCGACTCGACGATGGAGCTAGGGTGGCTTTTCCTTTTCCGCCGCGCGCAGGCCCCGCAGCGTGCCGCGCTGCGCACCGATACTTGCATCCATACAAGTCCCCCTGGTCACCCGCGTTGACGCGAGCGGCGCGGATGTTAGACACGGTCCGCGCGCGTGCACACTACGTGAGGACCGCAGTCGCGCGCGCGCGGACAACGTTGTCAGGAGGCAAAACGACGAAGCGCGCGGCCCGTGGCTGGAAATGTCGCGTTGAAATGGCGCGCACTATTTAGTGGACATGCGCGGCGCATGAAGACACGAGCCTTGTCAGGAGCGCGGGTCGCCGGGGTGCGCGACACGGCAGGGCGCGCGCGGCAATACGTAGTTAGCGCAGCTCCGACGCGGCTGTCGGACGTATCGGACGCGCTCAGATCTCGACGTCAGTGGCGAGCACGATCACGCCGCGCGTCGGCATGCGGAAGAATTCCGCGGCCTGCGCGCTGCGCCGTTGCAGGAAGGCGAAGGCGCGGGTCTTGATCCCGGCGAGCCCGGGCCGCGGCCGCGCGCGCACCAGGTGCCAGCCGAGGAAGAAAGAGGAGTCCTCGGCGTAGACGTTGAGCCCCTGCCGGCGCGCGCTGCGCAGTGCTTCGCCGACGTCCGGGGTCTCCATGAAACCGAAGCGGGCGCGCAGGTCATACACGCCGGGCCGCAGCTCCTCGAACAGCACACGCGCCAGCGGATCGATGCGCGGCACGCGCTGGATCTCGATGTGCAGGATCACGATCTGCTCGTGGTGCACCTTGTTGTGCTCGAGGTTGCGCAACAGCGCGGTGGGCACGAAGCCCGACTGGCTCACCAGGAACACGGAGGTCCCGCTCACCCGCGTGGTTTTCTCGAGCAGCTCGGGCAGCTTCTTGTCGGGTACCGCGCGGCGCTCGAGCTCGGCGCGCAGCTTCTGGCGGCCGTCGCGCCAGGTGATGAACATCGCGAACATCAAGGCGGCGAATACCAGCGGTATCCAGCCACCCGTCGGGATCTTGGTGAGGTTGCCGATGAAAAAGGCCAGCTCGGTGAGCATGAACAGGCCAAACAACGCGCCCACCTTCCACCATGGCCAGCCCCAGATGCCGCGCGCCACGATGATGCCGACCACCGTCGTCACCATCATCGTGCCGAGCACGGCCACACCGTAGGCCGATCCCAGCGCCGCCGAGCTGCGGAAGGTCAGCACGAACAGCACCACGGCGACGAACAGGAAGGTGTTGGCGGCCGGCACGAAGATCTGGCCCTTGGCTTCCTCGGAGGTCTGCAGCACGCGCACGCGCGGCAACAGGTCGAGCTGCACGGCTTCGCGCGTCAGCGAGAAGGCGCCGGAGATCACGGCTTGCGAGGCGATCACCGATGCAGCGGCGGCCAGCAGCACCAGGAAGGGCAAGGCCATGTGCGGGGCCAGCGTGTAGAAAGGATTCACGGCCGCCGCGCCGTCGCGCAGGATGAGCGCGCCCTGCCCGAAATAGTTGAGCACCAGCGCGGGCCACACCAGCAGCAGCCAGCCGACCTGGACTGGCTTGCGGCCAAAGTGGCCCATGTCCGCGGACAGCGCCTCGACGCCGGTGACCGACAGGATGACCGCACCGAGTACCGCGAGACCGAGAGCGGGATGCTGTATCAACAACCGCACGCCGAACACCGGGTTCACCGCCTCCAGCACCACGGGCGTCTGTACGACCGACATCGCTCCGAGCACTGCCAGCACCACGAACCACAGCACCATGACCGGGCCGAACAGTCGACCCACTTTCTCGGTGCCGCGGCGCTGGATGGAGAACAACAGCACGATGACCACCAGCGTCACGGGCACCACGGCGCCCGCGAAGCTTGGGTCGAGGATCGTCAGACCCTCGACGGCGCTCAGCACGGTGATCGCCGGCGTGATCATCCCGTCGCAATAGAAGAGCGCAGTTCCCAGCACGCCGAGCGCCACTGCGTGCCGCACCCAGGGCAGCGCGGTGCCGAAGTGCTTCTGCACCAGCGCCACCAGCGACAGCACGCCGCCTTCGCCGGCGTTGTCCATGCGCATGATGACGCTGACGTACTTGAGGGTGACCACGATCAGCAGGGCCCAGAAGATCAGCGACAGCAGGCCCAGGACCTTGATGTCCTCCCCTGGCACGAACTCGGCGGAGGTAAGCGCGCTGCTGAACGCGTAAAGCGGACTGGTGCCGATGTCGCCGAACACCACGCCGATGGCGCCGATGACGGCCGGACGCAACGCCTGCTGGGATCCCATGAACCACCGAAAACTAAAGCGCGCATTCTACTGGCCCGACGACCGGCCCAAGGAACAAATTAGGGCGACTTTTACGGTACCCTCGCCCGTATGCCCGCGGAATTGCACGAAACTTCGCTGATCGCGCTGTTGGCCATCGGCTTCGTGCTTGCATTGTTGTTCGGTTTGCTGGCCAACATGCTGCGCATCTCGCCACTGGTGGGCTATCTGCTGGCGGGAATCGCGGTCGGACCGTTCACGCCGGGATTCGTCGGCGACTCCGGCCTTGCCTCACAACTCGCCGAGATCGGCGTGATCCTGCTGATGTTCGGCGTCGGGCTGCACTTCTCCATCAAGGATCTGCTGGCCGTACGCAACATCGCATTGCCCGGCGCCGTCGCGCAGATCGCCACCGCCACGGCCATCGGCTATGGATTGGCGCGCCTGCTCGGCTGGAGCCCGGGTGCCGGGCTGGTGTTCGGCCTGTCGCTCTCCGTCGCCAGCACCGTGGTGCTGTTGCGCGCGCTCGAGGAGCGCAATGCGCTGCAGTCCTCCGAGGGCAAGATCGCCGTCGGCTGGCTCATCGTCGAAGACCTCGCCATGGTACTGGCACTGGTGCTGTTGCCGGCGCTGGCGTCCAGCCTCGGCGGTGATTCGAATCTCGCGCACGACGGCGTGGCCCAGAACATCTGGCTCGAGGTGTTGAAGACGCTCGCCAAGGTGGCGCTGTTCGTGGTGCTGGCGCTGGTGGTCGGCACGCGCGTCGTGCCATGGCTGCTCATGCGCGTGACGCGCACCGGCACGCGCGAGTTGTTCACGCTGTGCGTGCTCGCCATCGCGCTCGGCATCGCCTATGGCTCTTCGGCCGCGTTCGACGTGTCGTTCGCACTCGGCGCGTTCTTCGCCGGCGTCATCCTTTCCGAGTCGGAGTTGAGTCACCAGGCGGGCAACGATTCGCTGCCACTCAAGGACGCCTTCGCCGTGCTGTTCTTCGTCTCGGTGGGCATGCTGTTCGATCCGACCGTGCTGCTGCGCGAACCCCTCGCGGTGCTGGCGGTGCTGGCCATCATCATGGTGGGCAAATCGGTCGCGGCCTTCGTCATCGTGCTCGCGTTCCGGCATCCCGTCGGCACGGCGCTGACGGTATCTGCCAGCCTGGCACAGATAGGCGAGTTCTCGTTCATCCTCGTCGGGCTCGGTGTCCATCACAAGCTGTTGCCGGCGGATGGCCAGGATCTCATCCTCGCCGGCGCCATCCTGTCGATCGCACTCAACCCGATCACCTTCGCCGGCGTGACGCCGCTGACCCGCTGGCTGGAGAAGCGGCCACGCTTGCTGAGGCTGCTCGAGAGGCGCGGCGCCGAAGCGCACCGCATCCCGGTGGCGAGCGCCCTGGACCTGCGCGATCACGCCATCCTGGTCGGATATGGCCGGGTCGGCGGCGCAATCGGGCCCGCGCTAAAAAAGCACGCCGTGCCCTTCGCCGTGATCGAGCGCGATCACCTCATGCTCACCAGCGCGCAGGCCGCCGGCGTTCCCACGCTGGTCGGCGACGCGGCCGCGGAAGGCGTGCTCGAAGCCGCGGGCATCGCGCATGCGCGACTGCTGGTGGTGGCAACACCCGACAGCTTCCACGCGCGGCGCATCGTCGAACGCGCGCGCGAACTCAGGCCGGCTATCGACATCGTGGCGCGCACGCACAGCGAGGGCGAGTTCTCGAAACTGGAAGCGCTCGGCGTCGGGCGCGTGGTGATGGGCGAGCGCGAGCTGGCGCGCAGCATGCTGGAATACGCGCTGGGCAGTCTTGGCGTGCCGGCCGAACGTGCGCCGAGCGCTGCAGTCGGCCGCAGGTCCGTGAACCCGGAGGGCACCTGACATGCTGATCAGCGCAGTCGTGTACCGCGATGGAAAGAAGGTCGCCGACATCGAGGCTGCCGAGATCCATCGCTACGTCGCCGAACCCGAGAATCTCGTGTGGGTGGCGCTGCGCGATCCCGATGCCGCGGCGCTCGAGCAGATGCAGGCGCAATTCGACCTGCATCCACTGGCGGTCGAGGATGCGCGCAACGGCCACCAGCGGCCCAAGATCGAGGACTACGGCGACAGCCTGTTCGCGATCCTGCACGTGATCGAGCCGGCCGAAGACGAGATGCGGGTCGGCGAGGTCGCGATATTTGCCGGTCGCAACTACATACTCACGGTGCGCAGCCACACCGAAAAAGGCTTTCAGGAAGTGCGCGCGCGCTGCGAGCGCGAGCCCGAGCTGCTGCGCATCGGCGCGGGCTACGTGCTGTATGCACTCATCGACGCGGTCGTGGATCGCTACTTCCCGGTGCTCGACCTGCTCGAAAGCGAGATCGAGTCGGTCGAGGAGCGGCTGTTCTCGGACAGCTCACCGCGCGCCAACATCGAGGCGCTGTACCGGCTGCGGGGACGCCTGCGGACCGTGCGCCACGCAGTGGCGCCGCTGCTGGAAAGCATCTCCAACCTGTCGGGCGCGCGGGTACCGGTGCTGTGCGTGGACCTCAGGGAATACTTCCGCGACATATACGATCATTTACAACGACTCAACCAGACGGTCGAGTCGATCCGCGACTCGGCGGCTACCGCCACCCAGGTCAACCTGTCGATGATCACGCTGCAGGAGAGCGAGACCATGAAGCGCCTGGCGGCTTACGCGGCGTTGATCGCCGTACCCACGCTGATCGCCGGCATTTACGGCATGAATTTCACGCACATGCCCGAGCTCGACTGGAAATACGGCTACGCCGGGGCGGTGGGGCTGATGGTTGCCATCGACACCTGGCTGTTCGTCCGACTCAGGAAGTCGCGCTGGTTGTGAGACCGGCCGGCGGGGCGTCTATACTTTTGCCGATGCTGTCGCCCGCCGAATCCGAAGCCCTGTTCCTGAGCCTTTCGATCGCCGCGCGCAGCATTGTCTTCAATCTTCCATTCGCCATCCTGGTGGCTTGGATCCTGACGCGTGCGCGCTTTGCCGGCCGCACGGTATTCGATGCCTTCGTGCACCTGCCGCTGGTGCTGCCGCCGGTGGTGGTTGGTTACCTGCTGCTGGTGTTGTTCGGCGTGCGCGGACCGATCGGTTCCTGGTTGTACGACAGCTTCGGCATCCAGCTCGCGTTCACCAGCACCGGCGCGGCGCTGGCCACGGCGGTGATGTCGTTTCCGCTGGTGGTACGCTCGATCCGGATTTCACTCGACGCGCTCGATCCCGGCCTCGAAGATGCGGCGCGCACGCTCGGCGCTGGGCCCATTGACCGCTTCTTCTCGATCACGCTGCCGCTGATTACTCCGGGCATCCTCGCCGGTGCGGTCACGGCGTTCGCCGCGGGGCTCGGCGAGTTTGGCGCGGTGATCACCTTCGCCTCGAATATACCGGGTGAGACCCGCACGCTGCCGCTGGCGCTGTACACCGCGCTGCAGACGCCGGACGGCGACGCACTCGCCGCGCGTCTCGCGACCATTTCCTTCCTGCTGGGCCTGTCGGGATTGCTGGTGGCCGAATTCCTCGCGCGTCGCGTGCGCCGCATGGTCGGGCGCTGATGCTGCGCGTGCAACTCACCCGGCGCCGCGGCGACTTCGTGCTGGACGCGGACTTCTGTGCGCCGATGCCGGGTGTGACGGCGGTGTTCGGCCGTTCGGGCTGCGGCAAGTCGACGATGATCGCGTTAATCGCCGGCCTGCTCGCGCCCGAGGTCGGTCACGTGCAGATCGGCGAGGACGTGTTGACCGACACCGAGCGCCGCATCGCCGTCGATGCGCGCCATCGCCGCATCGGCGTGGTGTTCCAGGACGCGCGGCTGTTTCCGCACCTGTCGGTGCTCGGCAACCTGCAATACGGCGCGCGCCGCCTGCCGCGCAACACCTCGGCGCCCATCCGCTTCGACGACGTGGTCTCGTTGCTCGGGCTCGAGGCGCTGACCGCGCGGCGTCCGCACGAACTGTCGGGCGGCGAGAAGCAACGCGTGGCACTGGGACGTGCGCTGCTGGCGCAACCCCGGCTGCTGTTGCTGGACGAACCGCTGGCCTCGCTGGACCTGGCACGCCGCGAGGAGGTGCTGCCCTATCTAGAGCGCATGCGCGACGCCATGGCGATTCCCATCGTCTACGTGAGTCACCAGTTCGACGAGGTGCTGAGGCTCGCCACGCGCGTCGTGCTGCTCGATGCCGGTCGCGTGGTTGCGGATGGCGAGCTCGCGGAAGTCAGTCGCCACCCGGCGCTGCGCGAAATCGTCGGGCCCGACGCCGTCGGTGCAGTGATCTCCGGGGTGGTGGAGAGCACCGACGACGCCGGGCTCACGATTATTCGCGTGGGCGACGCGACGTTATTGGTGGACGAACCCGCGGCGCGCGGTCAGCGCATCCAGATCCAGGTCCTGGCGCGCGACGTCATCATCGCGTCCGAACGCCCCACGGGACTGTCGGTGCGCAACGTGGTCGCGGCACGCGTGGTCTCGGTCACCCCCGACGTCGGCCACGCCGTGCTGGTCGAGCTCGACATCGGGCGCACCGCGACGCTGCTGGCGCGCGTGACGGCGCGCGCCGCGGCCGAGCTCGCCCTGGCCGCCGACCGGCAGGTCTGGGCGTTGATCAAGGCCGTGTCGTTGCGCGGGCACATGTTCAGTGCGCCAGTGCGTTGAGCACGGGTTCGTATTCGATGGTGAAGCCGAACGCGGTCACGATGGCGAGGGCGCCAATCGCGAAACCGAGCCGGGTGAGGATCCTGTCGAGGCACATGACACTTGCTCCAGTTGATGAATTTCCTGGCAGCAATCATGCGGAACACTGGCGCGCCTAACAAACGCGATGCCTGAAACCGGCATCAGCAAAACTATTGAATACTGCGCGGACTACCCCGGAAGGGAGAGCGCGATCTACGTCTTGCGCGGCGCGCGTTTCGTGAACAGATCGTGCGGCCTGGGGAAGCCCTTCGCCATTTCGAAGAGCCAGTCGCGGAAGCGCTTGACCTTGGGCATGACCAGGTAGG
>Ga0134121_10004059_pt1 | contig 12025 bp, 5 predicted proteins | sample KB301_FD_96463 | JGI IMG/M metagenome (GOLD analysis project Ga0134121, IMG submission 96463) | Terrestrial soil microbial communities without Nitrogen fertilizer from Kellogg Biological Station, Michigan, USA - KB3-0-1 | ecosystem: Environmental > Terrestrial > Soil > Unclassified ...
CAGATCGTCCGTGAAATTCACCAGCAGTATCTGGCGGGCGGCGCCGACATCATCTGCACCAATTCCTTCAACGCGAATGCGATTTCGCAATCCGACTATGGGATGGAATCGCTGGCGTATGAATTGAATTTCGCCGCAGCCACACTCGCGCGCAACGCGGCAGACGATTGCGCCTCGAAGACGGGGCAAACCAGATTCGTTGCCGGCGCCATTGGTCCGACCAACCGGACCGCCTCGCTTTCCCCCGATGTGAGTGACCCTGGCCGTCGTAGCGCGGATTTCGATGGGCTGGCCGCGGCTTACACCGAGGCGGTTCGGGGCTTGATAGAAGGCGGAGTGGACCTGCTGCTGGTGGAAACCATTTTCGATACTCTCAACGCGAAAGCAGCGTTGTACGCGGTGCGTACAGTTCTCGATGAGCTTTCGCTGGATCTGCCCTTGATGATCTCCGGGACGATTACCGACGCTTCGGGCCGCACTCTTTCCGGTCAAACCGTTGAGGCATTCTGGAATTCGGTGAGTCATGCACGGCCCATCTCGATCGGCTTGAATTGTGCGCTGGGCGCGAAGCAACTTCGGCCATACATCCAGGAACTGTCGAGAATCGCCGGCACAAATATATGTGCTTATCCGAACGCCGGACTGCCGAATGCCTTCGGTGAATACGACGAACAGGCCTGTGACACTGCGGAACTGATCCGGGACTATGCCGCCGCCGGTTTTGTGAACATCGTCGGCGGATGTTGCGGAACCACTGCGGAACATATTCGGCAGATAAGGAACGCAGTCGTTACATACGCGCCACGCACGATTCCCGAAATCGAACGCAAGTGCCGGCTTAGCGGACTGGAGGCATGCAATATCGCCCCGGACACCTTGTTTGTGAACGTCGGGGAACGCACCAATGTCACTGGTTCGGCGAAGTTTCGAAAACTGATCGAAGCCGACGACTATGCCACCGCTGTCGATATCGCCAAACAGCAGGTGGCCAACGGCGCGCAGATCATCGATGTGAACATGGACGAAGGTATGCTCGACTCGGTCGCGGCGATGACGAAGTTTCTGAATCTGGTGGCGGCAGAACCGGATGTCGCGCGCGTTCCGGTGATGGTCGATTCTTCAAAATGGAGCGTGATCGAAGCTGGACTGAAGTGCATTCAGGGGAAGGGCATCGTCAATTCGATCAGTATGAAGGAAGGCGAGGGGCCGTTCCTCGAATACGCACGCCGCGTGCGCGCATATGGGGCGGCAGTCATTGTCATGGCTTTCGACGAAAAGGGTCAGGCGGATACGGTGGCGCGCAAGGTATCCATCTGTCAACGCTCATACAAGCTGCTCACCGAGCAGGCAGGCTTTTCACCCGAAGACATCATCTTCGATCCGAATATTTTTGCCGTCGCCACCGGAATCGATGAGCACAATCGCTACGCTCTCGACTTCATCGAAGCAATCGCGGAAATTAAACGCACCTGTCCGCATGCCGGCATCAGCGGCGGAGTGAGCAATGTGTCGTTTTCCTTCCGTGGCAACGAGCCGGTGCGGGAAGCCATGCACTCGGTGTTCCTCTATCACGCGATCCAGGCCGGCATGACCATGGGCATCGTCAATGCCGGGCAGCTCGCGATCTACGAAGACATCGCTCCGGAATTGCGCGAACGCGTCGAAGACGTGATTCTCAATCGCCGCGCCGACGCCAGTGAGCGCCTGCTGGAATTCGCGATCCAATTCAAGGGAGATGCCGCCAGCAGGAAGGCGGAAGACCTGGCATGGCGGGAATGGCCGGTGAACAAACGCCTGGAGCACGCCCTGGTGAAAGGCATCGATCAGTTTGTGGTCGAGGATACCGAAGCCGCACGTCTGGAAGCGGGCCGCGCGCTGTCGGTGATCGAAGGTCCCCTCATGGATGGCATGAACGTCGTTGGCGATCTGTTCGGGATAGGAAAGATGTTCCTCCCCCAGGTCGTGAAGTCCGCCCGGGTCATGAAAAAGGCAGTGGCGCACCTTATTCCATACATTGAAAAGGAGCAAGCTTCCGGCGGCGGACGCAAAGCAGATGGGAAAATCGTGATGGCGACGGTGAAGGGCGATGTGCATGACATTGGCAAGAACATCGTCGGGGTTGTCCTGCAATGCAACAACTTCGAAGTGATCGACCTCGGCGTCATGACGTCGTGTGAAAAGATTCTGGAAGCAGCTCGAAGAGAGGGCGCGGATATTATCGGGCTGTCCGGCCTGATCACGCCTTCGCTGGACGAGATGGTGCACGTGGCCAAGGAAATGCAGCGCCAGGGATTTCATCTTCCCCTGTTGATCGGCGGTGCAACAACGTCGCCCGCGCATACTTCCATCCGCATCGATCCCGGATATGAAGGAACCGTACTGCACGTGAAAGACGCGTCGCGCGCAGTCGGCGTCTGCCGAAGTCTAATGACGCCGCATCTGCGAGCCGGCGTTCATGCCAGCGCCAAAGAAGAACACTCGCGGCGCCGCCAGCAGCATCAGGTCCGCAACCTGAAATCGGCGCATTTGACCATCGAGCAGGTCCGCGCCAATTGCTTTGACGGTGGATGGGAAAGCTACACGCCGCCGGTTCCCCGCCAACTTGGCGTCCGGGTATTTGAAGACTATCCACTAACGGACCTGGTGAACTACATCGATTGGACGCCATTCTTCAATGTGTGGGAATTTGCCGGAAGATTCCCGGGGATTCTGAACCATCCGGTGATCGGAGCCGAAGCCGGTCTCCTGTACAAAGACGCGCAGGAGATGCTTGCAAGAATGGTGCGTGAACGGTGGATCAAAGCGCGTGGCGTTGTGGGAATCTTCCCGGCAAATTCGGTGGGCGACGACGTCGAAGTTTATGGCGTCGATTCACCCAGGGAAACGATCGCACGCCTGCATTTCCTGCGCCAGCAGAAAAGCAAGCCCGCCGGCCAGCCCCACGAATCTCTGTCGGATTTGATCGCGCCGAAACCCAGCGGTATCGAGGATTATATCGGTGCGTTTGCTGTCACAACGGGAGAGGGAATCGAACCGCATATCGCGCGTTTTGAGCAGGCGCACGACGACTATTCCAGCATCATGCTGAAGGCGCTTGCGGACCGTCTCGCCGAAGCGTTTGCGGAACGTTTGCATGAACGCGTTCGCCGCGAGTACTGGGGATACGCACCGGAGGAACGCAAGGACAGCGAAGAATTGATCCGGGGAAATTACCGGGGGATTCGTCCCGCACCGGGCTATCCGGCCTGCCCGGACCACTCGGAGAAAGCCACGCTGTGGCAATTGCTCGATGTGGAAAGGAAGACAGGCATCACGCTCACCGAGTCCTATGCGATGTATCCCACTGCCGCGGTGAGCGGCTGGTATTTTTCGCATCCAGGTGCGCACTACTATGCTGTCGATCGAATCAATCTGGATCAGGTTCAGGACTATGCCGGACGGAAGGGAGTTCCACTTGATGAAGCGTTGCGATGGCTTCAACCGAATCTGAGTTTTGAACCTGAAGCTGTGGCCGTGGCTTGAGTTGCATGCGAGGATCGAAGGTCTTATTCGGCCAGACGTGACCGTACGATGGCGGCGTACTTTGCGTTGGGCTCCAGCTCAAGATACTTTTCATAGACGCGCTTCGCGTCTGCGCTGCGTTTCAAATTGTAATACGCATCTCCGAGGTTGGCGTATGCGACGGGGCGGCTCGGATCGAGTTTGATTGCCTTCTCCAGCCATTTTACGGCGTCATCGAGCTTATCCATTTTGTAATACGTGAAACCGAGATCGTTGGCGGCCTGAACGAACGTGGGATCCAGCTTGGTGGCGGTCAGGAATTCATTCAGCGCTTCAGGATATTTCCGTTCACGAAAAAAGTTCAGGCCCTTGTTTTCATGAGCCGCGGCGGTGTTGGCCGGCTTTAAGGCGGGCGTCGCGGCAATAGTCTTTGCCTGTTCGGCTCTTGCCGCAGCAAGTTGATTCTTGAGCTGCGCGTTGCGTTCGCTCTTTACGGCGACGTCCTTACGCATCTGGTCAAGTTCGGCATTAATCTGGATGGCTTCCTGATCCAACTGCGTCGACTGCTGGCTTAGAAACTCCTTCTCGGGATGCAATTCGAAGAGAAACTCCCCGCCTTCGTTACCAGGCAGATTTCCGAATGCGGGAGTCTGTGTTCCAAGTGCCGAGACGCTTGGACCCACGAAGGAGGCCAGTTCGGAACCGCTGATGTATCCATCCGAATTCAAATCGGCGCGGCCTTCCAGACCCTGTAGAACCGTCCACGTGAACACGGAATGCCCGTTGGGTCCGGTGTCGGCGACTTCCTCGTTGGCGCCGCCGGCGGTCAGTATCTGGCGCGCCGGCCGGCGGGCCACTTCCCGAATGTACTTGTCCGTTGCGCCGCTGCGCGTGAGCGCCAGGCCGCTGTAACAGGAATCCATCACGAACAGAACGTGCTTGGCGGGTATGCCTTCGGAAATGTCCTGGAAGTTCGTCATGGATATGGACTGGCCCTCGAGGCTCTGGGGGTCGGCGTCATAGGGGATGATGTATCCGAGATCGCGGCCGCTTGAAAGTTTTCGGGTTGCGCCGTGACCTGCAAAGAAAACGAAAACGCGATCGTCGCGAGCCACGTTTTGTGGATTCGACAGCGTGTCGCCAAGTGCGGAAAGAATCTTCTGGCGCGTCGCGTCCTCATTCAACAGTGTGAGGACGTGTTCTGGTTTGAAGCCGTACTTTCTAACGAGAATTTCTTTCATGCCATTCGCGTCATTGACGGCGTAACTGAGCTTGGGCCACTTCGGATAGTTGTCAATTCCAATAATCACCGCCCAGCTTTCTCGATAAAGCTGTAGAGGCGGATCCGGAACGGCGGCTTGTGTGATTTTGGGCGCGTCCTCGGCGAAGGCGTTGCCATTCCAGGAAAGGAATCGATATCCCTGGTTCTTCAGCGTATCGATGATCAGGGGCAGGGCTTCGACAGTTTGCCCGTGGATATCGTGCAGCAGAATGATGCCGTGACCGAGCCGGTGCGCATCTCCGATGACGCGATTTGCAATCGACTTTGCCACCGGATCCGCCCAGTCGTTCGAATCGATGTTCCATAACACCGACTTCATCGTGCGCGCTTCCATTGCAGCCAGCACCTTCACGTCCGTGCCGCCGTATGGCGGACGAAAAATTGCCGGGTGAACGTGAACCACGTTTTCCAGCATCCGATTTGTTTCGTCAATTTCGTTGGCGACTTCACGGTCGCTCATCGTGGGCAGCAACGTATGCGAAAACCCATGGCTGCCGATGGCGTGTCCGGCCTCCGCGACATGACGGGCCGCAGCCGCGGCTTTGGTCTGATGGACTTTATTGAGTTTGAGAGTGCCCAGATTGGTTCCAAGCTCGAAGAAAACGGATTTGACGTCATTCTTCTTCAGGATGTCCAGAATCTGATCCGTGTATCGCGGGTGAGGGCCATCGTCAAACGACAGTACAAAAGTCTTATCCGGAAGCTTTGAGCCGTAGATTTCCAGATCGTTTTCGCGCCCGCCGCCCGGTTTTCCAATCGAAGAAATCATGCGGATTGCGGCCGCATAGGGCTTCAGGATGTCTTCCCGTTTGTACTTCGTGTGGAGATAGGCGACGTAGCGTTCCCATGCCTCGCGCCGCACGATCATCCCCCGCGTTTCGAAACGGCCGAATATCTTGTCGAGTTCCTTCTCATATAGCGACTGGATTTCAGCAAGCGCCTTTCGGTCGGTGTCCACGCGGCTTTCGAGCTCCACCTTCGCCTGGGCTGAGTTCTGTATTCCCGAAAGAGATTCGGCGATGTCCGCGAATATTTCCCGAACGGCGAGCTTGTCGCCATCGTGCAGGTCCTGCTGGGTTTCGATCGCGTCCAGAAACTGCCCGACCAGCGGCAGAGGTCTGGAAAAATCGCCTGCCTGTTCGATTTCGGCGGTCAGTTGTTCGGAGAGGACGGAGATCGCCTGATGGTTTTCCTGAAAGATGATCTTCCCCACGATTGAAGCGCGCGCCCGCTCCGGTTCCGGAAGCGATGCATCATCGTCGAGCAGGACGATGGTCTTCCGATACCGCGCGATAATGTCTTCAACACTCCTGGGCAGCGGGTCGACCGGCGGTTCGGTGACCGCAGCTGCCGTTTGCGCAGCGGTTCCTGTTTTCGGATGAGACATCCAGGCAACGAGTCCGATAAGGACTGCAACCAGGCTACCTCCACCGATGGCACCGATGGCGATGATGGTGATCTTTCGGGACATGGAGCATGAGATTGAATCAACGTCTAATGGAAGTCAAGAAGCGCCCAAGGCGTCGCGCGGGAAGCCGTTTTATCGCTACGGCGAGCTGAAAAGCGAAAGGTCGAATACGTTCAGATCGACGGTTCTCTGCGGCAGCAATCCAAACAGATTCCGGTCAAGCTTGTATTGTCTGCCGGAGCGCGTGGACCATCCACCGTATGGTTGAAAGCTCTCCAGGTCGGGCACGCCGTCCTGAACGTCCCAGAGCGGAATCGGGGCCGCAGGATCGTTGATGACCTCGGACAATGCGATGCAGTCGGTCAGCGATGAATTCGTTTCACATCCCGTGATATCGCGCCAGTGCCTCTGTCCGTTGCGAGTATAGATAACCGCTTTCTTGTTCGATTTGCGGACCTCATCGATGCCGTCAAGGATGCGTAGCCTGCGGCGGGCCTGCGCTTCCGGGTCGGCGGGTGGATCCGCATTGAGGAACCACTCCACGTCGAGAGCAATGAAGGCGGCATAGGCGAGTTCCGATCGCAATGCAGCCAGCCCCTGACGCACCTGCCAGCGCGCGCCGGGCTGGTCTTGCAGGACAGCATCGCCCAGACACTTGCCGTTGCGATCCCGGACCGGATTCGCGTATGTGGGGCATACCTTGTCGTCGAAATTCAGAAGGATATAGGCGGCTTCCTTCATACGGCCAATCGATCGGGCCTGCAGAAGCTGGGAAGCCGCGAATTCATTCATGCTTCGCCCACCCCAGGCCTGGGCGATCACAAACTCAATTCCGGCTTTCTCCATGTTGAGCCACACGCCGCGGTCGATCGGGCCGGTGTAGAAATCCACGTCGACACCGAGCCCTGCCTGCCGCACGGATGCCGCCTGGACCTGGTCCAGATGCGAACCTTGAAACGCGAGGCACACCGCCATGATTCCGGCGGCGCATGTGAGGGAAATCGCTTTCTTCGTGTTCAGCCACCTCCGTGCGGCATTCTCCAACGAAACTCAGGCAGGCGCCAGATCAATTTTCTTCGATGCGGCGTCCATCGCCTTGATCGTGAATGAACGCACCTGACCCTCGATGTAGGGCTCGGAGTTCGCGGCTGGGAGTTTTACGCTGCCTTTCCAGGCTGCGGCCAGTTGAGCCGCAAGCGAGCCGCGGGATTCCGGGCCGAGTGTGGCCGGTGCGGACTCTTCGAGGATACATACGCCTTCGACGCCTTCGCCCAGCTGCACCGTCACTTTATTTCCGCGTACTTGCAGGATGCGTCCGCTGACACGCTCGCCTACGGAGGTATCTTGCGCGAACAGGTCGGAGGACGTGGCCTCCAGCTGTTTCATGCCGAGCTTCAGCCGCCTCGTTGCCGCGTCAGCGGACAGAACGGCCGCGCGAACGGTTTGTCCGGGCTTCAGCATTTCGCTGGGATGCTCGATACGCTTCTCGTTGGTGAAATCGGAAATGTGGACAAGACCTTCGATGCCCTCTTCCACTTCAACGAATGCCCCGAACTTGGCGAGTCTGGTGACCTTGCCTTCAACGATTTTCCCCTGCGGGTAACGCTCCTGAATCGATTCCCACGGGTTACCCAGCACCTGTCTCAGGCCAAGGCTCAGTCGCGATGGTGCAGCGTCGACCTTCAACACCACGGCCTCAACGCGTTCACCGATCTTCAGCAGTTCACCTGGACGCTGAATGCGTTTGGTCCACGACATTTCGGATACGTGAATCAAGCCCTCCACTCCGGGCATGATTTCGACGAACGCGCCGAAATCCGCCAGCCGGGTGATTTCGCCCGTCACGCGATCACCGGGATTCAGTTTCGCAGCCGCTTCGATCCACGGATCTGCCGACATCTGTTTCAGGCCAAGCGAAATCTTGCCGGCCTGTTTGTCGAGCTTCAACACCTTCAGGTCCAGCACATCGCCGATGGACAGTTCGGTTGCGGGGTCCGCCACGCGTGACCAGGCAATGTCGCCGACATGCAGCAGTCCATCGACACCGCCAATATCGATGAACGCGCCGTAAGGCGCCAGAGACCGCACGGTACCCCGCACGACGGACCCTTCTTCCAGGGTTGCAATCGTGTTCTGCCGCACCTGGCTGGCCTCTTCCTCCATCACCGTGCGGCGATCGACAACGACGTCTTCGTCGTCGACGTCAAGCTTGATGATGCGGCAGCGAATCTCCTGGCCCACGAGTTTTTCCATCTCCGCGGTATCGCGGATGCCGCTGCGCGATGCCGGAAGGAAGGCTCGCGTTCCCACATCCACCGTGAGTCCGCCCTTTACCACGCCGGTAACGCGGCCGGCAACGATGTCCTTGTTTTCGAATGCCCGCATCAAGCCATCCCAGTCGCGCGGCCGGGGACCGGCGGTGCGGGAGAGCGACGCCATTCCTTCGCTGTCGAAGCCGGTGATTGCCACATCAAAGGTGTCTCCGAGCTTGACCGTGAGATTGCCTTCCGCGTCGCGAAGATCGGCGGTTGGAATCACGCCCTCGGATTTCTCGCCGTAGTCGATCAGGACGAAATCGTTGGACACGCCAACGACCGTGCCTCGCCGCGGGGGCGAACCGGAAGCCTTCTTGTTCCTGCCCTTTCGGCCGGCGGCTGCCGGGGCGGCGTCTTTGGCGGCGCCACGCTTGGTCCGTTCGAAGTCATTAAGGATATCGGCGAAGGAAATGTCCGCCGTCTCCTCATTCTGTTTCTGTGAATCGTTTGCCATCGTTCAATACTACATCAGCTCACGGTTTAGGCCAGACGTAGTGCGTGGACCAGTTCAAAAAATCGATGCCGCGGGCGCGATTGGCGGGTACCGATGGCCACTCTCGCACACCCGGCATGTCCGTCCGTTGGCTGATGTAATACACAAACGGCTCGACGAAATTTCTGGCTTTCAATTCCGAGAAATAAGGCCCGTAGTATTTCCAGACAAAACCATACGAGTCATTGGGTCGAGCTTTATCGATCGTGGAGAACAACTGGTCCACTTGTTCGACGAGCAGTTGAGCTTCGGTCTTGCCGTTTCCCTGCGCGGTCACCAGCTGCGTTGCTTTGCTCATTCCGATGAATAAATCGAACTGCGTGAAATCGCCTTCGTCCACTTTCGGCGCCAGGTTCACCGGCAAATTGACGCCGCGTCCATTGGCCTGAGACGTGACGCCGCCATTTAGAATCCGGCGCCACGTGTCGTATGCCACGGCCGTCCGCGCGCTGTTTGGCTCCAGGATAAGGAAACGGGAGAGGGCGAATAACGCCGGAGTTGAATAGCCATCGATGGCAAAACTCCGGCCAAGCTGAAATTGAGTGCTCGCGTGATTCGGATCGAGCGCCGCCGATTTCTTCAGCGCGTCCTTTGCCTCCGGCCGGTTGTTCATCCGGTCCAAGGTGACTCCCATGTTGTAGTAGAGCAGTGGAAGCGGCCGGATCTCGATACCGTGCCGGTATGCGTCCACCGCCTTCTGTGACGAGCCCATATCGTCGTAGGCCGAACCAATCAGGATATAAAAGGCAGCGAGCTGCGGACCGGTGTATTCTGCGCCGTGATTGGCGATCTCCAGGCCTTTCGCAAATTCTTTCTTCAGGATATAAACGTTTGCCATTTCGTAAAGCGCATCGACGTTATCGGGACTTTCGGCAAGCACCTGTTGATCGACGGCGAGGGCCTCATCGTACTTGCCGGAATCGCTGAGCTTGATTTCCGTCTTGAGGAGCTCGCGCTGAGCCTCCGTGGTCACAGCGGGAGTCCTGTTGGCGGCTGGAAACTGCAGGACTGCCGCACCAAGCGAACTGCAAAGTAAGAGAATTGCCAGCCACCTCATTAGATTCTCCTTTCGACGCGGGACTATTCCAGCAGCCGGAAATCCAGAATTCCAAAATCGAGTTTCCTCTCTGTCCCTAATTTCAATTATGCTTAGGCACCTATGCGAAAACTACAAGCTATCTGTTTTTTCTCGGCCGTCGTGATTCTGACGGCATCGTTGGCGTTTACACAACAGCGGGCGCCCGCTCCAGCACGCGGGGCAGCGCCAGCGGCGGCGGCATCGCTCGACTGGCCGACATTCGGAGGCGACAACTCCAGAACGAACGCGAACATGGCGCCAAGCCGAATCACGGCCGCCAATGTCGGAACGATGGTGCGTCAACAGGTGATGATTTCCGCTCCAATCGATGCGGGTCTCATCTACCTCAAGGCTGTTCAAGTGAACGGCGCGTCGCACGACACGTTTTTCGGCACGACAAACCTCGGCCGCACGGTCGCGATTGATGCGAACGACGGAAAGGTGCTGTGGGAGTTCGTTCCGTCACCCTTCGATGAAGCGGTTGCCATGGCTCCCCCGCGGGGAGACCCGGACGGCAATCCGATGAACGGCGCGAAGCAAATCACGAATTCGTCACCGGTCGCCGATGCGAACCGGCAGTTCATCTACGCGGCTTCCGCCGATGGCAAAGTGAACAAGATTTCCATTGCGGACGGCAAAGGTGTCTGGAGTACCGCCGTCACAAAGTTGCCGAAGATCGAGAAGATGGATTCGCCCCTGTCGTTCGTCAACGGCAAGGTGATCGTTCCAACCGCGGGTTACGTCGGCGACATGGGCCCCTATCAGGGACATGTTCTGGTGTTGAATTCCTCAACCGGTGCAATTGAACATGTCTGGAATTCGCTCTGCAGCGATCGCCTGGAGTTGCTGGATCCCCGGTCGTGCCCGCAGCGCCAGTCCGCAATCTGGGGACGTGCCGGCATTGTGGTCGATCCGGTGACCGGCAACCTGCTGTTCGCAACCGGCAACGGCAACTACGACGGCAAGACCGCCTGGGGCGATTCGCTGATCATGCTGGACGGGAGCGCCACCAAGATGCTGGGCAACTGGACGACGTCGGATAATGCACGGCTGAACGCGGCCGACCTCGACATGGGGTCGACGTCTCCCGTGCTTCTCGGGGACGGTTACATTGCGCAGGGTGGAAAAGACGGTACGATCCGTCTGGTGACGATGGACCTGATCAAAGGTACCGAAGCCCATCAGGGCGGCGAATTGCAGGTGGTCGAGGTTCCCAACAAGGCCCAGCTTCTCTCCCAATCGTCGACGGCAAAGATTAACGGCACAACATATCTGTTTACGTCGGTCCCGGGCGGTCGCGGTGGCGGCGGTGGCGGACGCGGCGCGCCCGCAGCTGGAGCGCCTCCCGCAGGCGGTCCTCCAGCTGGAGGTGCTCCAGCCGGCGCGGGACAAGGTAACGGCGGTGGCACGACAGCGTGGAAGTTCGGCGCCGATCACAAGCTCACGGAAGCATGGAAGATCAATACGGGTGGCAACACTCCGTTTGTTGCCGGCGGATTGGTGTACATCTATGACCCGGCTGCGGCGGGCGGTCATGTGCGCGTGTTCGATGCCGTCACCGGAACAGCAGTCGCTACGCTGGATAGCGGTGGCGGCCACTGGAACAGCGTGATTGTTGTCGACAACAAGATCGCCCTTCCGGAAGGCGCAATCAGTGGATTTGGTGGTGGCGGCGGTGGCGGCGGTCGTGGTGGTGGCCGTGGAGGACCAGGAGCTCCTGGCGCTCCGGGCGCGGCGCCCGCTCCTGCGCCGGCTCCTGCCGCACCTGCGGCCCCGGCGCCAATTCCGGCCGGCATCGTCAATATCTGGCGCCTGCCGTAAGGGAATTCCTCTCCCGAAGGGAGAGGGTGGCCCGGCAGCCAGCAGGCTGGCGGGCCGGGTGAGGGGTAAGGAAACAGAACATGAAGGGGACATCATATGACCCCTCACCCTACCCTCTCCCTTCGGG
>Ga0134121_10004060_pt1 | contig 12020 bp, 9 predicted proteins | sample KB301_FD_96463 | JGI IMG/M metagenome (GOLD analysis project Ga0134121, IMG submission 96463) | Terrestrial soil microbial communities without Nitrogen fertilizer from Kellogg Biological Station, Michigan, USA - KB3-0-1 | ecosystem: Environmental > Terrestrial > Soil > Unclassified ...
CAACGTAGCCTTCCGCGCCTACGACTCGGGCGCCGTGTCGCGTGACATTCTCAAGCTCGATTCAAGCAACAACCTGCTCATCGGCCCGGCAGCGGGTGGCATCACGAGCGTGCAGCTCCAATTCGCGGGCACTACCTACCTGAAGTTGGGCACGGGCGGTCGGATAACGATCAACGGGGCCACGGATGACGGTTCGAGCGCGCTTCAGGCGGCCGGCGCGTTTAGGTCGGCGCTTGGAGCGACCGGCGTTGGGCAAGTCTTCTCGGGCACGGGCAGCAACCTCCAGTTGTATTACCCGAACGTGGCGGGCAATACCTATATCTACAACTCTGGCGGTGGGATTGTTCTCCGGAATGCGCTCAATACGGCCGATGTCCTGAACAGCCAGGACAGCGGCGTGACCGTCAGGGGAACGCACACCGTCACCGACGGCACCACGTTCACCGCGAACATCACCTCTGGCGGCGCGAGCGCAGTCAACATCGGCGGCACAGCGGGTACTCTCGTCACGAACATCAAGGCCAGCGGCGCCGTCATCGGCAGCTTCTCCACCACCGGCTTTTCGGTGAATGGTGGCATGTCCGCGTCAACTTCTGGTGAGGCCGGCATCACCGTCACGTCTACGGGCGCGGCAACAGGCGCCGAGTTCGTCGCGCAAAGCGGCAACGGCACAACCTCCGCGCGCTACGCCTATTTGCGCTCTATTTCCCTGGAAACCTCCTCGCAGTCGTGGGCGGCCGGCATGTTCGGCAGCCAAAGCTGGCAGGTTCGAGACGAAACAGGCTCCCGCACGCCGCTCGCGATTGTACCCAACGCCGGGCGGGTGCTCATCAACAATGCGACTGACGACGGCAGCAGCAGCCTTCAGGTAAACGGCATCGGCTCCGTCAGCGGAAACCTACTGTTGGGTAGTAACGTCATCATGACGAACGCTGGTGCCACCATGTACCTCGGCACCGCGGCCGGAACGGGTGCCATCGCAAACGACAGCGGCTCCAGCTACTTCGTTTTGTACGGGCACTCGCATGCGTCGGCCGGCAACGTAGACCTCGTTACTGCAAACCTCCGCGCGACCGGGGGTTACGTGTCGGCGTCGGCTGGCTTCAAGGCAGCCTCGACGCTCGCGTTCTTCCACACGCAGGAAATGAACACGCTCGCCGGCAACACGTCGATAGCGCTGACCGGGACGCCCAATGGCGCGCTGATTGTCGTCCGCAACATCACGGATGGTGGCGTGGCTGTGTTTCTTGCGGAGGCAACCATCACGCCGACGCTGCTGTCGCAGACGCAGACCAATTTCAACGCGGGCGACAGCGGCGCGTCCACCAGCAAAATTTGCGTCTACAACAACGCGGGCACGATCAGCATATTCAACCGATACGCGGCCGCCAAGCGTATTTCACTAAACATAATCGCACCCCACTAGGAGAATTCCATGGCTGTTACTGCTTCGCTCGTTTTCAAGGGTCTCGCGGCCTCCGCCGCCTACATCCGACTGTCCCGTGTTTTCGGAGGCAAGGATGAAGGCCAGTGGACCGGGGCTTTCCAGATGTACGGCTCGGAGGCCAAGTGTTATCCCGAGGACCGCACGGTGATGGTTGGCGAAGGCGAGGACGCGCACTCGGAGCCGGTGCCGCCCGCGGGCGATCCCGTGGCGCAATTTAACCTGGCCATTCCTTATCAGGATGCCGATCCCCGGCCTCTGCTGTATGCGGCGCTGAAGGAGCGGTTGCCCGAGTTGTACGAAGGCAGCAACGTGGAGGATGCCTAATGACGACGGGCGCCGTTACCCTGTTGCTGTGGCTGGTGGTCGTGTTGGCACTGATCAACGCGCTTTTCCAGCTCATCGACTTGCACACCACGGCGGAGGCCATCAAGCGAAGGGTCGGGCACGAGACCAATGAATACCTCGCGCCTTACCTGAACACGGGAGAGCCCTTCGCCCGGGTGTTCTGGCGGCTGGTGGTGGTCAAGCTGGTAGCCATCGTCGCGGGCAGTGTCGGACCGCTGGTGGCGGGTCGCTTGCTGCCCCCTGAGCCCGGTTACTTGCTCATCATCGTGGCCGCGCAGGTGTATCTGATGGCCTACTACTTTCCCATCCTGCTCGCCAACTGGCGGGTCTACAAAAAGACCGAGGAACAATGATCAAAATGACCCTGCGGGACGCCATCGCGGCGTTCCAAGCCATCGAAATGCTGCCGTCCATCCCGGACGGCAAGATCAGCTACAGCATCGGCTACATCGGGGACAAGCTGGAACAGCATGTCCGCCGCTTCAACAAGGAGCGGGAGAAGATCGGGCGCGAGCTCGCCGGCGGCAAGGAAGTGGTGCCCGACGAGAAGATGAAGGAGTTCACCGAGCGCTTGGATTCCATGCTGGACGTGGAAATCGAAATCGACCGCGACCCCGTCAAGCTTGACGCCGTCCTGGGCGACAGGCCGGAAAAGCGGCCGGAAATGAAGCCCGCCGTCCTGCGCGCGCTCGTGGGCCGCATCATCATCGAGTAGATGGGCGGCTTCGTCCTCAGCGACTTCGCGGGCATGGTCCCGCAGGTGTCGCCGCGCCTACTGGCACCCAACCAGGCGCAGCTCGCCCTGAACACGAAACTGTGGTCGGGCGAGATTCGCGCCTTCCGCGACCTGTCGGCGGTGGTGACGCCCTCCAAGGTGGGCACAAAGAAGACCATCTACCGCTTCGGGCAGGACGTGGTCAACGAGGCGCAGTATTGGTTCCACTGGCTCAACGACGTCGATGTGGTGCGCGGCCCGGTGAACAACGACGCCAGCGAGCGTACTTACTGGACCGGGGAAGCCGAACCTCGGGTGACGGATTCCTCGATCGCGCTGCTCGGCGGCGGGACCGACTACCCGAACAACTGGTACAAGCTCGGCATCCCCAAGCCCGCGCCGGCGCCGTCCCTCGCCACGGATGGCGCGGGATCTGGCGATGAGCAGAGCGTCGCGGCTGTATATACGTTCGTTTCGGCCTGGGGCGAGGAAGGCCCGCCCTCCGACCCTTCGACCATCGAGACCGTGAAGTTCGGGGACACGCTGACCATCGGCAGCATGGCGACCTCGCCGGGCACGGGCTACAACGTGGCGTCGAAGCGCATCTATCTGGCGATTTCCGGCAGCTCGGCCACCGACTATCAGCTTTTCGCGGAAGTGCCCTTGGCCACGGCAAGCACTGGACAGTCCTACGCTGCCGAGTCCCTGGGCGAAGTCATCGCCACCAAGCTGTGGGTGCCGCCGCCGGCGGGCCTGATCGGCCTCATCGGCATGGACAACGGCATGATGGCCGGCCTCCTGAACAACGATGTCTGGTTCTGCGAGCCGTTCGCGCCCTACGCCTGGCCCGTGCGCTACCGGAAGTCGACGAAGTACGGCATTGTCGGCCTCGGCAGTTTCGATCAAACCATCGTGGTGTGCACGAAGGGTGTCCCTTCGGTGGGCATGGGCGCGCACCCCGCCAACATTGTCCTGCAGGAAGCCGCGCTGCGCGGTGCCTGCGTCAGCAAGCGGGGCATCGTGTCGATGCCCGGTGGAGTGGCCTACCCGACAGCAGACGGGCTGGCATGGATCGGTGCCGACGGGCAGCGCTATGCCACCGATGGGCTGTTTTCGCGCGACGAGTGGGCGGCGCTGGTGCCGAGCAGCTTCAGCGCCTATCGCCTGGGCCAGCGCTACGTCGGCTTCTACGACGACGGCATCGCGCCGCGGGGCTTCATCCTGTCGCCTGGCGACCCCCGCAGCGGGCTGGTGTACATCGACACCTATGCCACCGCCGGCTACCTGGACCCGCTGCGGGAACAGCTCTATCTTCAGGTGGGGGCCGACATCAAGCGGTGGGATGGCGCCGGCGCCAAGGCCTACACGTGGAAGTCCAAGGTCTTCAGCATGCCGCGGCCCATGAACCCCCGCTTCGGCCAGGTCAAGGCCTCCAGTTATCCGGTCACGTTCAAGTTGTACGCCGACGGCGCGTTGAAACTGACCAAGACGGTGCAGAGCGCGGAAGCTTTCGCGTTGCCCGGCGGGTACAAGGCCCGTGATTTCGAGCTGCAGTTCGAGGGCACCGCCAATATCCTGGGCGCGGCCGTGATGGAGACAATGGCCGATCTGAAGCAGGTGAGCGAAGCGTGATCGCTGCCGACATCGCCGCCAACCCGGTGCTGCCGAGCATCCCTGAGCCGACGGGCACCAACACCGTTGAAGTCCTGAAAATCCTCAAGCAGATTTTCACGGTGCGCGAGACCGAGGCCGGCGACCCGCTGGACCGCACAGTGACCTTCCGGTCGCTGTACAAGAACGGGCTGCTCAATCGTTCGGCCATCGACGGCAAGCAGTACGTCCGCCTGCCGGGGCTGGATGTGGCCTCAATGCTACCGGTCAGCAAGAGCACAGGGGCCGATTTCCTGCCGCCGCCGCCGCCCACGGGCTTCACGGCCTCGGGCACGCTGGCGAACGTGCTGCTGCAATGGGACGCGCCGCAGATCCACAACTACGCCTACACCGAAGTGTGGCGGGCGGCCGTGGACGATCAGGGCATGGCGGTGCGCATCAGCACCCCGGACGCGCCGGTGGACAAGGATCCCTTGGGGCTGACTGGCGTCACCCGGTACTACTGGATTCGGCACGTCACCAAGGCGGGTGTGGCCGGGCCGTTCAACGCCATCGCGGGCACGGCGGCGACCACGGGTTTTGTGGACACGCCCAACATCGCCAACCTCGCGGTGACAAACGCCAAGATCGGCCTGCTGGCGGTGGACACGGCCAACATCATTGACCTGGCCGTGGCCACGGGCAAGATCGCCAATCTGGCGGTCACGACAGCCAAGATTGCATTGCTTTCGGTCACGACGGCCATCATCGACACGGCGGCCGTCACCACGGCGAAAATCGCCAACCTCGCCGTGACGGCCGCGCAGATCGCCAACGCCACGATCACGGCGGCCCAAATCGCCAATGCGACCATCACCGGGGCGCTGATCGTGTCGGGCACCATCACCGGCACCCTGATCGCCGCCAACACCGTCACCGCCACCAACATGAACGTGAGCCAGTTGTCGGCCATCAGCGCCGACATGGGGGCCATCACGGCGGGCACCATCACGCTGAACACTGCGGGGCATATCAAAGGCGGGCAGACGGCCTATAACACCGGGACGGGCTTCTTCCTTGGCTACTCGACCTCGGCCTACAAGTTCAGCATCGGCAACCCGTCGGCCACCTACCTGACCTGGGACGGCAGCACGCTCAGCATCAAAGGGCAGTTCACCGGCGTGGACTACGTCGCCGGCACCAAAGTTATCGTGCGCTCTACGCCAGCGGCCGTGTCGTCATCTGCCAGTCCCGTCAAGGTGAAAGAAGTGGCTCTCTCGCGCAGCGGCCAACTGCGGGTGAAGTTCGACCTCGCCACCAACGACGCCGGCAATGCGGCCTCAGCGCAGGTGTTTCGCAACGGCTCGGCGGTGGGATCGCTTCAGACCACGCTATCCGTTTCGGGTATCACCACGTCCGAGGACATCAGCGGGTGGTCGCCCGGAGACCTGATTCAGGTTTTCGCCTGGAATGCCGGCGGGGTGGGCAAGACGGCGACGGTGTCGAACTTTACCCTGGGCAACAACCAGTACATCGCGGAGGTTGTACTCCTTGACTGATCACGAATTCATGCGTCTGGTGTTCAAGGGGAACCAGGACGCCATCAACCTCATTGACAACGTCCGCGTCATTTCGCACGTTTGGGACGACGTCGTGGACGGCAACCCGAGGCTGACGCGGGAGCAGGTGAGCGATGCGTTCATGTTGGCGCTGGTCACCTTGCCTGACAACCCGTTCTACGTGCAGCACCGGGCGGCGCTGCGCGGCGTGATGACCGTGGGCGCCCTGAACTGGAAGATCGCCAACCAGTTCGAGCGCGGCAACGCCGAGGAGCGCGTGCTGGCGCACGTTCTGCGCTACTCCATCGCCGACATCTGTGTGCTGATCGCGCACCTGATCGGCGGACCGGACTGGGCGGAGCAGCACGGGCCCGAGCTACGGCGCCGCAGCCAGAAGGACACCCTGAAAAACTATCTCTCCGAGCTGGAGGAACGCGATGGAACAAAGCCTGCGCCGTAGCTTCGACGACCGTTGGGAACGCCGATTCGGTTCCCGGCTGTGCAATTTCGACATGGGGGGCGGCGACACGCCCCAGGTTGACCCCGCCGTCGGGCAGGCGGCGCAGGCCAATGCCGAAATCGGCAAGGAGGCGCTGGACTTCTCGAAGCAGCAGTACGAGGACAGCAAGCCCCGTCAGGCGGCCATGGATGAGCTGGTCAGCAAGGTCATGAACCAGCAGTACGACCTCAGCCAGAAAAGCGCGGACCAGGCTGACGACTACTACAACTACATGAAGACCACGTTTCGCCCGATGGAGCAGTCGCTGGCGGACGAGGCCAACGCCTTTGACACCGATGCGAAGCGGAACGAATTGGCAACGAAGGCCGGCGCCGACGCCGAGCAGGCGGCGCGCGCGGCAGACGCTTCGGCGGTGCGCGACATGGCGCGCTACGGGGTGAATCCAACGGATGGGGCTTTCGCCGACAACAGCGCGTCGTCGGCGCTGAACCTCGCTGCGGCCAAGACCGGCGCCATGAATCAGGCGCGCACTCAGGCGCGTGCCGAGGGCAGGGCGTTCAAGTTTGACGTGGCGGGCCTCGGCCGCGGGCTGAGTTCTGCCGGCGCCACCTCCACGGGTCTGGCCATCAACGCCGGCAACGCGGCGGTGGCGAACAGCGGAGCGGCGGACGCTAATGCGCGGGCCGACGCTAACACCATGATGGCGGGCTTCGGCACCGCCACGGCGGCCAACCAGTCGGCGGGGAACCTCTACGGCAACATCTTCAACGGCCAGATGCAGGGCTACAACGCGCAGCAGCAGGCGGCGGCGGGGACCGCCCAGGGTGTGGGAACCGCTGTGGGCATGGCGGCAATCGCAATATGAGCCTCCAAGACGCAGTCGCCGACGTGCTGGCACGGCACGAGAAGGTCGCGTTGCAGTTCAGCGGGGGCAAGGACTCGATGGCCTGCCTTTTCCTGCTTCGACCGTGGCTGGACCGCATCACGGTCTACTGGACGAACACGGGCGATCCCATTCCCGAAACGGTGGAAGTGATTGAAGCCTGCAAGGCGTGGATCCCGCGCTTCGAAGAAATCCGCAGCGATGCGCCGGCGTGGTGGGAGCAGAACGGCCACCCGTCCGACCTGGTGCCGACGTACAGCACGCCCCTGGGCCGCGTCATGGGCTTCAGCGGCCTGAAAGTGTCGGACCGGTTCACCTGCTGCGCCGCCAACGTGATGATTCCGATGTTCAACCGCATGAAGGCGGACAGAATCACTTGCATCATCCGGGGCCAGAAGCTGTGTGACATGCCCACGGTGCCGCTGCGCAGCGGCGATGTTTCCGACGGGTTCGAGGTCTTTTACCCCATCGAACAGTGGTCGCACGAGGACGTGCTGGCCTATCTAAAGGCAGAGGGTGCGCCGCTTCACCCTTGTTACTCGGAAGGAACCACCGGGGTGGACTGCGCGCACTGCACGGCTTGGTGGGACGAGTCGCACATCGCCTTTATCCGTGAGCGGCATCCCGAGGCGCACCGCACCGTGATTCGGCACATTCGGCTGGTGACGGCCGAGATTGCCAAGCACGCGCGGCACTTGGACGCGATTTTGACGAAAGAGGGAGGTTGATATGGGCGGCAGCGTCTTCGGCGGTTTCATGCAGGGCCTTCAACAGGGCTCCAGTTTCGTCAAGGACTGGCAGCAGAAGGACGCCCGCGAGGCGCGGGAACAGCGCGAGTCAGACCAGCTTGCCACCATCCGTGATTTGGGCATCGCAAAGGCGCAAAAGCAGTCCACGCTGGACGACAAGGATATCCAGTTGCGCGGGCTGAAGCTCGATCACGACATCACGCAGGCCGGTTTTGACAAGGACATGCAGGGCTTCGAGCAAAACACTCGGCGGCTGCTGGCGGAGAACAAGCAGAGGGAGGCGCAGATCGCCAGCGGCCAGTTGACCGAACAGCAGGCCAATCAACCGGACGAACTGACTGTGCAGCGCGAAGACCTCCAAAACAAGGTGCTCAACGCCGTCCAGCGGCAGACCGCCAACATCTACGGCATCGCCAAGATGGGCAACACCGACATGGCCCTTGACATGGTGAACCGCAGCCCCTTGGTAGCACCGGGGGAGAAGTTCAAGAGCATGAAGTTCGAGGACGTCGACGTCACCGACCAGAAGACCGGCAAGGCGGGCAAGCAGCGCGTGCTCACCCTGATGCCCGACAAGGAGGGCGCGCCGCCCCGCCAGATCCCGGTGAGCATGCTGGACCAGCTCGAGCAGAAGTTCGGCGCCACCTACCAGAAAGTGGGCAACAGCCTGGTGCGCGTGAACCGCGACGGCTCGGTGGTGCCGCTTTACGAGCAGGACGCCTACGGGGTGAACACGGAGACCGGCGGGTTGTTCAATAAGCGCACGGGCGCGCCGCCGCCGGCCGCCGCGGGCGTCGCCGGGGCGGTTGGCGGACCCACCAAGGCCGACGGCCGCCTGGATGACCGCGTGAAGATGGCGATCGACAAAGTCATCCTGCCCAAGTACGGCGGCAAATTCGAGGGCGGCATGTTTTTCCCCGACGAAGCCAACAAGGACGTCGCGCTGCGCGCGACTGCGCTCGCCGGTCAGTTGGTCCGCAACGGCATGGCGCCGGAACAGGCAGGCGCGCAGGCTGTCCAACAGGCCGAGCGTGAGAAGGCCTTGGCCGCCAACGGCGGCGCACAGGCCGGCGGCTACAACGGCCCCACGCCTTGGAAGCGGTAGGGAGACTCAATGGATCGTATTCCGGTCGGGAACATTGCTTCCCAGGGCGTCGGCGCGGCTGTGCGTCAGGACGCGCCGGTGCCGCTCACGGCGGCAGATGTAGCGCAAATCGCCAATGAAGAAGGACTAGACCCGCGCCTGGCGCTGGCGGTTTATCAACAAGAAAGCTCGAGCGGCGCGAACGCCAAGACCTCCAGCAAGGGGGCGCGCGGCGGTTTTCAGGTCATGCCCGCCACCTTCGCGCAGATGATGCCGGGCGGCAACATCGACGATCCCGCCGACAATGCGCGCGCCGGCATCCGCTACCTGAAGACGAATTTCGACCGCTATGGCGGTGACGTCGACAAGACCGTGGCGGCCTACTTCACGGGACCAGGCAACGTGGACAAGGCGGGCGGCATCCCGCTCACGTCGGACGGGGCCACGAGCACGCCGCAGTATGTGGCCGGGGTGCGCGCCAAGCTCGACAAGCAGGGCGGTGGACCCGTGCAAAATGGCGCTGCTAAGAACGTGCCAACGTGGGACGAAGTCCGCAACCTTCCCGACATGCAGGGCCTCAACTCGGAGCAGCTTGAGCAGGCGCGCAACCAGTATTTTCTGGACGTCGTTGCGCCCCAGGTTCCGACCGACCAACTGAAGGCGGCGCGCACGGCCTTCGATTCCGATACGGCACCGGGCGCCATCAACCGTGCCATGCGCGCCTTCGGCGATGCCCTGCAGGCCGTGAAAAGCGGCTCGGCGGCCGACCTGGCCCGCCGCGGTGTCGCCGCCGTCGACTCGGCGCTGAAGCAGCCCCGGCCTGGCGAAGACGACGGCACGGGCGGCAAGGTGCCCATGCCCGACGAGGGCAAGCCCTTTGACCGGCTGTTCGGCGAGCGCGTGCGCGGCTACATGGCGCAGGGCCTGGATTCGGCGGCGGCGGATGAGGCCGCGCGTCGGGACATCGCTGCACGTCGCGACAATTCGCAGCCCCTGCGCGGCATTGCCACCGACAGCACCACGAAGTTCGGCCGCGAGCTGCGGGCCGGGTGGGCAGGCATGGGCACCACGCTGGACGGCATCCAGATGTCGGACTTGGCGGGAATCCTCGAGGCGAAGCGCCGCAACAGCACGCCGGAACAGTTGGCGGAGGACAAGGAATATCAGGAAGGCGTGCAGGGCTACCAGCGCCTGCGTGACCAGATCGAGCAGCGCGCGCGTGCCGTGGCCGCGCTGCCGCGCTCCAGCGCCGTCAAGAAGATGTTCGATGGCGAGGGGGCGGAGGGTGTGGACAACTTCGTCAGTGCCTGGAAACAAGACCCCGTGGGCGCCGCAGCCGTCACGGTGGGCGGTAGCGTGCCCGGCTCGCTTGCCATGCTGGCAGCGGCCACGCTGGCGCGCTTCGGCGGCTTGGGGGTTGGCGGCGCCGTGGCGGCGGGCGGCGCTGCCAGCGTTGCAACCGAATTCGGCGGCGACTACGCGGAGAACCGCGCCGCCGGCATGGACCACGACGAGGCATGGAACCGCGCCGCGGCCAAGGCTGGTGTGGTGGGCCTCTTCGATGCCGTCAGTCTCCACAGCGCGGGACACGCCCTGGGCGAAATGACCAAGGCCACGGCCGTCAAGGAATGGCTGAAGGAGTCCAGCAAACAGGCGGTGCTCGGCGCTGGCGGTGAAACGCTCGGCAGCGTGGCGTCTGGCCAGATGCCGCAGCCGGGACAGGTCGGCGCCGAAGCGGCGGGCGAATACCTCATGGGGGTAGGCGAGAGCCTGCCGGCGACCCATGGTGATCACGGGGGCGCGGAGGCTCAGCCCGAGGCGGCGCCGCGCGGCGCGCCGGTGCCTGTCGATCAGGTGATGGGCACGCCCGCCGCGGCCCCGGCGCCCAAGGAAAACAAGTCGGTCATGGGTGGCGGCGATGAGGGCGACCTTTTCGCCGGCACCAAGCCCGAGGCCGAGGCTGGCGTCGCCACGACGTGGAAAATCGACGGTGTCGATCAGCCCGTCACCGTCACGGGCTACAAGGGGAATGCTGAAGGCCGCGACTACTTCCGCGTGGAGGGCAGCGACACGGGCGTACCCGGCGATGAACTTGCGCTGACGCCTGAGCAGGTTGCCAGCCTGAAGCCCGCCGAGCAGCCCACCGCCAAGGCGGCGGAGCCGGCGGAGTTCATCAAGGGCGGCAAGGCCACCTTTGCCACCGAGCGCGGCGCGAAGCTGGAAGGCAACTATGCCCTGGTCGATGCCGACCAGCTCGTGACCAGCCATGACGCCAGCCTGAAGGAAAACGCGGCGTACCCCAAAGAGTTGCAGCCCCGCGACCGCATGCGGGATGCCAGCGAGTTGCAGGTGGCGCGCATCGCGCAGAACCTGCAACCTGAGTTCCTCGGCGAGTCCCCGCAGGCCAGCCAGGGCGCGCCCATCGTGGGCGAAGACGGCGTGGTGGAGTCGGGCAACGCCCGCAGCATCGCGCTGGTGCGCGCCTACAACGGCGGCGGCGCGGAGGGTTACCGGGACTGGCTGAAGGAAAACGCCTGGAAGTTCGGGCTGAAGGCCGACGACGTCGACCAGTTGCAGAAGCCCGTGCTGGTGCGTGTGCGCAGCACCGCGGTGAACCGCGTTGAATTCGCCCGGCAGGCCAATGAGGCCGGTGTCGCGCAGATGTCCGCGATCGAGCAGGCGCGCGCCGACGGCTCCCGGCTGAGGCACCTTGACGACTTGACCGCCGGGGAGAACGGTGAACTGACGGGCGCGCAGAACCGGCCTTTCGTGCGCCGCTTCGTGGGCATGCTGCCTGTGACCGAGCAGGCCGGGCTGGTGACCGCCGACGGCGAGTTGTCGCAGGCCGGCGTCACCCGTGTGCGCAACGCCATCCTGGCGCGGGCCTTTGGCGCCACGGGCCAGGTGCTTGAACGGCTGATCGAGTCCACCGACGACAATATCCGCTCCATCACGGGCGGACTGATGCGCGCCGCGCCGGCCGTGGCCAAGGCCCGGGAAAGCATCGCCGACGGTGCGCTGCACGATCTGGACATCACCGAGGACTTGCTCAAGGCCGTGGACTGGATCGGCAGGCTGAAGGCCCAGGGCAAGGCCGTGGACGAGTGGTTGGCGCAAATCAGCTTTTTCGAAGCCGAGGCGTCCCCCGAGTTCAAGGCGCTGCTGAAATGGCTGGATCAGAACAGCCG
>Ga0134121_10004063_pt1 | contig 12018 bp, 10 predicted proteins | sample KB301_FD_96463 | JGI IMG/M metagenome (GOLD analysis project Ga0134121, IMG submission 96463) | Terrestrial soil microbial communities without Nitrogen fertilizer from Kellogg Biological Station, Michigan, USA - KB3-0-1 | ecosystem: Environmental > Terrestrial > Soil > Unclassified ...
CCTTGACCGATAAGCGTAGCGGAAGATGCGTGCGTTCTTCAGACCGTTGCCGCGACGGGTCACGCGGCCGTTCTCCATTCTCATCCTCATCGCGTGGGTCGCCGTCATGGCGATCCTCGTGCGGCGGTCGTACCTCCAGGCCTCGGCGGCGACGCTCGCCACCGATCTCGCCCGCTACGGCTCGGCGGCGGTCTGGCGCGGCGTCTACTACCGCGGCGAGAAAATCGGCTTCACCGTCAGCCAGACCGTGCCCGAAGCCGATGGCTTCGCGCTCGAGGAGGACGGCCGGCTGCAGATGGCGCTGCTCGGCGCGACCACTGCGGCCACGCTCCGCACCACCGCGCACGTCGACGCAGGCTTCACGCTGCACGCGTTCGAGTTCTCGCTCGATCCGGGGACCGGGCCGATCGAAGTTCGCGGCCGGGTGAACGGCCGCAGCCTGACGCTGGAGGTGCGCACGCCGAGCGGCACGCGCACCGAGCAGCGCGAGCTCGACGAGCCGCCGGCGCTCTCGTTGAATCTCTCGAGGCGCCTGGCGAGCGGCGGCCTCGTCACCGGCGCGCGCCATCAATGGACGATCTTCGATCCGGCGACGCTGCGCAACTCGCCGGTGACCGTCGAGGTCGGCCGCCGCGAGCTGATTCGCAGCGCCGGCCTGGCGCCGCTGCCGGCGTTTCGTGTCGAGATGGCGTTCGCCGGCCTGCGCACGACGTCGTGGGTGACCGACACCGGCGAAGTCGTCCGCGAAGAGAGCCCGCTCGGGCTGATCACGGTGCGCGAGTCGCCGGAGGACGCGCGCGCGATGGCCGTTTCGCGGCGCATGCAGGTCGATCTGCTGCAGGCGTCGGCGATCGTGCCGCGGATGACGACGCGCATCGACGAACCCCGCGACGTCCGCCGGATGCAGCTGCGAATGACCGGCCTCTCGGCGGCGGAGCTGGCCCCGGCCGACCTCCGCGGCGTCGCGCAGCAAGTGGACGGCGACCGCATCGAGCTCGTCGATGCGCGCGAGCTGAAGCCGGAGCCTCTCGATCCGACGGCGGTGCGCTACCTCGCCGCCGAGCCGTTCATCGAGAGCGACGCGCCCGAGATTCGCGCGGAGGCCGAGACCGCGATCCGCGGCGTCGACGGCGATCGCGCGCGCGCCGAGCGGCTGACGCGGTACGTGAACGCGCTGCTCGACAAGAAGCCGACCGTGAGCCTGCCGTCGGCGCGCGAGGTGCTGCGCACGAAAGTCGGCGACTGCAACGAGCACACCGCGCTCTACGTCGCGATGGCCCGTGCGATCGGCATTCCGGCGCGCATCGCCGTCGGCCTGGTCTTCGTCCACGGCGCCTTCTACTACCACGCCTGGCCGGAGGTCTACGTCGATCGCACCGCGACCAGCGGACTGTGGCTGCCGGTCGATCCGACCCTGAACCAGTTTCCTGCCGACGCCACGCACGTCCGGCTGACACGCGGCGGCCTCGAGAAGCAGGCCGCGATCCTGCCGTTGATCGGCCACCTGTCGATCGAGGTCGAGCACGTCGAGCTCGCGCCGGGCAGCACGCCGATTCTCGTCGGCAAACAGCCGATCGACCTCGGGTCGATCGCGATTCCGATTCCACGGCGCGAGACGTCGTGCTGCGCCTGCCGCCGATGATCGAGATCCACGAGCTCGTCAAGCGCTACGGTCAGTTCACGGCGGTCGACGGCGTGAGCCTCGACGTCCAGCCCGGACGGATTCACGGATTCCTCGGTCCCAACGGCGCCGGCAAGACCACCACGCTGCGGATGATCGCGGGCCTGCTGAAGCCGACGTCGGGCCGCGTCGCCGTCAACGGCCACGACATGGCGCGGGAGCCGGAGCAGGCCAAGGCCTCGCTCGGGTTCATTCCCGATCGGCCGTTCATCTACGAGAAGCTCACCGCCGGCGAGTTCCTCCGCTTTCACGGCGGGCTCTACGGCATGGCCGACGCCGGCCTCGGCGAGCGCGTCCGCGAGATGCTCGATCTCTTCGAGCTCGGACGCTGGGAGAACGAGCTCGTCGAGAGCTTCTCGCACGGCATGAAGCAGCGCGTCGTGATGTGCGCCGCCTTCCTCCACCGGCCGCGCGCCGTCGTCGTCGACGAGCCGATGGTCGGTCTCGATCCGCGCGGCGCGCGCCTGATCAAGGACGTCTTCCGCAAGATGAGCGGGCGCGGCGTCGCGCTGCTGATGAGCACGCACACGCTCGAAGTCGCCGAGGAGATGTGCGACCGGATCAGCATCATCCTCAAGGGACGGATCATCGCGAGCGGCACGGTGCCGGAGATCCGCGCGATGGGCGACAGCCATGACGATCAGCTGACGTCGGTGTTCCTCAAGCTGACCGGCGGCAGCGGCCTGCAGGAGATCGACGAGATCGTCTGATGACGCGCGCCTTTCCGTACCTGCTGCTGCCGCACGTCTGGGCCTCGCGCAATCGCGCGCGCCGGCGCGAGCGCGGCGACCTGTCGCGCGGCGTGCTGTTCGGCGGCGTGGCGCTGCTGGTCTGCGGCGCGCTGTACCAGGGATCGTTCTGGCTCACCGGCCAGCTCGACGCCTACGCCGAGCTCGGCGACTACCTGCTGCGGATCGGCCTGTCGTGGCTGTTCCTGACCTTCCTCTCGTTCCTCGCCTTCAGCGGCGTGGTGACGGCGCTGTCGAGTTTCTTCCTGTCCGACGATCTGCGGCTGCTGCTCGTTGCACCGGTTGCCACGCGGCGGCTGTTTCACGCGCGCTTCGCGCGGACGCTGGTCCAGTCGTCGTGGATGGTGGTGATCTTCGTCGTGCCGGTGCTGGTCGGCGTCGGCCGCGCGCGCTGCGCCGGCGTCGGCTACTACGCGACGGCGCTCCTCACCGTCGTCCCGTTCGCGGTGATTCCGGTGGCGATCGGCACCGCCGTCACGCTGCTGCTGGTGAATACGTTTCCGGCCCGGCGCGCGCGCGACCTGCTGCTGCTGATGGGGCTGCTGTTCGCGGCGAGCCTGGTCGTCGTGCTGCGGATGATCCGTCCGGAGCAGCTGATGCGCGTCGAGTCGCTGCCCGACGTCACCGACTTCTTCGCGACGCTGCAGTCGCCGGTGACGCCGCTGCTGCCGTCGTTCTGGGCCGGCGAGACGCTGTTCGCGAGCCTGCGCGGCGGGCGCGATCTGCTGCACGCCGGAGCGCTGTGGACGACGGCACTGGCGGCGGTGGTGCTGCTGCGCGCTGCGGGCGAACGGTGGTACTTCGCCGGGTTCAGCCGTTCGCAGGAAGCGCCGAAGGCGCGCTTCACGCAGTTCCGCGCGATCGACGCCATCGTCGCCTGGCTCCCGCTGTCGACGGTGCGGCGCCAGCTGCTCGTCAAGGACACGAAGATCTTCATGCGCGACGTCAGCCAGTGGTCGCAGCTGCTGCTGCTCGTCGCGCTGATGCTGCTCTATCTCTACAACTTCCGCGTTCTCGACCTGCAGCGGATCCCGTACATGAGCGAGTTCGTGAAGAACATCTACGGGTTCGTGAACCTCGGGATGGCCGGGTTCGTGATGGCGACGGTGACGGTCCGTTTCGTGTTTCCGGCGGTCTCGGCCGAGGGCGCGGCCTTCTGGATCATCCGCACCTCGCCCGTGCCGCTGCGCGACTTTCTCTGGTCGAAGTTCTGGACCGGGCTCCTGCCGGTGGTGCTGCTGACGGAAGTGCTGACGATCGCGGCGAACGAACTCCTCGGCGTCGATCCGTTCATGAAGATCGCCGCAGCGCTCGCGATCTTCTGTATGAGCTTCGCGCTGGTCGGCCTCGCCGCCGGCCTCGGTGCCCGCTACCCGCGGTTCGGCGCCGATCCGAGCCAGGTCGCCGGCTCGTACGGCGGCGTCGCTTTCATGGTGCAGGCGGTGCTGTTCGTCATGGTGATGATCGTGCTCGTCGGCTGGCCGTCGTCGATCTACCTGGTCCGCCACGTCCGCGGCCTGCCGCTCACCTCGCTGCAGCAGTTGCTCGCCGCTGGTTGCGCCGCCGCCGCCGTCGCGCTCAGCCTGTTGGTGTGGCTCACCTCGATGCGTTCCGGCGTGGCGGCCCTCGAGCGCATGAGCGATTGAGGAAGCGCCTCTCGTAGCGCAGGCCTTGAGGCCTGCTCTTCGCGACGAGGCAGCCCTGAAGGGCTGCGCTACGACCTGCCTGACCTGCCCGACCTGCCCGACCTGCCTGACCTGCCCGACCTGCCCGGCTACTCCCAGCGAAAGACCCGCGAGGAAATCGCCACGCACACCGCGAAGACGACGACGAGCGCGGCGACGTCGCCGAGATGCGCGGACCATGCATCGCCCTGCCAGATGCCTTTGAGCAGCGACACGGCGTAGGTCAGCGGCAGCAGGCGCGCCACCACCCGCATGCCGGGCGGCATCGCGGCAATCGGCACGAACAGCCCTGACAGCGCGACCATCGGGTAGAAGATCGCGGCGCCGATCGGCTGCGCGAAGCGCGCCGTCGGCACCAGGCTGGCGACGACGAACCCGATCGACAGAATGCTCCACGTCGCGATCAGCAGCGCGCCCGCCGCCGATGCCACCGGGACGCTCACTCCGGTCGGATAGTAGCGCTTGCCGGCGACGACGAGCAGCGCCAGCGTGACCGCCGTGAACAGCAGCTTGACGACGACGTGCGCGGTGAGGATGGTCGCCGGCCGCAGTGGCGTCGCGCGCAGCCGCTTCAGGATCCCGCCCTCGCGATAGATCGAGATGATCGTCACCAGCGAGATCACCGCGCTCAGCGCGATCAGGAGCGCCGCGAAGACCGGCAGGATGACGCGCACCCACACCGCATCCGACGGCGTCGGCGCGGCGAGCGTGCGGCCGGCGAAGCGGCCGAGGCCGACGAACACCGCCACCGGGATGAGGATCGTCCCGACCGCGCCCATCGGTTCGCGGATGAAGATCTTGATCTCGAGCCAGGTCAGCTTCACGAGGCCGCGCAGCATCGTCAATCCTTGATCGAGTGACCGGTCAGCCGGAGGAACACGTCCTCGAGATTCGGCACGATGGTGCGGAAGTCGGAGACCCGGATGCGGTGCGCCGACACGCAGTCGATCACGGCCGCGACGAGGTCGTCGCCGCGCCCTTCGATCGTCAGGCGCGCGCCGGCGCGGGTCACCGACAGCGCCTGCGGGAGCTGCCGGAAGCGCTGATCGGCGGACGCGTCCTCGGTGGTGACGACGACCGTCCGCTCGGGACAATGCCGCGCGACCAGGCGATCCGGCGTGTCGATGTCGATGATCCGTCCGTGCTCGATGATCGCGACGCGGTCGCAGAGCCGCTCGGCTTCCTCCATCAGGTGCGTCGTCAGGAAGACCGTCTTGCCGCGGGTGCGGATGTCGCGCACGAGATCCCAGATCGCGCGCCGCGCCTGCGGATCGAGGCCGGTGGTCAGCTCGTCGAGGAAGACGAGATCGGGATCGTTGATGAGCGCCAGCGCGATGAACAGCCGCTGCTTCTGGCCGCCCGACAGCGTCATGAACCAGGCGTCGCGCTTCTCGGCGAGCCCGAGCTGCTCGAGCAGGCGATCGCCGTCGCGCTTCGGCCGGCGGTACAACGACGCCCAGAAATCGATCGCCTCCCACACCTTGATCCGCTTCTGCAGCTGCGCCTGCTGCAGCTGGACGCCGACGCGCTGCTGCAGCGCGTAGACGTCGCGGAACGGATCGAGGCCCAGCACCGAAATCCGGCCGCGGTCCGGCCGGCGCAGTCCCTCGACGCACTCCATCGTCGTCGTCTTGCCGGCGCCGTTGGGGCCGATCAGGCCGAAGATCTCGCCGTCCGCGACCTCGAACGAGACCTCGTCGAGCGCGACGAGCGAACCGTAGGTCTTGCGGCAGCCGGAGACCGCGATGACTGGAGGACGGGGCACAGGCACGTGCGGGCTACGTCATCACGTAGACGACGACGTTGACGGCGAACCTGGTGTTGTCGTCACGGAGGAAGCGCTTGTTGCGCCAGTCGTAGTCCCACTCGCACCCGTAATCCTTGTTGCTGTAGAGCACGGCGACGCGGGTGCGGCGCTCGATCACTTTCAGGTAGTCGTGCACGATGTTGTCGCCCCACCCGTTCAACTCGTGGGAGGTCTGCGGCGGGCCGTCGCGGAAGACGAAGAAGCTGCGGTAGAGCGGGTGCGACGCCGGCAGCTTCGCGAGCGGCGTGTCGGGGAACACCGCGCGCATCTCCTGCTCGAACGACTTCGCGTAGAGGCCGTTGACGTCGTGGTTGCAGTCGTCGGAGAAGAGCAGGCCGCCGGCGTCGGCGAAGCGGCGCAGGTTCTCGCGCTCGGCCGCAGTGAAGCGCACCAGCTTGTGGCCGGTCATGAAGACGAACGGAAACGACAGCAGTTCATCGGACGCTGCCGAGATGACGACCTCGTCCTGGTAGACCGGGATCGACGTGTACTCGACGATCGAATCGAGGACGTTGGCGGCGACCTTCGGGTTGTAGTCCCAGTCGCCGGACTCGTAGCGCAGCCGCGCGAAGACGAATTCGTGGCCGCGCGGCCTGCCGGCGTGCTGATCCGCCCGCAGCCGGGCGGCCGTGCCCGCGAAGGCGCCGAACTGGAGGAACTGTCGGCGCGAGATCATATAGAATGGCGGTTTTTGTGAACTACCACATTCAGCATTATGACCTCGTGCAGGGGGCACTCGAGATCCAGTACATCGAGGAGTATTTCGGCGAATTCCCCCGCAAGAAGACCACCGCGGAAATCGTGCGCCGGCTCGAAGGCCGCGCCCACATCATCCTGCTGGCGACGGCGCCGCTGCCCGACGATCCGGGCTCGGTCGTCCCGGTCTCCTTCAAGGTCGCGCACGAGATCAAGCATCCCGAAACCGAGCCGAAGCTGGTCGATCTGATGCACCGGCTGCACGACTACGTGCAGTTCGACGGCCGCCGCGTCCTCTACACCTGGATCGGCGGCACCCGCCGCGACTGGCGCGGCCAGGGCTTCTTCCGCGCGCTCACCGAGCAGCAGGAGCTGTGGGCGATCGAGCAGGGCTTCGACGAGATCGTGGTGAAGACGAAGAACAAGTTCTACGACATGCGCGGCACGCTCGACCACCTGCGCTTCGAGGTGGTGAAGTACGAGCGCAACGCCGCCGACAACGCCGAGTCGAAGGTCTATTTGAGCAAGAAGCTGCTGCCGGAGACGATCTCCACCCATCGCAGCGCCAAGACAGTCGTGCAGATGCCAGTGTAGGGACTTCGCAGAGGGGACTGGGGACCAGGGGACTAGGGAACGGCATCTCGTCTCGAACGGCCCCTGGCGTCACGCCCGTAGTCCCCGAGTCCCCAGTCCCCAAGTCCCGTCTCGAATGCAGCGAGCCCCCAGCCCCCAGCCCCGAGCCCCCAGCCCCTTTCAACTTTCAGCGAAGAACCATCGTCTAAGCCTTCGTTGACATGTATGCGTCGCGCATATAGGCTCGGCGCAGCGATATGACGATTCGCAGCGTTGAATTCCACATTCTGCTCGCGCTGGCACAGGAGGAGAAGCACGGCTACGCCATCCTCCAGGAAGTCGCGGCGGTCACCGACGACGAGATCCAGCTCGAACCGGGCACGCTGTACCGCGCCCTGCACCGGATGCTGAAGGACGGCTGGGTGGTCGAGTCGGCGCGCCGTCCGGCGGCGGATCTCGACGACGAACGCCGCCGCTACTACCGGCTGACGCCGGCCGGCCGCAAGGTCGCCGTCGGCGAGGCCGAGCGTCTCGAGCGGCTGGTCACGGTCGCACGCGCGCACAGGCTGCTCTCCCGTGCCTGATTACTCCGAGCTGTCGCGGCGGCGCGGACGGGCGGCGAAGGCCGATCGGCAGTTCGCGTGGCTGCTGGTGGGCCTCTATCCGCCGCGGTTCCGCGGTGACGTCGGCCTGGCGTTCGTGGACGCGCTCGAAGACCGCATGCGGGCGCGACGCGACGCGGGCGCATCGGCGCTGCGCGCGCGTCTCGCTGCGCTCGCCGACACGCTGAGAAACGCTCCGGCCGAGTGGATCGGCAGCCGCGGCGATCGCCCGGCCGAACCCCGTCAGAAAGGACGACCCGTGATCGACAAGGTGATGCAGGACGTCCGGTACGCGCTCCGCCTGTGGCGGCGCCGGCCGGGATTCGCGCTGGTGGCGATCGTCACGCTGGCGCTCGGCATCGGCGCCAACACGGCGATGTTCACCATCGTCAACGCCGTGCTGCTGCGACCGCTGCAATACCCGCACGCCGATCGCCTGGTGTCGATCTGGGGCCGCACCAACGCGTATCCGCGCGGCCTGCTGGCCTACGACGAATACGAGGCGATCCGCGCGCAGACGGGCACGTTCGAAGCGGCGGGCCTCTGGTTTCCGCAGAGCGTCAACCTGACCGGCGTCGACGAACCGCAGCGGCTCGTCGGCTCGTTCGTGTCGGGATCGTTCTTCGACGTCCTCGGACTCACGGCCGAGCGCGGCCGTCTCTTCACGGAGGACGAGAGCGCGCCCGGCACCGTCAAGCCGGTCGTGGTGCTCGCGCACCAGACGTGGCAGCGCCGCTTCAACGCGGATCCCGCGGCGATCGGCGCGACGATGAACCTGAACGGCACCGCGCTGACGATCGTCGGCGTGCTGGCGACGCCGTTCGATCCCGACACCGTCCCTGCCGACGGTTACCTCTCCGGGATCGACGTCTTCATTCCGGCGGCACAGTTCCCGATGCCACACGGCCTTCGCGGGGCCGGACCGATCATGCTCGGCGTCGGGCGGCTGCAGCCGGGGATCACGGTGGCTCGCGCGAGCGCCGATGTCGAAGTGCTACGCCACCGGATCGCGACCGAAGCGGCTGCGCAGCCGCAGGCGATCCAGACCTCCGGCTTCGTCGCCCAGGGCGGACGGACGCTGACCGTCGAATCCGCGCAGGAGGGGATCGTCGGCTCGTCCCGGCCGGCGCTGCTGCTGCTGTTCGCCGCGGTCGGCGTCGTGCTGCTCATTGCCTGCGTCAACGTCAGCCAGCTGCTCCTGGCGCGCGCGGTCGATCGCGAGAAGGAAATCGCGCTGCGCGCAGCGCTCGGCGCGAGCCGGACTGTGGTTGCCCGGCAGCTCACCATCGAGGCGGCCCTGCTGGCCGTGGTGTCCGCGGCGGCCGGCCTCTTCGTCGGCCGCGCGGCGCTCGCGAGCCTCGCCTGGCTGCGCCCGCCGGCGTCGGTGCCGATCCCGGCATCACTCGGCCTGGACGGGACCGTGCTCGCCTTCAGCGGCCTCGTCGCCATCGTCGTCGCGACGCTGTGCGGCCTCGCGCCGGCGGTGAAGGTCGCGCGCCCGGATCTCGGACACGTGCTGCAGGCCGGCTTCCGGCGGGCGTCGGCGCCGGGCCGGCGGACGCGCGACGTGTTCATGGTCGTCGAGATGGCGCTGTCGGTCGCGCTGGTCGCCGTCGCTGCGCTGCTGATTCAAAGCGTCGTGGCGGTGCAGCGCGTGCCGCTCGGGTTCGATCCGTCGAACGTGTTCACCCTGCAGTTCCGGCTGCCGCAGAGCAAATATCCGACGCCGCCGGACATCGCGCGCTTCTTCAAGACCACCATCGAGCGCGTCCGCGCGGTGCCGGGCGTCGAGTCGGCGGCGCTGGTCCGCGCCGTGCCGCTCAGCGGCAACGGCGGCACGATCGGCTACACCATCATCGGCAAGCCGCCGGTCGATCCGAAGTCGCTGCCGCAGTCGTATCTGCACCTCGTGACGCCGGACTATTTCCGGACGATGCGGATTCCGGTGATCAAGGGGCGCGACTTCACCGATCGCGACGATCTGCAGTCGCCGCTGGTCGCGGTGATCAACGAGACGTTCGCGCGCAAGGCGTTCCCCGGCGCGGACGCGCTCGGACAGCGGATCACGACGCCGCAGACGCAGGGGCCGATCACGATCGTCGGCATCGTCGGCGACAGCAAGCACTACGCGGCGACCGAGCCGCAGGCGCCGCAGCTCTACGCCGCGCACTACCAGGTGCCGCTGATCTTCTCTTCGCTGGTCGCGCGCACCAGGGGGCCGGCGATGAGCGTCACCCAGGACGTGCGGAAGGCGATCTGGTCGGTCGACAAGGATCAGCCGGTGTGGAGCGTGGTCTCGCTCGAGGACATCGTCTCCCGCACGCAGGGGCAGTCGCGCTTCCTGGCGATGCTGCTGGCGGTGTTCGCGGCGGTGGCGCTGGTGCTCGCCGGCGTCGGCATCTACGGCGTGACGTCGTACGGCGTGGCGCAGCGCACGCACGAGATCGGCATCCGCCTCGCGCTCGGCGCCTCGGGCGAGCGGGTGCTGCGCGAGGTGGTCGGCCGCGGCGCGAAGCTCGCGCTCGCCGGCGCGGCGATCGGCGTCGCCGTCGCGGTGGCGATGGCGCGCTTCGCGTCGGCGGTGCTGTTCGCCGTGCGGCCGACCGATCCGATCGCGCTCGCCGCGGCGGTCGCCACGCTGATGATCGTGTCGCTGGCCGCCTGCTACATTCCCGCCCGCCGCGCCGCGCGCGTCGATCCGGTCGTCGCGCTGGCGGAGGAGTAGCGCGGAGGGGGCAGATGGGGCAGGTGGGTCGGACTCTCGGCAGGTCGGTTCGTGTGAGTTAACCCGGCCCGACCTGCCCGACCTGCCCGACCTGCCCGGCCCACCTGCCCCATCCGGCCCACGCGGCGCGAAGCGCCGCGCCTGTGGTCAGCGAGACGCGAGAGCGTCGAGCTGACGGAGATGATGGATCTGGTGGCCGGCCATCTGGTGGATCAGCCAGTCGATTGAGATCGGGCCGTACTCCGGATGCGTGAACGTCATCTCGCGATCGCCGGGCGACAGCGAGGCGAACATCGCGACGTTCATCGCGCCGACGGCCAGCAGCGCGTCGAGCGCTTCGCGTGCGCCGAGGCGCGACTCGCGGTCCATCCACAGGTTCTGATCGAACGGCTGCGACACGTAGCTCGGTGTCGTCAGCGCGAGCCGCGCGCGCGCGCCGAAGGCCAGCTCGCTCTGCGCAAGATGGACCAGCACCTGCCGCGCCGACCACTTCCCCGGCGCGTAGCTGCGCTCGAACTCGTCGTCGGACCAGTGAGCCAACGAACGGAACCGCTGGAGCGAGTCGCGCATCGCGTCGATCGGATCGCGGTCGCCGAGAGGGGCGGAGTACGGTGTCTGTGGACGCATGGCCGGCATTCTATCGCGCGTTCGTGGCCGAGCAGGTCGGGCAGGTCAGGCGGGTCGGACGACGCTCGCTACCGCGGTTCCACGTCGGCTAACGAATGCGTCGCGTCGCGAAAAAAAAGCGGGCCGGACGTTTGCCGTCCGACCCGCTTGACTTGCCTGACTCGCGCGGCGCGGAGCCGCGCCTACTGCGTCAGAACGTGAATCGCAGACCGAGCTGACCCACGCGCTGCTCCGGACGACGGAAGTCGCCCGAGTAGGTGGTGGGCTCGAGGAGCGCCGGATCCGGCAGGCCCGTCGCCGGAATGTTGACGCGCGCCCGGAAGCCGCTCGGGTTGATGCTGTTGAACAGGTTGAAGATCTCGCCGATCGCCTCGACGTGCGCGCGCGGCCCGACGTTGAACACCTTCGACAGCCGCAGGTTCATCTGCGACTGCGACATGCCGCGGCCGCAGTTCACCGTCGCGCAGTTGCCCAGCTCCTTGAAGGTGGTCTGCGTCGACACGCCGCCGACGTTGGTCGGCGCGTTCGGATCGAACGAATCGACCGCGTAGGCCTTGGTCGGGATGTCGAGCGCGTCGCCATCCAGATTGAGGTCGCGGCCGTCGATCAGGTTGACCGGCAGCGCCGAGCGGAAGAGATAAATCGGCGCCACGCGGATGCCGTACTTGAACAGGAACGTCGCGTTGATGCTGATCAGGTGGCGCGCGTCGGTGGTCAGGTTCGGACCCAGCTGCCGCGGATCGTCGAACGGGTTGTTCGGATCCTGGATGTTGGCGGTGTTCAGCTCGTCGGCCGCCGCGCCGATCGTGCTGATGCCCTTCTGCAGCGTGTAGTTGGCGCCGAAGTCGAAGCCGTGCGACAGCCGGCGCCGCA
>Ga0134121_10004065_pt1 | contig 12017 bp, 9 predicted proteins | sample KB301_FD_96463 | JGI IMG/M metagenome (GOLD analysis project Ga0134121, IMG submission 96463) | Terrestrial soil microbial communities without Nitrogen fertilizer from Kellogg Biological Station, Michigan, USA - KB3-0-1 | ecosystem: Environmental > Terrestrial > Soil > Unclassified ...
GACAAGTTCAACCGCATCCGCGACGAGTCGGCGTACATGCGGACCCTGCAGCAGCTGATCAATCCGGCGGTGTCGCGCACCAACCATTACAAGAACCGGATGGAGCAGCTCCAGGTCGAGCTCCAGATCGCCGAGGGGCAGAAGAAGAGCCGCGAGGAGGTCGCCCCGCAGATCCCGAAGAAGAAGGAAGAGACCCGCGCGGCGCTGCAGAAGGAGATCGCGCGGCTCAACGAGGAGATCGCCCGCGAGAAGACGCAGTACAACGAGCGGAAGACGAAATTCAACGAGGATAAGACCAAGGCCGAGGGCGAGATCGCCGCGGAGATCGAGAAGTACGCCGCGGACGAGATCAAGGTGAACAACGAGATCCGCGAGCTCAAGCGGCAGCTCGAGGAGCTGAAGGTCAAGGAAGTCATCAAGCACGAGATCAACTTCATCCACGGCAAGATCCTGCGGCCCGACGTGCCCAACAAGACCGCGTTCATCAACATCGGCTCGCGCGAGCGGGTCGTGCCCGGCCTGAAGTTCCTGGTCGGCAACCGCGGCGTCCAGGGCAAGTTCGACTACAAGGCCAAGATCGAGGTCAAGAAGGCCTGGATGACCTACTGCGAGGTCGCGATCATCGAGAGCTACGACAAGGACCGGCCCGTCGTCGAGGGCGACGCGATCGTGAACCCGCTCTTCAACAAGGAGCGTCCGATCGTGGTGGCGTTCGTCGGCGAAGACCGTCCCCTGCGCCTGCGCTACAGCGTGGACGAGGCGGCGCGACGGATCAAGGAGATCGGCAGCGAGGTCCGCAAGGAGGTCACGCTCGACGTCGACTACGTGGTCTTCACCGAGGCCGGCGCCCAGAAGACCCGCGAGAGCTACGACCCGTACAAGAAGGCGGTGTTCCTCGAGATCCCGATCGCGGACGCCACGGACATTTTCCGCTTCCTGGGGGATTAGGAGACGCCCATGGCCGAATTCGTGACGAAGGCTGAAAACAAGCGGCGGCTGGCGATCATCATCATCTGCGCGATCGTCAACGTCGGCGCCCTCACCCTGGGCGGCATCGGCATGAAGAAGGGCGGGGACATCGAGCACGGCCCCGAGAACCCCGGCAACATCGTCAAGCTGAGGAAGGCGATCGAGGAGCAGAAGGACGCCAACAAGGCGCTGCTCGACAACTACCTCACGTACGCCAAGGACATCGGCTGGCGCAACGAGGCGATCGGCACGCTCGACCGCTTCGCCACGACGCCCCTCCAGGCCGACGTCATGAAGAAGTTCCTCAGCGACATCGTGAAGTATCCCGCCAGCCGGCCCGACATGGGCCGGAGCATCTTCGAGCACTTCGAGATCAAGAAGTACAAGCGCTGGGACGAGCAGGGCCAGGGCGAGAACCTGGTCCTGACCCGCGTCTTCGAGGAGCTCCTCGCCAAGGAGAACGAGTACAAGACGAAGATCGAGGACCTGAAGGCCGGCATCGACCGCGAGAAGGCCGCCGAGGTCGCCGCCCAGAAGGGCACCGACACGGCGAACGCCGCGGTCATGAAGGACATCGACGGCGGCGCCGCGCCCAACGCCGCGGCCGCCGGCCTGATCGGCGAGGTCATCCGCCTCAACCAGGACCTCAACAAGACCCAGAAGAGCAACAGCGACGACCTGGCCACGGTCGAGACCGACACGATCGCCAAGCAGAACGAGTCGACGACGGTCAAGAACGAGAACATCCGCAAGCGCGCCGCGTCGTCCTCCATCAAGGAGGACTTCAAGAAGCGCATCTACGTGATCCAGCACCACCGCGAGGAGGCCAAGGAGCGGCGCGATCCGGACGGCGAGATCCTCTCGATCAACGAGACCCGGCAGCTCGCCTACATCAACCTGCTGCGCAAGGACCGCCTCTTCAAGGGCACCCGATTTGCCGTCTACTCCCTCGAGAAGGGCGGCCAGAAGCTGGACAAGGGCGTCATCGAGGTTCTCGAGGTGCGCGAAAACCTGTCGAGCGTCTGCGCCATCGTGAGCACGGCCGACCTGGCGAACTGGCCCCTCAAGGTCGGCGACAAGATCTACAACGAGCTCTACGAAGGCGGCCGGACCCGCTACGTGGCGTTCGCCGGCCGGTTCGTCGGCAAGCTGTCCAATGAGGAAGGCGCCGCCGCCCTGCGGAAGTTCGGCGACGTCTATCAGGACAAGGTCGACGAGAAGACCAACTACGTCGTGGTCGCCGACGGCTACGAGGAGCACCCGAACTACAAGGCCGCGCTGGAGTACGGCATCAAGATCCTGCGCGAGAACATCCTGATGGATTACCTGGGAATCCGCCGCGACTAAAGGACGATCCACCAAAACCCCTCGAGCGTGCTCCGCTCGAGGGGTTTTTTATTGCCCCGGGAACCGGTACCCCGTACCCAGGTCCCCGGACACGGGCAGAGGGCCTCTGCGCGCCTCTTGCCGGACGCGCTCAGAGGCGGGCCCCGCCCTGCAAATCCGCAGACGAGGACCAGCCTCGTTGAAGGGCGGGACCCGCGACCGTCGGCGCCAAAGCCGCAAAAGGGCGCCGACGGGCCTTCTGGTGATGTCCTGAGGACTCCGTATTGAGTACTGGTTCTTGGTAGTTGGTCGCTTTTTTTGTATATAGAGGCACATGGTCGACCTGAAGATCCAGGATCGAATGGATCAGGCGGGCAAGAAGAACGAGGAAGCCGAAGCCCGCATGACCTTCGGGGAGCACATCGAGGAGCTCCGCGGACGGCTGCTCAAGTCCGTGGTCTTCCTCATGGCGGCGACCATCCTCTCGCTCTTCTTCTACGACCATCTGGTCTGGTTCATCACCCGGCCGCACGTGGCCGCGATGGACAACCTGAAGAAGACGCTGGAACACAAGGGGGTGAAGCCCAACGACCTGGAGTTCAAGCTGATGGCGGGCGGCTACGCGGCGCCGGTCATCGCGACCATGAAGCTCGGGTTCATCATCGCGCTCTTCGTGTCGTCGCCCTGGATCGGCTACCAGATCTGGGCGTTCATCAGCGCAGGGCTGTACAGGCACGAGCGGAAGTACGTGGTCCTGTTCGCCCCGATCTCCTACGCGCTCTTCGCCGCGGGGTGCGCGTTCGGCTACCTGTTCCTGGTCCGCATCTGCCTGACGGGGCTGGCGAACACCGGCATGGCAGGCGGGGACGTCGTCGCGCCGCAGTACATGTTCACCGACTACCTGAACCTGGTGACGACGCTGACCATCCTGCTGGGCGCGGTGTTCCAGCTGCCCCTGGTCATGGTCTTCCTCTCGAAGATCGGGCTCGTCGCGCCCCCGACGTACAACAAGTACCAGCGGCTGGCGATCCTGTGCAACCTGATCGCCGCCGCGTTCATCGCGCCTCCCGACGTGATTTCCATGTGCGTCGTCGCGGTTCCCATGATCCTGCTGTACGAGATCGGCGTGGTCGCGGCGTTCGTGTTCTCGTCCCCCAAACCTCCCGTTTCGGCGAAACCCTGATGGCCGACCGACCGATCGCCGCCCGCCTGGGACTCGTGGGCGTTCCCATGTCCGGCAAGACCTCGCTGTTCTGCGCCCTCACCGGCGCCGACTACGCGAAGATCGTCGCCTCCTCGGGCGGCAAGTCCGTCTCCGCGCCGATCCGCGTCCTCGATCCGCGCCTCCTCAAGATGCACGAGGTGGAGGGGACGCAGAAGAAGCTGGTGACGCCCGTCATGGAGGTCGTCGACTCCAGCTCGATCTCGCTCGAAGGACCCGACAAGGACGCCAACCCGGGCAAGCTCGCGTCGGTGCGCGAGTGCGACGGCTTCCTCGCCTGCCTCAAGGGGTACGAGGGCGAGGACGTGAAGAAGCAGCTCGACGCGATCCGGAGCGAGTTCATCCTCGCCGACATCGACGTCATGCAGAAGCGGATCGAGAAGCTGAAGGTCGACACCAAGAAGGGGCTCCCCAACCGCGACGAGCTGGTGAAGGAGCTGACCACGATGGAGCCGCTCCTCGAGGCGGTCGCGGGCGGCGACGTGAAGGCGTTCGAGAAGCTGACCCCCGAGGACGAGAAGCGGATGAAGGGCTTCGCCTTCTACTCCAAGAAGCCGCTCATCCCGCTGGCGAACATCTCGGAAGGCGACCTGGGGAAGAAGCTGGACGTCCCCGCGGTGGCGATCAAGCTCGAGATGGAGCTCCTGGCGATGGAGCCGGCCGAGCGGGCGTCGTTCATGAAGGACTACGGCCTCGAGAAGCTGGCGCTCGAGACGATCGCGGTCGACCTCTACGCCAAGATCGGGATGCTCACGTTCGTGACGACGGGCGACAAGGACGTGACGGGCTGGCACCTGCGGAAGGGCGCGACGGCGCTCGAGGCGGCGGGCCGCATCCACACCGACCTTCAGAAAGGCTTCATCAACTGCGAGATCATCTCCTGGGCCGAGTACGGGAAGTGGAAGAACTACCGCGAAGCCCAGTCGCGCGCCCCCAAGCGCGTCGAAGGCAAGGCCTACGTCATGCAGGACTACGACCTCATCGAGGTGAAGTCGGGGGTCTAGGGTCGTGGAGAGCCGCGGATCGTCCGACGAACCGCCCCGCGGATTCCTCGACGCCCTTCTCGGCGACGGCCGGCCCCTGCTGTCCCTGAGCGGATTGATTCTCATCGCGGCCGGCGGCTTCGCGCTCTTCCTGTCGGCGACCGGACATTTCCTTCCGCACGACGTTCAGTTCCTCGGCATGACCGCCGAGCAGCTCTGCAAGCTGCATGCGTGCAGGATCGTTCACTTCATGATCCACGACCGCGTGGCGTTCGGCGGCGCGATCATGGCGGTGGGAGTCCTGTACCTCTGGCTCGCCGCGTTCCCGCTGAGGAGCGGAGAAGCGTGGGCGTGGTGGGTGTTCGTCGTGAGCGGCGTCGCGGGGTTCTCCAGCTTTCTCTCCTACCTGGGGTACGGGTACCTGGACACGTGGCACGGCGCGGCGACGCTGCTGTTGCTGCCGTGTACCCTGGTCGGTCTGATCCGCACCCGGCGGCTGCTGCAGGAGCCCAGAGGGTTCGGCACGCTCTTTCGGCCGGCGGCGCCTCTCTCTCCGGGGAGGGTCTGCCTGCTGGCGACCGCGGCGGGCATGATTCTCGGCGGCGGTTCGATCCTGATCATCGGGATGACGAGCGTGTTCGTGCCGCAGGATCTGGCGTTCATGGGATTGAAAGTCGCGGATCTCGAGGCCGTGAACCCCAAGCTCGTGCCGCTCATCGCCCACGATCGCGCCGGATTCGGGGGCGGCATCTTCACGTGTGGCTGGCTGGTGCTGGGCTGCGTCTGGTGCGGCGCGCCGTCGCGCAGCCTGTGGCAGGCGCTGGCGATCGCCGGAGGGATCGGTTTCGGATGCGCGGTGGGGATTCACTTCATGGTCGGCTACACCGACCCGTTCCATCTGGCCCCCGCCGCCGCCGGAGCCGTGCTCCATCTCGCGGGATTGGCACTGTCGATGCGGTCGATGAGCGCCGGCTCCCTGCGCTAGGGCGGGCGCGTCCGTCTTTGTGTTGATGGTTTTCCCGGACCCGGGTAAACTAGGGCTCATGCCGAAGGTCGCGCTCGCCTACTCCGGGAGCCTCGACACCACGATCTGCGTCCAATACCTCCGCCAGGTGAAGGGGATGAAGGTCTACACCTTCTCCGCCAACCTGGGGCAGCCGGAGTACCTGGCGCCGCTGGCGGAGCGCGCGGTCGAGCTCGGCGCCGCGGCGGCCCACCTGGCCGACCTCCGCGACAAATTCGCCCGCGACTACATCTTCCCCTGCATCCGCGCCAACGCGATCTACGAGCAGGGGTACTTCCTCTTCAGCGCGCTCTCGCGGCCCCTCATCGTCGAGGAGCTGGTCCAGATCGCCGACGACGAAGGGTGCGAGTACATCGCCCACGGGTCGCGCGGCATCGGGAACGACATGCTCCGCATCACCAACTGCATCCGCGCGGTCGCCCCGTCCATGAAGGTCCTCACCCCGCTCGTCGATCTCGGGCTCCGGTCGCCCAAGGACGACCTCGAGTACGCGCGGAAGAACGGGCTCCAGTTCGAGAGCGAGAAGCAGACGGTCTACAACGTCGAGCAGAACCTGTGGGGGAACAACATCCAGCTGCGCGACATGAAGGACACGTGGGAGGAGCCCCCCAAGGACACGTACATCCTCACCAGCCCGCCGGAGGATTCGCCCGTCAAGCCGGCCGTCATCGAGATCGAGTTCCGCGAAGGCATCCCCGTCGGCGTCGACGGCGAGGAGCTGTCGCCGGTCCAGCTCATCGACGAGCTCAACAAGATCGGCGGCCGCTCGTCGATCGGCCGCTTCGACGTGGTGGAAAACCGGATCAGCGGCCTGAAGACGCGCGAGATCTACGAGTCGCCCGCCGCCGCGATCCTGCTGACCGCCCACCGCGCGCTGGAGTCGATCACGCTGGAGCGCGAGGTCATGCACTTCAAGGAGTCGCTCTCCCAGCGCTACGCCGACCTGGTGTACGAAGGGAAGTGGTTCCTCTCGGTCCGCCAGGGCCTCGACGCCTTCTTCTCCAAGATCAACGAGAACGTCACCGGCACGGTGCGCCTCAGCCTCTGCCGCGGCGCCATCACCGTGACGGGCCGCAAGTCGCCCCATTCGCTGTTCGAGCCGCCCCTGACCAGCTCGCCGTCGCCGACGTCCTTCAAGATCGCGCGATGAAAGTCGAGATCCTCTCCACGGGCACGGAGCTGCTCCGGGGCAAGAACGTCGACACCAATGCCGCGTGGCTCGCCCAGCAGCTGGGACGGGCGGGGCTCGAGGTGGCCCATCACCAGACCGTCGACGACCACTTCGGCCGGCTGGTCGACGCGATCAAGCTCGCCGCGTCGCGGTCGGACCTGCTGCTCCTGACAGGCGGCCTCGGGCCGACCGAGGACGACTACACGCGCACCGCGGCGGAGGAGGCGTTCCACCGCCCGCTGGAGTACCACGCCGACCTGTGGAAGAAGATCGAGGCGCGGTTCAAGCACACCGGGACGCGGATGGCCACGATCAACAGGCGCCAGGCGTTCATCCCCAAGGGCGCGGTCGTGCTGCCCAACCCGCACGGCACCGCGCCGGGGTTCCTGCTCCGCGACGGCGCGGTCCACTTCGTCGCCATGCCCGGGCCGCCGCGCGAGATGCAGCCGATGTTCCTCGACCACGTCCTGCCGAAGGTCGCGAAGCGGCCGGACTTCGCGATCTGGAGCGGCAACTCGTTCGGCATCCCCGAAGGGACCGTCGACGAGATGGTGAAGAAGATCGTGGGGGCCCACGCATCCTACGGCTTGACGGTCCGGTGGGGCCGGGTTAACATCACCGTCAGAGCAGAGGGGCCACATCGAAAGAAGGTCCTCGTCGGTCTTTCCCGCCGCATCTGTGCCGCGCTCGGCGACTGCTACATGGACGCCGAGGTGCACGAGGTGGTGGCGCGGAAGTTGATCGCATCGAAGAGGACGCTCGCAGTGGCCGAATCGTGCACGGGCGGGCTGATCTCGCACCGTCTCACGGAGGTGCCGGGGATCTCGCAGGTGCTCCTCGAGTCGGTCGTGACCTACTCGAACGAGTCGAAGATCCGGCGCCTCGGGGTCGATCCGGCGCTGATCGCGGCGCACGGCGCCGTCAGCGAGGAGGTCGCGCGGGCGATGGCGCTGGGGGTCGCCCGGACGAGCGGGGCGAAGGTCGGCGTCGCCGTGACGGGGATCGCGGGGCCGGGTGGGGGCTCGGAGAAGAAGCCGACGGGCCTCTGCTACATGGCCGTGAACGACCGGGTGGAGTCGAAGGTTTTCGTGGGGGACCGCAGCCACGTCAAGGAGCGCGCCGCGGGGTACGCTCTCAACATGCTGCGGCTTTGGCTGAATGGGGCAGAGGGGAATGGGAGAACGGCGGGAAAAGCGGGAAAAGCGGGAAAAGCGATGGGTGTTCGCGCCGGCCGATAAGACGGCGAGCGCGAAGCTGGCCCGGTCGCTCAACGTCTCGGATCTCACCGCCACGCTGCTGGTCAACCGCGGCGTGCGCGAGCCGGCCGACGCCAAGGGCTTCCTCAAGCCGGAGCTGTCGGCGCTCATCAATCCGGACAAGTTCAACGACATGCCCCGCGCGGTCGACCGCCTCGAGGCGGCCGTCCAGTCGCGCGAGAAGGTCGCGATCTTCGGCGACTACGACGTCGACGGCACCTCCGGGACGGCGATCCTGATCAAGCTCTTCACTCTGCTCGAAGTCCCGGTGACCTACCGGGTGCCCCACCGGGTGACCGACGGATACGGGCTCAACACGCCGGCCGTCGAGGCGTTCGCCGCCGAAGGGGCGAAGCTGCTCATCACGATCGACTGCGGCACGAACGACGTCGAGGAAGTGGCGCGGGCGCGCGAGCTGGGAATGGACGTGATCATCCTCGACCACCACGAGCCGGGGCCGGCGCTGCCCAACGCGACGTCGATCATCAACCCGAAGCTCCGGGACTCGACCTACGGCTTCACGGGCATCTGCTCCGCGGGGATCTCCTTCAAGATGGCCTGGGCGCTCGCGGACCGCGTCAAGGCCAAGCAGCGCCCGGGGTTCGAAGGGTTCATCCTCGACGCGATGGCACTCGCGGCGCTCGGGACGATCGCCGACGTCTGCCCGCTGATCGGCGAGAACCGCATCTACGTGCGCTATGGCCTGGACGCGCTCCGCGCATGCCGCGGCCGCGGGCTGCGGTCGCTCCTCGAGCTCGCGCGGCTCGAGGACAAGATCATCGACACCTTCGACGTCAGCTTCAAGCTCGCCCCGCGGCTCAATGCGCTGGGGCGGATCGGGACCGCAATGGACTGCATCGACCTGCTCGTCAGCGACGACGAGACGCGCATCGGCGAGATCCTCTCGCTGCTCGAGAAGTCCAACCGCCACCGGAAGGGCATCGAGGACGAGATGTTCGAGCAGGCCATCGGGCAGGTGGAGTCCGAGGGCGGCCCCGGTTCGGCGATCATCCTCGCCGACGTCCGGTGGCACGTCGGGGTCGTGGGCATCGTCGCGGCGCGGCTGGTCGATCGCTTCTACCGTCCGGCGTTCGTGATGGCGATCGACGAGAACGGCGTGGCGCGCGGCTCGGCCCGCTCGATCGGCGGCTTGGCGCTGCATGAGGCGCTCGCCGCGTGCAACGATCACCTGATCACCCACGGCGGCCACGCGATGGCCGCGGGGCTGTCGTTGAAAGCCGAACACCTTGAGGCGTTCCGGCGGAAGATGGACCGGCATGTCGGGCGCCTCCTCACACCGGAGAACCTGACGCCGAAGCTGGAGGTCGACGACGAAGTCCCCATCGCCGCGGTGACCCGGCCGGTGGTGCGCGAGCTGGAGCGGCTGGCGCCCCACGGGCCCGGCAATCCGGTCCCGCTGCTCGTCTCGTCCCACGTCAAGGTCGCCGGCGAGCCGCGCCTGATGGGGAAGAAGAACGACCACCTGTCGATGTTCCTCCAGCAGGACGGCAAGTCGATCCGCGCGGTCGGCTTCGGCATGGGCGACCTGCTGGAGCGGATCAAGAAGGCCCGCTCGGTGTCCGTCGCGTTCACCCCGCAGATCAATTCGTGGCAGGGCAACGAGTCCGTCGAGCTTCACCTGAAGGACGTGAAAATCGACTCGTAGAGGGATTCCCGGGCTCCTCTCCGGTATCATCTCTGGATGCTTCGAACCCTCCCGGCGCTCTTGTTGCTTCTCGGGTGCTCGTCGGCTCCCAAAGGCGACGGAATTCTTTATGTCGGAGCGGCGAAGGTCGACATCACGCCGCCCGTCGAGACGTTCGAGGACCTGAACGGGAACGGCGCGTACGACGCGGGCGAGCCGTTCAAGGACCTGAACGGGAACGGGAAGTGGGATCCCGTCTGGCTCGCGGGCTTCAAGCAGGCGCGCGCGGCGTTCTCCGTCCACGACCCCATCTGGGCCCGCGCGATCCTGTTCGAGAAGGACGGCCGGCGGGCGATCGTGATCGCGTGCGACGTCGTCGGCTTCCTCCATCCGCGCGTCCGGAGGCTGCGGGAGAAGATCCCGGGCGTCGACCTGGTGATCTTCGCGTCGACCCACTGCCACAGCGCGCCCGACACCGTCGGCCTCTGGGGGCCGTTCCCCGGCATCAGCGGCCTGTCGGACAAGTATCTCCAGCAGCTCGAGGACGGAGTCCTGGAGTGCGCGCGGAAGGCGATCGAGACGCGCGTGCCGGCGTCGCTCGCCGCGGGATCGGCCCACGTCGAGGGCGTCTGCAAGGACATCCGGATGCCCGACGTTCGGAACGAGACGGCGGTGTCGCTCGTCGCGCGCGACCGCGCGGGGAAGCCGGTCGCCGTCGTGGTCAACTTCGCGATGCATCCCGAGGGGATGGGCTCGAAGAACCGCGCGGTGACGAGCGACTACGTTCATTACCTGCGCGAGGCCGTCGAGCGCGACTTCGCGGGCGCGACCGCGGTCTTCCTGAGCGCCGACCTGGGCGGGATGCAGACGCCGGACGTGAAGGACCGGACATGGGAGGAGATCCGGCGGTGCGGCGAGACGATCGCGGCGCGGTCGAAGGCGTCGCTCGAGAACGCGCCCGAGGTCGCGGTCCCCGAGGTGAAGTTCGAGTCGCTCAAGGTCGAATTCCCGCTGCGCAACAGGAACTTCCTCAAGGCGTACCAGGCGGGGATGCTGGGCAAGGACGTCGCGTGGTCGCTGCGCGAGCACCAGGGGGAGCACCTGCTGTTCTCGGAGGTATCGGCGCTGCGGCTCGGCGAGATCCTGTTCGTCACGGTCCCCGGCGAGGCGCTGCCCGAGGTCGGGAAGGAAGTATTTTCCCTGATGAACGCGCGCCACAAGTTCCTGGTCGGCCTGGGGCAGGACGAGGTGGGTTATATCTTGCCAAAAGCGGATTTTGATCCTAAAAAGTACGAGGAATCCATGTCGCTGGGGCCCGAGACGGCCCCCACGCTCCTGGATGCGTTAAAACAACTTCTCAAAGGGTTCTAATGGCCAAGTACGACTATCGGGGCATCATCCACTGTCACTCCACCTACTCCGACGGCACGGGCGACATGGAGGAGATCGGCAAGGCGGCCAACGACGCGGGCCTGGACTTCGTGATGATGACCGATCACGACCAGATGAAGCCGGTCGAGGACGGCCAGGAGAAGTGGGTCGGCAGTTCGCTCATCATCTGCGGCACCGAGATCACCCCCGACAAGAACCACTACATCGTCTTCGGCGACAAGAAGCTCAAGGACGTCGACAAGCTCCGCAGCCTCAAGCCCCAGGAATACATCGACGCCGTGAACGCGCAGGGATGGTTCGGCTTCATCGCCCATCCCGACCACATCGGCACCCAGAAGTTCGGGATTCCCAGCTACAAGTGGGAGGACTGGGGCGTCAACCACTTCACCGGCATGGGCCTCTGGGACCTGATGACCGACTGGCAGAGCCAGCTCGACCGCGAAGACGTCTCGATGGAAGTCTACACCGAGTTCGAGGACTGGCTCTCCGGCCCGCGCATCGAGACGCTGAAGCGCTGGGACGAGCTGAACGCGAAGGCCAAGGTCGTCGGCATCGGCGAGATCGACAACCACAAGTACAAGAAGGACTACAACGGCACGACGCTCGAGATCTTCCCGTACGAGACGGCGTTCAAGACGGTCACGAACCACATCCTGCTCGACAAGCCGCTCGACAAGGACTTCAAGAAGGCGAAGAAGCAGATCCTCGAGGCCGTAAAGCACGGCGCGCTCTACGTCTCGTTCGACTGGTGGGACGATCCCACCGACTTCTCGTTCGAGATCGACAACGGCAAGAAGATCGCCGGCATGGGCGATACGATCGAGCTCGAGGAGAAGACCGAGCTGGTCGCGAGCTTCCCGCAGGAGGCGCTCCTCAACGTCTACAAGAACGGCGAGTCGATCCTCGAGGAAGAGGGCGACGAGATCCTGGTCGACCTGACGGAGCCCGGATCGTACCGGGTCGAGGCGATGCGCAACGACATCGTCTGGATCCTGTCGAACAACATCTACGTGAAGAATAAAGAATAGA